>Ga0306925_10000313_pt1 | contig 33553 bp, 33 predicted proteins | sample flu12Cox44000176_FD_203755 | JGI IMG/M metagenome (GOLD analysis project Ga0306925, IMG submission 203755) | Lab enrichment of tropical soil microbial communities from Luquillo Experimental Forest, Puerto Rico - flux8day.12C.oxic.44.000.176 (v2)... | ecosystem: Environmental > Terrestrial >... | reverse complement strand
GGAAATCCAAGTTACAAGGTAATCGCGTCTGCCGCACGCTCCGTCCACCTCTCCCCATCGAGGAGAGGTCGCGAGCGAAGCGAGCGGGTGAGGGGGGCCCCGCGCGATGACGGATACGCACGCGCTGCCCGGCTACTTGCGCGACGGCCTCGCGATCACGGAGCGCTCGTTTGCGATCATTCGCGCGGAAGCCGATCTCTCGCGCTTCACCGCCGATGAGGCCGAAATCGCGGTGCGGATGATTCATGCCTGCGGCATGGTGGCCGCCGCCGATGCCATCGTCTTTGGCGCAGGTCTCGTGGATGCCGCGCGCGACGCGCTTTCCCGCGGCGCGCCGATCCTCTGCGATTCCGAGATGGTGGCGCACGGCATTACGCGGGCGCGGCTGCCGGCGCGCAACGAGGTGGTGTGCACGTTGCGCGATCCACGCGTGCCGGCCCTCGCGCAAAAGCTCGGGACCACCCGCTCCGCCGCAGCCATCGAGCTGTGGGGAGACAAGCTTGCGGGCGCCGTGATCGCCATCGGCAACGCGCCGACCGCTCTCTTTCATCTTCTCGATCTCCTTCACGCCGGCGCCGCGAGGCCGGCCGCCATCCTCGGCATCCCCGTCGGCTTCGTCGGCGCGGCGGAGGCGAAGGAAGCGCTTGCGGCCGACGCGCACGGGGTGCCGTTTCTCATTGTGCGCGGCCGGATCGGGGGAAGCGCCATGACGGCGGCCGCCATCAACGCGCTGGCGAGGCGAGGCCTGTGAGCGCCGTGGCGAGGCTCATCGGCGTGGGCGTCGGTCCCGGCGATCCCGAGCTCCTGACGCTCAAGGCGGTGCGCACACTGGAAGAGGCGCAGGTGGTTGCGCATTTCGCCAAGGCCGGCAATGCCAGCAATGCGCGCGCCATCGTTGCGGCGCACCTTCGCCCCGGCGTTGCGGAGATCGCGCTGCACTATCCCGTCACCACCGAGCTTCCGAGGAGCACGCCCGCCTATTGCGACACCATGCGCAGCTTCTACGACGCTTCGGCGCGCGCGGTGGCGGCGCACCTCGACGCCGGCCGCAACGTCGCCGTCATCTGCGAAGGCGATCCGCTGTTCTACGGCTCCTATATGCATCTGCACGTCCGGCTCGCGCCGCGCTATCCCACCGACGTGATTGCAGGCGTGACCGGCATGTCCGGCTGCTGGTCGGCGGTCGGCGCGCCGATGGCGCAGGGCAACGACGTGTTCACGGTGCTGCCGGCGACGCTTTCCGAGTCCGAGCTGCAGCGCCGTCTCGCCGATGCGGACGGTGCCGTGGTCGTGAAGCTCGGGCGCCATCTGCCGAAGGTGCGGCGCGCGCTCGAGCGCACCGGACGGCTCGAGCGCGCGATCTACGTGGAGCGCGGCACCATGGCGAATGCGCGTTCCATGGCGCTCGCCGCCTGCACGGATGCGCAGGCGCCCTATCTTGCCGTGGTTCTGGTGCCGGGCTGGGAGGATCGCGCGTGAGCGGACATCTCTCCGTGGTGGGGCTTGGTCCCGGCGATGCGCGCTGGCGCACGCCGGAGGCCGAAGCCGCGCTGGCGCGCGCCGAGGTGCTCTACGGCTACGCCGGCTACCTCGAGCGCGTCCCGACGCAGCTTGGGCAGGCGCGCCACGCTTCCGACAATCGCGAGGAAGCCGCGCGCGCGGAAGCATCGCTGCGTGCGGCCGCCGCGGGGCGACAGGTTGCGATCGTCACCGGCGGCGATCCCGGCGTGTTTGCCATCGCGAATGCGGTCTGCGAGCAGATCGAGGCGGGACCGGAAAGCTTTCGCCAGGTCGAGGTGACGATCATCCCGGGGGTGAGCGCCATGCTCGCGGTTGCTGCGCGCGTAGGCGCGCCGCTGGGCGGCGATTTCTGCGCGATCTCGCTCTCCGACAACCTCAAGCCATGGGAGCTGATCGAGCAGCGGCTTGCCGCCGCGGCGGGCGTGGGATTTGTGATCGCGCTCTACAACCCGATCTCGCGCAAGCGGCCGTGGCAGCTCGGCGCCGCGCTTGACGCGCTGCGCCGCTCCCTGCCGGCAGATACGCCGGTGGTGTTTGGCCGCGCGGTCGGCCGGTCGGACGAGAGCGTTGCCGTCAAGCGGCTCGACGCGGCCGAGCCGACGGGTGCCGACATGGCAACCCTCGTCATCGTGGGCTCGTCGCACACGCGAACCATCGCACGCCCCGGCCGGGCTCCTCTCGTCTATACGCCGCGCGTGGTCGAGAAGGTTTCGGCATGATCGAGCCATGCCAGAACGTGGTCTATCGTCGCGACGCTGGGTGCGCGTGGCGGCGCGGGCCTGCGCAGCATGATCACGGGCAGGCCGAGCGCGCGTGCCGCCGCGATCTTGCCGTAGCTTGCTTCCCCGCCGCTGTTCTTGGAGACGACAAGCTCGATGCGCCATCGCACCATCAGCGCGCGTTCATCGGCCTCCTCGAATGGGCCGCGGCCGGTGATATAGGCGGCATGCGGCACGCCCAGCGGCGGATCGACGGGGTCGACGCTGCGAATAAGATAATGGTGCTGCGGCGCCTGCACGAATGGCGCGAGCTCGTTGCGGCCGAGCGCCACGAAAACCCGGCGCGGCGCGTTCCCGAGCGCGGCCACCGCGCTGGCGGCATCGGCGACCTCGATCCATTGATCACCGGCGATGGGCTGCCACGGCGGCCGGTGCAGGGCGAGGAACGCAACGCCCGCGCGTTGCGCGGCACGCACGGCATTGGCCGAGATCGCCGCCGCATAAGGATGCGTGGCGTCGATCAGGGCGTCGATGCGCGCGCTGGTGAGGTAATCGGCAAGGCCCTCGGGACCGCCGAAGCCTCCGCTGCGCACTGGGACCGGCTGCGGGGCGGGCGAGGCGGTGCGCCCGGCGAGCGAGAGTGTCACGGCAAGATCTGCGCGCGGGGCGAGCCGCGCCGCGAGCGCCCGCGCTTCCGCCGTGCCGCCGAGAATGAGGATGCGTCGCATGGCGCGTGCTGAACCGGTTGCCCGCGAGACTGCCGCATCGCGTCGCTGGCTGTCCATCATCGGGATCGGCGAGGACGGCGTGGCGGGTCTGAGCGAGGCGGCCAGGGAGCAGGTCGCGTCCGCCGAGATCGTGTTCGGCGGCAAGCGTCATATCGCATTGGCGGCGCCCCTCATCCGCGGCGCGGCAAGATGCTGGCCGAGCCCCTTCGAGCGCGCGGTCGAGGAGGTGCTGGCGCAGCGGGGACGCCGCATCTGCGTGCTCGCCTCGGGAGATCCATATTGCTACGGCGTGGGCTCGGTGCTGGCAGGCCACATCGATCCCGGCGAGATGGAGGTGATGCCTGCGCCGTCCTCATTCAGTCTTGCCGCCGCGAGGCTCGGCTGGGCGCTGCCGGAAACGGCGCTGCTGTCCCTGCACGGCCGTACCCTCGATCTCGTGCGCCCGCACCTGCAGCCCGGCGCCCGCGTGCTGGCGCTCACTTCCGACGGCGAGGGGCCGGCCGCGCTTGCACGCCTGCTCGCCGGGAGCGGCTTCGGGCCGTCGCGCTTGACGGTGCTGGAGGCACTCGGTGGTCCGCGCGAGCGCGTGCGCACGGCGACCGTCGCACAATTCGATCTCTCCGCCATCGATGACCTCAACGTGGTGGCGATTGAGGTGCGGGCCGCTCCCGGGGCTCGCGTCATCGCGCGCGCCGCAGGCCTGGACGATGATCTGTTCGAGCACGACGGGCAGATCACCAAGCGCGAGGTCCGCGCCATCACGCTATCCTCGCTCGCGCCGCGCCGTGGCGAGCTCCTCTGGGATGTCGGCGCGGGCGCGGGCTCGGTCGCAATCGAATGGATGCTGGCGGATGCGTCGCTGCGCGCGATTGCGATCGAGCGAGAGGCGCGGCGCGCGGCGCGTATCCGGCGCAACGCGGCGACCCTGGGCGTGCCCGCGCTCCATGTGGTGGAAGGCGCAGCACCGGACGTACTCGAAACGCTGCCCGTGCCGGACGCAATCTTTGTCGGCGGCGGCGCGAGCGATCCGGGGGTCCTCGACAAGGCGGCGGCGGTGCTGCCTGCGCGAGGCCGCCTTGTCGTCAACGCAGTGACGCTTGCGACGGAAGCGCTGCTGCTTGAGCGCCATGCGCTGCTCGGCGGCGAGCTCGTCCGCATCGGGCTTTCGCGTGCGCAGCCGATGGGGCGCGAGAGGGGCTGGCGTCCCGCGCTGCCGATCATCCAGTGGCGGTGGGTGAAGCCGTGATTGTTGCGGGCGTAGGATGCCGCAAGGGTACCGCGGCGGCAGAGATAGGCGCCGCCATCGCGGCGGCGCTTGAGCGGTGCGGGTTAGCGGCCGGGGCGCTCACCTTGATCGCCACTTCGAGCGCGAAAGGCACGGAGCCCGGCATCCAGGGCGCAGCCTCGGCGCTGGGCCTGCCCATGGTCCTCGTGGAGCAGCGCGCGCTCGAAGATGCGGGCGAGCGCACCGCGACCAAGTCGCAGCGCGTTCTCCTGCGCACCGGCGTGCCCTCGCTGGCTGAAGCTGCCGCGCTAGCCGCCGCAGGTCCCGCCGCGCGGCTCATTGCGCAGCGCGTGGCGGTTGGGGGTGCAACCTGCGCGCTTGCGCAGTCACCGCAGCTTGCGGGGAGCGCGGCATGACCGTGCATTTCATCGGCGCGGGACCCGGCGCGGCGGATCTCATCACGGTGCGCGGCCGCGATCTTCTTTCCCGCTGTCCGGTATGCCTCTACGCCGGCTCGATCGTCTCGCGCGAGCTGCTGTCTCACTGTCCGGCGGCAGCGCGCGTCATCGACACCGCGCCCATGACGCTCGACCAGATCGAGGCGGAGTTCGTGGCGGCGCACGCCGCCGGCCTCGATGTGGCGCGGCTTCATTCCGGCGATCTTTCGGTCTACAGCGCGCTCGCCGAGCAGCTGCGCCGGCTCAAAAAATGCGCGATCCCGTACACTTTGACACCTGGCGTTCCCGCCTTTGCGGCTGCGGCCGCGGCGCTCGGCTGCGAGCTTACCGTGCCGGAGCTGGCGCAAAGCGTGGTGCTCACCCGCATGCCGGGGCGCGCTTCGCGCATGCCGGAAAGCGAACGGCTCGCCTCCTTCGCGACCACGCAGGCGACCCTCGCCGTTCACCTCGCCATCGCCTCAATCGAGACGATCGCGAGTGAGCTCATTCCATTCTACGGCGCAGATTGCCCGGCTGCAGTCGTGGTGCACGCCAGCTGGCCGGATGAGCGCATCCTGCGCGGCACCTTGCGCAGCATCGGTGCGCAGGTTGCAGCAGCGCCGGTCGAGCGCACCGCGCTGGTGCTGGTCGGCCGCGCCCTTGCCGCCGAAGATTTTCGCGAGAGCGCGCTCTATGACCCCTCCTATCGCCGCCGCTTTCGCGAAGGAGGCGGGTCATGAGCCGATGCGAACGGGGCGCGTCCCATCAGCGCGCCGTCGCGATCGAATACTGCAATCTCGATAGCGATGCCGCAGCCTGCAACGACACGCGCCGCCGTGCGCTGCGCGGCGCGCGCGACTTCGTCAGCGACCGCTACTCCCTCGGCAGCGGCACAGGCGAAGGCTTCCGCCGCCGTGTTCGATGCCGCAATGCGCTCCGACAGCTGCACCGATGCGCCGGCCTTGCGCGCAAACGTGGCCAGCGTTGCGAGATCAACCGCGCCGCGCCTGGAATGCAGGTCGAGCAGTCCCTGCGCGAGCTTGGTCATCTTGGCGACGCCTCCGGCCAGGGTCACCTTGGGCACCGGGTGCGCGCGCAGGTATTTCAGCATGCCGCCGACGAAGTCGCCCATGTCGATGAGCGCGGTTTCGGGCAGGTCGTGAAGCTCGCGGACCGCCGCTTCCGAGTTGGCCCCGGTCGCGCCCGCGATGTGAGCGTGGCCGGCGGCGCGCGCCACATCGATCCCGCCGTGGATCGAGGCAATCCAAGCCGAGCAGGAATAGGGCACCACAATGCCGGTCGTGCCCAGAATCGAGAGGCCGCCCACAATGCCGAGCCTTCCATTGAGCGTCTTGCCGGCGAGCGCTTCTCCTCCCGGGATTGCGATCTCGACTTCGAGGTCTGCGCTCGCATGTTCAGCCGAAGCCACTTCGGCTATTGCGTCTCGGATCATGCGGCGCGGCATCGGGTTGATCGCGGGCTCGCCTGGCGCAATCGCGAGGCCCGCGCGCGTGACGGTGCCGACGCCTTCGCCGGCGCGAAACTTGAGGCCGCTGCCGCCGGCGGCGGCGCGCACCGTCACAACCACCAGCGCGCCATGGGTGACGTCGGGATCGTCGCCGGCGTCCTTGACCACCCCGGCGCTGGCGAATCCTTCGCCCCGGCGGGTGACGGCAAGCGCGAAGGAAGCGCGCCGGCCGCGCGGCAGCGTCACTTCGACGGGGTCCGGAAATTCCCCCGTCAACAGGGCGGCGTAGGCGGCTTTGGCGGCGGCACTGGCGCAGGCGCCGGTGGTCCAGCCGCGGCGAAGCGGACGCTCCTGCGAACTCATGGCGCTGCTATAGAGCGTCGGACTTGCCCCGTCACGATCGCGCTTCTGCCAGATCGCGTTACCAGGATGGCGGTCCCGCGATGAATGATCGGGACGCGCTCGCTCCCTTGCTCGACGCAAATGCGGTGCTCGCGCCCGGGCATGTCTGGCTTGCCGGCGCGGGGCCGGGCGATCCCGGCCTGCTCACTCTCTATGCGCGCGCCGGGCTCGCCCAAGCCGACGCGATCGTGCACGATGCGCTGGTCGACAAACGCGTGCTGGCGCTTGCCGGACCGCAGGCGCGGCTCGAGTTTGCGGGCAAGCGCGGCGGCAGGCCGTCGGCGACGCAGACCGACATATCGCGGCGCCTCGTCGAGCTTGCCAAGAGCGGAGCGCGCGTGTTGCGCCTCAAGGGCGGCGACCCCTGCGTGTTCGGGCGCGGGGGCGAGGAGGCAATCGCGCTCGCCGCAGCCGGCGTGCCCTTTCGCATCATTCCCGGTGTGACGGCGGGACTTGCCGCGCTCGCCGCCGCCTCGATCCCGGCCACGATTCGCGAAATCAACCGCGCCGTCATTTTTGCAGCCGGCCACGGCGCCGAGGACGACGCCTTCGACTGGGGACCGCTGGCGCGGGCCGGGACACCGATTGTGCTCTACATGGTGATGCATAATCTCGAGCGGATCGCGGCGGCCTTGATGCGCGCGGGATGCGACCCGGAGACGCCGGCGGCGGTCATTGCATCGGCGACCACCAGCGCAGAACGCATCCTGGTCTCTACGCTGGCGCGCGTCGCGCAGGAGGCGCGCGCGCAGGCCTTCGAGCCGCCCGCGATCGTGGTCGTGGGCGAGATCGTGGGCGTGCGCGACCGCCTCGTGGGCGGCCTTGCGCCCGGCGCGGCGGATCGGCAGCGGTGATGACGGCGCGTGGGCTCATCGTGTCCGCTCCGCGCTCGGGCGCGGGCAAGACCACCGTGACGCTTGCGCTGCTTGCCGCACTGGCGCGCCGAGGAACCGCGGTGCGGGCGGCCAAGGCCGGGCCGGACTATATCGATCTTGCGTTTCACGCCGCCGCCACCGGGGCGAACGGCTACAATCTCGACAGCTGGGCGATGCCGCCGGCCTTGCTCGATGCGCTGTTGGGCGAAGCCGCGCGCGGGGCGGATGTCCTCATCATCGAGGGCGTGATGGGATTGTTCGACGGCGTTGCGGGGGCGCCGGGCCGCCGCGGCGCGACCGCTGATCTCGCGGCGCGGTTTGCATTGCCGATCCTGCTTGTCATCGACGTCTCCGGACAGTCGCAATCGGCCGCCGCCGTGGTGCGCGGCTTCGCCACGCACGATCCCGCCGTGCGCATTGCGGGCGTGGTGCTCAACCGCGTCGGCAGCGAACGCCATCGCGAGCTGGTTGCGCAGGTCGTCGCCGCCCTGGGCATCCCAGTCATGGGCGCCGTGCCGCGCCACGAGAAGCTGGCCTTGCCGGAGCGCCATCTCGGGCTCGTGCAGGCGGGCGAGCACGCCGATCTGGCGGGGCGCCTCGACGCGCTGGCGCAGGCGGCGGAACGCTTTATTGATCTCGATGCCGTCATTGCCGCTGCTGTGCCGGTCACCGCTGCCGCGGGGGGGAAGGTTTCATCGCTGCGGCCGCCCGGGGGGCGCATTGCGCTCGCCCGCGATGCGGCCTTTACCTTCGTCTATCCCCACATCGTCGAGGGCTGGCGGGCGGCCGGCGCGGAGATCGTCCCCTTCTCGCCGCTTGCCGACGAGCCGCCGCCGGAGAGCTGCGACTGCTGCTGGCTTCCCGGCGGCTATCCGGAGCTCCATGCGGGCGCGCTTGCCGGGGCCGCGCGCTTTCGCTCAGGGCTGGCGGGCTTTGCGCAAACGCGCCCGGTGCATGGGGAATGCGGCGGCTTCATTGTGCTCGGCGAAGGCCTCGAGGATGCAGACGGTGCGCGCCACGGCATGACCGGGCTGCTTGGCCATGCGACCAGCTTTGCGCACCGCAGGCTCCATCTCGGCTACCGCGAGGCGCGGCTTCTCTGCGACGGCCCGATCGGCGCTGCCGGCGCCACCGTGCGCGGTCATGAGTTTCACTATGCGACGCTGACGGCGCCCGGAAACGACGCGCCGTTTTCCGATCTTGCCGACGGGCAGGGCCGCCCGCTCGGTGCGTCCGGCTCCCGGCGCGGCAATGTCAGCGGCACCTTCTTCCATGCTATCGCACATGCTGGCACGGCGTGAGCCGTGCGCACCTGACCCGTGGGCCGGGCCTGCAACAGAGAGTGTGCCATGAAGAAGCTTCTTGCCATTGCGTTCGCGATCCTCTTCTCCGGCGCACACGCGCTGGCGCAAGCCTATCCGTCGCGGCCGATCACGGTCATCGTGCCATTCCCGGCGGGCGGACCGACGGACACGCTTGCCCGCATTCTGGCGGACCCCATGTCAGGCTCACTCGGACAATCCGTCATTATCGAGAATGTGACCGGTGCGGCGGGAAGCATCGGCGTAGCAAGGGTCGCGCGCGCAGTTCCGGATGGCTACACGCTCAGCATCGGCCATTGGAACACGCATGTCGTCAACGGCGCGACCATGAGCCTTCCTTACGACGTGCTCGCGGATTTCGAGCCGATCGCGCTGCTGGCCGACACCCCGATCTGGATGGTGGCGAGAAAGACATTGCCACCGAAAGACCTCGGCGAATTGATCGCGTGGCTCAAGCAGAGCCCGGGGAAGGCCACCGCGGGTACCGTCGGGGTCGGCGCGGCATCCGATGTCACCGGGACATACTTTCAGAACGTGACGGCTACCCGCTTCCAGTTTGTTCCCTACCGAGGCTCCGCCCCGCTCAACCAGGACCTGGTCGCAGGTCACATTGATCTCAATCTGGGGATGGCGGCGGCCTCCTACACGCTGGTGCGCAGCGGACAGATCAAGGCCTATGCCATGATGGCGAAGACAAGATGGTGGGCCGCGCCCGACGTCCCGACCATGGAGGAGACCGGCGTGCCGGGACTCTATGCTTCCTTCTGGCACGCGCTCTGGGCGCCGAAGGGAACACCCCGGGAGATCATCTTGAAGCTCAATTCGGCAGTGCGGTCCGCCCTGGCCGACCCGGCCGTGCGGCAGCGATTTGCCGACCAGGGGCAGGAAATCGTGCCGCCCGAGCGGCAGACGCCGCAAGCCCTCGGCGCGCACCAGAAGGCCGAGATCGAAAAATGGTGGCCGATCATCAAGGCGGCGGGCATCAAGGCAATGTGAGGCGCAGTCGCCAGGGGCTACGGTGCCTTGTCCGATACCTGCGCCTCTTCGAAGGTGGCCATGCCGAGGTGACAGGCGAGCGCGGCGCGCAGCACCAGCACGGCGACCGCCGCGCCCGAGCCTTCGCCCAATCGCATTCCGAGATCGAGCAGCGGCGCGAGCGCAAGCTCGTCGAGCAGCATGCGATGCCCGGCCTCGGCCGAGACATGGCCGGCAAGCGCATGCGCAAGCGCATCCGCCTTGAGCCGCGCGAGCGGCGCCGCCGCTGCCGTCGATACAAATCCATCGAGCAGCACAGGGATGCGCTGCCGGCGCGCGGCGAGCGTCGCACCCAGGATGGCGGCAAGCTCGCGTCCGCCCAGCGCCGCCGCAACTGCCAACGGATCGCCGAGCGCATCGGCATGGCGCGCAAGCGCCTGATCGATCACCGCGCGCTTGCGCCCAAGGCCGTGCTCGTCGATGCCGGTGCCGCGCCCGGCCCAGCGCGCGCCGCCGCCTCCGAACAGGGCTGCGGCGACGGCAGCTGCGGCGGTCGTATTGCCGATCCCCATCTCGCCCAGGCAGACGAGGTCGCATTCGGGCGACACCGCGTCGTGCCCGGTCGCGACGGCGGCGAGGAACGCCTCCTCGTCCAGGGCAGGCGCCGTGGTGAAGTCCGCGGTCGGCCGCTCGAGCGCCAGCGGGACGACGCGCAGGCTCGCCCCCGCAACACGGGCAAGCTGATTGATGGCGGCGCCGCCGGCTGCGAAATTCGCCACCATCTGCGCCGTGACTTCGGCCGGATAGGCCGAGACGCCTTGCGCCGTCACGCCGTGATTGCCGGCAAACACCAGCACCTCGACGCGGTCGAGCCGCGGCGGCGCGCGCCCCTGCCAGCGGGCGAGCCACGCGACGGCATCCTCCAGGCGTCCGAGGCTGCCCGGCGGCTTGGTCAGCAGGGCGTCGCGGCGGGCGACCTTGCCCGCTGCGCCCTCGTCTGCGGCCGGCAGGTCGCGGCAGCTCTTCCGCAGCTCGGCAAGCGAAGCGAATGGGGCCATTGCAGTCTCGTGACTTGGCTGCTCCATGGTGGAGCATCTCACCGCGGCAATCGAGGGCAAAGGAATGACGCCGCCCGCATGGCTCCGCCGCTTCGGTACGGATCTCGCCATCTGCGTTGCGTTCTGCACGCGGCTGCCGCTCGCCTCCTCCGTGCCGATCGAGGGTCGCGATGTCGCGCGCGCCAGCTGGGCGCTGCCGGTTGCCGGCGCGCTCATCGGCGCCATCGCCGCAGTGGTCTATTGGCTCGCCCACCGGATCGGGCTGCCGCCGTCGCCCGCGGCCGCGCTTGCGCTCGCGGCAGGTGTCGCGATCACCGGCGCCCTGCATGAGGATGGGCTCGCCGACACCGCGGACGGTTTTGGCGGCGGCAAGGACCGCGAGCACAAGCTCGCCATCATGCGCGACAGCCGTCTCGGCACCTACGGCGCGTGCGCACTCGCGGCATCGTTCATGCTGCGCTGGAGCGCGCTCGCAAGCCTCGCCGGACCGCTCCCGGTTGCCGTGGCGCTGGTTGCCGCGCACGCATCGGGGCGCGCCGCCTTGCCGGCCTTCCTTTGCTGGGTTCCCCCGGCGCGCAGCGACGGGCTCTCGGCGGATGCCGGCAAGCCGCCGGCGGCGAGCGCCGCCGCGGCCGCCTTTATCGGTGCGTGCATATTGCTTGTCGCATTTGGCGCGCGCGGCGCGCTTCTCTGTCTTTTGCTGCTGAGCCTGACGAGCGTCGCCATGGCTTGGCTGAGCCTGCGCCAGATCGGCGGCCAGACCGGCGACGCGGCAGGAGCACTCGAGCAGGCGGGTGAGTGTCTGGTCCTGCTGGCCGCGGCCGTCCTTCTCAGGATCTGAATCGAGTCCCAAACGACTGCGCCCGCCTCAAGGGCGGGCGCGACGAAGGCTATGCGCCGTTTTCACCAACAGCAGCCGCAGCTTCTGCCGCTGCTGCAGGCCAACTGGAACGCCGGCTTTGCCGCCGGGCCCGGTTGCTGCGGTGTGCTCGCCGCCGGCTCGGGCCGTGCCGGGCAGGCATTGCTGGGGCAACGGCTATCGGCCAACCCAACGGTCGCTTCGGGCACGGCGCAGTTGCCCGTGCTGCACGCCTGCTGCGGCGTGGTTATCGTGGGCTCGTCGGCCGCGTAGATGCCGTCCTCGCATGCCATCGCCGCGCTGCCGATGCCGAGCGCGAGCGCAATTCCCGCCAACAGGGCAAACCGCTTCATGGGATCATCTCCTCTTCGGGGCTGCCCGGCAGTCTACTCCCGCCAAGGAGGAGTGCAACAGCGTGGGAAGCCCGCCCGTGCGCTCGGGCGATCCGGGGTGAGATTGCCGTTACCCCAGGCGTTACCCCGAGGTCGCTTTTCAAATTCCGGCACGAAAACGCGTCATGACAATGATGATCGCAACCTGCATCGTGCCCTGCATGGCCACCGCGTAGAAATAGCGCTGCATCCAGGTGGCGATCTTGCGCAGGTCGGGCTTGGGTTTCTGCAGCTCGAAACAGACCATCACGTTGACCGGCATGAGAAAGCCGAGACCCTGGACGGTCATCAGCGTCACCAGGACGAGAGCGGCTGCGACCCAGCCGAAAGCCGGCCAGGGGAGCTCCGTATAGCCAAGCTCGACCGCGAGGAACCAGCCGCTGGTGCCGGAGATGATCGAGATTGCCGGCATCAGGAACAGCGTGCGCGGCGTCAATCGCCGCGCCACCTCCCGGCGCACCGAGAGATCCATGCGGCGCAGGATGGGGCCGAGCACGAACCCCATGAAGAGATCGATGCCGGTCCACAGCAGGCTGGAAAAGACGTGCACAAAGTCGAGGAACCAGAGATTGCCGATCCGGACGGCTGCGATCATGACGGCGATGCCCGCGAGCGCGAACCACAGATAGCGCCAGCGAATGAAGCGCTCCGGACTTTCGATTGCGATGGCCGTCATCCCGGCATCATAGCGCGGCCGGGTGCGGTAGGGCACCCGACTTGCATCAAATCGCTTCTTTCCCAAATGTGCTTGGGTAACGGCGCCCTTTGAGCGGCGCGCATGCAAAGGATGGAATCGATCGTGGAAACCGAATACCAGCGCTGGGAGGAAAGGTACCGCGTCCCCGACTATGTCTTCGGAACCGCGCCAAATTATTTTCTCGCGTCATGCAGGGCGCTGCTGCCGCGGTCCGGCAGGGCGCTGGCGGTTGCGGACGGAGAAGGACGCAACGGCGTCTGGCTCGCCGAGCAGGGGCTCGAGGTTCTCTCGATCGAGTTCTCGCCGGCTGCGCTGCGCAAGGCGAGGGCGCTGGCCAAGGAACGCGGTGTCGCGGTCACGTTCGTGCAGGCCAATGTCCACAGCTGGGAGTATCCGGAAGCCGCCTTCGATGTGGTGGCGGAGATTTTCACCCAGTTCAGCTCGCCCGCCGAGCGCGCGAGGAAATGGGCGGGGATGCGAAAGGCGCTCAAGCCCGGCGGCCTCCTGATCATCCAGGGCTATACCCCCAAGCAGCTGCAATACGGCACCGGCGGACCCAAGGAACGGGAGAACCTCTATACGCGTGCGATGCTCGAAGATGCGTTCCGCGACTTTCACGGCGTGAACATCGTGGAAGAAGAGGTCGAGATGCAGGAAGGCACGCGCCACAGCGGCATGTCCGCCGTCATCGGCTTGACGGCGCGCAAATAGCCGGTCGCTTCGGCCGTCGAGCTTGCGTCCTTTCCCGGTTCGGCCGCTGGAGCATGTCCCGCAAAAGTGGGAACCGGTTTTGCGAAAAAGGACATGCTCAAACAAAGAGTTAGAGCAGGATGGCGATTCGAAGAAAAGTCATCCTGCGTCGGCCCAACGGCAGGCAAGTGGCTATGACAGGTTCGCCTGGTCGGCGAAGGAGACTCGGCGAGGGATTTCTGCGATGCATATCGGGTTGCCGGATCCCACTCGAAACGGCGCACTCGCACCGGCCGTCCTGATCGTGGGCAGCGGCCCCGCCGGTTTGTTTGCGGCCTGCGCGCTTCTGCGCCATGGCGTCATGCCTCGGATCGTCGAGCGTCTGCTAGCGCCGCATGGCGAGACTCGCGGAACCGCTCTTCAGCCGGCGGTGCTGGAGATTCTCGACCGGGCCGGTCTCATTGAACCCTTCCTTCGCGCAGCAGTGCGCATCAGGCAGGTTCAGCTGCTGGGTCCGCACCTGCAGGAGATCGCGACGGCGAAGTTCGCTGGTATCGGGTGCAAGTACGAGTTTCAGTGCAGCCTGCCGCAATGGCGGACCGAGGCAATCCTGCGCGAGCATCTGGTACGCCTTGGCGTGAAGATTGAATACGGCACGGAAGTGAGGGCCATCGAGGAAGACCCGGACGGCTTGCGGGTGATGCTCGAAAGTGGCGGCCGGTCTGAGACCTTCACGACGGCTTACGTGCTGGGCGCGGGCGGCGCGCATAGCGTCACGCGCCATTCGATGCAGGAGCATCTCGAGGGGGCGACCTACGACGGTCGTTTCATTGTTGCAGACGTGAAAATTCGCCTGCCAAGCCCGCCCGAATGTGGCCGCGTGATAGTTGGAAGCAAGGGGTTCGGGCTGCTCTCGCCGCTCCCGGACGCCCGCTGGCTCATCTTTGTCAATCGCGAGGAGGCAGATATACGGCGCGAGCTTCCCGCCGCGGAGCAATTGGCTGCTTTGCTCAACACCCGCGTCGGCGTCGATACCGGCTTGCACGATCTGCGGTGGGTTTCCTATTTCAAGATGCACAAGCGCGCCTCCGAGCGCCTGAGCGATGGACGGCGTTTCCTGCTCGGCGATGCCGGCCACTTGTCGAGTCCGCTGGGCGGGGAGGGAATCAACGCAGCATTGATGGACGCGGCCAACATCGCGTGGAAGCTCGCGCTTGTGGTGCGCGGCGCCGCAAAACGATCACTTCTCGACAGCTACGCGCCCGAGCGCGGGGCCGCCGATCAGCACGTGATCGAGGTGTCGGACGAGATTCATCGCTTTGTGATGGAGCAGATTGCGATGTGTGACGGCGGCCGAACCCTGGTCCCAGCGCCAGCGGATCCGGCCGAGATCATAGCGACAATGCGCAGACGGTCGATGCTCGACATGTCGTATGCGGGAAGCGCGCTGGTCGGAGAGGCCGGCACCGCCGTGGAAGGACCTTCGCCGGGAGACCGCTTCCCGGCTCGTTGCCGCCTCAGCGATATGCGTCATCATCTGATCGCATTCGGCGACGTACCCCGCCTGGACTATCTGCGCACGCGCTGGGACGGGCTCGTCTCGATTGTCGATGCCGCAATCGGAGATTTCGATGCGGCCGAGGCCGGCGTGCCCGACGGCGGCGCCGTCCTTGTCCGGCCGGACGGCTTCATCGGGTTCCGCGCGGCTCCCGCCAACGAGGCGACGATGGACGCCCTGGACGCCCACCTGACCACGTATCTCGTGCCCGGGCGGTGTAGCCGCCATTGATCGGCAGGACGGCGCCGGTCGCGCGGGTTAAAGCTTCGGATGCCAGGTATTGCGGCGGCGATCTCGGATCGTTCGCTGAGGCGACCCATCGCAGCAGTCCGGCGGAGGCTGCACCGCGCAGCACGGCACGCCGCGAAAGAGCGAATTTGGCGGATGGGATGGGCGGTGGTCGCATGATAATTGCGTGCAGACTTGATCGGATGCGATGATCAGCCGCAGCAAGTACAGTGCCATGCCTTTAGCTGCCGGGCCATGGCGAACGCCCACCCCTTTGGTGGACGGTGCTTGAGAATCACTGGTCGGGTCGCAACCGGCCGGGGCTCTTTGTGTTTAGAGACAACGGAGCGCGCGCGGCTGTTCAGAGCACCGCGAGGAGTGAGCTAACTAACGCCAACAAGGCACGGCGCGGAAATCGCATGTCAGCTTTTGGACGCGACAACGAAGCGACGGCTAACGTGATTTTTGGGCAGCCGATGGACTGCCATTAGTCGACTCCGGTTTGGTCAAGTGCGCAGCCTGCATGTAAAATTGCCATCACCTGTGCTATGCAATTGTTTGCCCAATCCCGGAAATTTCTCCGATGAGAATGTGGCCCGCAGCGCATTTGGCGCTCATCGCCCTGTTGACCGTGCCGCCTTACGCGCGCGGCGCCGATCGGGCGATCTGTCGTGAGCTCGAGAACAAGTTCGAGACGAGCAGATCGGGCATCACGGCGATCGGCGTCAATGCGGTGCTGTTCAATGCGGCCGACAAGGGGTGCGAAGGCCTGGCGCGTCGACTGTTAGCCAGCGGCGCTTCGCTGCGTGCGCGCGACCGCGATGGCGCCATGGCGCTCGCGCATGCGGCGCGCGCCGGCCACGCGGCGTTAGTCGCCACGTTTCTCGATCTCGGCTCGCCAATCGATGCCCGCAATATCGCGGGTTCAACCGCGCTGTATGTCGCCACCGAGCGCGACCGCCTTCCCGTTGTGCAGTTGCTTCTTGACAGGAGCGCCGACCCCAATCTGCCCGGCCGCAGCGGGCTCGTGCCAATTGCCGCGGCGGCGTTTCGCGGAAACGTCGCCATCGTCGAGATGTTGCTCTCCCACGGGGCGGAGGCGAGAGTGCCCGACCAGACAGGTAAGGCGGCGATCGTCTACGCGGCGGCGCTCGGCAACGTCGCGGTGGTTCGGCGACTGATCGATGCGGGCATCGATGTCGATGCGCGTTATGGCAACGAGCTCACGGCGCTTATGTGGGCTGCCGGGCACGACAACAGCGCCGGCATCGACGACATTGCGGCGGTGATCGCGCTGCTGATCCAGCGCGGCGCGCATATCGACGCCGTCGACAACCGTGGCCGAACCGCTCTGATGATCGCTGCGGAAAACGGCTATGCGGCGGTTGTGGAGGCGCTCATCCGTGGCGGCGCCGATCGAACGCGCCGCGACAACGACGGAAAGAGCGCGTTCGATCTTGCGGCGAATGACAGTGTGCGCGAGCGGTTGGCGGAGACAGAGTTTGGGCAGCGAATCGATTCGGCTCACCGCCCCGCCAGGTAATCCGCCATAGCGACCAGATCCTCTTCTGATGCGGCGATCATCAGATCGGACATGCCGGGATTGTTGGCGCGCTTGCGGCTGCGGAAGTCGAGCATCGTCTGCAGCGTGTAGTCCCGAGCCTGGCCCGCAAGCCGTGGCTGGGTGCCAGCTCCTTGATATTCGCCGAGATGGCACCCGGTACAGCCGATCGACGCATTCGCCCGCAGTGCCCGCGCGACTACCGCATCCGTGGGCTGCGGCTGGCGCAGATTGGGCCAGGGACGTTTCGAGAAATATTCGGCCAGCGCCATCATGTCGGTGCGCTCCAGTGCCTCGGCGATCGGCGACATCACGTCGTTCCTGCGATCTCCGTTCTTGTAATCGCGCAACTGCAGATACAGATAGCCCTCTTGCTGACCGTCGATCACCGGGATCGACTTGTCCTGCGGCACACCGTGTTCGCCACAGAGCTCCACATGATCCGACAGCGTATCGGCCCGCGCAGTCGCGGGCAGCCCCACCAAAGAAGCGAGCAGGCCGATCAGCGCGAGATGCTTCAGCGCCACAAATCCTCGCCAGCCGCTCAATCGACCATAAACGCGATGATGCTGTTGCCGCGCTTATAGTCGAGCTGCACGTTGCCGCCCGCTGCCACCACAATGTACTGCTTGCCCTCCACCGAATAGGAGGAAGGCGGGGCATTGACGCCGGCGCCTGCCTGGAAGGTCCATAGCGTTGCACCGGTACCCGAGTCATAGGCCTTGAACCAGCCATTACCCTCGCCGGTGAACACCAGCCCGCCGGCAGTCGCCAGGATTCCGCCGATCATCGGCTGCGGCGTCTTCACCTGCCAGCGGATCTTCCCAGTATTGTAGTCGACCGCGGTCACGTTGCCCCACTGCTCCTCGGCGGGGATGACCTTGAAGGCGCCGCCAAGCCACAGCTTGCCCTTCGGATAGGGCGAACTCTCGACGTGATAGGTCATCGGCTGATGGAGGTTGATCGCATACGCCAGGCCCGCATTGGGATCCACCGCCACCGGGGACCATTCGACGCCGCCGTTGGCACCGGGCAGCATGCGGGCGCCCTCTTTGGTGGGCAACACCCACATGTTCTCCTGAGGCACCATCGCCTCCGAGAAACGAATGAGGCTGCAGTCGCTGCGGTTGTGCACGTAGATGTGCCCGGTCTTGCCGGCATGCAGTATGCCCGGCACCGCTTTGCCGTCCTTGTCCTTGACGTCGACCAGAACGGCTGGGCTGACGGCGTCGAGGTCCCAGACGTCGTGAGCGATGTACTGGAAGTGACAGATGTAGCGACCGGTCTCGAGATCGAGCGACACCAGCGAGTTGGTATAGAGGTTGTCGCCGGGCCGCAACGACCCGTCGAGGTCGGGCGACGGATTACCGACCAGAAAATAGATGCGGTTTGTGGCGAGGTCTACCGCCGGATTTTGCCACACGCCGCCGCCGAGCGTCTTGTAGGGGTCACCAGTCTTCGCAAGCTGCGCCTTCTCGGCCGCGATGTTGCGGTGCATGTCACGTCCGGTGGCGTCCTTCTCGGCCCAGACACCCACCGAATTCTCGGCCGTGGTGTCGAAGGTCCACAGAAGCTTGCCGGTCTTGGCGTCGTAGGCGCGAAGGAAGCCACGCACGCCGTACTCGCCGCCGTTGGTACCGAGCAGTATCTTCCCCTTGATGGCGGTCGGCGCCATGGTCTCGCTGTAACCGAGTTCCGGATCGGCGACCTCGGTCTGCCACACCATTTTGCCCGTCTTGGCGTCGAGCGCGACAAGCTTGGAATCGAGCGTCGCCACGTAGACCTTGTCGTCGTAGACGGCGACGCCGCGATTGTTCGGGCCGCAGCAGAAGGTGGTGATCGGCCCCAGCCTCGGCTTGAAGTGCCACAGCTCTTCGCCGGTGCGGGCATTGAGCGCGTAGACGTGGCTGTATGACGTCGTGATGTACATGGTACCGTTCACGACGATCGGCGAGGTTTCCATTGATTCCATCACTTCGGTCTGGAAGATCCAGGCCGGGCGCAGCTTGGCGACATTCATGCGGTTGATCTGGCGATTACGGTAGTAGCGCAACTGCGTGTAATCGCCATTGGTGTGCAGGAAATTGTTGCCGTCGCCGGCGGCACGGTCGAGCATATCCTGGCTTACCAGAGACATGTCACCGTATTTAGCCGCAGGCTTCGTCTCTTGCGACCACGCGATGGCAGCCACCATCGCGACCGCGCCAGCGATCGTGGTCGTTGCTGCAGTTCTGATCATGGTATTTTCTCCCTGCTCGGCGAAGCTCTTCGCGCGCCCTGCACCGAGCAAACCGCGACCCTGAGCGTCAGCCTGATGCGTGTCAACCAGACTGTTCGGCAACGCGGCCATGCTCTGACATACGGCGGCCAGAGACGGATTGAGCTTGAGACCAACGCGTTTCGCGCTATTGGACATATTAGAGCCCGAGATCGCTCAAGCTTGGGTAATCATCGGGACGGCGGCCAAGCGGCCAGTGATATTTCCGCTCACCTTCCTTGATCGGCAGGTCGTTTATGCTGGCAATGCGCCGACGCATTAGGCCGGTCTCTTCGAATTCCCAGTTTTCGTTACCGTAACTGCGAAACCAATTGTTGCTATCATCATGCCATTCGTAGGCGAAACGCACGGCGATGCGGTCCTCGCGGAATGTCCAGATTTCCTTGATCAGGCGATAGTCAAGCTCACGGCTCCACTTGCGCGTCAGGAAAGCTTCGATGGCGGCGCGGCCCTCAAGAAACTCCGCGCGATTGCGCCAACGAGTGTCCGGTGTGTAGGCGAGCGCAACGCGAGCAGGGTCGCGCGTGTTCCATGCGTCTTCCGCCATTCGTACCTTTTGTGCGGCGGTCTGGGCTGTAAAGGGAGGAAGCGGCGGGCGGCTCATCTTAAGGTCCCCATTTGGCAGTTTGGAGGGCACTCACATGTCGTGAACTGATGATTGCCCAAATTGCTGAAGTGGATTTTTCTCATCGGACATGTTGCAGGCAATGCTTTTCTAAAGATGAGGGAAGCCGGAGAAGAGCTGGGCCGCCCCTCAGGCGTTGTGAGGCGGCCCCAAGTAGGGAAATTCTGGAAGCAAGTCGCCGTGCGGCCCGACCTTGTCCTCCGTCACCTTCCCGTTTGTGAGGACAGCCACGAAAACGTCACCGGCGTCGTCGGTGAGCGTCCGGCCATTGCTCGGGAAGGATGCCGGGCGGGTGGGATCATAAGACAGCACGTCCGGCAGCAGTGTCCGTGCCGCTCGCCTTGCCTCCTCCGGCGCATACCCACCAACGTGCTCCAGAGCGTGCGCGAAAACGGATATGAAACGGCCATCGTCGGCAGGCTCGCCCTCCATGTAGGCATCTCTCTCCGTACCAACGAGGAAGACAGCTTGCGCGGGCAGGGCGCCGCGGTCGACCTGAACCCAGCCCCCGACCGCGCCAACCAGCGTGCGAGCCCACACGCCAACCCGTTTGGCACCAAGGTCCGAGTTAGGCACTTCCAGCACAATGCTGCACACATTCTTGTCGGCGAAGAAATCGTCGCCAGTGAACTGTTGGTTGTTCAACATACCATGCACGTCGAAGAAGAAGGGATCGCTGCGCCAGCCCGCGAAGAAACGGTACTCACCGACCTCCCTCACCCGTGCATCCCGATCCGTCGAGACCTGCGCTGATGCGATGATAACCTGGCCGCCATCGCCAATCCCGGCGGCCTCTGCACCGTTCACTCGGCGCAGCGTGGCGGCTTGCGACCCGTTCTCGAAGGCCGAGAATCGCACCCGGTATGCGACATCGGCGATGTCATCGCCGTTCGTGTCGATCCTGAACTCATACAGTGCCTCGGGCGCGAAAGGTTCGGCAGTGGTGGGACCCGGCGGGTTCACGACCGCAGACGGGTGCACGTTCATCACCAGGATTGACTTGCTCGCGTTACCTGGCTTGGGGAAAGCATACAGATCGGTGAAATCAAGCCGTGCGTCTCCGCGGGGGAATCCAAAGTCCGGCCCCGAGTAATGGTGAGACATGGCCTTGCTCCTCTCTCTAGATACTCAGAGCGGCCTGCTACCTAGGTGACCCAGGTGGTATCCCAGCCGGTTTTCGACATCGCCCGGTTTGTGGAATCCACGCTCCATCAATGTCTTGAGACTCGCCTGGGCAGCCGGGCGCGCGATAGAGGCCATGCATGCCTCCCACTCGGGAGCGATTTCCGCGTCGGACGGCAAGCTTGCGATATCGACTAGGTGTTTGGTCTCCGTGATGGCTTGTTTGTCGAACGAAGCAATCCGTACCGCCAGCGCGTCGACGAACTCATCAAGTTCGGAATCCGGCAATGCGCGATTGACGTAGCCATAAAGCTCAGCCACATCGCCCCGAATATCGTCCGCGCTCAGTAGCACTTCCAGCGCGCGTCCTCGACCTATGAGGCGCGGCAGTCGAGCCATCGGTCCACCGCCTGGGACCAGGCCAGCACCAACTTCCCACTGCGACAAGATCGCCTTTTCGCGACTTGCAAAACGCATGTATTGCGAGTGCAAGCTCGCTTCCGACGCCGGTCGCACGCCCGCGGATGGAGGCGATGGACACGACTGGAGCGCGGCTGAGGCGTACCAGCATGTCAGGAAGCTGTGCCAAGCCCGTCGGGCCTGGAGGCAAATTAGTTGTATCTTCCAGCCTTGCAAGAAAGTCATTGTGAGTCAGAAAGAAACCTTCGACCGCGCTGTCGAACACAACAACCTTTATATCATGGTCGCTTTCAAGTGCTGTGACGATCTCATTCAGCTGCGGGATGGCCTCCGGACCAAAAATGTTCAGGGGCGGGTTGTCAAACGTAACTCGCCAGTAGGATGGTGAACGTCGTAAGAGACGGAGCTGTCTGGCGCTTGCAATGTCGCTCATGTTGGCCTCCCCTCGGGGATACGTCTTCTGTCATCGACCGTCATAGTGCCGCTTGGCCAGGGTTACTTCTGCTTTACACCGGCTGCTTCAAGAGTGCGGCATCGATGGGCATCTTCCGCAGTCGCTTGCCAGTCGCGGCAAAGATTGCATTGCTGACAGCGGGAACGATGGCCGAAGTCCCGCACTCACCCATCCCGCCGGGCGGCTCCGAGTTCCGAACGATATGGACCTCGATCGCGGGTAGCTCATTGATGCGCAGCATCTCGTAGTCATGGAAATTGCTTTGCTCCACGCGGCCGTTCTTCAGCGTGATCTGGCCATGGAGCGCTGCCGTGCCCCATTGAGTTTGATGGAGAATGGCATGACACCCTCTCAGACCAGATTGATGGCAACGTTGATGTTGCCGCGTGGTGCTTTCGAGTACGGATAGATCTTGTGTGCTTCGTTGGCTGCGAGGTGTCCCGGTTGAACACAAACGCGCCGCTCACCGCTTCTGATATGGATGGAAGATGTAGTCCTTCTTCTTCACCGCCACATGGCATGCGTGCCCGCAATCGGAGGTAGCCGGGTCGGCTACAAACTTGTCGGTCGCGGCGTCATAGTTGAACAGGGCGTATCCCCAGCCGCCGGTGTTCGGAAACCGCTTGCTGTCCTTCTCGATGACGAACGCCTGCGTGAAAGCGTCCGGCACATCCACGACGAAGGGGGCCTCCGTGCTCTTCCTGAAGCTCCATTGGAGCTTCGCGATCTTGGAGCCTTCTGGGAAAGGCTGACCGTTGCCGGGAATGCCGGCCTTGTAAGCTTCGGTCATTGTCGGATTGGCGACGATAACCTTGAGCACTTCCTCGGTGCGGGCGGAGGAGACCACCGCCCAGTCCTCGTAGCCCCTGAAGTCGGATAACGCGATTCCGCTCGGCGATTTCAGCGCGTACTTGTCCTGCGCGTAGACGGCCGTGCCCAGGGCGGCGAGCACTGCCGTCGCCGTTGCGACCCTCGAAATGCTCTTGCGCTTCATGGATGATTCACCGTGGTCGATTTCTTTCGAGGACTCGCACGCAGACGTTGAAGAACTCCCTGATTTTTTCTGCTGAAGCATGTGGGCACGCTCGTTTTAATCCTGGCGCGGCACTGCCGGAAATACCGATTATTTAGAGATTCTATACTTTGCTGTTATGGTCACGGGCGAGACCTCCTGCGCGTCAATTAGCGCGGGGGCTCCACCTTGATCTCGATAAGAATAGTTCAACACGAGCTCTTGCAGCGCAACGAGCACTGTGCAATCGGAGCCGAAATTATGTCGCTGACCGCAGCGCGCCAAGCAGGTCCTCGATAGCCATCCGCGTACGGTAGTCCGGATCAACAAAGCGCGCGTGGATAATCCCATCAGTTCCGACGATGAAGGTGGCGGGAATCGGGAGCATCCAGTTGTCGGTACCCTGTGATGCTGATGGATCCCATCCCGAGCTGACCATCATATGCTTCAACTCGTCTCCCACGAAAAATGCGAGGTCGAGGGTCATCGCATATCCGTTGTCCATGTCCGTAAGAACCGGGAACGGTGCCTTGGCGTCGGATTTCAGCCACACCGCAAATTTTTGCCGATCGGGCACGATTGCGGCAACGTGTCGGTGCTCGGCAGCGATCTCTTCCTCGGCGCGAGCCAAAGCGTCGATGTTGATACGACAATAGGGACACCAGTGCCCGCGATTAAATGCTAACGCGACCGGTCCTTCATTAAGCAAATCCTCAAGACGGACGAGGCGTCCCCGGTCGTCTGGCAGCAGAAACGCAGGCATGGGCTCGCCTACCTTTGGCGCCGTCGCTCCGGCACCGCATTCCGCGAGGCGGCTGACCAGCATGTCGACGGCCGCGGCGAAACGGGGGCCTAAGCGCCGTAGCTCATTCGCAAAGGCCTGCAAACGATCGGCCAAAGGAGCATCCAGGTTGCGACAGCGAACGAGGGAGTCTTCGAGGATATCGCTGAGCTTAGGTTCCGTCATCGATAAGCTCTCCCCTATTGTTTCGTCCCGGTGTCGAAGTCCCAGTCAGCGGCCCGAAGCAGATTGAACAGAGTGGCACCGGCGATGGTACGTTGGCGGCCCGCGACAGAATACATCGACACCTTGCGTGCGAGATTGAGCTGTTTCAGTTCTATTCGGCAAATCCCGTTCGTTCCCACCATGCCAAAGGGCATGATCGCGACGCCCAGGCCTGCTTTCAGAAAGGTCAGCAAGTCTTCTTGCGTTCCCACATGATGGGCGGCTGTGTTGAAGATGCCATTCGCCTCCAGACGGGCTCTAAGTTCGTCGACTAACTCACATCCGTCGTTGATGAGGAGGGTCTCGAAAGAAAGTTCTTTGAACTCGACTTCCTTCCTGCTCGCCAGTTTGTGGGTCGTGCTGACGACGAGACCAAGCCGTTCTTCAAACAGCGGAACTGTATCAAGGCGCGACCAGGTTTGATCCAGCGGACCAGCGATCACCAACTCGGCAGTGCCCGATCTCAGGTTCTCGGCGACCTCGTTGGCTGAACCGCGACGCAACGTCAGCTGTAGCCCCGGCAAGGCTCGCGACAACTCCCGTAGCATCGATCCGAAGCGCTCGAGCGGCACCGTGTGCGAGATCGCCACCGACAGCGGTGCGGTCTCACCCTTCCTGATAGATGCGGCCACCATTTTGGCCGCAAGTGCCGTGTCGTAACACTCCCGCAGCATCGGGAGCATGCGCTGGCCAAGTGCCGTTAGATGCGACAGTGCGCGTTCACGCCGAAGCAACTCTCCGCCGAGTTCGTTTTCGAGGGCCTTGATGGCGCGGGTCAGTGCGGGCTGCGCTACGTTGCAACGCTCCGCCGCCTTGGTCAGATTCAGTGTCTCGCTAACTGCCAAGAAGTATCGGATATGGTGCATTTCCAAGGCATGACCCTCGCTACACGCTCACATATAAACGCGGGCCTGTTCGGTTCCCCACCGCCAGAAGTCAGGCATAGCATATCGAACTGGAGAGGATCGGTCAGGAGGTCGCTGCACTGCAGGATTTCGGCTCGGCTAATGGCCGCATCATGAGCACGGCATTACGCGACGCAACAGCAATAGCCCGTCCGCCTCAGTGAGCAGACATCCCGAACCAAAGGTCGACGAAGGAGGGCCAGACGATTGCTGCCAATCACCGAGACGGCGGACGGAAGCGCTAGTTCGAAAACTAGAATCGCGAACGCGCAGGCAGTAACGCGCGCAGCAACACTTAAACCCCATTTGGCCTTTGGAATGACGCTCATCGGCAAAGCTCGGCAACGAGGTGGCGCACCGGGAGTGTCAGTGCCAGGCCGATGTCGCCCAGCAGAAGAGGACGAGGTGGAGGACGAGTTTGCCGAAAACTCGTCCGGCGGTGCTGCCCCGAAAGCGCAAAATGCGCCCATTCTGTCAGGGTTTCCTGCTGGTGGAGCCGAGGGGGGTCGAACCCCTGACCTCCTCATTGCGAACGAGGCGCTCTCCCAACTGAGCTACGGCCCCGACAAATGCAGCAAAATGCGGCGCTTGCGAGAGTCGGCCATTTAGAGCGCGGGGTTTGCGGAGTCAAGATTGGCCGCCTTATCATGCCCTTGACGCATCGGCTGCGCGTTGACGCGCCCTTGCCAAGCCTACTATCACAATCCAGGCGGCCTGCCGGCGGCCGATCGATAAGCCGGGCAATTCGGGGTGAATTACGATGATGAATCCCTTTCTCTGGCTCATTCTCACGGTCATTGACCTCTACATCTACGTTCTGATCGCCGCCGCAGTGATGTCGTGGCTGATCGCGTTCAACGTCGTGAACAGCCATAACCCCACCGTCCGCATGATCTGGGATTTTCTCTACCGCATAACGGAGCCGGTATTGGCGCCGATCCGTTCGGTGCTTCCCGGCCTGGGGGGCATCGATATCTCGCCGGTGATCCTGATCATCGGCCTTCTGTTTCTCAAGCAGCTGATCCTGTGGTTGTTCGCGTGAATGCGCGGTCCCGCAGTTCCCTGGCGAAGCGAGGCGTCCGGGCTCGTCCTATCGGTGCGGCTCACGCCCCGGAGTGACCGCGAGGCGATCGACGGCATCGCGCAGCTGGCGGACGGAAAAGCCGTCCTGCAGGCGCGCGTGCGCGCACCGCCGTCCGACGGGCAGGCGAATGCCGCGCTGGTCAGGCTCATCGCCGCGACGCTAGGAGTGCCCCAGCGCGACGTGAGCCTTGTCGCCGGAGAAAGCGCGCGCCTCAAGCGGGTCAAGGTTTCGGGCAGCGCTGCTGGGCTCGCGGCTGCCCTGGCGAAGATCTGCACCAGCCCGGCAAATCGCGCGGCTCGCACGGGGCCAGCATGACCGCGCGGATCATTGACGGGCAGGCGATCGCCGCGGACCTGCGCGGCAAGGTGGCGGATGCCGTGCACCGGCTCACCCGCGACCGCCATATCGTACCCGGCCTTGCCGTCGTGCTCGTCGGCAACAACCCGGCAAGCCAAAGCTACGTCGGCAGCAAGGTGAAACTGACCGCCGGCAGCGGGATGCGGTCGTTCGACCATCGCCTGCCGGAGACGACGAGCGAGGCCGAGCTGCTGGCGCTGGTGGGGCGACTAAATCGCGATCCGACCGTGCACGGCATCCTGGTGCAGCTGCCACTGCCCGCCCAGATCGATGCGCGCAATGTGATCGGGACAATCGACCCGGCCAAGGACGTGGACGGCTTCCATCCCGTCAATGCCGGCCGCCTCTCGGCGGGATTGCCCGCTCTCGCTCCCTGCACGCCGCTTGGCTGCGTTCATCTCGCCAAGACCGTGCATCCTTCGCTGGAGGGGCTCGAAGCGGTGGTGATCGGACGCTCCAACATCGTCGGCAAGCCGCTCGCGCAGCTCCTCCTTGCCGAGAATGCGACGGTGACCATCGCCCATTCCCGCACGCGCGAGCTCGGCGCGGTCTGCAAGCGCGCCGACTTGCTGTTCGCCGCGGTGGGCCGCCCCGAGATGGTGCGGCGCAATTGGGTCAAGCCCGGCGCCACCGTGATCGACGTCGGCATCAACCGGGTGACGGACGAGAGCGGAAAATCGCGCATTGTCGGCGACGTGGCTTTTGCGGAAGTGTCGAAGGTGGCGGGCGCTATCACACCGGTTCCCGGCGGCGTCGGACCCATGACCATTGCGTGCCTGCTGGTCAACACGCTGCGCGCGGCCTGCGCGCTCGCCGGCCTGCCGGAGCCGGTGCTGGCGCGGCAGGCGGCGATGGACAGGGAATAGAGGACAGATGTCAGAGGACAGTTGTCAGAGGACATCTGTCATCTGATTAAGTCCAGGCGAATGCGACCTTGTCGAGGACGCGGGTGCCGAACCGCTCGGAGGAGCGCGCCACCGCCTTGCCCGCGAGCGCGCGGTAAAAGCCCACCGCCGGCTCGTTGTCCGAGAGCGCCCACACCACCAGGCTTTGCAGCCCGCTCTGCACGAGGTCGCGCCGCGCCGCGGTGAACAGCTTGCGCCCGAAGCCCAGCCCCTGGAATTCCGGCCGCAGATAAAGCTCGTAGATCTCACCGTCGTAGTAGAGGCTGCGCGCCCGGTTGCGTCCGTAATTGGCGTACCCGGCGATGCAGTCGCCGAACGCCAGCACCGCAATCCGGCTGCCCTTGCGGATGGCGCTGTCCCACCATCGCGGGCCGCGCCGGTTGATCAGCTTGTCGAGCTCCGGGCCGGGGATCACTCCCTGGTAAGCGCAGCGCCAAGCCTCATCATGCGTCGAGGCGATCGCCGTCGCATCTGACGGCTTCGCTTTACGGACTTCGATGAGGATCGTGCTCATGTCGTGATAAGAGCAAGCACCGCGTCCGTCTTCAAGAGCTATGTTTAATGGTAGGTTAATATTGACCCGCACGGCGTGCATTTTTGCGCGCGGGGCGTGTCCGGCGCTGCGCAGAAACCCGCTAAAAATCGAAACAACTTGAGCGTGCCGCAGCGATGTTGCAACCGCGACACGACGCCCAAAGAAATGAAGAGCGGGACCGCAGCGCAGCCCCTTCGGGTACCGCCGGCGGCATAAAAGGAGAAGCACCCGTTTCGTCGTACGCGTCGAAGCATTGATTCGGGGTGCTACTGGTATTCGGAATGGAGAGTGGCGACACAAATACAGCCCGTCGTGCGCGGGCTTGTCCCGCGCATCCACGTCTTGGGGCGTCAGAAAGACGTGAATGGCCGGGACAAACCCGGCCATGACGAACCCACGCACCGTTACGCGGCCCCTTGCGCCTCCCTGCGGCGCTCCTCCTTCCTCCGATCGTTGGGATCGAGCAGCTTCTTGCGCAGCCGGATGGCCTTGGGGGTCACCTCGACCAGCTCGTCGTCGCCGATATAGGCGAGCGCCTTCTCCAGCGTCATCTGGATCGGCGGGACGAGGCGCACCGCCTCGTCCTTGGCGTGGGTGCGGATGTTGGTGAGCTTCTTTCCCTTGAGCACATTGACCTCGAGATCGTTGCCGCGGGTGTGCTCGCCGATGATCATGCCGCGATAGACCTTCCATCCCGGCTCGATCATCATCGGGCCGCGGTCCTCCAGGTTCCACAGCGCATAGGCGACCGCCTCGCCCGCATCATTCGCGATCAGCACGCCGTTGCGCCGCCCCGCGATCTCGCCGCGATAGCGCTCATAGCCGTGAAACAGACGGTTCATGACCGCAGTCCCGCGGGTGTCGGTGAGCAGCTCGCCCTGGTATCCGATGAGGCCGCGCGTCGGCGCGTAGAACACCAACCGCACCCGGCCGCCGCCGGACGGGCGCATCTCGACCATTTCCGCTTTGCGCTCGGCGAGCTTCTGCACGACGATACCGGTGTGCTCGTCGTCGACGTCGATGACCACTTCCTCGATCGGCTCCGTCAGCTCGCCGTGCGCGCTTCGCTCGAGCAGCACCTTCGGACGCGAGACCGAGAGCTCGAAACCTTCCCGCCGCATGGTCTCGATGAGGATGCCGAGCTGCAACTCCCCGCGCCCCGCGACTTCCATGGAATCCTTCTCGCTCGATTCGCTCACTCGGAGCGCGACATTGCCTTCGGCCTCGCGCAGGAGCCGCTCGCGGATCACGCGGCTCTGCACCTTGTCGCCCTCCGTGCCGGCGAGCGGAGAGTCGTTGATGCGGAACGTCATCGCCAGCGTCGGCGGATCGATCGGCTGCGCGAGAAGCGGCGCCGTGACCTCCGGCGCGCAGATGGTATGGGAGACGGTCGCCTGCGGGAGCCCGGCAATGCTGACGATGTCGCCCGCGCCTGCTTCCTCGATCGGGCTTCGTTCGAGGCCGCGGAAGGCGAGCAGCTTGGTCACGCGGCCCTCCTCGACCAGCCTGCCGTTGCGATCGATCACCTTGACACCCTGGTTCGGCCGCACCGTGCCCGCGGTGATGCGTCCGGTGACGATGCGCCCGAGATAGGGGTTCGCCTCGAGGATGGTGCCGAGCATGCGGAACGCTCCCGCCTCGGTGCGCGGCGGCGCCACGTGCCGGATCACGAGATCGAACAGCGGCGCCATGCCCGCGTCCCGCGGTCCGTCCGGGGCGGCCGCCATCCAGCCGTGGCGTGACGAGCCGTAGAGAATGGGGAAATCGAGCTGCTCCTCGCTGGCGTCGAGCGCTGCAAACAGATCGAACACTTCTCCCGCCACCGCGCGCGGGCGCGCGTCCGCCCGATCCACCTTGTTGATGACGACGATCGGCCTGAGCCCCACCTTGAGCGCCTTCGAGACCACGAACTTGGTCTGCGGCAGCGGCCCCTCGGCTGCATCGACCAGCACCAGCGCACCGTCGACCATGTTGAGAATGCGTTCCACCTCGCCGCCGAAATCGGCGTGGCCGGGCGTGTCGACGATGTTGATGCGTGTGCCCTGCCAATCGATCGATGTCACCTTGGCGAGGATGGTGATGCCGCGCTCGCGTTCGAGATCATTGGAATCGAGCGCGCGCTCGGCCACGCGCTGGTTCTCGCGCACGGCGCCCGACTGCTGCAGCAGTCGGTCGACCAGCGTGGTCTTGCCATGGTCGACATGGGCAATGATGGCGACGTTGCGCAGGTTCATGACGTATTGAAACCGGGCGTGAAAAACCAATCGCGGGCCAGACCGGCCCGCTTTTGCTGCGAATATAGTCATGAAGCCTATTCGCGCCACCCCGGTTTATCCCTCCCCGAAGGGGAGGCCGGGTGGGGTTCTGAAACACGACAATCTCGCGAGCCTCATCACTTCACCCCACCGACCGCCTCACTTCGTTCGGCGGCCACCCTCCCCTTCGGGGGCCCCCCCTGGGGAGAGTTCAACCGAGTTGTGCCACATGCTCTATCACCTCTCTTTGGGGAGAGGTCGGCGCCGAAGGCGCCGGGTGAGGGGACACCGACCGCATCGAGTGTAGTTGCTGAGCGCAAAAGTTTGCCGCGCAGGCGGGAATTCGGGGCGTTTTTCCGCCCAAATCCTGGTTCATAGGTCTGCCATTCGGGCGCGCGAACGTCACGCCAGAGGTGAGGCGATTCGCCGGGGTTCTGGGGACACCACATTGACACGACGCCGTTCAGCGCGTGTTGCTGCGCTCGCATGCGCGGGCCTGCTCACGCTCACTTGCGCCGCGGCCTTGATCGCGACCACCAAAGAGGCAACCGCGAAACACCACCACGCGGGGAAGAAGGCCAAATCGACCGAGAAATCGGCCGCAAAGTCCAAGGATAAAAAGAAATCGGCATCCCGCGAAACTACGGCGACAACGCCTTCCGGCCCGCTCGATAACCGCCCTCAACCGGACCAACCGGAGCCAGTGCCGCTGCCTGAAATTGCCGACGCCGACGTGGCGCAGGTCAAGAAGGCAATCGAGGGGTTGCACAGCGGCGGTACCGAGAAGGCCACCCAGATCGAGGCCGGCATCTCGGATCCGGCAGCGCACAAGCTCGTCGAATGGATCATCCTGCGCCATGCCAACAGCACGGCCAGCAGCACGCGTTACCGGTCTTTCATCGCCGCCAATCCGAGCTGGCCGAGCCTTTCCCTGTTCCGCCGCCGCGCCGAGGAGATGCTGTGGGCTGAGCGGGCCTCCCCTGCGCAGGCGCTTGCCTTCTTCAAGGATTCGGCACCGCAAACCGGCAAGGGCCGTCTGTTGCTGGCGCGCGCACTTATCGCGCAGGGCGACAGCGAGGGCGCCAAGGCGCAGGTGCGCGAGGCTTGGCGCCGTGATTCGTTGTCAGCCGACGTCGAGAGCGAGGTGCTCAAGAGCTATTCCGATTTGCTGACCCGCGCCGATCACAAGGCGCGCATGGAAAGCCGGCTGTTTGCCGCCGACAAGGAAGCGGCGATGCGGGCGGCGCACCGGCTCGGGGGCGCCGACGTCGCGATCGCACGCGCACGCATCGCGCTTGCCGGAAAGGGCGGCAGCAGCAAGCTGCTGGAAGCCGTGCCGGCCGAAGCCCATCACGATCCCGGCTATATCTTCGCGCGCGTGCACCTTCTGCGCCACCAGAAGAAGATTGCCGACGCCGCGCAGGCGATGCTGTCCGCACCGGACGAGCTTGCTCAGGTCTGCGATCCCGAGGAATGGTGGGTGGAACGGCGCGTGCTGGCGCGCGACCTGCTCGATATCGGCGATGCCCGCTCGGCCTACCTGGTGGTCCGCAACGCGGCCGAGCCGACCAAGGAAAACTCCCGGGTCGAGCGGCACTTCATGGCGGGCTGGATTGCGCTTCGTTATCTCGACGATCCCGCGACGGCGGCGACCCACTTTTCCCGCATCCAGGACGTGAGCATCCATCCCACATCGCTGGCGCGCTCCCATTACTGGCTCGGACGCACGGCTGAGGCCTCACATCGGCTCAACGAAGCACGCGCAGAGTACCAGGCGGCCGCGCGCGCTTCGGCCGCCTATTACGGGCAGCTGGCGCGCGCTCGGCTCGGGCTCGGAGCGCTCGCGCTGGCGCCGCCGCCATCGCCGCCTGAGAAGGGTACTGACGCGGAACGCCTTGAGCTCGTTCGCGCGCTCGAGATCCTCTACGCGCTCAATGAGCGCACGCTCGTCATTGCGCTCATGGCAGACGTCGGCGAGAGGCTCGACGACGCCGGCGTGCTTGCCGCGCTCGGAGAAGTGGCGGAGCAGCGCCAGGACGCACGCGCGATGCTGCACCTCGGCAAGGCGGCCCTGGCGCGCGGCCTGCCGCTTGACTACTACGCGTTCCCGGCGGTGGGGGTGCCGCGCTATTCGCCGATCGGGCCCGGCATCGACACCGCGCTGCTGTTTGCCATCATTCGCCAGGAGAGCATGTTCGATCCTGCGGATACGTCCGCCGCCCATGCGATGGGCCTGATGCAGGTGACTCCGGTCGCGGCACGCGACACCTGCAAGCGTTTCGGCTGCAAGTATGACGCCGGGCGGCTGAAGAACGATTCGCCCTACAACCTTCAGCTCGGCGCCGCCGAGCTCGGCTGCGCTATCGAAGAGTATCGCGGCAACTACATCCTGGCGTTCGCCGCCTACAATGCCGGCCGCGGGCGCGTGCAGGAGTGGATCGCGAAGTTCGGCGACCCGCGCAACCCGAAGGTCGACCCGGTCGACTGGGTCGAGCGCATCCCGATCATGGAAACCCGCAACTACGTGCAGCGCGTGATGGAGAACACGCAGGTCTACCGCACGCGCTTCGGCAGAAACGCGCCACTCACCATCGAGAGCGATCTGCGCGGCCACGGCGTGAGTGACCGGTAGGCCGATCGCATGCTGACCTGGTGAGTATCACCGGAATCAGTCTTTTACAGCTTGCTCGAACCCCTCGCCTTAATTTCGCGAGGTCAATGCGAGTTGAGCGTTGATTTTGCTTCCGTTGACCGAGCTTCTCGGCCTTTTCGTCCATGCTTCCGGTCACGCTAATCCAAGCCTCCCTTCTTTCGCCCCGATGATGGACGTGGCGTTCCGGCGGAAATCCTCTCGGCAAGGCAGCAGCGTAAGGTGTAGTGCAGATCTGATCAGCCGTCTTGGCAATTTTGCCAAACGAGAGAAGCGGCGCCTGTTTGTTTCACGTCAGTCGGCATGGCCGAGGTCGGTACCATTCTACTGCCTGCCGTGGGCAGGCAACTGCAAGGCACGGACGAGTGCCTCGCAGCCGTAACCCTTGCCGTCGATGTGTTGATGTGAAACGCTTTACCAACATCCGGACGGCCCGCATCCGGACAGCCGCGACAGGATGCAGCTCCGACGGGGCAGCCATGCGAACTCGGGCTTTGTTCCCAGATGAGAGCTTTTGGATTTGAGTAAACGGCACATGCCGAAGTGGGGTTGGATCATGAGTGCTCCGGTCAACGATGAAGAGACTTCCAAGCATCCGCAAATGCATGCTGCGAGGAAGCTGCAAGAGCCGCCACGCGTGCCCGCCGCCGCCCCATCACCGCGGGTCAACTCGCCGCCCATGTCTCCTTCGCATTCGAAGATGCAAGCCGAATGGAGAGGGGGCTCGAGTGCGCCCTCCTCGGGCAGAGGTTTGGACAACGAAACGCGCCGACGACTATACGAGCCGGAACCCGTGCACCAACCGCAGGCGCAGCGTCGCGGGTACTCGCTGCTGACCTTATTCAGCGGTTTCGCGATCATAGCCTCATGCCTGGCGGTGGTGATCATGATAGTCGCGGCCACCACCAGGCCGCTTTGGCAAGGTTCAGGTGCACAGCGCGACGCTGCCTCGGAAGCACCGCAAGCATCTTCACCGTCGAGTGCCATCGCGGTGGACAAGAGGGCCGGGGCCGCCGTTACGACGATCGCGGCGGCATCTGGACAGCAGCAGTCGGTCGCGGCGTCGGTAAAGCAGTCTCGGCTCGCAGTACCCGAGGAAAACGCCAGCGACGTTGCCGTTCGCGGGGTAACCGAGAACGAGATCCGGTTCGGGATCTCGGCGCCGTTCAGCGGCGCTGCCAAAGAGCTCGGCCAGAATATGAAGCTCGGGGTCGAGACCGCATTCAACGT
>Ga0306925_10000312_pt1 | contig 33717 bp, 65 predicted proteins | sample flu12Cox44000176_FD_203755 | JGI IMG/M metagenome (GOLD analysis project Ga0306925, IMG submission 203755) | Lab enrichment of tropical soil microbial communities from Luquillo Experimental Forest, Puerto Rico - flux8day.12C.oxic.44.000.176 (v2)... | ecosystem: Environmental > Terrestrial >... | reverse complement strand
AAACCGCACCTGTAGTGGGATCAGCAAAATACTTGGTGCCTGCAACACCAAAGTTGGTACCTGGAACACCCGCAGTAGGACCGAAATCGCAAATGCAGCCCATTCGCATAATATCCTGGCGGGCCACCTCCTTTAGTGGACCAACGCGACCAGGCTTATCATTGAAAACCCAAACGCCTATGCAACCCGACTGACCTGCGCCCTTGACTGCCTTGCCGGTACTGTCTAGGCCATAGGCGTACAATTTCCCCAGATCAGCGTCAAGGACATCGACAGCCACGTCAGCCCTGAACCCACCGTCAATTGGATCGTACTTATCAACTCGGGCCATCAGAATTCCTTTCTAAATATGCTTCCAGATTTTACGACTGATTATAAGGGTAATGGTTGCACGGCCAACAGGATAAAACTCTGATATTTCTTGGTGGGTCCAAACACCAGTCGCCCACATTCTACGAATTTCAAGAACATCTTCTTCGAAAAGTTTTGCAAACCAATGCTTTTCACCTTGCGAAGTAGTATGACCAATATGGAATCCTAAATCATCATATTCACGATGACAACTATAACACATTGGATCATAGCTAGTTACAATTCGTGGATCATATTCATGATTCCATGCGTACTCATATGCTTGATTATCACAATTCTCACACAAATATTTAGTGGCTAACCCATAGGTCTTACGAACAAGTTCGTGTACATGCTGATATTCAGCTGAACTTGTCACTAATGGTTCCCAGAGTTTATGCTCTAGGATTCCTGGTGCGAGTTCAGTCGTAATCATCACATAAACTTCGTTGCTTGAGTCCCAAAACCTGGTATCTTGTACTTTTCACCAAGCCGTTTTTGCTCAGTAACTCGATCACCAGATTTACTACCTGAAGGATGTGATCCACTAGCTGGCGGAGTCTGGTGCTGATCGCCTTCGGCTGGAACTAACAGATACGGCTTATCTTTGGCGATACGCTTTAGAGCAAGATCAAGTCCTTCAATCTTCTCTTTTTCGACGTCGATGTTCAATTCATCAGTACTAATAAACCTGACGACATCCTCAGCATTTTGCCAGCTGTACTTCTTGTCGGTAGCAATACACCATACAAGAAATTTGCTTTCTAGCAGCTTTTTCAGCTTATCATTTTCAGCTTTGAACTCATCACGCTCCTTAGCGACATCTTTGTCGCCTTCAGCCTTAGCCTGATCAGCCTTAGCTTTGGTGAGATCTTTGCTTAACTGTAAATTCTTCGTTTTTTCAGCGTCAAGTTGCTCTTCAAGACTAGATACGCCAGACCCACTACCAGATTCTCCAGCCCCTTGGTCACCGGGTTTAGGAGTAGCTGGCCCAGAATCAGGCTGTTTTGGAGGATTTTGTGGAGCTTGCGTCTGGTTCGCGGGCTGATTCTGATCATTTTGCTGATCACCATCTTTGGGCGGTTCTTGACGTTCACCTTCAGGCATTGATTTTGGCTCCTAGTCCCAGGAAAGGTTGATCAAACCTTAATAGCCTTTATCCTACGCGACCGCGACTCATCGCGCTCTAATAAGAAATCATCCAAGTCCATACGGCTGTTTGGAAAGTGGCTTATATGGTTGTGTAAGTGGATCAGGTGTACTCGTAGCTTTCACAGCTTTAGCCGTATCTGAAGCATGTGTTCCGAATGCACCAAAATTCGATCCACTTGTACTAGATGATGCACTTGAACGCTTGCCCATACCAAGCATTTTTGGATGGGCAATACTTCCCATGATGCCACCACCTAGTAAACCGCCACCAAAGCCTCCGCCGAAGCCATGACCAGGCATATTGGGCCAGCCACCCCAGTTACCGGGCATATTGAAATTATTTAGCCGTCTAAGCCTGCCCAAGCCACCTATTCCACGACCTCTACCACCAGGTAAATTTGGCAACATAGACCTTACAGATGATCTATCACGCCTGGCCCTGTAAATATCGCGATCAGCTTGTCTTTCACCGCGTGTTATATCTCTTACAACACCAGCAAAAATACCCATGACTTATCCTTTATGGTGCTTTGGGCCTTGACCGATATGTAAACCACGTTCACGCTCTGGCAAGCCACGGTACGCCGGTGAAAAATGTAACCGTTGTGTTATCTCATGATGGCCACCAGTCGCATGGGCCTTACCTATCGCCCATCTACGCAGCTTTGGATTAGCAAAGAATAATCGCCATTGCGCGCGACTATAAAACGGGTGATGGCCAGCTGCCGGCTGGCCGGGAATAATACCAGGTGGACCCTCAGCTTTAGCTGCCCTAGCAATCTTCCTAACATCATGCCTTACCATAGTATGTCCACCATTGCGAGCCATTATTTACGCTTCCTTGTTGCGCGCTTTGCCTTTTTAACTGTCTTTTTGGTCGTTGACGCAACAGGAGCAGCGCCTTTTTTGCCTGCTTGTTTGGCCCGTACCATTGCGGTAAACTTCTGACGTGCTGCCAATTGCGCTGCGCTGGCCATTATGTGAACTTTCTGTTCGTTTTGACGCCACCAACTGAGCCTTTGATGGCCTTACCGCTGGCCTTTCGACCAACCAAACCTGCTTTCTTGGCACCACCAAATGTTTTCTTTACTGTTTTCTTTCGCCTAGCCATAATTACTTGCCTTTACGACGACGACCGGTAGCAGCCATCTTCTGAAACTTGGCCTTCCCATATTTCTTACGGCCAATCGCCGCAGCCACGGCAGCAGGATTGCTAACCCCGCCGCGCTTTGAAATTGACTTGGTTAGCGCCTTGAATCTTGCGCCAGAACCTAACTTTGGTTTCCTCTTTGCTGCCATTATTAACCTCCTGGTGCTCCATTAGTGGCCGGCGCTCCTGCGCCAACTAAATCTGGTGATGGCGCCGGTGCGGGTGGCGGCGTTGGCGTTATAGCATTCACTATCTTCTGTGCATCAGCTAAAGCCTGCGCAAAGTCCTTTGTCTCATCAAGCTTGTAGCCCATAATATTGTTAAGCTGCTCGAAGAACCAACTTACCGGCAAACAAGCACCTGGCGCTCCTGGCCCAGCCGTAGTCCAAAGTGAAATCAAATCCTGTAAATCTTTGGACTTGTTCTTAGGCATTGCGTCGTCGAACGCAGTAGAGAATATGGCACCTTCAACATCTATGTCCTCATAAGCAACCATCCAGCCATTTATGAGATCATAGATGAATTGGTCTCCGACATCGAGTAAGTCAAGTTCTTTCTCTTGGTTCTTAGCAAGAAGTGGGCCAAGTTTGAGTTGTAAGGCAATACCACTTTCCGCAGTCGTAACATCAACAACGCCAACAGCAATATCTGGTACCCCAAGGGCCTGTTGCATTGCCTCGTCAAGAGAGTTGATGTGGTCACCAAATGGTTGCACGGTTGTAATTCCAGAAACTCGTCCAAATTGTCCGCCAGATGCAACCTGTACCACTGATCGTGGACTAATTTCCCATTCGACTTCATTGCCGCTCGGATCTAACGGTGGACTAGCATCAGTCCAATAAACTCCTAAACCTTGCATAATCAGAGTCAAGTCCTCATCGGACATGGCCTGGTTGATGGCGGTGATGACGCTTTCAACGCCAGCCAATTCAGATGTACCAAAAAAGCTACCTGGCGGCGGCATATTGCGCCAATGGTACACTGGAATCTGATTGATTTCTGGAGGCAAATAGAATGGGTCTTGTACTTCTTGGATCAGACTAAGCTCTGAAGCAGGTAAGACTCGATCATCCCACTTACCTATTTCATATAGTCCAAGCTCTGATGTTATCCGGCCTGTTGGGAAGCCAGCATCATCAAGCTCTCTGCGATACGTCTGCCGACGAACCACTTCCTTTCCAGTATACTGATTGAGCTTAAGTGTATTATTTGGATTATTGATGATATCAACCAAATGACAACCGATATAATTGCCTTGAGAATCCTCTATTGGAAAATAATGCTCTGCACGAAGCTCATTAATGCTGATTCGTTGACCAGGCAAACGCTTAGGATCAGCTGTAATATGTAGAAGCGCATCACCTTTAATAAGCATGTAACGCTTCATCTGAGCGAACTTACTTGGCATCCGCTCACGTTTAAATAAATTCTGGATAAAAATGGCTACAGTTTGAGTATTAGCAGTCTTTGGGAACGTTGGATCTGGCTGAACATTCCAGCCAACAGCTAAGAACCTATTTACAGCTTCGATACACTTCTTCGCACTAGGGACATAAATCTGAACGCTGTCTTCATCTTCTTCGGCCCAGCTTGAACTTGTACTCGATGGCGGCGCAACACTAGGAATGGTATTAACCCCGCCGCGGAGCGTAATCCTAATGTGCTCGGGACGGTTGTAGTACATGTCATCGTAAAGCATGTACGCTTTAAGACGAATACGGTCGTCATTATTGCTAAGATTTGATATCAGACGGCTAAACTTGAGGTCATCGCGAATAAAGTCGATGGCTGAGTCGTCAATACTGCCGAATATCTATCGGCATCAGACCACCTCCGATCTTTTTCTACGGCTGACTACAGCGTAAACATATTGCACGTGAACTCCGTAAGTCTTCGCTAATTCTACCGCGCTGACCCCTTCGGCACGTAATCTACGAATCTCTCTAATATCATCATCAGATAGTGTAGCTTTATAATGTTTAAACCCACGAGTACTTGGTTTCGGAGCACAACCACCTTCATAATTTGGCGTATAGTGAGTTCCATTCTTTACGGAATCACGAACGTTATCAGTATGTGTCCCCCATTTTAGATTTTCAGGCCTATCATCATCGTGAATATCATTAAGATGTCTAACCTCAGCTTCATCAAATGGCTTAGGTCCATGCCAAGCTGTACACACTAAAGTAGCTCGCTTAATCAGCGGGAAACTAGTATGCGATCTATTATATCCTTGATATACTTTACCTGGTATAAGCTTACCATTCTTGTAAACATTGCCTTCATTATCAGCTTCCCAGCCAGGATAGCCAAATACTGAAAGATTTATGCTCACTTAGCTTCAGCTTTCTCTTTATTTCGATCGGCACGCCTAACGATAGGCATGGAAAGCACTACGATCTTTTGAGTACGACGATTGTGATTACACGTCATTATAGGGCATATATCACAGTGTTTATGGTCCACTACTGCCATTCCCTCCAGTCGGGGAATCCACCCTTCACATTTATCATACTCCTGAGCGGCTTCTCGCGCTTATTTAAGAAGTTGCGGCCTTTGCGACCGACTCTGATCCTAGCTTTTGTTACTTTAGTACCCATGTCGAGCAACGTTCCATCGCCAAAATACCCAATCATGAAGCGTCCGAGAGCTTCAGGAGCATGGTCATCCTTCTTCATTGGGTTCTCATAGCGATCACGACTTAATTCGGCATCCTCTCTGCGTTCTGGATACCTATAAGCCAACATTTCTTCACGCATACGCGGACAATTTCGGCGATCAATCATAAGCTGAGGGCGCCAAATATCAGAATTTGACTCGCTTAACATGGCTCCTTCACGATCAATTCTGCCTTTTCGCAGTGCTTGGCGTATCAAATTGATGCGAAGATTGAGTTCGCCACCAGTTTTCGCAGCTGGCCTAATGTGAAGCCTGTCCTGAAGTGTTCTAGTGCTCATCGGATCGGCTGGATCTGGGAAGAACACTTCAAGTTGTGGTGGGTTGAGCCGTCTACGCTTGATTTCTTCCGCGAATTTGTCTGCAGTTAAACCCATTTCATGTACTTCAGCCAATACATTAATTTCCTGCCAAGGCCCCACTTGGATTAGAAGCCAGACATTCGGGTTGGTAAAGCCGTAGTCAGTAGCTGCGTACGTTTCCCACTCAGGGTTGAAACGTAGATCACCAACATGGTACGCCTCATCGAAATCTTTGAACACTTGACCGGCGAATTCAGTGAAGTCGGCCGCAATTTCTTGAGCAAACAACTCAGGTGGTAGCTCTTCAACCAGCTGAAGTATTTCACCATCAATATATAGCTGCTGTTGATCAGCTATCTCGAACGCGCTTAGCCCTGGTGCACCTTCGAGAGTTAGCAGTAACTGTCTTACGTCCTCATCACGAGTCTCACCGACATAAACGTAAGGATTGTACCAGCTAGGAACACGCCAAGATTCCCATTCTGGGTTATAAAGGTCTTGTCCCATTTGGAATTTATCATAGAAATGGTTGTGCCCAAGTGGTGTAGATGTGTGAAGAGACCATCCTTTGTAGTCGTTAAGCATTGGGCGGATGAATCTATGCCATATTGACGGCTTAGCTTTTGCCGCCTCAGCCATAATCACTCCGCATAACGCTTCACCAACAAGGTGTTCAGGGTATTTTGCGCTCTGACAGTGTATCTGGAATGCACCCTTCCACAAACTAAGGTGCATATTCCCGCCAACAGCGTCGTAATAGCTTCCTGGCTTATCAATCGGCAATTCTAGCATGTTGCATAGGTGCCAAATGACCCGAAATTCCTTCTCAGCAGTGGAATATTCGTCTGAAACGATCCAAAATATGCGCGCTTTGCCCTGTTTTAGCCATTCTTCGGCCACAGATCGCGTGTAAAGAGCCTCTGGCAAAAGCACGTGCCCGCCCAAATCGCTCTTGCCAGTACGCCTACCGGCACACCAAACCTTGTGTCTCGCTTGGCTTTCCAGCACTAATTCCTGGGCCGGGTGTGGGTCCCAAGATACTAGTGGGCTATCATACACCGCCCACGGGTTAAGTAGTGCCGGCATGGCATACTATGGGCTAGCTTGATAGCCATCACGGGTGTATGCGTGCTCTACCGCAGCATTTACCTTGTTAATCACGTTCGCAGTAATACCGCTCGTTGATGGCTGTCGTGTATAGCTACCATCCCAATTCAGCACAACCGGCCATTCTAGCGGATCACTGCTACGAACGCCGGTATCAAATAGCTGTGGATCTGGTACCGGCTTGCTCGTACTTGAGCCTGAAGCGCTATTTGTGCCCTTTGGGACCTGGCCTTTTGGGATGTTCGGACCACCCCATGGGTTCAGAGTTTTGCCGAATTTCTGCCCACTAGCCCCAATCGGCTTGGTATTCGGCGTTCCTGTCTGCGGGCCTCTTGGAACGGCTCCATATGGCGTTGTCATTATATATCCTGACTTCCACCGCGAACAGGCGGACGCTGCTTACGCAAGTCCTGAATCGGCTTCTGAAGGCCACCGGTGTACTGTGGCGGAGTGCCTCCAGCAGTGCCCTTCCACGGGGTCTGTGTTCTATCGCCGCCAGCTGACCGAACGTTGTACGTCAGGCCGACACCATTAATGCCAGTGGCTTCAGTAGCGCCCTGAGTAACCTTTTTGGTGAGCGGTACGCCGCCGCCCTCTGTGCCGAATGTGGTGTCTCGGCCACCAGACTGGGCGAGGCCGCTTGAGCCTCCACCCGCATTCGCTGGGTATCCAGTTGTTGCCATCAGAAGCTCCTATTCGCTTTGGATTGAAGTTCGCCTTGGTTGGATGGTACATCACGGTTACCAGTGCCAAACAAACTATTCATCTTACCAGCTGGGTCTGTCTGCCCTCCGCTATCCATTGTCCCATAACTTGGGTTCGCAGGGTCCATGCCAGTAGGCCTGGGCTGCTTCTTACTCGATGGCGCGTAACGTGTACCTGGTGAACCGGGCGTGCCTCGTGGGTATTGCGGAACATTCTTAGCCATCGCTAAGCCCTTCACGTATCAAACTTGCCGCACATTGATCGATAAGCTCACCACGCTCTTCAGCTAACTGGTTTAACTGAGACTGTTCGTCATTGCTCAATGTTACCTGCATAATTGCTAACCTGCTTTATTTGAAGTTAGTGTTTCCATACGGCGCGAATGTACCAGGCCCACCAGGCATGTCAGCATACCGAATTGGGTGGTGGCTGTAGTTGATGGCGCGCTGTTCGATGGCCATCTGGTCAGTATTATCGACCACGCGAGGAATAGGGTGGAGCGCCATCCTCTTGTAAGGAACTTGCCATGCCATTTTGGGTTTTCCTCCTGTTATCTTGCTACCTGGAATTGAGCCTGTGGGTGAACTCGGTCCAGCAACCGTATTCTGAGAGGAACCCAAGACCTGGACCGAGCCACCACTTGTTGTGTGCGAGGAGTCAGGCGCGAGGAAAGACCCGGTAGAAGGTCCGCTGAGTTCGTACACACTTCGATTATACCCTTACCCGGCTCATCGCGCGACGGGTACCTATTGACCCTGGACAAATTTAACCTTACCATCCTCGTCCAATGTTACACCAGTAATCTCATCCCTAATCGCATCAGCTCCCATAGCTCGGTCAATTTTGCGCTGCTTTTTTGCGTTCTGTATTTTTGCCTTGGCTTCTTTACGTCGCTTTGCTAAGTCTTGCGCATCCTGAACCTGCTGTTGGTAGCTTCGGGCTTCATCCGCCCGGCGACCGTAGTTGCGTTCTGGCTCTGCCTGGTGCGGTTCTGTTTGCGGCTGACCTGGTGCATGGTGCGTTATATCGCCTTCAACCCAATACTTGTTCATATCGTCTTCTGAAATTGGTTCGCCGGTAATCGGTTCGCCGTCCTCGTCCACTTCAACTAACTCCGCGTCAACAATCCCCACGCCTAAGTCACGGTGTTCCTGTCTGCTCATTGGCGCGATCCCAGCAACCTGGCTAAGCAACTCCTCCCACGGCGCGTGCTTAACATTGACCGTAACAGTTTCGGGTGTCTTACCAGCTGTCCTCTCAAATAAATATTTAGCCGCCTCCAGCCTATCGCGCGGCTCCACCGTTTCATCTTCAGCAATTTCAATCATCACGTCTAGCATATTGTCAAGGTTTTCACGCAGCTTCTGCTTATACCTAAGCTCGTGCTCCGCCACCATCTCATCGTATAGCTCACGCGGTATGTACTCGGTCTTGCCTTTAGGCTTTGGTATCCGTCCGTTAGCATCGCGACAGCGCCCAGCTACTAGCTCCTCATCGTCCAGTTCCTTGACCGTAATGTAGCCTCTATCAAAGCATTCCTGGCGAGGTAGCTTGCGTATTGCTTCCTCTTTGAGCTTCTGAAAGCCAGCCTGACCCCTTATCCCGCCAAATGGGGTTAGGGCTTTGCGTGTCGTCTTAATCGGCTCACTCATCTGCGGCTCCTCTCATCGCCCTCTCAGCGGTGTATGTATTCTATCGCCTGGTTGGTATCCCGGTATAACGGGCGTTACTAAGCTCGTCGGTAGTACAAGCCTAGTTGTACCCCAAGCTACAGCATGGGCCACCGACCTAATACTGTGTCTACCATGGTACGCTGCGTGCCTGGTCCTGTGTATATCGTGTCTAGCGGTCCTCTTACCCCGCCGCGCAGCCGCGCCCAGCATTTGCCATCGGTGTAACTGTGCAATCCTCGCTGCTGTAAGCTGGTGTGCAACACCCTTTTCAGCTTTAACCAGTCCAAATGCCATCTTAGTCTGCCTTTCCTGTTAGCCGCCTAAATTGCGGGTTGCCGTGCTTGTTCATCTGTTCCGCCACGCTTGGCGATACTACCGTCGTAATTAGCTGTGGCTTATAAAAGTTCGTTGGGTGCCGCAGCCGCCCGCGTATTGGTACCTGCGTTGTTCGGTACTGTATATGGCTCGGCACATGCATTTGGCTCGGTCGCGTACTTGCCGGCCATGCAGTGTTCACTTGCGGCTGGTTTGGGTCGTCCTGGGCTTCATCCTCAGGCGCCGGAATAGGTAATAGCTGGCCAGTTGAGTTATTGTAATTCAGCGTGGCCGCGTTCATGTTTGTTACTGGTTGTGTTGGACTTATGTAAGCTTGTAGCGTGCCTTCGCCTGCAAAATCTACAACGTGGTGCTGTACGATATCAACGTTAGCCGCAAGTGCGCCCCCGCCAGCAAAGCTAGCCGTGAGAGGCACGCTTGTTGGCGTGGTCTCTGGTTGCTCTGGGGTTGTTGCCGTGGGCGCTGCCGTGGGCTCTGGGGCTTCGCTGCCTTCTGGGTCTGGGCTTGATACTTTAGCTTCTGCCATTGCTCACCTATTTTGTTTGCTGCTTACATCACTCATCGGCATCCATCGCCGCCTGGCCCGCCAGCCAACCGCGTGCCCAGGCTTTCGACTCGCCGCAGTATGGCCCGTCATAGTCGCAGCATCCGGCTTCGTTCGCGTCGTGCCAGTCCACAATGAGTGACCGCATTTCGTCGTTCACTTGTGTACTCCATTCTTGAGGTCTCCGTGGTTCTAGTTCGCGTAACAGCTGCTTATCCTATTGGGCCTATTGGCGTTGGCGGGTCACCTGTGTACGGTATGTATGGTTGTAAGTCACGCAGAACTCCTTCTAGTTCATCCCTTTTGAGGTCTGCTTGTCTCCGCCATAACCTGTGCAAAAATATGCCAGCTTCGACTACGGCTTGGTCTACATTAGCCGGTGGCGCATTATCGCTTAAGCCTTCAAGCGTAGTCGTGATAAGCACTGTACATCCACCAGGCAAGCCGCTATAATCCACTACAAGCTGCGGCACGTCTTGCTCGCCTAGCTGGTTAACAAAATCAATAAGGTAAACCCAGTTGCTTTCCTTGCCAACCATGACGTTACCTGGGCCAATAGTTGGAATGCTTTCAAGGTAGGTCTTCATATCACCCGCCGCTGGATGGTACTTAATACTTGTGGGCGCCCATACGCCGTTGAACTGAAGCATAAAGTTGCCGCTACCTGGACCACCTGTGACTTCGAGCCTCTGCTGTTCATTTACGCCAGGCATTACTAACGCTTCCTGACTTTGACTTTAGTTTTTGTCTTTGTCTTAGTTTTGCATTTAGCCATAGTTACCGCCTACTCCGTTTGCGCTTGCTCTTGCTTCTGCCATGTACGCTATGGACTGCGTTAGTAATTCTGGCTGCCGACTCTTTGGTGTGACCCTTCGCACGTAGCTTATGGTACATTGACCAGTTCTTGACTTGTTTACCCGGCATGGTTGGACCTTTGACCGGGTACCTCCTGTGCCATATTATGAATGCAATGACCCAGATAATCTGTATCCCCGCCAGGGCATATAGGGGCGCAGTGCTTACTTTTGTTTATCACCATTGCCGTTGCATCCAGGAGGGGAAGTCATAGACCCAGCGCACGGCCTTTGGCCATTTGCGTTGCCTAATAAGCGGAGGGCTAGCGCCATAGCGATCTGTATTGCCGTAGCTGTAATACTCTGGGTGCTGGCCACGACCACCCTGGAAGCTTGGCGTGGGTTGACTTCTTGGGTCGCCTAAATCTGTACGCTTGGCTGCCGCCAGGTCAAGTTGCTGCTGCCATTTGTCTGGGTCTGCTAGTTGAAAGCCTGAGCCTGAGTTAGAGGCAAGCGGATCGTTGACGGATTGGGAGCCTTGGCTGAAGTCAATGGCTGGATTAGGGAATCGGCCAGCGCCAAAGCTGAACTCTGTTTCCTCGTTGCACGGAAGAAATGGATTCCTCGACATACTTCGAGTATACGCCATCTTGAATTACTTAGCTAGGCTAAGCAATGCTATAGAGTCTGTGCAAATTTTTTCATGGCACGTGTGTCCATGTTACCCGGTTAATGATGTGATGAATTGTTATACCGCTAACGCCATACATCTTGGCTAATTGTTTACGTGACATTGATGGATATATGTGTCTGATTTCTATGACTTGTTCTTCGATGAGTTTTGAACCTGATGCTTTTGATCCGCAAGCTGCGCGCCTGCCATTACGCCATGCATCCCTGGCGTTGCTTGAAGCATTGCCCCAGTACAGGTTACTTGGGATATCGTTGCCACCTACATCATCTTTGTGACACGCCATTGAATCATGCTCTGGAGGCGGTCCATGGAATGCTGTGCACACAAGGATAGCGCGCCGGTACTTGAAGTGACCGAGAAGTATATGACCGCTATCCTGAGCGTGGCCCGGTACTAATACACCATTCTCATAAGCATTACCATACTCATCAACCGACCAACCGGAGTAGCCGGTGACAGGGATCATACTTAGATTATACGCCTTTCAGTTATATTCCGCTACATTACTTAGATAGGCTAAGTGTTGCCTTGAACCTACACACGATCGGTCCGGCGTGCACCGCGACAATGAACCCCTCCCCCCAAAAAAATTCCACCGGCCTATGGAGGGACCGGTGGAATCTTTTCGGGAGAGCTCGCGAGCCGCGCTAAGCGCGACCCGCGAGCCGTTCGCGATTACGAATCGAGTAGACCCGCTTCGGCGAGTTCGGCGAGAGCCGCCTCGCGCTTCGCGGCCCGTTCGGCGTCGCGCTTCGCGGCCGCGACGAGAGAGTCGCGCTTTTTCGCGAGATTCGCGAGCCGTTCGGCTTTACGCTCCGCTTCGCGCGCTTCGGCGATCGCGTCGCGCTCGTCGCGACGAGCGTCGCTACGCTGCCACTCGCCGTGCCACTTACGGGTTACGGCGACGAGTTCGACGAAGGTAAGTTCGTCGGGGTTAACTCCGCTCTCGGCGAGCTTCGCGAGGTAGAAACGAGCGGAACTCTCGTCGGTCTCGTTAACGAACTCCGAGACGATACTTTTAACTGCCACGGTATTTCCTTCCGTTCGGAGCGAATCTTTTTCGCCCTCGATTACGAATATACGCGCGTTCGAAGAGAAAGTCGACGTTTTCTCGCGATTTTTTCCTAAGAGTTTTCTAAGAGAATTTCTCGAACGTCCATTCGATCGAACAAACTTTCGACCTCGAACGTGCGTTCGATCGAACATTCGTTCGAGCAAGGAGAGCCTTGCCTAAGTTCTGATCGTTAGCTGAACTAAGTTCTGATCCGTTAGCTGAACTAAGTTCTGATCCGTTAGCTGAACTAAGTTCTGCTCGTGGCCGGCACGATCTTCTGATTCGGCGCTAACCGCAAGTTCTGATGTGCCCAAACAATTACGCATGTTCCGATCTTGGATATCAAGCCGGTACGATGTTCTGATCTGTGCTAAACAAGCCACACGCATGTTCTGATCACCCGCCTGCGCCAAAATTTTGTGTTACGCGTGGTGTGGGCCAGCGTGGGCGTTTTGGTGTGTCTACGATGGGGTCCGATAACTTAGGTAACCGAGCAAACTCGAACAAAGTTATTTCTCGAAAACCGACATCTACCAGCTCTTTTCCAATTGTCCAAAGGCTTACATAACCGATAACCTTTCCTAGCTATAATATGTAAAAAATAAATATAAAGAATAAGAAATAAGTTATCGTTTATCGCAATTTTCACTTGCAAGAAATCGAGATAACTCGGTTATTCGTTATTTTCGAGGTAGATGGGTTATTCGATAACTTCAATTAGACTTTTCGATGTATATAAGGTATAATAAATATATGGACATTGAACTGTTTGACCCAGACATAATCAAACCAAAACAACTAAAGTACTCACTTTGGAGATTCTATGACAAGAATAACAAATTACTTTATGTAAGCCAAAAACCAAATCCAGCAGTTTTAATGCCAAAAGATTGGTGGTTTAATACGCATCACGTTACTCTAGAACACTTTTCATCATATGATGATTTATTAAACGCCAAAGCCATCGCAGTTGACAGTGAAAATCCAGAATGGAACTTAATTGGACGCCGTCCTGATGCCTAAGAAAAACATATTTGGTAAAGTAGTAAAAGTTAAAGATCCAAATCATTATGGCTTACCTAGATATATCGGATTTGGTATTAAGCTACGTGTTTACATAAACACAGTAACTCCCAAAGATATAGATCATCCGATATGTTCAGAGATTTATGATACCATACATGACGCTAACTGTGCAATCAGAAACAATAATTTTATGTTAGTAGACAATTGGGCGGAAGCATCAGATCTATCCAAGACTACATTCGAGCGATTTGCAGTATTCGATACGCAAACCGCTAAAAAGTAAAAATGTTCGACTGAACTAAGCAGTTTTTTAAAAACGGGTCTGAAGTCTTTACTTTCAGACGGATCGCGACTAGACTCGGGCTTATAGCCCGAGGTTCTAGAGCAAAACAAAAGAGAGAAAAAAGTAAAAATCAGAGAGGAACCCAACAATGAAAACCGTGGCAAACAGTAAATGTGAATGCGGCGTATGCGCCATGCTGGCGGAATGCCACAAACCGGCAACACAAATCGCAGATCGCGAAATGTTGCAGAAAACGTTTGACTTCTGTGACAACCTATTCAACGACGATCCAACAAGGAAGCCACTACCGGCGCTCAGCCCATTGCATGAAACGTTTCGCAATAACGTATGGGGCCGTGGAGCATTCCGAGACACATTACTGCCAGGCAGTTGGCGGTAATGGCCAAGTTTCAGATCGGCGACATCGTAACGGTAAAAGGTTATGGTGGCCATGCTGAAATTATCGGCATGGAGGTAGATGGGGTAACTCCACACGGCTACCCCAAATACCTATGTACCGTGCGATTCGGGCCTAACTCCACCGATAACGAAACGCTCAACCACATAGACCTACCATTTGGGCCGTACAGAAAACGGTCCAGAGATAGGCACCACCAGTTCTATGCCGGCAAGCTGCAAAGTATAGACAACGACCAAGACAACGACATAGACAACAACGGTAACACAACTAAATCAACAACTAAACAAGGCAAGAGCCAAGAGCAAATACAGAAAGAGCTCAAGGCAATTGAAATCGAAATGGCCCTGCTAAAAGCAGAGCTATCCTGAGAGGAACCCCAATGAATGCAACAGTAACCCCAGCAACAACCCCAACGATCGAGGTGCTTGCAAAGCATCTTAGCCATGGCAATTCCGTTCTGGAAGACGCCATCAAAGCAGCCGCAGAACGCGGCATTCGGTATGGTATTGAGCCATACAGAGACCACGACAAAATGGGCCGGCTATGGCTCGTGGCGGGTGGACCAAGGTCCCAGACATATTGGACTGAGACCCGTATTCTGCGAGAGGATGCCAAGAAAAACCAACACGACCCAAGCTGCACGCCAGCGTACTTATGCGATAAGTGCGTAGACGCGATTGTGGACTCAATTGGTGAAGACAACCACGATGAGGTGGTTCGTAAAGTTCACAACGAAGCAGCCGAAAGGGCAGAACAAAACAAAAAGGAAGCAGAAGTTTCATGACTCATCAAGATGGGGTGAACCCATTAATTGCTGAGGCTTTCCATGAATGCCCAGCAATACTGCGTGAAGAAAGGCTCGCAGAACTCAAGTGGACAGCTGGCCACATTACAACAGCAAGCAACTCAACAACCCAAGAAAAGTTGCTGGCACACATCATTATCAAACTAATTGAGGAGATAGTATGACAATAATGCAAATGCCGCAAACACTTGATGGGCTATGCGAGTTTGCTACAATTCTGATTGACGCTGGCTATCTTAATGCAGCGACAGATGTGGTGTACTTTTTTGAGAAGCCACACAAGTGGATCAAGGAATATGAAATCTGGCAAGGTTGCAACGAGCAAAAGCCCGCTTCAACCACGAGAGGAGCCCAAAATTAAATGAACAAGACAAAAATAGCCGCATATGCCGCCCTAACCGGCGGCATCATGCAAAGCATGCTTTTCATCGCACCAACCCAGCAAGCAAACGCATCACCAGGCAACACCAATTACTGTTCAACGGAATATCCAGCCGCGCCATTTGGCAATATGTGCTATGAAATCAATCAATGGGGTGGCCAAGGTAAATGGTGCGACCCAAGTTCGCCCGTTGGCGGGTGCCCATGGAATAAACCGACATACGGGCCAGTTTGGCCATCAAGCCCAGGATTAAGGGTGAACCCACGTACAGGCACATTTTAATGTGGCGTAAACGACAGCCAATACAGCCAGCCAGTAACGAACCACCAGCTGGTTGGCATGAAGGCATTATTCACAGCATACAGATTCAACGACGAACTGGTAAGCATTATCAAGATGCCAAAGGCGAAAAGCAGTACCAGCCATCTGGCTGGGATTTGGTCGATACACAAACAGGCCAGGTCATAGCTGAATTCAAAGATGAATCAGCTCCACCACCGCTGCGTGATTTAGTGGGGCATGGAGGTCTTGCACCGCAAGATGGTTCAGAACTTGGTGAGATGTTCAAGGAAATTTACAGAATCGCGTATGATGTGACCATTGAAGCCATGAGGCTAATGGCCAGAGCACTACCTGAACATAAGGATAGCAATGATGGTGAACCAATCGCGCAACTGGTGATTGGTGCATACAACAGGCTGCCACAAACAATTAAGATGACCAAGAAAGAAGCATATGAGGCAACACAGCCGTTTTAATATGCGACGCAACCGTTTCTGAGAGGAACTACAATGAGTGACATTGGTTGGCTACAATTAAACGAGCCAGAAGAGCCAGCAATAGCAACGCCTCAGCACTTAAAGTTCGCCCGTGATCTGATGGAATCCAAAGAGTGGACGCCAATGACACAGGGAATGCCAGACGCTTGGTGGCAATTATTTCAAGTTATCAAAGCAGGTGAGGACAAATTCAACGGCAAGCCAATTTTGCGTAGAGATGTCAATAGGCTTGTGACTGAGTTGAAGAAATGCCCACCAAAGCGCAAGGAGCAAACATATGCTACTAAGCATACAGATAAGCCACCAACAGCGCCACGTGAGCAATATGCAACGCCGAAGACACCACATGAACTCGAAGATGGCATGTACCGTCGCGCTAAGGATGGCGTATTCTTCAAGTTGTATCACACAGTTCATGGTGCGAATGTTCAGGTGGCCAAAGAGCTGATTGTTATCAATGAAGGTCCGCCAGCTGAAGTTACGTTTGAGTACCGTGGGCGTAAGCCATTATACAGCCTAAAGCCAAGCGATCGACTAACCATAGAGCAAGCGCGCGAATTTGGCCATTTGTATGGTACGTGCTGTATATGCGGTCGAACGTTGACAAACGAGCTAAGCATTGCGCTTGGTATTGGCCCAGTTTGCGGCAACCGTGAATTTGGCGGGGAGTTCACATTTATGGTGGAAGAAGCGAAAGTTAAGCTGAACAATGATTCTCTGTAGAGCGTGTAATCGTGAATGCCGAGTTATAACAGTAGACTTTGGCATAGGTGCATACGAGTATTGGGGCGCACCTGGTTATGATTCCCGCCCAGAGCAAGTAAGTGATTGCTGTGAGTATGACTATTACAACCCTGAAGATGAAGAACCAGTCAATGAAGAGGAGGTAACACCAGAATGGTAAAAGGTTCTGCAGAGAAAAAGCAAAACCGAAAAGCAAAGGCCTTTTTTAAGGTTCAATACACTATGGCCAAGAAAATAATGGATGGCGATGCTTGCGCATTTTGTCAAGAGATAATCAAGAGAGATGAAGAGGACTGGATTCTCGAATCCAATGGCGAGGTTGGCGAAATCTGGTCCCAAACTCTCCAAGCATCCGTTCTCGCTCATGTCGACTGCATTCCAGAAGGAACCATCGACGGCACCAACGATGAGTGGAGTATGGCATGAGCGATATTGATGATTGGCTCGAAGGTGCGTATGAGGAACGTACGGAGCCACCAGATCCACAGGATGATTTCCCATATGATGAAGATGATGCCTACGATGCATGGAAGGACAGTAAACTCGATTATGAATAAAATCAAAAAACAATTTTTTAAAAATTACTATGAAATATTTACTTTCATCGATATTTCGACTAGAATTAGAGGTGAAGGTGAGAGAGGACTCATCGAGAGGAACCCAATTGAAAAAGCCAGTTTGGCGAGTCTTAGCGTGGAATGCGAAAAGACAAGTGTGGACAGTACGCAGCACGCATGACGAGCAAGATGACGCTGCGCAACACGCGGAAGCTATGCAACATCATGACCCAAAGTTGCGCGTTAGAGTCAAGCCGAGTACTGCGACTGTTTTGGAAATCAAACCAGCAGTCGTAAACTCGTCCACGCACTTCCGGCAAACAACAGCCGGTAAGATGTCGGATTTAGCCGACGCAAAAAAGATATACAAATCACCAGGATGAGAGGAACCCATGGAAATCAAAGAAGGCGATAAAGTTCGCTCAAAACAACTACCGTGCTTAGGTGAAGGCACAGTAGAGTATGTAGATGATAGTCCACCACCAGGCAGCCCTAATCGGCTTGACTTGCGTATTGTTACAGTACGCTGGGAGCAAGATCCACATGGCCATTTACCCGAAGACCATAGTCCTCGTGAAGACTGGGATTTCGAGGATTTGGTGCTTGTTACGCCATGCGAAATCTGCGGGCCAGACCATATGTCGTATGGCTTTCATATGACAGGAGAGCACGATGAGCAATTAGTCAATAACGCAGACGCGGTGGACACAGGTGAACTTGTCGTGGTACCAGCTAATTTGATCTATGGTGCACTCGAAGCCCTGGAGATTAGGCATACGCTCAATGAGTTCGCTATGGCGAACGTTGATCGGCGGATTCTTCAAGCGATTGTGGATTCGATCAAGGAACTCGATCCATATGGCGATCCAAGTGTCGGTATTTTCGAGAATTGGGATCTGACTGGTTCGCTGGAAGAGCTTCAAAACTATCTTAATGATAATCCAGTAACTCCAGAGAGTGAGCGCGAAGCGTGAAGATAACCATTGATATGGAGCCACGTGAGCTTCATGAAGTTCTGATGTTGGCGACAGCCGCGTTTGGGCCGGATGAACCGCCTAAGCCACCAGTGAAGGTGCACTCTAAGCGCCCAAAACAAATCAGTGCTAGTAAATATCCATATGGTGAAAATCTGCCGGCTCCGACCAAAGAAATTCGTCAATGGGCAAAGGATGCTGGCTTCCACGTCGCTAAGGGCGGGACGCTGCCGAAAGATGTTATCGACGCTTACAAGGAGGCAATGTAATGGGTAATGTAACAATCTCTACAACGGAGACAGAAATCTACTGGCCAAGCGATTGGCTGATAGATGGTACAGGCGCAACTCCAGAAAGTATGGGATGTCCTGAAATAACGTCTCAGATTCTCAATGACGAGACTAAGCCAACAATGTTAACCGTTATTCGCGATGACTACGGTTCAAATGCTGGTAGATGGGTGGTAATGGCTGGCGATGGCGAAGTATCCGAACGATTCATCGTGATGCATAGTACAAACTGGAAAGATGTCCTACAGTACTTCATGGATTATATGTATCGTTTTGAGACATGGTTACAGGAGCAAGAGTGAACCTAGGTTTCACAGGTTCTCGTCACGAGCCAACGTCGGAGCAAAAGAGATGGCTGCTCCAATATGTGTTGGACAATTCTCCAGCAGAGTTCCATCACGGTTGTTGCGTTGGTTCTGATGCATTTGCGCATAAAGTAGCTAAAAACAGCCTAGACTTAGGACTTGAGCAAATCATCCTTCACCCGTCGATCGACACATCGCGTGAAATGAAGTACACAGACTGGGACTATGCCAATTGTATATGGTATCCAAGGAAAGAATTCCTCCCGAGGAACAGAGATATTGTTAATGCTGTTGATAAGCTGATTGCATTACCTGATGGCCCAGAGAAGATGCGAGGTAGTGGTACGTGGTACACCATTCACTATGCTCTCAAACAGAGAAAACCAGTGTTAATTTGTAATCCGTTAGGTGAATTACAGGAGAGGAACCCATGACCGAACCAAATGAAAATATAATGGCCAGAATCAACAAACTGTTGCTTTTGGCAGCTGATGAAGGCGCATCACCGCACGAGCGTGAATTGGCGGAGGAACGCGCAGAAAAGCTGATGGCTCAACATATGATTGATGAGCACGAGGCCCGCCAAGCTGCAGAACGCGGTGGTAACAGAGTTCGCACTCCAGTAACCGAAAGTTGGTCAGTGAACTTCGCAGAACAACGCAGCGAAGCAGTAAATGACCAATGGGAGTTCGACAACCAGGTCGTGGATATGATGATGTATATCCTCGACCATTGTAACGTTCGCGTGAATACCAATTGGCGGTATCGTGAGGGGCAGCGGATATATCAGATCGTCGGATACAAAGACGACATTACCTACGCGGAAAGGATTTGGTTCAATGTTTTCAAGACATTCGTTAATAATGTCAATCCGCAATGGGACATCAACAAGTCCATCGAGTACAACGCATATGTATTCGCGAGCGCTGGCGTAAGCTGGAAAAATCAAGTGTTGCTAGCTGAGAAGGCGAAAGACACACGATTGAAGTGGCCATGGCGTTATCAAGATCAAGATCAGGCAGAAATGTTCTACACAAAGCTAGGCTGGAAAGTTGGCGAAGCGATTGACCCAGGTAACACGCCGTGGGGCCAATCAATTCATAAGTTGAAGCGAGCGTGCAAGAAATATTGTGATAGCAAGGATCTCAAATATCCGTATGCTGGCGGGACTCAGTTAAGAATAGCCACGCGAAATAGTTTTGCGCGATCATATCGGGCAACAATCAAGAAACGGCTCGATGATATCAGGAAAATTGCTCAAGAAGGTGAAGAGCATGTGGACGCCAATAAATTCGCGCTCGCACTGGTCGATACGCGAGATCGTGTGGATGCTGAATTCTATCGCGTGTTTCCTGAGTTTGATCCAGAAGTCAAACGACAAAAGGATGCTCAGCGTGATGCTGAACGCCAAGCGAAGTGGGATGCGCTCAGTGATGTCGAAAAAGCCAAGATCGCGCGTGATCGTTTGAGAGAAGAAGAACGGTGGCGTAAGCGTCAAACAACAGCGCGAATCAGGTATCGCGCAATTCGCGAGGACCCAACTACGCGATATGACGCAGCTGCATGGTCTCGTGGTCAAGCAGCGGCGCAAAGCGTGAATTTGCGAGCCGATGAAGAAGTCAAAGAACAAAACAGGAAAGAGATTAAGTAATGGCCAAATGGGGCGCCAAACAAAAGCGTGACTTCAAGCGCATGGTCGAAAAGACTAAACGTAATGCAAACCGTACAGGTATGCGCTGGGAAGATGATGAAGTCGATCGCGTCATACGTGGAATTGAGCGAGATGAATCCACGTATGAAATGGCAATGGCCATTGGGCGAAGCTATTACGCCATGCAAACTGCGCGAGCGCATATTCGGTTCGCAGTAGATCACGCAGCTGTTCTATATCCAAATGTCGCACCACTGAGAAAGAAGGCAGGTGCTTAAATGAGTAGTGTCGTCGTATGCGATGTTTGCGGGAAGGAACTTATTAAGCCTTTCTACAAACTTCGCGTTCTGAAATCTGAATTAAATCAAGAGTCGCGCGATATGCGAACAGCCGGTAACTTTGATATGCATGAAGTATGTTTCAAGCTATTCAAAGATTGGTTACGTGAAAATAAACAAAAGGAACAAGCCAAATGATAGTTCCAAGCAGTGAAGATGAATTCACCAGTGATAAAGCCCTCCTTGAGGATTTAGGTGAACAGGTTATCGTAGCTGTCAAAAGCTGCGATGACAAGGAATGGCTAGAAAAGACACTGGAAAGGATCACAGAATAATGTGAACAGACCAAGTGATGAAGACATTCAATTTTTACAAAGTATTGGCAAGTGTGCGAGCGTGAGTGATCAAGGATTTCTATGTACACTCAGCTCAAATCATTTCGATAGAATGCACAACGCCCAAATCATGGGCGGTGAGGACGATGGAAAGACATTACAACAATGGCCATGGTGAAATATGCCAGATTTAACCATTGAAGTTGCGCTAATCTGCCCACAATGGGCAAGTAACTTCCAGATAAGCGGAAGCAGCGGCAATATTTATAATGTTACTGTGAATCCATATGATCCAGCGTCGTGTACATGTCCGGCGTTTAAGTTCTCTGGTGAATATGGCGATCAACATTGTAAACATATTGATAGAGTGCAAGCCAATGGTTGCTTCTATCACCCACAGAACGGAGGCCCAGAAGGTGGGACGTGGGATAAGGCTAATTTTGATGATAATGGCATTGAATGGCTGAATTCCGGCGGGAATGTAATGGAGCCGCCCAAGCCATGTCCAGGTTGTGATAACCCAATGATAGCAGTTAGGATAGCAGTATAATGTATGCGAAATTTCCTGGTGGTAAATTATCTCCAGGTGGCTGCTATATTGTTCCATGTGTAGTTAAACGCGAGGTGAAAGACGAGCGAGGAGGTCTGGTAGGCGCTTACGTGCGCCTTTCAGACGAAAAAGGCATATATTCCTGGGACGTCTTTGTAAAAGCTAACCAATTACTCAGTGATGGTGAGGCAGAACATGAGTAAGTACAACGATCCATTATCTGAGGCAGCGTACCGACTTGGCCGAACCAAAGGTGAAGTATTTGCCGAACTACTTATCAATCATAAAACTGGTCGAGACACAGCAGAAATCTTATTAGCAGGTTTCGAGTCTAATAATGAAGAAGTCATGAATATGTGTCCAGACCCATTATCCGGCGAATGGTCAGGTGATCCTACGCCAATAATGGTTATAGATGACATAGCAGAGCTAGCTGAAGCCGAAGATTTGCTGAATAAAGCAAATATAGAAGAAGCACTTGATGCTGCCGAGGATCTACTAGACGTTTATGAACAGGCTTATCGCGATGGTTTTTGGGAAACAGCATTAAAACGCGCAGCAGAAATAGTAGAGGCAAATGAGTAGAGGCACCGTTAAGAATCCATCTGGCTACCATTCATTTGGGGCAACGCATAAAGACAAAGTCAATAACTTTGCAAAGTTCATCAAGGATTTTGAATGGACTGGTAAGTGGTATGTCGATGATGACAGCGAAATTCTACATTTGAACGCTACGCGCGGCGATAATGAACGCATCGACATCGAGTGGCCAGAGACACAATGGTGGCCAGATGTTTGGTATACATTCGCAGGTAACCCAATAAAATGTCGAAATATCAGCCATGCTGCAAAGCTGGCACAGGACTTACCGGATGCCGAACGGATGCGTAGGGCCTCGCACCGAGCCCGTCGAAGCATCGCGCTACCGTTAGCCTCAGGGCCGGGAATCGCTATCTCCGAGCTACCCGCCGAGAGCCTAGTAGAGCGACTTTCAACGAGTGTGCCTTGGGATACTGAGTCAAAAGCTGGCGAGGTTAAAGCGGCCCTCCTGAAACATAGAAACACAACAATAACTTGGGTTAATCGCATTAATGGTGCGGTTAAATCAGCCATGATTAAGCCTAAAAATTTCAAAGTAATAACGAACAAGGAAGAAAAAGTGATTATTCAATTCGCAGATGACTTTGGATTCCACGCATGTTATGCAGACAGCGTGATAGGAGTAGGATGATTGTTAAGGCATTTATGCTCGGCTTCGTTGGCGGAGGAGTTATGGGAATTGTGGTAATCAATTCTGCTATATCCCCGCACGAGCATGTTTATATTGGGCCACCGCTCAAGCCAATAGCACCAGTAATTACAACGCCACCAGGCAGTGGTTGTTCAGAATATATTATGCCAGACGGCAGTTGCAGACAATGTCCTCCATCCTGGGGCCCAGATTGTCGCGGCACATCGTCAACGACGGTCCCGCCAATGGTAGCTCCGTCGCCAACGTCAACGACTACTCCTGGTATAATACATGAACAGTTTATTTAAAGCGCCTTTGAAATCTTCCTTTTCAATCGAAAGTGGACTATAATTAAAGTATGGACAGAAGAACGAGAGGAACCCAATGAGCCGTCAGTGGCTAATGGGCTTAACCGATGAGTATCAAGCACTCAAGATTTGGGTGAAACTTGACGGTTATGACCCAGACTTAAATCGTGAGCTCAAGGCAAGATTGCCTGGGCCAGCAATTTGGAACGGTGAACACAAATTCTGGGTGTTTCCCGCCCACTGGGATACTTGTGTAAAAGCACGCGAAGTAGCAAATAGATTTGACGCCAATATCAAGATTTCGCCATCGCTCAATGAATGGGCAATGCAGGAAAAAGCAAGACAGGAGACCATTCCAGATGTCCAGCACATGGGACTCATCGACCTACCGCGAATCCGCGAGAAATATCCTCAAATCTGGAGCGCAATTAGTGCAAGACCTTTCCAATCTGTTGGAGCAGCCTTTGCATCCAGAAACCGCAGCTGCCTTATCGCAGATCAGCCAGGACTTGGAAAAACCATTCAGTCAATTGCAGCAATTATTGAATCGGGCCTTACTGGCCCCATCCTCGTCATTGCCCCCAAATCCGCCGCAAAGCTAACTTGGCCACAAGAGCTAAGGAAATGGGCGCCTGGTGAGAAAGTTATCACTATCGGTGCACATTTAAGCCCTGATGAGCGTGGTTATGTGGTTAATCGTGCCATTGAAATTATGGAAAAGCGCGATGACATAAAGCGTATTTGGGTTATCACAAGTCCGAATTATGTCAGAATCAAAGCTCAGATAGATGAATATGGCAATTATGTCAAAAAGGACGGCCAAAAGCAGTTCAAGATCGTCGGTGAGGCCGTTCAGGAATTGTTCGACTATGAATGGTCAGCAATTATCATTGATGAATCTCACCAGACAATTGCCGGCGGGTCAGGCAATCGAAAGAAATGGTCTGCTCAGAAGCAAGGATTAGGCGCGCTTACGGTAAAAGAGCAAGGATTGCGACTTGCATTATCAGGAACTCCGTTTAGGGGCAAAGAAGAATATCTGTGGGGCCAGCTCAACTGGCTTAAGCCTGATCTATTCAGGAGTTATTGGCGATGGATTAATGAGCATTTTGATACATATCAGAATGGTTATGGCATGGTAATCGGTCGCATTAAAGACAAAGATGCAATGTATAAAGAGGCATCAAGCGTTATGATTCGACGAACCAAAGCAGAAGTCGCTGCTGATCTCCCGCCAAAGCTCTATAATATCATTTGGCTTGAAATGGAAGACGAGCAAGCGAGGGCATATGAAGAGATGGAACGTAAGGCACAGACCGAAATTGAAGGTGGCATATTACAGACCACCGGCATCTTGGCGGAACTCACAAGACTTAAGCAATTTGCCGGTAGTTATGGAAAGCTCAACGATGATGGTGTATTCATACCAATCTTGCCAAGTAATAAGTATGAATGGCTCATCGAATTTCTTAATGAGCGAGGTATCGACAAAGATATGGCGCCAGATTATCGTCATGCTCCAGCCGACGTGCCTAAGATTGTGGTTGCCAGTCAGTTCTCAAAGCTCATTGATGCTTTCGCGTATGGACTCGCCAAAGAGGGAATCCTGAGCCATAAGTTCACTGGTTATACGCCAGACAAGAAACGAGAGGAAATCAAAGACGATTGGCAAAATAATCCAACCAGTCCTACTCGCGTCTTGCTATTAACGACAACCGCTGGCGGGGTGAGTTTGACTTTGGATGCAGCCGATGAAATGGTCATTCTTGATGAGACCTGGAATACTTCAGACCAGGAGCAAGTTGAGGATAGGCTCCACCGACTTAGTAAAATTCACCAAGTGACTATTTGGAAAGTGTTCTCTAGGAACACAATTGAAGAGCATATCGCGCAAGCTAATGCTGAAGCTGAATTCAATATCAAATCCATTATGGATGGAGCGAGAGGACTAGACGTGGCCAAGAAGTTGGTTACTGGATGATAATTGAAATTCTGGAAGGCATAATAGTCTACGCAGCTGGCTTCGTGAGTGCATACTTAGTCATCAATCGCAAGCCTGATCACGAAGTGATTCGTAAGTATATGGAGCGAATTGTCAATATGGAGACCATTGAAGAACACGAAAGGCTGCTCAAATTCCGATTAGCCCGCCAGGGTCGTCGTAGCTTGCGTGTGGATGGCGGTCCAAACGCCATTGTTAGACGTATGCGGATTAACCCGCGAAAGACGACAGGAGGATGAAACGGCATAAAATTAAACTGAATTTTTAGGGTTTTTCTCTTTACTTTCGCGAGAAAATTCGATACAATTGAGTTAGGTCGAGAAAAGACCAGTCATAGATAAAGGAGCAAGTAAGATGCCAGAAGGCCGTCGTTGGGGTGTCGATAACCCCAGTCCAGCGATGAAGAGTTTCACCGCTTACATCAATGAAAACGAAGGTGAAGACTTCGTCAGTGAGGCGCAGGTCGCGTCTACCTTCATCCATCACCGTGAATGGCAACAGGGCCACGCACAGGAGCTGGTTGAGGAACGGCGTATAGCCAAGGAAAAGCGTGATGCCGATGCTGAGAAGCGGAAGCTAGATCGTGAGCAGAAAAAGGCTGAGAAGGACGCTGAGAAGGCCAAGAAAGAACAGGAGAAGGCCGACAAGGAAGCAGCCAAGGCAGCTGAAGAAGGTGCTGATGGCGATGACTCCGATTCAGCAACAGCCGACGGTGAGCCGGCCAAGACACGTCGGCGCTTGCGCACCAAGGATGAAGGTGAGCCTGTTGCAGCTGGCGTGAGTGAGGCTAGCTTCTAAAGCGCCCATGGCAGATGGGCATCCCAAGTCTGCCCCAGCCCCAGTGCGGTTTTCCTGCCACGGTTTTCCCGCACTGGGTGTTCTGGCGTTCGCGGGAGTGTGTAGTCGAAGGGGTTCCTCTCCGCATTCCCGTGAACACCAGTTCACCCAGTAAAATTAAACCATGAGAGGAATAAAAAAAAATGCCCGAAAACCTTGAACCGGGTAATGACGACGACGATCAATACGATCATGATTTCGAGCCTGAACAGATTTGTCTTGAATGTGGTGAAGATGAATCTAATTGTGAATGTGAAGAAGGTGGCGAGATCGGTGACGGCGAGGAGTGCGTCGTCTGTGGCTTGAGCCAAGATGACCCGGTTCACGATAATGGGTAACCACGTATTCATTCCATCACGTGGGCGCTGGGAAGAAGCCGCCAAGCTTGTTGAATCTTGGCGAAGCCTAAACTTTCATGTTCATTTCATTGTTGAGCCAGATGAACAAGACACATATCTCAGATATATGTTCAGATCAAGACCAGGCGCTCAAAATCAGAATCCAACAATAAGCATTCACCCTTTGCCAATTAGGAATGGTGGCATTGGACATAGTAGAATGCATTGCATCAACTTAGCCGGCAGTTGGGGCATGAAATCTATAGTGCTTGCTGATGACGACATAAAGCCAAATGTTAAATACAATAGCATGAGTAATTTTGCAGCTTGTGCTACACACCATAAAGTTTTAGGTATCACAGCTAGATATGGCTATCATGATCTTTGTCTTGGGAGATTAATAAGAGGCCGTGATGATCTTATTTTATTGCCTACCGGGACTTTTAGGCTTGTAGCATTAAATGTCGATAACGTGCTTGAAATTGGTAATTACGATAAGCACTTAGAATATGCTGAAGACAATGACCTATTCTTACGTGGGCTACAAGCTGGCTATCCATGGATGATTCACTTGGGAACACGATCAAATTCAGTAGGCACTCGCTATCAACCTGGCGGTATGCTTGATTATGCAGGTGGCGAAGGTAATCTCAAGGCAAAAAAGAAATTGTGGCACGAACAGCTGTACGCTAAGTATCCAAATATTGTTAACAATCCAGACAAAGCTGACTTCGATAAACAAAATTCAATCAGAGTTAGCTGGCAAAAGGCATATGATACATACCTACCTGGCTGGAAGAAATGGTCCATGCTCCATGGTGGAGAATTAAGTCATTATTTAGGAATGACTCATGAACGTTGAAGAACTTCCACTTCTCCGCCAAAGTGAACGGGCAGCATTTAAACGTTGCGCATGGGCCTGGTATATGGAGTACGTTCGCAGAATTAGACCCAAAGTCGAGCTTGGAAAAGAAGCTGCTGATTTTGGGTCTCTTTTTCATATAGCGTTAGCTGAGTATTACATACCTGGCTTAGAACGTGGCCCACATCCTGCGGATACGTGGGACAAATTATCTAGTGATGTAGTTGCAGCTGTGAAGACCACTGATTACACCAACGACGAGACTGTAGCCAAGTGGGAAGATTTCCATGACCTTGGATTGGACTTGGCCGAAGCGTATGTCGAATTGTATCGCGGCGATCCTCATTGGCTTGTATTGGATGCTGAGCGGCAGTTTGATGTTATTATCCCCGATGTCCGGTACAAACCAATGGTCTCGGAGAAGGGTAAGCGTGGGTATCGGCCTATTGTTAGGGTCGTTGGGACTTTTGATCTTTGCGTTCGTGACCTTAATGATAATCAAGTAAAGATGGTTGATCATAAAACTGCGAAAGATATAATCACGTATCACCTTACATTAGATGAACAAGCTAGTACATACATCGCCGTAGGTACAACAGCGTTAAGACATCAGGGCTTAATTGAGCCAACTGAACGCATTGTCGGAATGGAGTATAACTTTGTTCGCCGTGGCAGGATTGATGATAGGCCGACTGACGAAGATGGTCAAAGACTTAACAAAGATGGTAGTGTCAGTAAGAAACAAGGTTCACCAAACTTCCTACGTTATTTTGTTCCGCGCACAAGTAAAGAACGTCAACGGCAAGTTGTCCGTATCTCTGAAGAGGCCCGTGTTATGGACGACGTGCGAACCGGACGCATGCCGTTGTTGAAAACTCCTCAACGTGACTGTTACTTCTGCAAATTTTTTGATCTATGCGAACTTGACGAATCCGGCGGTGACACAGAATATTTTATATCCACTACAATGCAATCAATAGATCCGTATGCTGATCACCGTGAAGGCGCGATTAGCAGTAAGAAATTGCATGATGCTTAAACCAGGCAATACTACTGCACGCAGACAATTACATGGTAAGATTGAGATTATACGAGGAAAAGCGTCTGAGTATAATTGTGTAGATTGTGGATCTGAGGCATACCATTGGACGTGGATTCACAATACTGATGATGAAGATATTTACAACTATACACCTAGATGTACAAATTGTCATTATAAATATGATTTTAGCGGTGAACGTAATCCCTCGACAAAATTAACGTGGGCAGAAGTAAATGAAATAAGAAAAATGTATGCTACAGGGCAATATTCACAATATGACTTGGCGAAGATTTTTCACGTAAATCAAATGACTATATGCAGAATTGTAAATTATAAAACATGGAGACATATATGAATATTGATCCAGATCCATGCTGCCATTGTGGGCAAAATAATCTACGTGATCAAGGAACTATCTGGCATGCTCTTGACTTTGACGAGTATGGCAAATTCCTTATCTGTGAAGATTGTTGGGATAAAAAGTTTATGAGAATGCTCAAAGCTAACGGCATGGCGTTCTTTATGGCTATGGATGACTTGGTTGCCAAGTTTGAAATAGGTGAGGAGCGGAGAGTGAACTAAATGGTCGCGAGAGTCAAGGAATTGGGGCTTGAAGAACTCAAGACGTTCAGACGTAGAGTTTTACGTGTGGCCGCTCTTGGTAGAATATCGAAAGGTGACGCTGATAACTTAGTTGCAATGACAGATGAAATAGAGGCATATGTGATTAGAATGCCTGAAAAGCCAGATGAGAAAGAGAGATTATTGTGGTAGACTTACCGTCTAACATTGTCGACCTTCAGGATGAAGACGAATACGTGAATTTACTTGTTTACGCTGATAGCGGCGTTGGCAAGACTGTTTTCGGCGGTTCAGACGATGATGTTTTATTTATTGCACCTGAAGATAACGGCACCATATCCGCCAAGCGTTTGGGTTCAACTGCAAAGAAGTGGCAAATACATGGTTGGCATGATATCGTTACTGCCTATGGGTGGTTGCGAGATCAAGACCCAATTCCGTTCAACTGGGTTGTACTTGACTCATTAACGGAAATGCAGCAAATGTGCATGCGTTACATTCTTGAAGAAGGCGTGAGGATGAACCCTTCCAGAGACCCAGACGTACCGCAACTTCAGGATTGGATTCCTTACTTTGAGAAAGTTCGCAGAATGGTGAAAGCATTCACGAATCTTCCGGTCAATGTTCTTTTCACGGCACTTCAACAAGATGAAGAGGATGAAGACGGCAATAAGGTTGTATTGCCAATGATGCAAGGTAAAGGAACTCAATACGCCAAGCAAGTTGCTAGCTGGATGACTAGCTTCGGTCAAATGAAAATTGCCAGACGTAAGATCGGCGTCAATGAAGATGGCACAGACAGATGGGAAGAAATTCGAGTAATTCAATGGAAGAATAGTAAGACAGTTATGGCGAAAGACAGGACTCTATGTCTTGAGCCAAGAACTGTGAACTTGTCTTTGAAGCAAGTTCGCGAATTGATTGAGTCTGGTCCGAAACCGGCGCCAGAACCTAGAGTGGTTCCTGAAAATCCACAACCTAGGCAAAAACTGAATAAGAGTGACAATGTCGAATTGCTTAGCGTAAGCATCGGCGCGGATGGCGAGGAGGATTAGATGAAATTAAAGTGGGATATCAGCGGTAAGGGAGAAGAAGCCTGGGGCAGTGGCATATCTCAGTATGAGGGACCAGTGCCACCCAAAGGCTCATATATTGCCAAAGTCAAACGAATGACTGTAGGCAAAATTAATAAGGAAGGTGATAATAAGGGCAAACCGCGCATATCAATTCTTCTTGAGATATGTGGCGGGGCCGGTGCTGAAGGTCTCAAAGACACGAACTACACATATTATGGTGCTCCAATTTGGGACGGTTTGAATATCATCAAGAGTCAAGCTGGTCGAGCAAATGGATTTCTTCATGCTTTGACGGACGGTTCAAAAGCGGCCAAAGATGCCGTTGAAACAGCGTTCTGGCCGCCGAACGGACCAAATGCTGATAAAGAAACAAACCGGGCTGGTACTGAAGAAATCCACATCAAAAAGATTGGCCCATACGTCATTGCCTCACCCGCCGGCGAGCATGTCGTAAGAATCGTAACCAGGATGGGTCGTGATCTAGAAGGCAATCCTCGTGCTGAAGTCAATCAGTATTTGCCGTATACCGGACCAAAGCCAATGGTTGTAGCTAATGGTCAGGTTGACGAAGATACTGGCGTGGAAATTATCGAAGATGATGCAGAGATCATAGATGCCGCTGACTTTTTAGATGATGAAACTCCGGTTGAGCTAGATGATGTTGAAGCGCCACCATTCTGAACCCAGGTAAGGGCCTCCTACCTCCTGGCCTGGGTTTTGGTGGCGCGCGCATACCATCGGTATAACCGTAAATCACGCGCACTACAGAGAGGAATCCCTACATGACGACAATACCAGATGGATCTGAAATCAAAAGAATAATCAGGCTCTCCCAAGCTGTGGACCCTACCGGAATGAACCGAAATCTATATATGTGTACAGGTTGTGGAGCAACTAAATGGGGAAAAGATAGAGAACCAGAGCAAGAAGATTGGCGTGAGGAGCATAGGCAAGAATGTTTCATAAAGAGGCAGCCAAAACTAGAGATAGTACGTGAGTACCATGAAATAACATTAACTGAATTCTATACAGAGTTTAGACATGGTAAGCTAGGTAAGGTCGAAGCTGAAGTCATAGATCCAAAAGCTAAGCGCAACATTATCGTTAGATACACAAAGATATGACTAAACACGTCGCCATTCTGGGTTGTGGTCCCGCCGGATTGATGGTCGCTCATGCGGCAAATATAAGTGGCTGGGACTTTCGCATTTATAGTCGTAAAGCGAAAAGCAAATTACATGGCGCCCAGTATTTACATAAACCAATTCCAAAAATAGATACGGACGGCCCACACCTAGTAGAATATCAATTACGAGGCACGCCAGAAGAATATCGTCATAAGGTGTACGGCGAATCTTGGGATGGTACTGTAAGTCCTGAAGACCTTACTGAACAACACTATGCCTGGGACTTAAGACGGGCATATGACTGGCTATGGAAAGAGTTTGAGCCATGGATAGTTGAGCATGAGCTTAACAATAGCAACACATATTATACTTGGAATGCTGATTTAGTAATATCAACTGTACCTCGTAAACTATGGGCTCAACCTGGTGATATTTTCGAAAGTAAGAAGATATGGGCACTAGGCGATGTGGACCCAGGATGGTTAGCGAAACAAGCCGACTTTACAATTGTATGCGATGGAACCACTTTATGTACATGGTATCGGTCTGCGAAAATATTTAACCGATCCACATTGGAATGGCCATATTTTGAAAGATGGGAGAAACCACCGTGGATAGGTGCCGTAATAGTTGAGAAGCCATTACGATGTGAAACTAATGGCGCACCTGACTTTGTGCACCTCGGGCGTTATGGAGCATGGGAAAAAGGTATTTTAACCAGTGATGCATTTTATCAAGCGATGAAGGTGTTAGCCAATGACAAGATTAAGTGATGCTGGAGTAGTAAGTATTCAGTGGGAGGAAGATGAAAAAGGCAATATATCAGCAGAAGGATTGCAGTATTATGATATCGACCTTAACAATGAACTCGCTGTATTCCATGATGATAAATGTGTCAAGATCCATAAATGCGTAGATATATTCCATGCGATCTCAATGATCGAAGCTGGTGAGGCTGTTTGTCGATGGAATATTAAAAACGGTAAGACGGGTAATGGACATCGAATAAATGAGCGTGGATGGGACATCGGCGGACGAGCATGAAGCACAATTTCGATGGACCAGTTGTAGCTGTTGATATAGATGGCACATTAGGAGATTATCATTCGCACTTCTTGTGTTTTGCAGCTGGATGGTATGGACGCCAAATGCCCGATCCCAAAGATATTAACCCTGGGCTGCCCCTTCATAAATTTATGCAAACAAGCAAATCAACCTATCGACAATGTAAATTGGCCTATCGACAAGGTGGACTAGAACGAAGCATGCCAGCTTATGAAGGGGCAGCTGAGCTTACTAATACAATTCGTAAATGTGGAGCTGAATTATGGTTAGCAACAACAAGACCATATTTAAAGCTGGATACTCAAAGTCCAGACACCCGCCACTGGCTACGTGCTAATAAGATACAATATGATCACTTGATTTGGGGCGAGCATAAATATCGCGACCTAGTTAAACAAGTCGGTCGTGAACGTGTAGCCGCTGTTTTGGATGATTTACCCGAGATGGTGCAACAGGCTGCTTCATTGAAATTACCTACCATACTGCGCGATCAGCCGTATAACAAGCATCTAGATTGGTTCCCAAGAGCAATGGATTTAGATGCTGCTTTGGAAGAAATATTAATTGATCTTGGAAATTGGAGAGAAAAGCGTGGATGACCTAACATCCTTGGAAAAAGAATCTTATTGGGGACCAAGTTCATCACAAGCTGAAGTTATGCGTGAACAAGCTAGGCAACCATCTATATGCGGTGAACCAGTAATTTGGGTTGAACGCCTAGGCCCTGATCTAATAGAATACAGATTTGAAAATCTTCCACACGATGATTCAATCAGAATTGTCTACGAGATTTTGCCGAAAGCTCTGGAATTGTATCTCAAGAAGACCAAGGATTACGGCGGATTAAGTGGTGGTCTCGGGCCGAAAGCTCCATTTGTTGATATGTGGAGGAAAATCATCAAGCTCAAAAGATGCCTGTGGGATGGTGAAAAACTCAAGTTCGAACAAACAGATGAAATAATCATGGATTTAATTGGTACCTGTCTCAATATTCTGGCTGAGATGAAGGCAGAAGGGGACCATGCAGTACGTGAGTCTTCACCATCATAGCACATTTAGCTATGGCGACGGATTCGGATTACCGCGTGAACACGTAAAGCGTTGCGCTGAACTAGGCATGACAGCCATGGCTCTTACTGAACATGGGAACACGTCATCACACGTTCAGCTTGAGAAAGCGTGTAAACAATTCGGCATCAAGCCAATATATGGTGTCGAAGGTTACATTGCTAAGGCAGAAGAAATGCGCAAGTGTCACCAGACTATTCTAGCCATGAACCAGACTGGCTTGGAGAATCTTAATCGTTTGGTGACGCAATCATGGCGGGA
>Ga0306925_10000310_pt1 | contig 33779 bp, 33 predicted proteins | sample flu12Cox44000176_FD_203755 | JGI IMG/M metagenome (GOLD analysis project Ga0306925, IMG submission 203755) | Lab enrichment of tropical soil microbial communities from Luquillo Experimental Forest, Puerto Rico - flux8day.12C.oxic.44.000.176 (v2)... | ecosystem: Environmental > Terrestrial >... | reverse complement strand
GACGAACTCGATGCCACGGCCGAGGTCGCTGCAGCCGAGCAGGATGTGGTCAAGCAATGAAGGAACCTCCACAGACAAGGAAATGGTTGGTGTGACCAGCGCGCAGCCACCGAATACAAGGAACATGCGTCGCGAAATCGTCTGCACCATGGGGCTCTCCTAATTGAGTGCCATGCGTGAGATTTTGCTACTGCTCTTTGTGGGTTTCCAGTCCAATCGACGCTAGTGTAACCTTCCTGAATTTCCTCAGCTTCGACGACTGCGGACCTGAATTGCGCAAGAAGCTTTGCTTCGCGATCGCGCAGTTCTGCAGTCGCCAGCGAGCAGGCTATCGGAGTGTTATCGAGATTCTTCATGGACGGCTCGCTGGAGGTACGACTCCGTTCATTCTGAGGTATTCGACCATCTGTCCGTAGTGGTCATAAGCATGCAGCAGCGTCTCTGTTATGAGCGCTAAGCGAGTCACTTCGCCGCGTTTCAGGGGCGAGATTGGCGAGGCATTCACCGGGATGTTCGTCTGGCCGATAGCTTGGACGGCTTTCTCCAGATGGACGAATGAACCTTTCAAGTAAGTAAGGATTTCAGCCTTGGTTCTTACATTTTCAGGTCCGAGTTCGTCACCAGCGTCCGCGGGTGGTTCCTCTCCCAGCGCTGCAGCCGCCAAAATGTGATTTGTAGCGGAGAAGTGTTTCACAATTTGACCAAACGTACGCACGCCTTTGAATTCGCCATCAGTCGGGGCAAACCCGAATTTGTCGGCCGGCATGGCCTCCGCCGTGGATACGATCTCCCTCTCCACGATCATCATCAGGGACTGCAGCGCGCGCTTTTCTTGCTGCGCGTCGAGACTCGAATCATTCTTTGCATCAACCACCTGCGGAGACGCCTGAGCCAAGAGGCTCGCTGCAGGTAACCACAACACGAGGAACGTTATCCATTTTATTTTCTGCACGACTCATTTCTCCTTCTGGCGGACGAGTATCCGAGGTGCTCCGCTCTTTTTTCACGCTACAACTTAAAGTGGACTTTAAGGCAAGAGGTGCTTTGTAAATAATTTGTCACCAGTGGCCGGAGGCGATCGATCAAAAAAGCGCTAGAATGACGCATGCCCCAACTAACCATCTCTCAGGTGGCACGGCAAATTCGACTTCGACCGTCGGCGATTCGGTATTACGAGCAGATTGGCCTGCTTCCCCCTGCGCAGCGGTTCAGCGGGCAGAGACGCTACGATCCAAGCGTGCTTTACCGCTTGGCAATCATTCAACGTGCGCGTCAACTCGGTTTTGCATTGACTGAAATCCGATACTTGTTTTTTGGCTTCCGCGACGTTACTCGCGCTTCGGAACGCTGGCGGACGCTCTCTCAAAGAAAGCTGGTGGAGTTGGACCATTTGACGGACGGAATAAAGGCCGTGCGAGGGTTGCTCAAACGGTTGATGACAAAGTGCCGGTGCGACACCTTGGCTCAGTGTGGCGAGCGCATGTTTCGCACAATGAATAGCCATGCGCCAGCCACGCGTCTCGCTCGAAGTGCTGGACGCCGAGAAGAGTGTGTTCGGGCTCTGCGAAAGTGGCGTAAATAGGAAACTCTGGAGCTGCTGATGATCGACATGCCGCTGCGAACCTGATGCCGGACGAGCAATCCTGAAGTAATCCACTCGGGTGAAAACGCTCTATGCATGCATGTTCGAGCGCTGCTCACGGAGCCGCTCATCAGAGGAGGAACACAAAGATGCTTCCTAAGCTCCCGACCTCAGGCGATTCAGGTGCTTGTTCCAGTTCGTGGGTAGGGGTGGGTGCAACGCACAGGGGACACAGGCCTTATTTAGTAGCTCGTACTTTCGATCCCCACCGCCCCTACCAACTTTAACGAAAACAAAGCCGCCGATGCGTTTTCAGACGGTGCCTTACACCGGTTGCCTACTAGATGGGATGTTCACAGATGTAAGAAATGTGTACACATCGATGCTATACTTTGAGGTGGAGGCTGATGAGATGCCCACCGCTAGAACACGATCACATAAGCATTTTCGTTTGAACGCAGCGAAGATTAAGCGCGCACAGAAGGTATTACATGCTGGCACAGAAACAGAGGCCATCGAGCGCGCCTTGGATTTGGTGATTTCGGAACATGAAAGGAACCGGTTGGCTGCGGAAGCGAATGAGCGATTTGTGAAAAGCGGCGTTACTGTGAAGGATGTGTACGGCACGCTGGAGCCGTAAATGCAGCCGGTACTTTTCGACACATCGATTTACATCACGGCCTTGCGGTTGGGGGCTGAGGCAGCTCTTGGTTTGAGGCGAATCGCCGCCGGTGGCCCTGTGTGGCTGAGCTCGGTCGTGCTTGAAGAACTCTATGCTGGGGCGAGCACGCGCAGTCGGCACATTATTGAACGCCTTGAGCGCGACTTCCACAGAACTGGCCGTATCTTGGTCCCCAGTCTCACAGACTGGACACAAACCGGGAAGGTACTTGCTCTCCTTGGTGCCAAATATGATTACGAACAGATCGGGAAGGGGCGCTTCACGAACGATTCACTCATTGCAATGAGCGCAGGCCGTTTGGGGATAACGGTGATAACAGCGAATGCCCGCGATTTTGCGAAGCTTGCCGAGTTTCGGCCATTCCAGTGGCGAGTAGAAGGACCGTAGGCTCACTGAGATTCTTCGGTCCGGCGCACCGCGCGAATGAACGCAATGACCACCAGTAGCTCCCTCTCAGATCAGAATTCCTTGCCGTTTTTTGGGCAATTAGGGGGCGCTAAGGATTCCGTTGTGTTCCTTTAAATGGCTGAGAAGGCCGAGGTGTGCCGCAAAACTCCTTTATTTCCATATAGTTAGTGGATTCGATCCCCACCGCCCCTACCACCGTATCTTATTGATATCGCTTGGCTTGCGGGAAGGTCGTGGGAAACAACCCCACCGCCCGCGAAAGAAAATTAGCCCGGAGGAAGGGAACTGCCGTTGTAGTTCCTTGTTTCTGCTCGGCAACGGATTGGGAACGGGCACCCATGCGTTGAGTTTCAGCGAGCGGCCGACCCAAATAGCTCCTTGTCGGGAACTGCTCGACAGCGAGGAGCTATGAACAGAGAACTTGCAGAGTTGCTTGACGCTGGCAATAAAGAAGAAGTTGAGAACGAGGCGCACGCCGTGTAGGTCCCGAGGATGACAATCCACTCGATGACACTCAAAATGATTGAACATAAGCGCGGAGGTCAACACACTCCTTAGCCGCGAGTGGCGAGCTCGGATTCCGGGCCGAGTACCCTTGACAATTCACGGAACTGGGACGGCGGTGGCATTTTCGGGCGCGGATGCCAAGATCCTGAACATGCGGGCGCCGGCTAAGCTGGAATTTGGCCGAGTGCCCACCAATGTAGTCAGCTCGATGCAAATTATGTTGACCAACACGGGGACACCTAGTCTGACAATTAGCAGCATTGGTATTACCGGCAGACCGGCCTTCCTTTCAGTCTTCTCCCAGACAAACACTTGTGCCAGCGCGCTAGCACCAGGCGCCTCTTGTTCGATAACCGTGAGCTTCAAGCCAACGGCGGCAGGCCCGTATGTTGCGACGCTCGTAATCACGGACAGCAGCGCGGACAGCCCACAGCAGGTGCAGCTGACGGGAAAGGAACCAAAACGACAACCGCCGCAATGCAAACCGCGCTCACCTCCTCATCTTTCGTTGTTACACCTATCCCTACGGGACCAAGCAGTGTTGGGGCGCGCGTGGTGCAACTGGTTGACTCTTCGCGTAAAGATCCCTATGTCGCCAATGGCACGATGCGAGAACTGCTTGTGCGATTCTGGTATCCAGCATCTCTCGCCGAGGGCTGCAAACCCGCGGAATATACTTCGCCGCGCGTTTGGAGCTATTTCTCTGAACTGATCGGTGTTCGCTTGCCGGTTGTGACGACGAACAGTTGTGTGGACGCCCCTGTTGTCGATGGCCAACATCCCATCGTTGTTTTCACACACGGTTACACCGGCACCTTCACGGACTACTCCTCTTGGAAGACCTTGCCAGCCGGGGCTACGTTGTCGTTTCAGTCGATCACACTTATGAAGCCACAGCCGTCGAGTTTCCCGATGGACGATTTGTCGAATCGATTCCCGGCAGCCATTTTGGAAACACTCTCGGAAACGATGCAAGCGAATTGGCGTTCGCCGTATCGGTTCGGCTGGACGATTTGAGGTTCGCGGTAAATGAACTGAAGCGTCTGAACGAAGAAGCGGCCAGCCCATTTGCCGGCAAGTTAGAGCTATCGCACATCGCCCTAGCCGGTCATTCTCTCGGAGGAGTGACCGCAATCCTCGGCGTCGAGGCAGATACCCGCATCAAAGCAGGCATTATCCTTGATGGAGTGGTGCCTGAAACCCCTGTCAAGCCACTCGCGGTCGCAGTCCTGTTGCTGGCCGCAGGACGAGAGCAGTGGAGCGATGGGAACTGCAGCTGTGGAACCGGCTGCACGGCCCTCGCTTCGCTGTGAATCTCCGCGACGCAGAACACCTGACGCCGACCGACTTGATCTGGCTAGCAAAGGGTGTAATCAAGACCGGCAAAATGGGTCCCGAAAGAACCATTGCTGCGATTCGGGATTACGTCGCTGCATTTCTCGACGTCAGTTTGCGAGGAGAGCCCGCAAATCTATTGCTGAAGGGACCATCAAAGGAATACCCGGATTTGGAAGTTACCACAGCCGAGCAACCATTGGCAGACAGAAGGTAAAGGGGTAAGCCAATCGTAATCGCATTTATTAAGTAACCTTTTAATAATATGTCCCAGACAGTGACTGAGTCATCTCAGAAAACAGGTTGCTTAAATTAACTGTTATCTTCTGGTGCCGAATGATTATAACTGGAGTTGGAAGGCGTTTGAATGACGGAGCCAATGCTAGAGAAACTGCGGAAACTTCTGCTTGTTGTCGCGGTTCCGGTCGGTATCTACTTTTTGCTGTCCCCTAGAAAGCGCAGGCCTCTGCCACCACCCGTTCCAGTAGTGGACGCGTGTCAAGAACTGGCACTAGGCATGAGGAGAATTGGGAATCGCCATGGAATTCAGTTCGATGTTCCCATTGAAAACTTCAAGATCAGGGAGCGATGGGGAGCAAACGATGCTGAGCTGTCTGAGCGTCAGAGTTATGACACTGATCGCTACGCCTGAGCCAGGCTCCGTCTTCATCGGTCGGAGCTACTGAGGTGTTTGTGCGGGTGCGACAGACGTTTCGATCTCGGGTGTCGGAGCGGTCGCGGGAAGCAGTACTGGCCTTCGTTCGGTAACTGCTCAGGAGCCGGAATCCGTGCTTCAGGCTGTAATCGTTCTCCTGGCGATGTTCGGAAATATCCCCCCACTGTGAATCAATTCTATGTACTCCAGCGCGTTGTAATCTTCGGGGGCTGCAACATAGTCTGAAGAACGACGCAATATTGTTCCGTCCTCTCTTGCAAAGCACGCAATTGTTCTGCCGTTGCCTGCGGCGCATCAAGGTGGAATTGCACCCGAATGGCTTCGAAACCAACCGGCACCTCTTTCGAAATTCCCAGCGTTCCCTGCAGGTCCATGTCACCGCTGACCGTTACTTCGATTTGCCGCGTGGGGACGCCCATCGCAGTGGCAACTAATTGGCAGGTTAGCTGAGCACAGGCCGCTAGGGCTCCCAGGAGAAGGTCGCCCGAACAAGCTGCCGTTCCGGTCCCGCCAACTCCTTTGTGAGCTTCGGCCTGTTGGATTGCGCGGCCAATGTCGACCGAGCAAGCTAAGGGTGTCGCCGTCTCGGTCCCCTTAGCCGTTAGAGTAATGCGAGAACTCTCGGGGTCGCGGCGATACTGTTCTTTCAGCGGCTTCTGAAGCGATCTGATATCCATGATGTCTCCGAAATGAGTTTGTGGCGGTTTTACACCTGTCACTGCGCATTCTTACGGAGTGCCGAACCTGTCTCGATAAGCACTCGGCGAGACCCCAGTGTGTCTTTGAAACAGTGCGCGGAAGAACGCAATATCCTGGTAGCCCACCGCGTCGCTGATCTCCTGCATGCTGCTATGGTTGCTTTCCAACATCCGCTTGGCCGCCGCGATACGCAGTTTCTGCAAGTAGGCCAGGGGACTGTCGCCAGTAGCTTGCTTGAAGCGCCGAACGAAGTTGCGGATGCTCATGCCCACACGCCGTGCGGGAACTTCCAGTGGGAACGTTTTGGCGAAATTCTTGTGCATCCACTCCTGCGCGCTGGCGATGGCGTCATCCGTATGGTCGGTCTTCAAGGGAACGATGGCGAATCCGGACTGCCAGGCGCGTGGTGTCTCAATGAGCAGCGCTTTGGCCGTCTGCATCGCGATTTCGTGGCCACAAAACCTCTCCACCAGGTAAATGCTGAGGTCCAGCGACGCGTTCACTCCTCCGCCACAATAGAAGCCGCGGTCTTCGGTCACCATCAGCTCCGGCATCCAATGCACGCGAGGATATTTTTCTCGAAAGCGCTCCGCCAGTCCCCAATGAGTAGTAGCGCGTTTCCCGTCAAGCAAGCCGGACGCCGCAACCAGGCCCACACCCGAACATACGCTCGCGATCGCTACCCCACGACTGCTCCGGCGCTTCAACCAGGGCACGATCGGTGCGTTGCGTTCGACCACGTCGTCGACGCTCAGCCCTGTCGTCGGAACAAAAATGAGATCAGTCTTGCCAACGTCGCGGAGAGCCACGTTCGGCCGGATCTGAATTCCGCCATCGCAATTCACGGGTCGGCCATCCGCTGACGCCATAGTGACACGAAAACGGGGAGTGAGCTGCGTTCCAGTGAGAGTGTTCCACAACGAACCGGCATGGCGGAACACTTCCATTGGCCCGATCGCCGTCGAGGAAAACATCTGGTCGAGAAGCAGGACCGTAATCTCTTTCATGCTGTACCTCCGCATCCTGTGCGATCCTCAAAATGGCCGGAGTGCCCATCTACAATGGCATATCTGCCATCTTGTCGCAAGGAAATTCCGCGGTTATTGTCAGGACCGTCGAACGCAAGTAGTTCGCGTCCGATAGAGAGTGCACGTTTTTGCGGATGATTGTTTGACCGATTGCCAGGTGCAGCCGTTTGCGAAAGAAGCTCGGGTGCCGCGGTTATCAGCAACAACATTCCAAAGGAGAAATGATGAAGAAGTATTACGTCCGATTTTTGATGGTGTTCTTTGGGCTGGCTGCGTTAGCCGCTACCGCCCACGGCCAAGCTCCAGACCAACTGGTCGTAAAGATCCCGTGGGAGTTTGTCGTGGCAGGGAAAGTCCTTCCGGCAGGCACTTACAGAGTCAATCGCGTTAGCGACGTTGACCAAAGTCAACTTTTCATTAGCAGCCTCGAAAATCGCATGGCTGTTTTTGTTTTGACGGTTTCCGGCGAGGTCAATGCATCCCGCGACGAGCAGCCCCGCGTCAGCTTCCAGCAAGCGGGGGACCAGCATTTCCTCTGCAAGATTGAAACAGCGGAGCACACATTTACGATTCCCGTCTCCAGCTCGGCCGTCTTGGAAGCTGCAATGAAAAGGCAAAGCGATCCTGCCTCCACGTCTCGGAGTATGGGGAGCAACTAAAGGCTGCTTGGTACAGCATGTAGGAGTGGGTTCAGACCGTGAGCAATTTTGGATCGATTCTGAACCCCTCTATTTTCTGCAGAAGCAGGACTGTAATCCCTTTCACGCTACACCTCGAAATCATCGAAATCCCTTGGCCGGAGTGCCCATCTACAATGGCATACCTGCCATCTCGGCGAAGGCAATCCTGCGTTTATCACGATCTGGCGGCCAATCCGGTCGCACGGATTCCTTGACCTCAATCCGCGCGTTCGCAAGGGATATCAGGGAATTCGGGTCCAGTTCAAAATCAGTGCCAACGTACCGGACGAGCAGTTGCAGGAAATCGTTCAGCTTGGCACCGGGCACTCCCCAGTCTTTGATTCGCTGACGAGTGGAGTGCCCGTCACCGTAACTGCGGGGCGATTGTGAAACCACGGAATTGGGGCGACTTTAGCAACTTGGGGAACAAAAACTAGCAATACAATTCGAAAGGAGACAGCTATGTCACAAATGAAGAAAGCAACACACAATTGGACCTTCAGGATCCTGAGTTTTGGGCTTCTGTGGGGCGCAGTTACCATCACTCCAGTTTTCGCTCAGCATGAGTCCCATCAGGACCGCGGCGTATCGGCGAAACTGGTGGAAGAGGTTCGCGGGGCGACCCGGCAGTTTCTCGACGTGAACAACGCCGGGCCCGCTGGATACGAACCGGTATTTGGCTGTGTCAGCGGCCCGGACCACGGGGCCATGGGAATTCACTACGTCAATCTCAAGCTCGTGGGCGATGGAGAGATTAACGTCGCGGATCCCGAAGCCTTGATTTACGAGCCAGTGGGGAATGAACGCCGGCTGGTGGGCGTCGAGTACATCGTGGATGCGGCAACATGGCTCGCAAACAAAGATCACCAGGATCTGCCACCGATCCTCGATGGCCAGACCTTCCAATTGGTTGGCGCTCCGAACCGTTTCAATTTGGCCCCCTTCTTCGAGCTGCACGTCTGGGCCTGGCGCGACAATCCTCAGGGTTCCTTCGTCGATTGGAACAACAACGTGACGTGCGAGCGTCAATAAGCCGTACCAGGCATCGGCACTACGGCCCCAAATGCCCGCTCAAACTTTGGTTTGGGCGGGCTGTTCCTCGTTCGCAGGGTAATCAACTAAATGTACATCGAATACGATGTAACGCAGCAATTGACCTGGCAGGCCAGCAGGCCAGGCGGGACAAGAATGGCTCCTCACGATTCGTCGAGGCGTGGGGGTGCTCTGCAGATGGATGGAGTAAAGGACTTGTAAAAAGTCTCTCGATGCAACGCGCTGAAATACCGAAACTATCGACTCGGATAAGCGAACCTAAAATAGGACCAGCAGCAATAGGAACTGTTGATGGCATTCGCGCTGTTTAAAGGGCCTTTTGAACGGGTGGGTTGTACATTCGAACGCGACGGGTGGGTTGTTCACGGGCGATATTCGGGGGCCTTGCCGAAAAACTGGGTCGTCGCCGACATAGTTCGCATCAAGGACGGCGTTCTTGCCGAGCATTGGGACGTAATTCAGGATGAAGCCACGAAAGCCGAGTCAAAAAGTGGGCTACCTATGTTCGGCGAGAAGTTCACTGGATAAAAAGCGACTACGCTCACCGAAAGATCGCATCAGTCGCGTAAGAGAGGAATTTCACCATGCCGATGATTGATGTATGCGCCGCAGCAGGAACTTTTCCGAATAAGCACAAGCTTGCGAAAGACTTGGCTAACGCAGTCATGCGGTGGGAGAAAGTTCCGCCAATCAGTCTCTTCCGAAATAACACGGCAGCCTTCGTTCATGAATTGCCACTCGATGCGGTTTCGAACGCCGCTGGGGAAAGCAATTATGTACGCGTTCAGGTGCTCACCCCGGTCGGTGTATTGGATCGTGACAAGCAGCCCAAGGTGGTACGGGAGCTAACGGACATCGTTGCCGCTGCGGCAAATGATGCGTCCTTGGCAAGTAGAACCTGAGTACTAATCACCGAATCGCCCGAGGGCGGATGGGGTACTCAAAGTACTCGAAAAGCCACTCTTCAGCCGAATGTTTGCGAGCCCTATAAATGCTGAGCCGCAGGCTGGCTAACGTCCAAACAGACACCTGCGGACGATCGTTAGTTGAACAGAATCTTAGCCATCATGCCTTTATCTTCGTGATTCAGCAGGTGGCAATGGAACAGGGACATCCCGCGGATTACGGGATCGGTGAAATCCATGATGACGTCCACGGAGCCACCGACGGGCACATTGACGGTGTCCAACCAAACGGGATCGGTGATCGGACGCTGATTCTCCGCAAACGCCAAGAAATGCGTTTGGTGGATATGCATGGGGTGAAGTTCTTGCGTCGCGTTCACGATGCGCCAGTGTTCGTAAGTTCCCACGTGAGCGACACGCATGGGAACCGAATCCGGCTGGTATAGTTGTCCGTTGATGTAAAAACCCCTTTTATCCTCTGTGAAGGTCGCAACGAAATCAGGGTCAGATTTCTCTTTGGCCTGCACGTCGATGGTTTTGTGTGCTGGAGGATTCAACGTGGTGGTGGATTTCGGCAGTAGTGGCGCCGCGGGTATGCCGGGAACGACGTCCGCCAGAACCATGCCCGGATTCGGGTCACCCTCGGGTCCGGTGTTCACACAAAGACTGCGGAGGGTAGCGTGGGCTCGCGATGGTGGCCCAGTAACAAGCGCTTCAATGCGGCCCGCAGGCGGAAGCAAAAAGTGATTCACCGTCCGCGTAGGATGCGCCGACTCATGATACGCAATGGGCATGCCGTCCAGCGCGACAATCTCGAGCGGCTGACCATCAAGTTGGAGATCAATGTAGCGGTCCGCCGAGGCATTCACAACTCGCCAGAATTCTCGCTCGCCGGGTGCAATCGCAATGTGAGGGCGAATGGCGCCGTTGACAGTAAAGATTTCCTCCGGAGCCTCAGATTGTCCGCCGCAAATGCTCGCAGGCTCTCCCACTCGTTTCAACAAGGACGCTGCTTGAGGATTGTCCGAGATAGCTTGTCCGCGCACGATCAGAATTTGCTCTTGAAGTTCGTGAACTTCCGGAACGTAGTGTTCCATTCCCTCAATGACGATGGCGCCGGACATTCCGTCACGCACTTGGCGGTGGCTCTCACCATGCGGATGAGTGTGATACCAATAGAGTCCTGGCGGATGATCCCGAGGGATCGAAACCGTGTACTGCAGCGTCTGCCCCGGCATCGCCGTCATGGTCAGAACGTCGTCTTGCGGCGCGTTGGGCGAAACCTGCAAGCCGTGGAAATGGAGGTTCGTCATATCCATGCATGGCGAAATCGCACAAGATCCCTTCGCCTGCTTGGGCAAGTCGTTGACATAGTCAATCCGCAGTGTGTCGCCCGGTGAAACGCGAAGAGTCGGCGCTACGGGCTTGCCGTTAAACGCGAAGCTGTCGTGACCGTTCGAATCGGCCACAGCGTGTAGCGTGAGGAAAAGCTCCTGATTGCGCGCACGCACTTCCGGCGGCTGCGGAAGTGGCGAGCTTTGGCTGCCTTTAGTGGAGATAAGTATCAGGCCACATACGCAAGCAATGATTGCAGCGAACAACAAAATTCGATACATCAGAACAACTCCTTCAATCTTTCAGATACAGTTGGCTACGCTCCGGTTTATCCAAGCCACTCGGGATTCGCGAAGGTGCCGTCGACGTGGTGACTGGTTTTGTAGAGCTCGAACTTGCCTGCCTGTGCAGCTGCGGCCACGACCCCGGCAGAAGCAAATTCCAGGAACTCGCGACGGCTGCACCGTCTTTGCTAGAAGATTCGTCTACCTTGAAAAATCGGGAACCGGTTCCCTGATCTGCGTGATTGTCGTTTTCCATAGGACCCTCCTATGTTCTCTAAAGGGTTCTTCAAAACCCTTTGATGCGACGTTACTATCGGTGGGCCCCAAAAAAATTCGTTCCGTCGCTTTCTAGCCGCGAGCCCTTTTCCAGGCTGCGATCAGTAATACTTTATGTCCAGAGGGATACCGGAAAATATAGTAGACATCTTCGGCCCCATCGACTCATAGAAATCGGGCCGGCGAAGGTCCGGGCGACTGCTAACCCAGCGTCCAAGAGAGTGTGTAGTTCCGCGATCTGTTCCGGAGTGAGCTTCCTGAGATCTTTGATCAACCCGGTGTTGGTATCGCGCTGCGGGGGCACGCCGCCCGGATCAGCTTGAGCCTGTCCGGGAAGCGAGCGGCTGGTCGCTCGAAAAGAGCGATTTCACCGCAATCGACGCCATTCTCCGCGAGAATATTCACCATCCAGTGGGCCTGGAGTTCATGGCTCCGCCGTCCCGGCAAATTCGCCGCGTGGCGTAGTTTTTTGTATCGAACAGGGTTAGCCGTTGCATCGAAATAGAGGCCATTGGAGGAATCATGGGCGCGAGAGAAATATCTGCAAACTCTGCCGGCACCATCGATCTCGGGGGCGAACTTTCCGTAAGCCGCCTCGGGTTCGGCGCCATGCGCATTACTGGCGAGGGCGTTTGGGGACCGCCCAAGGATCGCCGCGCGGCCTTGGCGGTACTTCGCCGCGCCGTGGAGTTGGGGGTCAACTTTATTGATACTGCGGACTCGTACGGTCCGAACGTCAGCGAAGAGTTGATCGCCGAGGCCTTGTATCCATATCCGGCCGATCTGGTCATTGCTACGAAGGGTGGCTGGAACCGCCCCGGGCCGAACCAGTGGACCCATGATGCCACTCCGGCGCATCTTCGCAAGGCCATTGAAGGCAGCCTGAAACGGCTGCGACTGGAACGAATCGACGTCTACCAGTTGCATACCCCGGATCCTGTGGTGTCGTTCGAGGATTCGGTCGGGACATTGGCTCGCCTAAAAGAGGAAGGAAAAATTCGGCTGGTTGCGTTGTCGAATGTCACACAGGAGCACATCGAGCGGGCACGCAAGATTGTCCCGATTGTCTCCGTGCAGAATCGTTACAGCTTTGCGGATCGTGAATGGGACTACGTGGTGGATTATTGCGAACGAAACGGAATCGCCTTCATCCCGTGGTTCCCCTTGGGGGCAGGTCGCGTTGCAGGGCAGATACTCGACCAGATCGCGAGAGCGCACAAAGTCACCCCACACCAGGTAGCGCTTGCTTGGTTACTGAAACGATCGCCCGTGATGCTGCCCATTCCGGGAACATCCTCCGTTAGGCATCTCGAGGAGAACGTTGCCGGCGCTTCTTTGCACCTGGCTGCTCAAGAATACGAAGCGCTTTCGCGTGTTCCGCAGTTGGTGGCAACTCGGTGACAAGAATTGGCAGGAGAACGGATATAGCTGTCAAAGCATCGTCCAAATGGCCCAACTCGCGTCGTCCGTTTGGCACTCGCGCGGGCATATACTCCGGCCTGTCGTTCTGAGTGCTCGTCAAGCGATGGAAAAGAAACACGTTCGGGCATTTCCGGGGCCATCGAGCCTTTGGAATTGTTCCTGCTGAGAGGAGAGTGTATTTGGAGAGAGATTATGAACGAGCAGCATATGCAGGTTCGATCCAAGGAGTTCCGCTCCCAAGCAGCGGAACGGTTGTTCATAGCCGTCGTCAATCAGGCGATCTCTGATGTTCTCGAGAACCGGAAAGAGGCCAAAGAAGCGGAGCGATGGCTGCTGAGCAAGGATTTCGACGCCTTGGACGGATTGTCCTCACCGCAATAAGCACGACAGGTTCGTTGCGGGGAGTGTGGATCAGCCTGCGAGATGCGTTAGTGGATTGGATTCCCACCGTCCCTGCCACCGTATCTAGTTGATATCATTAACCTTACATGTTGGTCGTGGGAAACAACCCCACCGCCCAAATCGAACAATGTTAGGCGCCGTTCCGGCTGAAGTCGTAAACGTCCGTTGTCGGCTCTATCGCCCCATGATTGTCATTTCGGCAGGATATTCTGATTTAAGTGGAAAAAGTTCTCGGGATCGTATTTCCTTTTGAGCTGCACCAGGCGCGGGTAGTTGCTTCCGTACACCCTTTTTGCTGTGAGCTCGCCTTTCGTGCTCACGAAATTCGAACAAACACGTCCGCCAGAAAAAGACTGTAATAGCTCAAACGTCTTGTCGACCCACGTCATGCACGCCGATGCCTGCACTTGCTCCTTCCATTGTGCCCAAAACCCGAGATTCACGGTTCCCGCCTCGCGCAGCTCAAGAGCCGTGGCTTCCGGCGCGACACGGCACAGCTGGCCATGCACGTAGTGCGCGAAGTTAAAGACGACATCGCACCACGGAGGAGGTTGCGAAAAGCATTCGCAGATGAGGTCGACTGGCTCGTCCGGCACGGTCTCCAGGTAGGAATCCTTCATATACTCGAACGGGCACGACATGCTTGCATCGTCCTCATTCAGCTTGTAGATTTCCGCAAAACTCCTGCGTTTGACGGAATCCTCGTCCGGAGTCTGAGACTTCCGGACTTTCCGACGATCCTCCACGGGCTTCGCTGTCCACTGGAGCGCATGTTTGTGCTTCTATGAAGGCCGCTAGGATTCCGGGGCCTCCCTCGGGAGGTGTTACGTCGAAGAACCCGGCACTGGGTGGTGAGTCGTTCCAGGTTATTCCAATGACCCTCGAACCCATCGCCTTGCATTGCACGAACGCTTTTCGCGAGTCTAAGGATGCTCGTCGTCTGGCAGATAAAGGAGCAGCATCAAGAAACCGTTGAGTATGAACATGCGAAGAGCCGCCTGTTCACCATTCCATGTTATTGATTCCCACATCATGAACCACTCTCCGGCGATCGTAATGAAAGCGAAAGACCACAACAAAATGCCAATCCACAACCCGGCGAGAGCCTCTCTCTTGGCAACCTGAAATCCCCTCGATTTCATATGAATCGCCATCCGAACTCCGCCCACCGTGCATAATAGCCCGGCCAGTGCTTCCCAACCGATAATGAGACAATACGTCAAATGTTGGATACTGGTTGATTTGATCGCCCGCCATTGCACATTAGAGTCCAGAGGAATTGAGTCCATGCTAAGAACGTGTTTGACAAACTTGAAATTCGTTTGATAGTCAGAGATGTTTTCAAATGCTACGACGACGAAGTAAAGAGCGAGCGTCAGGGTAAGCCCTGTTTGGCCAAGCCGAGTAATGAGCTTCATTTGTTCAGCTTTCATGTCGCGTGCCTCCCAAAATTTGCATCCGTGGTCCAAAATCTTGTGGTTTCGTTATTTCTGACAATGAGTATCCGAATAGCACACGGGCCCCTGTCTCAACCAAACAATTCCATCCAATAGCTAGTAGAGATCGCCACTTGTCGAATTGTGGAAATTGCTGAAGCTTGCGCGCCCAGTTGTGGTTCGACACAGTTTGACAGCCTAGATTCTAACCAATAGGTTGTCTGCGCTCCTGAGATTTCAGACAGTCGGTACGCATCACGCTCTGTTCCGTTTGTTCCGGTTGGACAGAGGGGTTAGCTGCAACGCACAGGGGACACAGGCTTTGCTAGTTGCGACCGGAATTTCTAACAAAACCCGCTTTCTAACAATTGGACTCAGTTCACCAGTATCGTGGTCCGACGGGAACAACCGTGTTTAACATTAGCATTCCGCGTGGCGCTCAGGCTCGGCAGCAACTTGCAGCATTGAGTGAAGTCGTCGTAAGTCGCCTTAAGCACTAGAACCTCGAAGACGCTTGGTTGCGGTCTCACGTCAGTGGGTCATCGCATAGAGCAAGTAGTTGACTCCTATGCGGAAGCCGAGATCGGAAAAACGTTCGGGATAACCGGGCTGATCTGCCCATTCCCAGGAATCTCCCAGATCGGAATTGAAACAGATCGCGACCATGATCCGCCCCTTATCGTCGTAGATGGCGCGCCAGCGGGCGCCTTTTCCATCCTCCGGCCCCTGGGGGTAGTCCGGCACTTTGAAGCCGCGCCTAAGGTGCGCGGCGCCGGGGATCTGATAGCGCTCGTCGAGATCGTACAGTGTGTGGAAGATCGGATCGTCATTCGGGATGTCGACGACGGGCCGGTCCGGAAAGACCATGCGGATCCGTTCCTCAAACATCTGCCACTCGTAAGCGCCATGAAAATCATCGGCCATAAAGAAGCCGCCGCGTAACAGGTAGTCGCGCAAGACATCCGCCTGATGCTGAGTGATGCCCCACTCGCCGACTTGGACGGCGTAAAGCCAGGGCCAATTGTAGACCTCGTCGCCATCATCAAGATTCACGTCTTGTTCTACAGATCGCGCGTCAATGCGCGTGAGACGCCGGACAGCAGCAGCGAAATTGCGATCGGCCGGCGGTCCATCCTGCGTCCACAGTGAAAAGCCTAGGCGCCAATCGCCGTCGAAGCGTCCATGGTAACCATCATTCGGGCCCGGTGGGTACATGAGACGGGCAAAACTCCACTCGCCGGGACGCTGCCAATCTGGCGGGAGCGGTGTGGACTCGCCATATTCAACTGAGGGGTATTCTCGGAACGGACGCTGGGCAAACATCACGCCGACAAGGGCGAAAGAGCAGCAAAGCCCCAAAACAATCTTAAGGAGGTCGCGACAGGATTCTTTCATGCGAGCTTTAGCCGTCCTGCTACTCATGCGTTGTCGAGACCCCCCCTATTCTGACGAATTTCCGAGGTATGGAGTTACCACTGGTTGGTCCCTCTTGCCTGGCAAGCCTGCGCAATGGCAAACCGAACCCAACGTCAGGCATAGCGAAAGAGTGCCTTGAAACCATAGTCCATGTGCTGCTGGATGTGGCAGTGAAAGAGGGCCAGACCCGGCTGATCGGCAGTGAAGTCGACCATGACTCGGCCAAAGTAAGGCACCACGACCGTATCTTTAATAATGCCGGCAGTTTTCCTGCCGTTGACCTCTGCCAACTCCCAGAGGTGGCGGTGGAGGTGCATGGGATGAGCATCATCGGTACGGTTGCGCATCCGCAGGCGGTAACGTCTGCCCTGTTCCAGCACGAATTCTCGCTCATGCGGGTAAGGCTTACCATTGATGAGCCACACGTTGAATTTGCCTGTCCCGTTAGGAATTTTCTCGAAGACTAATTCGATTGTCTCCTGCGGAGCGGTTGAAGAAGCGTTGGCGGTTCCGAAGATTGTGTAATCCCAAGGCGCTTTAGGCGGATCGATCCATTGCGGCTGGCGATGCTGTCCGGCGTATTCGAATATGATTCCAAGGCCCGAGTCGCGAATCGGCTTCTCTGTTGCACCGAGGATCCAGACTCCCGGATTGTTCATCTCAATGACCACATCGATGCGCTCACCCGCACCGATAAAAACGGAGTCGAGCACTTGCGGAGTCGGCACTGGATTCCCATCGAGTGCAGTCACTTTCATTTTATGGCCGGCCAGCGCGATGCGGCGGTTTTCGATGGCGCTGGCGTTCAGGAAATGGATTAACAGCCGTTGGCCCTCGCGAACACGAATCGGCTCGCCGGCGCCAAGGGCCTTATCGTTGACGGAGTAGGTGGTCGAAGCGACCTCAAGGCCGTCAGGATCGGTATTCAAAGTAGGGGGCTTTTCCAGGAAGGGGCCATGATGAGTGTCGTCGTCCTCATCATCCATGGTCGCCGTAAAGAAGGGCTCCCAATCGCGCATAGCGAGAAAGAGTTCCTGGTCGTAGTGGCCTCGGTCATCGCCGTTATCAATGTACACAAAACCGAACTGGCCTGTGTAGGAACCTTTACGCAAATCCTCCATGGCCATAGCGTGCGAGTGATACCAACGGCTTCCCGCCGGACCCGGCACGAGTTCGAAACGACGGCGTCCATGCGGCGGGATGAACGGCGAGCCCTCTTCCTCTGTTCCGTCTACCTCCGGCGGGATCAGCATGCCATGCCAGTGCACAAGTTCAGGGGTATCTGTATCATTGGTCACCTCGATGGTGACTCGCTTACCCGCCCGCATGCGTAGGACCGGGCCGGGGGCGCTATCGTTGTAGCCAACCGTCGAGAGGATGTGCGAGCGGTCGAGTTCGACGGTGACTGGGGCAATGCGAAGGGAGTAATCGGCAGGAGTCTGGGGACTCTGGTTAGCAGACAGGGGTGAACTGCCAGTTTGCGAGCCGAGAGACAGACGCGGCAAAGCGGCATGCGCGAGGGCCATACCGCCGAGTTTGAGAAGACTGCGCCGGTGCAAGGCAATTCCGCCCCAGAAGCGTCGGACTTTGGCATGGTCTCACGCACAAAGCGACCCGGACAAGAGGGATCGGAATGGTTGCTAACGGCAACCAACCCATCACTTTTGTCGTCTAAATGATTCTCGCACGCAGCGGCCTTCGCGGAGCTTCGCTATGAAGGTTTCGCACATCGGTTTGGCGGCTTTGGCAGCCTCGGCTTGGTGTGCGGCACTCTGCGCGCAGCGAACCGGAGACTTCGGGTTCGGCAACGACGACTCCCCGAGCAATGTGAAGGCGGAGTTCTATTGGTCCCGGCTGGCCTACTCCACAACTATGACAAGCACCTTCGGTGGCTACGGCAGCCGGTGGCGGAGTTGGTCGCGCGATTATCCCAAGGCCGACCGACAGTTTCTTATCGCCATGCACCGGCTGACGCGCATCGACGGCCGGCCAACGGAACAAGTAGTTACGCTCGATTCCGATGAAATCTTCAACTACCCGTGGATTTACGCCGTTCAGGTGGAGAATTGGGCGTTCACCGAGGACCAAGCCGAGCGGTTGCGTGAGTACCTCATGAAGGGCGGATTCCTTATGGTGGATGACTTCCATGGTACTGAGGATTGGCAGAACTTCATGCGCGGGATGCGGCAGGTGCTGCCCGATTGTCCGGTGGAGGACCTAGAAAGTGGCGACGAGATCTTTCACACTCTGTATGACATCGACGACAAGATGCAGATACCGGGTGAACAGTATGTGTGGACCGGCCGCACTTATGAGAAAGACGGTTACCAGCCCAAATGGCGGGCCATTCGCGATGGCCATGGCCGAATTATTGTCGCGATCTGCCACAACATGCACCTCGGCGATGCGTGGGAGTGGGCGGACGATCCGAATTATCCGGAGACATTCGCGTCGATGGCGTTTCGCGTGGGGCTGGATTACATCCTGTACGGAATGACGCACTAGCCCCGATCGGGCCAGACGGAGCCAGCGGCACACGCCGCGTTGTTGAGGACTTTGCATGTTCCAGTTCTTCTTCAAGTATCCGAGCGCGGTCTTCAGAAAAGGACAATTCGTGCTGCTCGCGACGTGGCCTGCTTGGCTGTTGGCGGTGACGATTGGCGCCGCCGCCATCGGACTGGGAGTGCTGATTTACTGGAAACTGCGGCAAGCCGCTCCTGAGGTACGAAGTTGGCGAGGCTGGGTGATTTGGGGGATACAGTCGGCGTTCCTGGCTCTGGTTTTGTTCCTGTTGTGGCAGCCCGCTGTGGTCGTGAGCGAGCTCAACTCACAGCAGAACATCATTGCGGTGGTAGTGGACGATTCGCGCAGCATGAACACAGCGGACAGTGATGGCAGGACACGCGAAGCTGCTGCAGTTGCGGCGTTGGCGGGTGGCGTTCTCGCTGGGCTGCAGCAACGCTTTCAGACGCGGATCTACCGGCTCGGGAGTGTACTCACCCGGGTGAATGAGCTCAAAGATATTTGCCCCGAGGAGCTGGCCACACGCATTGGCAATAACTTGAAGCAACTCGCCACGGAAACTTCGGACCTACCGGTAGGAGCGATCGTGCTGCTCAGTGACGGCGGGCAAAATTCAGCCGGTACGGGCAGCTCGGGCGTCACCCGCGATGCGCTCGAAGTGTTGCGGAACCGTCGTCTCCCCGTGCACACCGTGGGATTTGGGCGCGAGCAAAGCATGCATGACGTGGAGATCGAGGACGTCAGTCTCGCACCGAGCGCACTCGTGAACAGCCGCGTTCCGGCTGCGGTGAGACTGACACAGCGAGGCTACGCGGGTCAGAAGGCGAAACTCGTGGTTCGTGATGGCGCCAAATTGATTGCGGAACGCGAGATCACCTTGGCTTCGGACGGGCACATTCAGACGGAAGCGTTTTTCTTTCCAGCCGGTGCGGCGGGTGCAAAAAGCCTGACGTTCAGCATCGCCCCGCGGGAAGGAGAGGAAAACGCCGCGAACAATCGAATGACCCGGCCGATCCTTGTAAGCGACACGAAGCGCCGGATTCTGTATGTCGAGGGCGAGCCACGCTGGGAATACAAATTCGTCCGCCGAGCTGAAGGTGAAGATCCGACCGTACAGCTCGTCTCAATGCTGCGCACCAGCGAAAATAAGATCTACCGGCAAGGTATCAGTGATTCCGGTGAACTGGCGAGTGGCTTCCCCGTGCGGGCCGAGGACCTGTTCGGTTATTCGGGCATCGTCATTGGCTCGGTTGACGCGGACTATTTCACGCCTCTGCAACAAGAGCTCCTTCGCGAATATGTCGATCATCGAGGCGGCGGCATCCTGTTTCTGGGTGGCCGCTTTTCGCTGAGTGACGGCGGCTGGGGAGCCTCGAGGCTGAACGATTTACTGCCCACAGTTCTCCCATCAGGCAATCACAATTTCCATCGCAATGCGGCGACCGTTGAATTGACGTCCGAGGGCCTAGACTCACCCATCACGCAACTACTCGATGATCCGACGAAGAATGCGCAACGGTGGAAAAAGCTAGCATATCTTGCCGACTACGAAGATCCCGGCACGCCTAAACCCGGCGCCACGGTGCTTGTCGATTTGTACGCGGGCCGCCGGAAACTCCCCCTGCTCATCACGGAGACCTATGGGCACGGCCGGACCGCGATCCTTGCTACGGGTGGCACATGGCGCTGGCAGATGAGCGAAGCACTTGGCGATCCCGCTCACCACCTTTTCTGGCAGCAGCTTTTGCGCTGGCTGGTGGCGGAGTCGCATGGTCCGGTTGTAGGCTCTCTGCCAGAGCGGCTGCTGATGGACGACGGACAGGTCCGGCTGACGGCCGAGGTGAGCGACAAGCAGTTTCAGCAAACGGTAAACGCGCGTGTCACCGCCCACATCATCGGACCCGAAGGCCTGGACGCGTTCGTTGATCTGACGCCCTCCACAAATTCGCCAGGACTGTATCAGGCCGAATGGACGGCAGAGAAGCCGGGCACGTATGTTGCCGAAATAAGAGCGGAATCGACGGGCAGTCAGCCTCAGGAATTCGGTCGCGACGTGGTGACGTTCCAGCGAGAGGACGGCGTCGCGGAGAACTTCCACACTGAGCTGAACCGCCGGCTCCTGGAGCAATTGGCGGTCGACACCGGTGGGCGCTATTGGACTCCGTCGGAGTTGAAGAGTTTACCGCAGGACATTTCGTACTCCGAAGCGGGCATATCCGTTCGCAAGACGAAGGAGTTGTGGGATGCGCCGATCGCCTTCGTACTCCTGCTGGCACTGCCGATAACGGAATGGTTGCTGCGTCGCAGGTGGGGCGTAATATGAAATGGGCGTTGGTACTGACGATGGCTTGTGCGCTCGGTCTAGAGGCGCACGCGGCAAGCTACTACGTGGTGGTCGCCGGACTCGGCGGCGAACCCGATTACGAACAGCGCTTCACATCTGCCGCGAAAGAGCTAGAAAGAATCTTCAAATCGGCTAGCCAAAGCGCACACGTCTACACACTCAGCGGCGCGCAGGCGACCAGAACGCGATTGGCCGAGACCATGAGCGAAGTGGCTCGCAGTGCCAAGCCAGAAGACGACTTCACACTTATCCTGATTGGCCACGGCTCCTTCGACGGCGTCCTCTACAAGCTCAATCTGGTCGGCCCGGACGTAACCGCGCGAGAGATCGCCGCGATGTGTGACCAGATCGGCGCCCGACGCCAGCTCATCGTGGATACAACAAGCGCGAGCGGAGGAGCTGTGCAGGTCCTCGAGCGGCCCGGCCGGGCTGTAATTGCGGCGACGAAATCAGGAACCGAGAAGAACGCGACGGTCTTCGCAAGATATTGGGTTGAAGCACTCCAAGATCCCGCTGCCGATACAGACAAGAGCGACTCCATCAGCGCCATGGAGGCCTTCCGCTATGCAGCAAGGAAGACCGCAGCGTTTTACGATTTACAGAAACGCCTTGCGACGGAGCACGCCGTCTTCAACGACACCGGCAGGGGTGAGGGGGTGCACGAGGCCGGAAACGGTCAGGGCCTGCTTATGTCGAACTTCATTCTGTTGCGCCTTGGCACAAGCCACGAGGCGGGTAACGATCCGGCCAAACACGCGCTCCTGGTAAAGAAGGAAGAGCTGGAACAAGAGATTGACACGCTGAAGTACCAAAAAGCCGCGATGGACCCGCAGGACTACAGGAAGCAATTGACCGAGGCGCTGTTGGAACTCGCGAAGGTGCAGGAGGAGCTAGACAAGTGAGGTTTTTCGTCGTCATGATGGCATGCCCCCTGGTATGTGCTGTGTCGGTGCGCGCCACGGTTCCCTCGGATTGTTGGGCGCTCCGCAAGCATGGGCAGGTGGCCGAGGCAAACGCCTGCTTCGACAAGCTGACGCGTAGCGGCGATACATACGTGCGCGCGGAAGGTTTCTGGGGACTGGAACAGTGGGAGCAGGCCAACCAACAGTTCCGCCTCGCGACGCAGCCGCCGAATGGTAAGGATCTTTACAAGGTACGCTGGGGAATGTTGCTGCTTGAGCGTTTTAACGATGACGATGCCAGCGACCTTTTTCATGAAGCCATCCGGATGAACCCCTCCAATGCCGAAGCGTATCTGGGACTGGCCATGGTTTCTGCGGGCGGTTTCGATGGCAAAGCCGCGGAATTTCTGCAAAAGGCTGTGGAACTCAACCCGAAATTTGCCGCGCCGCATGAGCTAGGGGCAGACATTGCGCTGACGAACGACGATTCCGATGGAGCCATCGCCGAGGCAGATAAGGCCATTGCCCTGGAAAACGACGCGCTGGACGCGATGGCCATTCGTGCGGCTGTCGAGCTGATCGCGAATCGGTCTCCGGATGGGTGGTTCGCAAGGATTCATGCGGTCAATCCGCGTTACGGGGAGGCCTATGCTCGAGTAGGGCGTCAGCTCGAGTTGCACTATCGCACCGAAGACGCGGTCACGTACTACCGCAAAGCAATCGAGACTGATCCGCGACTGTGGGCCGCACATTCCGCGCTCGGAATCGCACTGATGCGACTCGGCAAGGAAAATGAGCCGTTCCGCGAGCTGGAGTTGAGCTACGAGAACGGCTATCGCGACAAAGCGACGGTCAACAGCTTGCGACTCCTCGATAGCTTCAAGAATTTCATAACGGTTCGCGACAACACCATGGTTCTGCGGCTGCACAAAACAGAAGCGGCGTTGCTGCTCCCGTACGTGCAGGCGGAAGTGCACACGATTCTCGCCACCTACGAGAAGAAATACCGCATGAAGCTTCCGGCGCCGGTGCGAGTGGAAGTTTACCCGGACCATGAAGACTTTGCCGTGCGCACGACGGGAATGCCAGGCTTGGGCGCGCTTGGTGTTACGTTTGGCGAGGTGATCGCGATGGACAGCCCGTCAGCGCACAGGCCCGGTGACTTCAATTGGGGGGCCACGCTATGGCACGAGATGAGTCACGTGTTTGTCCTCACGGCGACAAATCATCAGGTGCCCCGATGGTTCACGGAAGGGCTTGCCGTGCACGAGGAAGGCGAGCATTCACCGGAGTGGAGGAACCGGCTAACGCCCGAAGTGCTAGCGGCCATTCGAGACAAGAAGTTCCTGCCAGTGGTCAAGCTGGACCGCGGTTTTGTGTATCCCGAGTACCCGTCACAAGTCGTCGTCTCCTACTTCCAAGCTGGAAGCATCTGCGATTTTGTGAAAGAGAAATGGGGCGAGGAAAAACTGCTTGAGATGGTCCACTCTTTCGCCGAGTTGCAGACGACACCCCAGGTGATCCAGCAGAATCTCGGACTCGCTTCCGAGGAGTTCGACAGGCAGTATTTCGCTTGGCTGAGTCAGAAATATGGTGCGGAGGCGGCCCACTTCAACGAGTGGCACGACAAACTGAAAGGTCTTGTTGCCGCGGCGCAACGGAAGCAATACGACGCCGTACTCGAACAGGGGGTGGGGATGCTCGCGCTGTATCCGGAATACGTGGACGAAGCAAACGTCTATCTATGGATGGCCTCAGCACATCGAGCGCGGAACGATGACAAATCGGAGGCGGCCATCCTCGCTGACTACGAACACCGGGGAGGCCAGAAGCCTGACGCGCTGAAGCGCCTGGCTAACCTCGAGGAGGCCGCTGGAAAACCGGGTGAAGCGGCCGCGACGCTCGAGCGCCTCAACTACATTTATCCCCTCAAAGACGAGGAGTTGCATCAGCACCTCGGTGATTTGCTCTATGCGCAGAAACAATATGAAGGTGCGATTAAGGAATACAAAGCTCGGGTTGCGTCTAATCCGGTAGACAAGGCCGGCGCGGAGTTCAATCTGGCTCGAGCCTATTTTGCAGCGGGGCAGAAGGACAAAGCCGAAGAAACGGTGCTGGCCGCACTCGAAATCGCGCCCGGCTATCGTCCCGCTCAAAAGTTATTGCTTCAGTTGCAAGGCCCGGCCGCAAAGCCGGACTGAAGGGAAAGGAACCGATGGTTTCTGCCGCCGGATTGAACCAGGATGCTGTAGCTCTCCAGAAACGAATCGAGCGCTTCCAGAGCGTGCGCGAGCAAATCCTTCGGCAAGTGCGCGAGGTAATCGTGGGGCAGCAGGAGGTCCTGGACCAGATACTGATCGCGATCTTTGTCGGCGGTCACTGCCTCATGACCGGTTTACCCGGCACGGCGAAGACCCTGATGGTGCGGACGATTGCGGAGGCTCTGGGCTTGCAGTTCCGGCGCATCCAGTTTACACCTGACTTGATGCCGTCCGATATCACCGGCACAGATATCATCGAAGAGGACTTAGCGACGGGCCATCGCAAGTGGACCTTCGTTGAAGGGCCGATCTTCGGCAACATCCTGCTGGCTGATGAAATCAACCGCACGCCCCCGAAAACTCAGTCCGCGCTTCTTGAAGCCATGCAAGAGCACTCCTGCACGGTTCGCGGCAATCTCTACCGGCTGCCGGCGCCCTTCTTCGTCCTGGCGACGCAAAACCCCATTGAACTCGAAGGAACGTATCCACTGCCAGAAGCGCAACTGGACCGGTTCTTGTTCAACACCATCCTGGACGACTTGAGCGCCGACGATGAACTGAAAGTGATCGACCGCACTACGGCGACGCGCGTGACCAAGGTCGAACCAGTAACGTCGGCCGAGGATCTGCTCGATTTCCAACAGCTCGTGCGTATGGTACCTATTGGCGAAACGCTCGCGCGCTACGTTGTAGCACTGGTGCGCGCGACAAGGCCAAAGAGCGAAAACGCGCCCGAGCTGGTGAAGAAATACGTGAACTATGGAGCAAGCGTCCGCGCCGCACAATTCATTGTTCTGGCGGCCAAGGCTCGAGCGCTCTCGAACAGGCGGTATCACGTCAGCTCTGACGACATAATTTCCGTGGCTATTCCTGTGATGCGGCACCGTATCCTTCTGAATTTTCATGCTGAATCGGACGGCATCGACGCAGACGAGATCTTGAAGCAGCTTCTCTCGCAACTGCAGCGGTCCAGGGAGAGCTGATGCAACGGTTGCTTGATCCCGACGTGCTGGCCGGCATTTCGTCGCTGGACCTGTTGGCAAGAACGGTAGTCGACGGCTTCGTGGCCGGCTTGCATCGTTCTCCGGACTTCGGCTTCAGCCAGGAGTTCGCCGAGTACCGCGCCTACGTGCCGGGAGATGATTTGCGGCACGTGGACTGGAACCTGTTTGCACGAACGGAACGATGTTATTTGAAACGCTATCGGGGAGAAACGAACAGCCAGCTCACGGTACTGTTGGACGCGAGCAATTCCATGCAGTACACCTCGGGTCCGCCGGCGAAGATCGACTACGCCCGTTTCATCGCGGCCTCGCTGTTCTATCTCGCCATTCACAATCAGCGCGACGCCGCGGGTTTGATCGTTTTCGACAACGAGGTGAGGGATTACATCAGGCCCTCGACTCGTCCCGGCCAGTTGGCGCGACTTTTTGCAGGACTCGAAAGAGCTGAGCCGCGTGCACTCACCGACTTTGCGAAGCCGCTCCAGCATTTCCAGAATTTTCTGCACCGGCGAGGCATCGTCATCGTGCTCTCCGATTTTTATGAGGAACCGGAAAAGATCGTGCGTGCCTGCGCACCACTGCGCTTCCACGGCAACGAGGTCGTACTGTTTCATATTCTCGACCCGCAGGAAATTCGTCCCGCACCACAAGGATCGGCGCTCCTGGTTGACCTTGAGACACACCGCAGGATCGAGGTGGTCCCGGAGTATTTGAAAACCACGTACCGAACGAAGATCGATACGCATATCGAAGCGCTTCGCTCGCGAGCACAGGCCGCGGGAATGGATTACCAATTGCTGCCCACGAATCGGCCGCTCGATCGGGCGCTGCGCGAGTACCTTTCTTTGCGGCAGGCAGGTAACTAATGGGTTTCCTCGCTCCTTGGTTTCTAGGTGGGCTGGCGGTGCTGGGTGTACCGATCTTTGTACATCTGTTGCGACGCCACAGAGCCACGCCTCGGCCCGTGAGCTCGCTGATGTTCTACGAACGAGGCACGCAGAGCTCGACGCACCACCGAAGGCTTAGGTATCTCGTGCTCTTTGCGCTGCGATGTGCGTTGGTTGTACTTGTGGTCGTCGCGTTTGCGAATCCCTTTTTGCGGCGGGTGACGGCGGGCGGCGGAAACAGTCGCCTGCTCCTGGTGGTGCTGGACAACTCGTTCAGCATGCGCGCCGGAACACGCTTTGTCGACGCGAAGGGGCAGGCGCTCGAGGTGCTGGCCGCAAAACCGCGTGCGCAGAATGCGCAGGTCGTGAGCCTCGGTACGCGAGTCGAAATGCGCACGCGAGCGATCAGCGATGAGGCTCAACTTCGGGCCGCGCTCGAGAGCATGCAACCGACCGACGGACACGGCAACTTCGGGGAGTTGGGCCAGGCCATCCGCACTCTAGCCGATACGGTGCACGGCGCGATCGAACTTCACCTGTTCAGCGACATGCAGCGCAGCGCGATGCCGGCGAATTTTGCCGATGCCGTTCTACCAAACAGCGTGGAATTAGTGCTGCATCCGGTTGGGAGTGGCGTCATACCGGCAAACTGGACAGTCGAGAACGTGGATGCTCCGACCACGCTGTCCGACCCAAAAGATCCCAAACGCTCTCGGGTTCAGGCGGTCATCGCAGGTTTTCATACTCCGCCGGCGACGAAAACGGTGGCGCTCGTGGTGAACGGCAAGACGATCGCGACGCGCAAGGTCGACGTGCCGGCCAATGGTCGCGCGACCGTCGAGTTTTCTCCGCTGGAGGCGGGATACGGCTTCAACCGTTGCGAAGTGCTCGTCGACGGCGGAGATGCTCTTTCGGCAGACGATAGAAGCGTATTCACCGTGTGGCGGATCGATCCGGAACGGGTCTTATTGGTCCACGCCGCTGACGATACGCGTTCGGCTCTTTACTTTGGATCCGCGCTGTCAGCGGCAAGCCAAGGTTCGCTTGTATTGCAATCGGTCTCTGCCGAACAGGCAACGGATCTCGACCCATCGAAGTACGTCTTTGTGGTCTTGGCGGACGCTCCATTGCTTCCCAGAATTTTCGAGCACAAGCTTGGGCAATATGTCGGAAAGGGCGGCAACGTGCTGATTGCACTCGGGACCTCTGCAGCTCACCATTCGCAGATTCCGGTGTGGGGCGGTGACGTGAAGGATACTCACGATTATGCACGGATCGGAGGACCAGAACGGGTAGGGCAAGTAGACTTCAGCCATCCCGCACTCGAGCAAGCGCAACCTGGCGGGGAAAACGGTGGCTGGGCCGAGGTGAAGGTCTTCTACGCCGCCCTCGTGGACGAGGCGCAAGCGCGCGTAGCGGCGCGTCTTGTGGACGGCACACCTCTGCTGCTCGACAAGCAACTGGGCGAAGGACACATCGTGCTGCTTGCTTCGGGACTCGAGAATCTGACGAACGACTTGCCTTTGCACCCCGTCTTTGTGGCATTCGTAGACCGCATGGCACGGTATTTCTCGGGAGGCGAGCGCCTGGGTGGCGCGAGGACAGTGGGTTCGTTTGTGCAGCTACGGACGGCGGCCGAACCGGTAGGCGCGGTGGCGAGCGTTGAGATTACCGACCCAGAGGGACACCGGCCACTGTCACTCGGCGAAGCGCGGACCGCGAAATCGTTCCGCTTGGAAAAGGCCGGATTCTATCAAATGCGCTTTGCCGACGGACGAGATGCCGTGATCGGTGTAAATCCCGATCGACGTGAATCGAATCTAGAGCCACTGGCCAAAGACGCGCAAGACCTTTGGAGCGGAAGGTCCCATAGCACAGCCCCGGAGCTGGCGGGCTCCAAGTCAGCTGAAGTAAAGAGTCGGCCCGTAAGCCTCTGGTGGTACGTTATGCTGCTCGCATTGTTAGTCGCAGTGGCGGAGACAGCGTTGGCCAGTGGCTATTTGGGCACGGAACGGCAGGAAGCATGAACAACCGCAATGAGCTCAACCTTTCTATTGCGAGGCTGCAGCAGAGGCTGCGGCTCGGCGTATGGCTGCGTGGTGTAGCGATTTTTGCCGGCACTGCGCTCACGATGACCGTTGCGCTCGTAGTGTTGCTGAACCGCTGGGCTTTCCCGATGCATGGGTTTACCGCAGCTCGGCTAACGATTTTTGTTGCGCTCGCTTTGGTGTCTGTATTTGGCATTGCGCTGCCGGTGATTGGCGTGACGCGCAACTGGGCTGCCAAAAAGGCCGAGGCTGCAAACCCCGGCCTGGAGCAGCGGTTGACGACCTTCGCGGAGCGCGCGCACCAGGGCAATGATCCGTTTCTGGAACTGCTCGCTGCCGATACGCTGGCGCGCACCAAGGGACTTAGTGCTCGCTCGTTGGTTCCCAGCAATCGTCTCTTCGTTCTGGGCGGTGTGGGCGCGGCTTGCCTTGCCGTGTTGGTGTGGATGATCGCCGCCGGGCCGGGCTATCTGGGATACGGAGCAGCGAAGCTGTGGACGAACAGGAATGCCACGCCGCTCTATACGATCGTCGTGACCCCGGGAAATGTCACGGTGCGACGAAATAGCGATCAACTGATCACCGCCCATGTCACCGCAATGCATCCTGACAAAGCGTGGCTCTTCGCGCATTACGAGAGCTCATCCGGATGGGAACCCGTAACCATGCAGGAAGCGCGCGATACGGGCAGCGGCGCGACTTACCAATTCGTTTTCGCCGGGGCGCCGGAGAGTGTCGAATACTATGTCGTGGCGGGCCCGCTCGTCTCATCGCACTACAACCTGCGCGTGCTGGACCTGCCTTCCGTGAAGCAAATCAGCGTGACATACCACTACCCAGCGTGGACCGGAATGAAACCGATCGAGGAACATTCCGGCGATCTGCGAGCGATTGAAGGAACGGAAGCCGCAGTTGAGGTGGAAATGGATCGTCCTTTAAAGGACGGCCACCTCGTGCTCGACAGCGGTCAGACGATTCACCTGGCACACGGTGCCGGCAACAAATACCAGGGCTCGATTCATTTGGATAAGGACGGCGCGTATCACGTGGCGGATAGCGATGCCGGCCAAGACGTGCGCTTATCGGAGGACTATTTCATTGCGGCCGATAAGGCCACGGCGCCGGAAATTGCGATTGAACGTCCTCGTGGCGATTATCGTGCTAGCCCGATCGAAGAGGTCACCCTCGAGGTGACCGCCCAGGACCAGTTCGGCCTGAATGACCTGCGCCTTCACTATTCCGTGAACGGTGGGCCGAGTCGGGAAATCAGCCTGCTCAAATCACACGGGACAAAAAGCGCCAATGGCTCCTACACGTTGCCGCTCGAAGAATACCGGCTGGTACCCGGGGATTTGGCGAGTTACTACGCCACGGCCCGTAACGGCCACAGCGAGACTCGCACTGACATCAACTTCATCCAAGTGGAACCTTTTGAGCGCGAGTTTTCGCAATCGCAGCAAAGCGGAGGCGGCGGAGGTGGCAGCGCTAACAACCAGATGGAGATTTCAAGGCGCGAGAAGGAACTGATCGCCGCCACGTGGAAGCAGCAGAACGACAAAGCTGCCAGTCCCAAGGAGGCATCCGCCGCAGGCCAGTTCCTCTCGGATGCACAGCAGAAACTACGCGAGCAGGTCATGGCGCTTTCCGTTCGTATGCAGAGCCGCGACCTGTCCCATGCGAACGAAGAGTTCTCTGATTTCCATAAGGACATGCAGGATGCGGCTGCGGCCATGGCGCCTTCGGCTGAGAGGCTAAAGGGCATGCAGTGGAACGATGCGATGCAATGGGAACAGAAAGCCCTGCAAGCGTTGCTGCGAGCGGAGGCGACTATCCGGAAAATCGAGGTCGCCTTTGGCCAGCGGGGCGGTGCCGGAGGAGGCGCCGGCAGCGCAGGTCGAGACCTCGCCAGTCTGTTCGAACTCGAATTGGACATGGAGAAAAACCAGTACGAAACCGCCCAGAAGAAGTCTCCAGCTGAGCAGCACGAAAAAGATGTAGAAGATACTCTCAGAAAACTCGATGCACTGGCCAAGCACCAGGAAGAATTGACCGGCCAACAAGGCAATCTGCAGCAGAATTTCGAGCAGCGTTGGCAACAGGAAATGCTGCGGCGTGAAGCCGAGCAACTGCAGCGCGAGATTGAGCGTATGGCGCGGGACGGTCAGCAGGCTGCCAACGGGTCACGCCAGAACTCACAGGAGCAGAGTGGCGAGCAGGCGGGCGATCCATCGTCTGGTAACTCCGGAGATCAGCGGGTCGAGCAAGCCCTTCAGCGTTTGCGGCAAGCAACTGAAGCCATGAAAAGCGCCGCCGGCTCGCAGCAGGCTGGTGCGAGCGCTGCCCAACAGGCCGCCGAACAACTTCATCAAGCCTCGAGCCTGCTGGCTGGCACGCAACAGCAGCTCGCTTCGACGGAGTTGGACTCCTTGGCGCGCGAGGCCAGACGCCTGACGCAAGAGGAACACTCACAAGCTGACCAGATCAGCGAGTTCGCCGGCCGGCAACGCGATGCCAGTTCGACGGATCTGGAAAACATGACCGCACGAGTTCAGGAGCGGAACCACCTCGCGGAAGAACGGCAACGCCTCTCCAATGACTTTTCGAAATTGCAGAAAAACATCCGTGACGCTTCTCGCGAACTTGCTCGGACCCAACCGGCAGCAGCGCAAAAGCTGCGGGATGCATTAACTCAGATGGATGAATCCGATCTCGATAACCATCTGCAAAGAACGGCGGACTGGTTGCGGCGCGGAATCGATCCCAATGCAAACGGTACCGAGAACCAGGTCGCGCAGGGTCTCGAGAAATTAAACCAGCAACTCCAGGAAGCGCAGAAAGCGGTGGGACAGGACAAATCGGGGCAGCCCAGCTCGAATCAACGCGACGAAACTGCGGCGCTCGAGCAAGTGGAACGGTTACGTAACCAACTCGAGTCCATGGCGGCTTCGCGGATCTCGCACGGAGGACCAGGAGCAAACTGGCAACAACAGAAGAACGCTGCGAGTAACCTGCAGGATAGAGAACAGGCGCGCACTCAGCGCAACAATGATTTCGCGGACCAGAGTGGCGATACTCCCTACGGCGGCGCTACCACGGATGGCACCCTATGGGGCAACATCAACACGGGCAATAATCGATACGGCCTTGCGGGAGAACGGCCCACGCCCGCGGGCCCCTCGAACAATGCCGACGATACGGAGCGCACGTTTCAGCAAGGCATGCGCGACCTTAACCGGCTCCGAAACATGGTCCGAAACGATCCCCAAGCCGCGAAAGAGGTAGCCGCGTTGGCGCAGCAGATGCAACGCCTGGACCCGAGCCGATTCCCGGGTAATGCCGCGATGGTCGAACGAATGCAGCGCGAACTGCTAGGCTCTGTTGACAAGCTGGAACTGCTGTTACGGCATAACCGTCCAACGAGCGAAGCGCGCACGGGAAAGTCGGACGCTGTTCCAACGGAATACCAGGAATCCGTCGCGGAGTACTTCCGGCGCTTGAGTAAGAATCCATAGGAAACTACCATGCATCCGCGCAGGTACCGTTGGTTCCGACGGCTTCTCTACCGGCACTTCAATCCGTTTTGTCGAATCGCCTCGCCAAAGATCAACGTCGCGCGGAATTTTCGAGCGCGCTTTGATGGCCGTATGTCTGTCCTTGGTGGCCCAGCATAGCGCTTGTGGGGCAGGATCTTTTTGTCGATACCCATTCGAGTAGCGCACTTCCCACTGGAGCTCCTACTCCTGACGCATCTGCAGTCGGCACGCCGCCGCCCGCCAAAACACCTCCTCCCAATGCACCGCCCCGACAGCACCGCCTCCCAGCGCTCCGGGACCTAACGAACTGCCGTCTAAGTGGAAAACCGCGATGGAGAAGCTGAATGGTCTATTGAGCACTCCAGCCGTTGACAATCGTCTGCAGCGCTTCATTCTGAAGTGCGTCCATTTCGGGCAAGGTTTTTGGGCACCACACCCATCGGACAGAAGAAACCCTCACTCAGCTCAATTTTTCAGTACCTTGCTAGAGAACTAATCTGAGACGGACAGACAGCTCTTCAAGTGCACCGCTTTCAAAAACGGCAAATGTAGGTTTACTCAATTTGCCATGCTCAGAGAAATTCCCGGTACGAACTGCTGAAAAGATATAGCCGACATATGATTTGCCCTTCTCTAGCTTATGCGCGTCCTTGCTCCAGACTCGATCTTTATCCACTTCGTTTGTAGCTACGAAGAGTTGGTCGGTTTCCTTAACTTTTGCTTGAAAAGACATGATCCCTCCTTCTCCGTTTAACTATGACTAATGTGATCAGTTATCTCTATCCGCATAGAGGACTGTAATTTTCCTGCTCTCAACTCAACCGCTACGCGTGCTGCGAGGTATTACTTCCTATTTTTCGAAACCCCAGCGCAGTCAGGGGCCCGACTCGTGGATTCAGGGTGCGATTCCGGGATCAGATCGCGAATCTGCCTTTGAAACATCTCCAATGTTCGGCGGTAATCTTACCCTTACAGTGGACGATGTTCTCGTGAGGAGGCAGCAATGCTCCGATCCTCTACATCCTGAATTGGCGAATTGCGAGATCTACCGAGGCGTATAGCGGTAAGAGGTGAATCAGGCCGGAAACCTGCAATGCGGCGATACCTTGCTGCGCAAGGGCCGCCAGCGCCAGCCTCTTCCCGGTGTTGCGACGGCTGATGAATAAACTAACCAGAGCGCCCACGCCTGCCGAGTCCAGGAAGGAAACACCGCTCAGATCGAGCACCAGATACGAGGCGGGCTCCGAACGCATCATACAAAGGAAGTCGGGAACCGTCTCCAGACTTAGCTTGCCCGTGAGTCGAGTGAGATAGATGTCTGCGCCATTGCGAGTGTGGTTTTCGAGGTCGAGCCGAATCGGCTGTATAGTCAGTCCTCCTAGGGTCCTTAACGACGAATCTCCCATGTCTGTCTGTAGCCTTATGTCTTTCGTCTCCATGTGTGTACGATTAACCTCCATTTTGGTGTTGCTACATCAATGCGTTCAGTAGGATCAACTATTCTCACGATGAAATGATGTCAGCCCTGGGTCGACGGCCTTGATCCGCCGGGACGCCGTGATCCCGTCTAGCAGGCCTTCTGGATGCCCATCACCACGAAGTCGGGCTCCTTCAGTTAGGCCGGTCCTACGTCCTATTTCCGAGCACAGCCTCGAGATGGGTAATGCTCAGCAGATCCTTGACGCGTGAGTTCACGTTGACCAGTATTAGTTTGCAGCCATGGGATAAGGCGAAAATGTACGTACCCAGGATGCTCCCAAGGCCCTCGCTGTCAACGAAGTTGACGCCGCCGAGATCGGCTTTCAAGAACCGGTGTTTTGGCGCAAGGGTCTTGATTTCCGACCTGAAGTGGTCGGCAGTCTCCGTTGTAATGCGTCCGCGGTAGACGAGAGTAGGCGTACCTCCGTCGGAAGCGGTGTGCTCGATAATCAATTTACCCCGCAACGAAAGGGCATTCTGATTTTCCATGTTCTCCTATTCTCGAAAATTACCTTCAAACCGTTGGCAGTTATAGGCTGCAAGCGCTTCAGCGCCGGCGGCTCACTCGTGAATGTGGCCCGCCAGCAGTCCTATCACGCTCTTGATCACCCGAGGTCGCTTCCTCCACGATCAACGCTTTTGGGGTGCACGGTTCCTTCATGGCGAGAGCAC
>Ga0306925_10000309_pt1 | contig 33797 bp, 31 predicted proteins | sample flu12Cox44000176_FD_203755 | JGI IMG/M metagenome (GOLD analysis project Ga0306925, IMG submission 203755) | Lab enrichment of tropical soil microbial communities from Luquillo Experimental Forest, Puerto Rico - flux8day.12C.oxic.44.000.176 (v2)... | ecosystem: Environmental > Terrestrial >... | reverse complement strand
CGGCCGGCGCAAGGCGCGCGCGGCGGCGATCGCCAGCACACCCGTGCCGGCGCCGACGTCGAGGATTTTTTGCGGACGGCGCCGTTCGCTAAGCGACTTACAAATCCGGTCGAGCGCGATGAGGCAGCCCCGGGTGGTGCCGTGATGACCGGTGCCGAAGGCGAGCGCCGCCTCGATCTCGATGCCGATGCGGTTCGGCGGAATCCTCGCGCGGTCGTGGGCGCCGTGCACGATGAAGCGGCCGGTCGCCACCGGCGCCAGGCCGGCGAGACTCTGCCGCACCCAGTCGGTGGCGGCGATGCGCTCGAACCGCAACGCCGCGGCCGCGTCCCCGGCCGCCGCCGCGGCCAGCGCCCGGGCCGCGCTCTCGTTAGGCGCGACGCGGAAATAGATCGTCACCCGCCAGCGGCCGTCACCGCTATCCACAAGGCTGGCGGCGACGTCGTCGGCGGTGAAGCTCTCGGTAAAGATATCCGCAACACGGCGCGCCGATTGTTCATCGGTTTTGAGCAGCGCGACGCTCGTTGCGTCGTTATCGGCGGTACATGAGTTCATTGAATTTTTTATCGCTGTCGAAGCTCTCCGCCTAATTCACAGGGGCAGTCGGCGAGGCGAAGCTGTGCCCGATGGCATCTTTCATCCCAACCGATCCACGCCTAGTCCCCAGGCTTCTCCACAGCAAGCGGGTAGGGTAGGGAAGGGCGCCGTTGCCGAGGAGCCGCATGTTGCCTGTCCCGCCGCGCATCTTGCTGAGCAGCCTGGTTACCGCATCGCTGGCGCTCTCTGTCTTCGCGGCCCGGGCCGACAATGTCTGGCCGGAGCGGCCGGTGCGCATCGTGGTGCCGTTCTCGGCGGGTGGCGCCGCGGATACGTTTGGCCGCTTTGCCGCCGATGCGTTGAGCAACGCCTTCGGCAAGCAGTTCTATGTCGAGAACAAGGTCGGCGCCGGCGGCCAGATCGCGAGCGAAGACGTCGCTCGCGCCAAGCCCGACGGCTACACGCTGATGGTCTCCGGCATTCCGACTCATGTGCTCGGGCCGGCGATGAACAAGACGCAGAGCTTCGATCCGATGCGCAACTTCACCCACGTCGCGTTCTTCGGCGGCGCGCCCAACGCCTTCGTGCTGTATCCGGGTTTCGGCGTTGGTTCGTTCGCCGGTTTCATGGCGCAGGCGAAACGCGAGGCCGCCGGCTTCGAATATGTCTCCGCCGGCGTCGGCACCGTCGGCAACTGGGTGGCGGAATATCTCGCCGCCAAGACCGGTATCAAGCTCAATCACGTGCCCTACAAGGGCGGTGCCAACGCGGTGCTCGATCTGATCGCCGGCCGGGTCGAGGTCGGCATGCTGACCTATTCCAGCGTTAGCGCCCAGATCCGCGCCGGCGCGCTGGTGCCGCTGGCCAATTCGGCGTCGGCGCGGCTGCCGCAAATGCCCGAAGTGCCGACGTTCCGCGAGCTCGGTTACCCTGAGCTGATGGCGACCACGTGGTTTGCGCTGTCTGGCCCGGCCGAGCTGCCGCCGGACATCGTCACACGGCTCAATCACGAAGTCGTCAAGGCCATGGCGTCGCCGCAAATGCGCACCCTGATCGACCAGGATGCGATCGAGACCAAGGCCATGACCGCGCCGGAAGTGACGCAATTCTTTCAAAGCGAGATCGACAGATGGCAGCCGATCATCGCGCGGGTGATGAAGACCAAGTCGGAATAATGCTGCGTGCCGCGGTGTATTGTGTCTTGGCACAGTCGTCTTGGCGCAGTCACACAGCTTGCCCATCATGCCAAACAGTGCCGGAGAATGAAAATGTTCGGACTTAAATCAGCCGTCGCGCTTGCAGTAAGCCTGGGCATCGCCGTCTGCGCCGCGCAGGCACAAGGCGCGCCCGATTACGCGGCGCTGATCGCGGCGCCGGACCGCAGCGACGCCGACCGGCAGGCCGATCAGCGCCGCGATCCGCTGCCGCTCCTCCAATTCATCGGCGCGGGCCCCGGCATGAAGGTGCTCGATATGGGTGCAGGCGGCGGCTATTCGACCGAGCTGATGGCGCGCGCGGTGGCGCCGAACGGCAAGGTCTGGGGCCAATTTCCGGCCGACGGCTTCCAGCGGGCGATCGATAATTTCAATGCGCGGCTGAAGACGCCCGCGATGAGCACCGCCGCCGCCGACTTTCGGCCGTTCGACGATCCGATCCCGCCGGACGTGAGCAATCTCGATCTGATCACGTTCCTTTTCTACTACCACGACACGACCTACATGAACGTCGATCGCACCGCCATGGACCGCAAGATGTTCGCCGCGCTCAAGCCCGGCGGCTATCTGGTCATCGCCGATCATGCGGCGGCGGCCGGCGCCGACGTGTCGGTCGGCAAGTCGCTGCATCGCATCGACGAGGCGATCGTGCGCAAGGAATTGGAAGCCGCCGGCTTCAAGCTCGTCGCCGAAGGCGACTTCTGGCGCGTGCCCGGCGACACCCGCGACTTCTCCAGCAACCGGCCGCCGTCGCCGGTCGATTCCTTTGTGCTGAAGTTTCAGAAGCCGATGTGACGCGCAGCGTCATTACGGGTTCGCCGCTCCGCGGCGCCCCGGAATGACCTGACGGTTACTGCAGCTGGTCCTTCACCTTCTCCAAGCCGGCATTGACGCATTCGTCGTCGATACCGGGCGAGCCGGAGACGCCGATGCCGCCGACCACTTCGTTGCCGGCCTTGATCGGCTGGCCGCCCGGAATGGCGATGACGTTCGGCAGAGTCGCCTGCTGGTGGGCGACGGAAGCCGGGTCGAGTAGCTTCTTGGCGTATTCCGCGGTCGGCTGCTTGAAAGTCATCGCCGTATAGGCCTTGCGCCGTGCATTCTCTAAGGTGTGCGGCGAGGCGCCGTCGCCGTGCATCGCCACAATCATCTCGCCGTCGAAGTTAACGACTACGGCGGAGGTCGCATAGCCCTTGGCGGCGCAGGCCGCGATCGCGCCTTCGGCGATGGCCTTGGCGACGTCGAGCGGCAGGACCTTGTGCATAATTAGCGCAGCGCCCGCGGGCGCGGCGGCGGTGAGCGTGCCGGCGACGGCGACGGTTGCGGCAACGGCGGCGAAGTCCAAACGAACAAACGGCATGGTGCATTCACTCCCGATACGAAGGCTTGTGTTGGAAATTAACCGCGAGGGCGCGAGCCTATTCCATTTTCGGCGGAAGCAATGCGACGCCGGAAAGGCGCGCGCTCAACAGGGCGTGAACGGCACGGGCGGTCACCACCGCCGGTAATAGGGCTGCTGGTCGTATTGCGGCGGGTCGTAGTACTGCTGCTGCTCGCCGTAACCGACCGGCGGCGGTTGCGGCGGCAATTGCTGCGGTGGCCGCTGCTGCCCGTAGTATTGCTGCTGGCCATAGTAAGGCTGCGGATACGTGCGCTGCGCGTAGTTGGGTTGGCCGTAATTCGGCGGCGGCGCCGGCAGTTGCTGTTGCCCGTAATATGGCGGCGGCTGCTGTGCATAGCCGGGCGGCGGGACCGGCAGCGGCTGGGACTGGCCGTAGCCCCGCCGTCGCTGGCCGTAGGCCGGAGGTGGCGGGACATAGCCTGGCGGCGGTGCGGTCGGCGGCGGCTGATCCGCATACGGCTGGTTCGAATATGGCTGGTTCGAATAGACCATCTCGTTCTCCGGCAGGCGCTCGCGCGCCACCGGGGCGTTGTCGCCGCCCGGCGTGCGGCCGGAAACGGTGACGCTGGTATTGCCCATGCCTTGCGCCTTCACCAGGCTGTACAGCACCGAAGCATTGGCCGGTGCGAGCCGCACGCAGCCGTGCGACACCGCTAGGCCCAAATGCTTGACATCAGAGAAGCCGTGGATGGCGTGGCCGTGCATGTCGAAGAACATGGTGTGCGGCATCGGCGCGTTATCCCACTCCTGGGAGAAGTGGTTGGCGTCCATGCGGTTGATCTTGAACGTGCCGTTCGGCGTGTCGTAGCCCGCGCGGCCGGTCGACACCGGCCACGTGTAGCGCTGGGCGCCATCGACCGCGACCGTCATCTGCTGATTGGTCTTGTCGATGGCGATGTCGATATTGGCGGACGCAGCCGACGCCATGAGCGGCGCCAGCGCCGCGGCGAGAAGCGTGGCGGATAGGGGTTTGACCGGATGCATGTTCGACCCCTGGGGGCGAGGCAACATTCGCGCTTCTCAGAATAGTCTCGGGCGCGATTGGTTCAATTCAAGAGATCGTGCGCCGCGAGCCGGCGAAATGGTGAACGGATTGCGGCGGGATTGGTGAGGCCGGAAGCGGCCTTAATGCCGTTTGAAATACTGCACCGCGCGCTCGTGGCGCTGGGCGGCGGTGCGGCTCGCGAACGTGCCCAGATTACGGCGCTGCCGGGTCTGCGGTTCTTCTTGCGCGAATAGAGCCGGTATTTGCCCGACGACAGCTTGCGGATCATGGCGGTGTTCCTCGGCACGATGACGCCGCTTCGTCAAATGTGTCCGGGGGATTTCGTTCTCAGCGGCCGCTACACCCGCTCCACAAAACTATCCACCACGCGCTTCTCGCCCGCCCGGTCGAATTGGATCGTCAGCTTGTTGCCGTCGATGGCGGTGACGTTACCGTTGCCGAATTTCTGGTGGAAGACGCGGTCGCCCAGCGAAAAGGCGGAGACGGTGCCGGTGGATTTGGCGATCAGCTCGCCCTCGATGGTGAGCGGCAGGCGCGGTTTTTTGTTGCCGGTTGCTCTCGGCCCCACGCGGGGTGGGGATGAATCATCGCCCATGTCATCCGCCACATAACGCGGCGCGCCGTCGTCCGAGAAGCCGTCGTCATCCTTGCGCGCCTGGGCGCGCTGCCAGCCGGGCGTCGAATAATTGGAGCCGAACGAGGTGGTGGCGTCGAAGCGCGAGGCGCCGTAGCCGCCGAAACCGCCTTGGGTTTCGGTGACCTCGACATGGGCCTCCGGCAGTTCGTCCAGGAAGCGCGACGGGATGTTGGTCTGCCACAGACCGTGCATGCGGCGGTTGGTGGCGAAATAGATTTTCGCCCGCTTGCGCGCGCGCGTCAGGCCGACATGCGCGAGGCGGCGCTCCTCTTCCAAGCCGGCGCGGCCCTGGTCATCGAGCGTGCGCTGATTGGGAAACACGCCTTCCTCCCAGCCGGGCAAGAACACGGTGTCGAACTCCAAGCCCTTGGCGGAGTGGAGCGTCATGATATTGACGGCGTCGTCTTCGGCGGCCTTCTCGTTATCCGTCACCAGCGAGATGTGCTCCAGAAAACCTTGCAGGTTCTCGAACTCCTCCATGGAGCGGATGAGTTCCTTCAAATTCTCCAGGCGGCCGGCGGCGTCGGCGGAGCGGTCCTTCTGCCACATCTCGGTGTAGCCGGATTCATCGAGCACGATTTCGGCGAGCTCGGTGTGGGGCAAGCTGTTGCGCTGCTTGCGCCAGCGCTCGAAGGAGTCGAGCAGCCCGCGCAGCGCGCCGCGTGGCTTTGGCTTTAGCTCGTCGGTCTCGACCATGGCGCGCGCGGCTTCGGAGAGCGGCACGCGGCGCTTGCGGGCGTGGTCGTGCAGCAGCGCCACGGTGGCGTCGCCGAGGCCGCGCTTGGGCACATTGACCATGCGCTCGAAGGCGAGATCGTCGGCCGGCGAGTTCACCACGCGCAGATAAGCGAGCGCGTCGCGGATTTCGGCGCGCTCGTAAAAACGAGGTCCGCCGATGACGCGGTAGGGCAGCCCGAGCGTAACGAAGCGGTCCTCGAACTCGCGCATCTGGAACGAGGCGCGCACCAAAATCGCGATCTCGTTGAGCGCGTGGCCCGCGTGCTGCAGCTGCTCGATCTCCTCGCCGATGGCGCGGGCTTCTTCTTCGGAGTCCCAGGCGCCGGTGACGCCGACTTTTTCGCCAAGCTCGTCGTCGGTGCGCAGCGTCTTTCCCAGGCGCCCTTCGTTGTGGGCGATGATGTGCGAGGCGGCGCCGAGGATGTGGCCGGTGGAGCGATAATTGCGTTCGAGCCGGATCACGACGGCGCCGGGGAAGTCGTGCTCGAAGCGCAGAATGTTGTCGACCTCGGCGCCGCGCCAGCCGTAGATCGACTGGTCGTCGTCGCCGACGCAGCAGATGTTTTTGAGCAGCCGCGGCACCTCGGCCTCATCCTTCGAGACGGCGCTTTGCGCCTCCTCAGGATGAGGGAGTGTGGGTTGCGCGTTCCCTGAGCCCTCACCCTGAGGAGCCGCGCACAGCGCGGCGTCGCGAAGGGTGCTCTGGCCAAGAAGCCGCAGCCACAGATACTGCGCCACGTTGGTGTCCTGGTATTCGTCGACCAGGATGAATTTGAAGCGTGTCTGATATTGGCGCAGCACATCGGCGTGCTCGCGGAACAGCCGGATGTTTTCCAGCAGTAGATCGCCGAAGTCGGCGGCGTTGAGAATTTTCAGCCGCTCCTGAAAAGCCTTGTAGAGCTTCAGCCCTTTGCCGTTGGCGAACACCGCGGCTTCGCCCGACGGCACCTGCTCGGGGGTGAGCCCGCGATTCTTCCAGCCATCGATCAGCATGGCAAGCACACGCGCCGGCCAGCGTTTCTCGTCGATGTTCTCGGCTTCGATCAGCTGCTTGAGGAGCCGCACCTGGTCGTCGACGTCCAAAATGGTGAACTCGGATTTGAGCCCGACCAGCTCAGCGTGGCGGCGCAAGATCTTGACACCGATGGAATGGAAGGTGCCGAGCCATGGCATGCCCTCGACCACGTGGCCGACGATTTCGCCGACGCGCGCCTTCATCTCGCGCGCCGCCTTGTTGGTGAAGGTCACGGCGAGGATTTCGCCGGGCCGGGCGCGGCCGGTTGCGAGGATGTGGGCGATGCGCACGGTGAGCACGCGGGTCTTGCCGGTGCCGGCGCCGGCCAGCACCAGTACCGGGCCGTCGAGCGTCTCGACCGCGAGCCGCTGCTCCGGATTGAGGCCGGCGAGGTAGGTCGCGCCGCCGGCTGCCGCGGCGCGCGCTCGCGCGGCTATGCCGCCGGGGGCTGGCACCGGCGGTTCGGCAGGCTCGACGGGGCGTTTCAACGAGTCAGCCAAGGCATCCGGTTTCGCTGATTCTCACCGGCTTAAGATGGCACCTGCGAGCGGCTTTTACGAGGCACGTTCTTTGGCACCCGTCACTTCATGTACTTGTCGACCAGCACCGCGGCGTCCTGGCGGTCCTTCTTGAGGAACGCGGCGAAATCCTCGGTCGTGCCGGCAGCTTGGTCGAGGAAGTTCTGGCTGGCGAAGGCGGCAAACTTCTCGCCGCGGAAGATCGCGAGCAGCTCGTCGTGCAGGCGCTTGACGATCGGCGCCGGCGTGCCGGTGGGCACCACCATGCCCCAAAAGATCGGGCCGCCGGGGAACGCGCCGAAGCCCGCTTCGTCGAAGGTCGACACGTCGGGCAGCTGCGGCGAGCGGTGCGCGGCGCGCAGCGCCAAGACCTTAATCTTTCCTTCTTTGAGCTGGCTCGTCATGTTGCCGACGCCGATCTTGGTGACGTCGATGGTATTGCCGAGCAGCGCGCCGATGATCTCGGAGCCGCCCTTGTAGGGGATGGCGACGAAATTCGTTTTCCAGTACTCGCCGAGCCATTGCCGGAATGCGTCGGTGGTGGTGCGCTCGCCAAGCGTGCCGTAGTTGAGCTTACCCGGCGCCGCCACCGCCTTGGTACGCAGCTCGTCGATCGAGCCGATGTGGGTCTCGGCCGGCGTCATCAGGCCCTCGATGACGTGATACATGTCGATGACCGGGACGAAATCCTTCTCCGGATTGTACGGCAGGTTGGGAATGGTCAGCGGGTTGAACGACATGGTGTCCGGGCTGACCACGCACAGCGTGTAGCCGTCCGGATCGGATTTGGCGCATTCGCTACCGCCGAGCACCATCGCGGCGCCCGGCTTGTTGAGGACGACGACCGATTGGCCGAGCCGCGCCTGCAGCTCCTGCGCCGTCATCCGCGCCACGACGTCGGTGATCGAGCCGACCGAGATCGGCACGATCATCTTGATCGGCTTGGTCGGATAATCCTGGGCCTGTCCGCAGGCCGGATAAGCCAGGATGAGAAAGGCGACAAGCGCAGCTATGTTTTTCACGGATCCCCTCGAATGCTCTTGCTTCATCGACGACACGCCGATCCACCAGCCAATTCTTCTTGCGCGAAAGAATTATCCGAGGCTAGAGGGCCGCCGCCATTTTTTTGGGCCTTGGCGGAAGTCGCGGGACTACGCCACGACTTCGCCGATCGACCCGGCGTCGTACTGGGTGAAGAACAAGCGGCCGTTGGCAAGCGCGGTGATGCAGCGCGCGCCGCTGCCCGGCGTCGGGATGTCGTACTCGCCGCGCACTTGGCCGTCGGGCGCCATGCGGCCGATCTTGTTGGCAAAGTTTGCCGTGTACCAGAGGTCGCCGTCGGCGCCGACGGTGACGCCGCGCAGCGAGGCGTTCGGCGTCGGCACTTTATGCTCGGTGATGCAGCCCGCGCGGTCGATACGGCCGAGCGCATTGGTCGAAGTCTCGACGAACCAGATGCTGCCGTCGGGATGGGCGACGGTGGCGCGCGGCTGGCTGTCGTGGCTCGGGATCGGAAATTCCGTGACCTTGCCGTCCGTGGTGATGCGGCCGATGCGGTTGCCGGCGGCCTCGCTGAACCACAGCGCGCCGTCACGCACCGAAAGCGACAACGGCTTGGCGCCCGGCGTAATGCCGTCGGCAAATTCGGTGAAGCGGCCGTCCGGCGTGATGCGGCCGATGCGGCTGATCTCGGTCTCCGAGAACCAGACATTGCCGTCAGGCCCGCCGATGATGCCGTCGGGGCCGGCGGCCGGCGTCGGCAGCGGGAATTCGGTGATGGCGCCCGCAGGCGTGATGCGGCCGATCTTGCTCGCGGCCTTTTCGCAGAACCACAGGTTTCCGTCGGCGCCGAGCGCGATGCCGATCGGCGTCGCATTCGGTGTCGGCAGCGCGAACTCGGTGAACGTGCCGCGGTCCGGATCGAGCCGGCCGATCTTCGCGGCGCCGCTTTCGCAGAACCACAGACAGCGGTCGGGCCCTTCGACGGCGATATAGGGCTTGGCGTCGGCGCTCGGAATTTTATGCTCGCGGATCGTGATCATTGTTGACCTATTGCTTTGCCGGCATGGCGATGCGCCGTCCGGCGGCCTCCGGGATCGGCAGGCTTGCGTGTGCCGCCTTCATGCGCGCGAGACGCGCGGCGACCTCTGACGGAAACGCCGCCGTCTTGCGCGCGTCCATATCGACATGCAGCGCCATGTTCTCCGAGGTCGCCGAGAGCCAGTTCTCCTCGGCGTGATGCAACTCCTCGAAATAGTGCAAGCGCTTCTCGTCGAAGCCGAGCAGCTGGAAGGTCACGCGAACGGGATCGCCGGCGCGCAGCTCGCGCAGGTAGCGCACATGGATTTCTGCGGTGAAGGTCGAGTGCCGGCTTGTTTCGAGATAGTCCAGGCCGAGCCCCAGCAGCTCGTAGACCTCGTCCACCGCGCGGTCGAACAGCACATTGTAATAGGCCATGTTGAGATGGCCGTTGTAGTCGATCCAGGCCGGCTCGACCCGCATCACTGAGGACACGAACGGGGCCGCAAAGGCGGGTTCCGATTTCGGGCTGTCGAGCATGGCGGGGGCCGGCGGTTGACGGCCGCAATGCAGCCGACGGCGGCCAATTTGGCAAGTCTCAATTTCGTTGCTAAGCCATGCGCAGCCCTGAAAAACCGGGATCGCCGCGCCGCGTGCCGAAAAAAGCGAAGAACATCCTTTTCATCATGTGCGACCAGCTGCGGTGGGACTATCTGTCCTGCTACGGCCATCCGTATCTGAAGACCCCGAACATCGATACTCTGGCGGCGCGCGGCGTGCGCTTTAATCGCGCCTATGTGCAGTCGCCGATCTGCGGCGCCTCACGCATGTCGACCTATACGGGACGCTATGTGCAGTCCCATGGCGCGGCGTGGAACGGCTTTCCGCTGAAAGTCGGCGAGATGACGCTCGGCGACTATCTGCGTCCGCTCGGCATGCGCACCGCGCTGGTCGGCAAGACCCACATGGAGGCCGACGTCGAGGGCATGGCCCGGCTCGGCATCGATCCGCAATCGATCATCGGCGTGCGCGTCGCCGAATGCGGCTTCGAGCCCTACGAGCGCGATGACGGCTTGCACGGCATGGGCCCCGACGGTTCGCGCTATTCGCCGCGGCGGCCGCGCTATAACGCCTACCTCAACGAATTGGGCTATGACGGCGAGAATCCGTGGCACGATTGGGCGAATGCCGCCGAGGGCGACGGCAACATGCTGGCGTCGGGTTGGGCGATGCGCCATGCGCGAAAAGCCGCGCGCGTGCGCGAGAAGGATTCCGAGACGCCCTACATGACGCGGCGCGGCATCGACTTTATGCGCGAGGTCGGCGACGCGCCGTGGTGCCTGCATCTCTCCTACATCAAGCCACACTGGCCCTACATCGCGCCGGCGCCGTACAACACGATGTACGGCGCGGACGACGTTGTTCCGGCGCTACGTTCGGAGAATGAGCGCCGCGACCCGCACCCGGTCTACGGCACCTTCATGGCGCATCGTGTGAGTAAAACGTTCTCGCGCGACGAAGTGCGCCGCGAGGTCATTCCCGTCTATATGGGACTGATCAAACAGATCGATGATCAGATGGGCGTGCTGTTCCGCTTCATGGAGCAGCACGACCTGTTCGACAACACGATGATCGTGTTCACGTCGGACCACGGCGACTATCTCGGCGACCACTGGCTCGGCGACAAGGATTTCTTCCACGAGCCGTCGATCAGAGTGCCGCTGATCGTCTACGACCCGTCGCCCCAGGCCGACAAAGCCCGCGGCAGCGTCTGCGACGAGCTGGTCGAAGCGATCGATCTCGCGCCGACTTTTCTCGCTGTCGCTGGCGGTGATCCGGCAAAGGAGTCGCATCGCCTGGAAGGCCGCTCGCTGCTGCCGCTCATTTATGGCGACCGTCCGACGACCTGGCGCGCGTTTGCCGTCAGCGAATATGACTTTGGCATGATGCCGGCATCGGCCGAGCTCGGCCTGAAACCGCGCGACGCGCGGCTCTTCATGATTGCTGACAAGCGCTGGAAACTCATTCATGCAATCGGGTTCCGGCCCATGCTGTTCGATCGCGCCAACGATCCGCAGGAACTGCACGATCTTGGCGCCGATCCGAAATTCGAAAGCGATCGCGAGCGGCTGTTGACGGCGCTGGCGCAATGGGGACTGCGCGTCTCGCAACGCACCACGCGCTCGGAGCAGCAGATCGACAATGCGCGCGGCAAAGCCGAGCGCCGCGGCATTTTGATCGGCGTGTGGGACGAAGCCGATATTCCAGCCGAGCTGTGGAACGGCTATCTCGGGAACAAACGATGACGGCGGCATGTTTGCGTGTTTTGTTGCGCTGGGCGGCTATCGCCGCGCTCGTCTCGCTCATTCCCGGCGTCGGGCAACTTCGCGCCCAGATCGGCGAGCAGCCGATCCGTATCATCTTTCCCTTCGCCGCCGGCGGCTCGGGCGACGCCGTGTCGCGGCTGATCGCCGACCGGATGCGCATCGCGCTCGACCGTCCGGTGATCGTCGAGAAGCGCGCGGGCGCCGATGGGCGCATTGGCGTGCGGGTGGTGAAGGAGGCGGCGCCCGACGGCATCACGCTGTTGCTGACGCCAATCGCGCCGGTCGCGGTCTATCAGCACGTTTACGCCAAGCTCGATTACGATCCGATCGCCGATCTCGCGCCGATTTTTCAAGTCGGTGCGTTCGATTTCGGCATCGCGGTGGGTCCGCAGGTCGAGGCCAAGACGCTGCAAGACTTGGTCGCCTGGGCGAAAGCCAATCCGTCGCAGGCGAGCTTTGCCGTTCCCGGCGCCGGCGCCCTGCCGCACTTTCTCGGCGTCATGTTAGCGCGCACCGCCGGCATCGATCTGCGCGCGGTGCCCTATCGCGGCTCGGCGGCCGGCCTTGCCGATCTGGTCGCCGGCCATGTCCCGATCGAGATCACAACCACTTCGGATCTTGTGCAGATGCACAAAGCCGGCCGCATCCGCGTGCTGGCGACGTCGGACAAGGCGCGGTCGCCGTTTTTGCCCGACGTGCCAACGTTCGGCGAAGCGGGCTATAATCTGGTGGCGACCGGCTGGTACGGCATGTTCGCGCCGGCGCCGCCCGACATCGTCGCCCGGCTCAACGCCGTGTTGCCGAGGAATTCGCCGCCATACAGAAGGCGGCGTCGGAACAATGGGCACCCGCCGTCAAGGCGTCGGGATTTACGCCCGAGGAGTAAGGCGAGGACACACGATGGCACTGACGGAGGCGAGCACCCGGCGTGACCGCAAGGCGGTCGACGGCGTGATCGCGGCGCTCGCCGCGCATTTCGGCAATCGGCTAGTGACGTCGCAGGCGGTGCGGGAGCAGCACGGCAATACGGTGACCTGGATCGAGAACCAGCCGCCCGACGCGGTGGTGTTCCCGCAGACCACCGCGGACGTGCAGCGCGTGGTCGGGCTATGCGCCGAAGCGCGGGTGCCGGTCATTCCGTTCGGCGTCGGCACTTCGCTCGAGGGTCAGGTCAATGCGCCGGTCGGCGGCGTCTCGCTCGACTTCCGCGACATGAAGCGCGTGCTCGCCGTGCACGCCGAGGATCTCGATTGCGTCATCGAGCCCGGCATCACCCGCAAGGCGCTCAACGAGCATTTGCGCGATCAGGGCGTGTTCTTCCCGATCGATCCCGGCGCCGATGCCACGCTCGGCGGCATGGCGGCGACGCGCTGCTCCGGCACCAACGCGGTGCGCTACGGCACGATGAAGGAAAATGTGCTGGCGCTGAAAGTGGTCATGGCCGATAGCGAAGTCATGACCACGGGGCGGCGGGCAAAGAAATCCTCAGCCGGCTACGACCTGACGCGGCTCATCGTCGGCTCGGAGGGCACGCTCGGCGTGATCACCGAGCTTACGCTCAAGCTCGCCGGAATTCCGGAGGCGATCTCCGGCGGCATCTGTCCGTTTCCCTCGGTCGAGGCCTGCTGCAACGCGACCATCACCACTATCCAGTCCGGCATTCCGGTGGCGCGCATCGAGATCCTCGACGCGCTGCAGGTGCGCGCGGTCAACTTGTACTCCAAGCTCGGCCTGCCGGAGACGCCGATGCTGTTCCTGGAGTTCCACGGCACGGAAGCGAGCGTCGCCCAGCAGTCGCAGCGGTTCGGCGATATCGCCCGCGAATTCGGCGGCGGCCCATTCGAGTGGGCGACACGGCCGGAGGATCGCACCCGGCTGTGGGAGGCACGCCATAACGCCGCGCTGTCGTGCAAGGCGCTGCGGCCCGGCGCCCATATCGTCGCGACCGACGTCTGCGTGCCGATCTCACGGCTTGCCGAATGCGTGGTCGAGACGCAGCGCGACATCGCCGCAAGCAGGATCCTGGCGCCGATCGTCGGCCACGTCGGCGACGGCAACTTCCATCTGACGCTACTGATCGACATGGACGACGCTGACGAGGTAACACGCGCCCAGGCGCTGTCGCAGCGCCTGGTCGAACGCGCGCTCGACATGGACGGCACCTGCACTGGCGAACACGGCGTCGGCCAGGGCAAGATGAAATATCTCAAGGCCGAGCATGGTGAGCCGGCGCTTGCAGCCATGCGGGCGCTGAAGCGGGCGCTGGATCCGCTCGACATCATGAATCCGGGCAAGATCGTTCAGCTCTGAACATCAGGTGTGGAGGCGCCGTGCAGACGACGCTGCTCGCTATCGCAATCGCGATCATCGTGGCGATCGTCGCCGCGCTCGCGGCGCCGCTGGTGGTCGATTGGAATCACTTCCGCGCGACCTTCGAGACCGAAGCGAGCCGCTTCACCGGTTTGAGAGTCCACGTCAACGGCGCGATCGATGCGCGTATCCTGCCGAGCCCGCGCATCAAGCTGCGCGACGTCGAAATCGGCGCGCCGGACCGCGCGCCGCTGCTGCGCGCCGGTGCCATCGACCTCGAAGTGCGGCTCAGCCCGCTCATTCGCGGCGACGTCCAGGCGACGCAGGCGAATCTGGTCGCGCCGCAGATCGATCTGGAATTGGATCGGGGCGGCGCCGTCGTCTTGCCGGCCATGGCGGCCTCGGCGCGTCCGGGAGAGCTTTCGGTATCAAAGCTGAGCGTCGATGGCGGCACCATAACCCTTGCCGACGCGGCGTCGGGCGCCCGCCTCCAGTTGCAGAAGCTTTCGTTCGCCGGCGATGTTCGTTCGCTGCTCGGACCGTTCCAAGGCCAAGGCAGTTTCGTCGTCGGCGGCGAGTCGTTTTCCTACCGGGTCGCGGGCGGCCACGTCGATGACGCGAACAGTCTCAAGATCAGGTTGAGCCTCGATCCGTCCGATCGCGCGCTGACGGTCAACCTCGACGGCACGCTCGGCTTCGAGCGCGGTACGCCCCAATTCGAAGGCACGCTCGCTCTGGCGCGGCCGGTCGGCGTCGCGCTCGCCAGCGGCGAGCGAGTGATGAACGATCCGTGGCAGGCTGGCGCCGCGATCCACGCGACGCCTGCCGCGGCGATTCTCAAGGATGTGGTTTTTCAGTACGGACCGGACGAGCGTGCCGTCAATTTCACCGGCAAGGCTGAGCTCGCCTTCGGCGACCGTCCGCATTTCGATGGCGAGCTGTCGGCGCTCGAGGTCAACGTCGATCGCGCGCTTGCTGCGCCCGACGTCACGCGCCGGCCGCCGCTCTTGGTGCTCAAGAGCTTCGTCGAAACCATGGTGCCGGTTGTCAGGCCGCCCCTGCCCGGCAAGCTCCGCGTCGGCATTGCCGGCCTCACGCTCGGCGGCACTACGGTGCAGTCGTTGCGCGGCACTGTCGGCTTCGATGACGCTGGCTGGAATTTGGACGACTTCGAACTGCACGCGCCGGGCGCGACGGCTGTGACATTGAGCGGCCGCTTCAATGCCATCGCGCACGATGTTTCTTTCAGCGGCCCGGGCGCCGTCGAGGCGGCCGACGCCGACACGTTGCTGGCATGGCTTGGCGGCCGCGGCGGCCAGCCATCCGGCGAGGCGCGGGTCTTTCGCGCCCTCGGTGACGTCGGCATCGCCGGCAACCGCCTTGCCGTGGACAGGCTGGCGGTGACGCTCGATCGGGAAAAGGCCGACGGCCGTTTCGCCTATACCTGGCCGACCGCCGGCCACCCCGCCGTGGTCGAAGCCGATCTGCACGCCACCAAGCTCGATCTCGACGCGCTCACGGCCTTCGCTCAGACGGCGGTCGGCCAGAACGGCTTTGAGCTGCCGCGGCAAGGCTCGCTGGCGCTCGATCTCGGCCGGGCGACGCTCGGCGGCGTCGACGCGCGCGGGGTCAACGCGCGAGCCAAGTTCGACGCCGGTGCATTGCAGATCGAGCGCCTGTCGATCGGCGAGCTCGGCGGCGGCGCCTTCGATATCGCCGGGCGCATCGACGAACTGTCGTCGCAGCCGCGCGGCCACATCGCGGTCGACGTGAACGCCGCGACGATCGCCTCGTTCGCGCCGTTGCTCGGCCGCCTTGCGCCGCGCGCAGCGGACGCATTGCGCCGCGCCAGCGATCGCCTGGCGCCGGCAAAGCTGCACGCTACGCTGACCGTCGATCGGGCCGCCGCCGGCAGCAGCGCCAAGCTCGATCTCGACGGGCAGTTGGGTTTGCTGCGCCTCATCGCGGCCGGCGACGCCAACGGCGCGCCGTCGCATCTTGGCGACACTACCCTGCATCTCGATAGCCGGCTCGACGCCGACGACGGCACCGCGCTGACGGCGCTGTTCGGCATCGACCGCATCGTCGGCGTCGACCAATTGCCGGGCCGCGCGACGCTGTCGCTGACTGGACCGCTGAACGGCGACATGCGCGTCGACGGCGAGGTGGCGGCAAGCGGCCTGACCGCCGCCGCGCGCGGCATGCTGCACGTCAGCGGCAACTACGCGCCCGGGGCCGCATTGCAGGTCCTGGCGACGGCGGCCGATCTGCGTCCGTTGCAGCAGGCAATGACCGGTCAGGCTGGCGAGGCGGTGTCCGTCTCCGCGCGCGCTGCCGTCGCCATCGACGACACCGCTTTGTCGTTGACGCAAATCGCCGTCGCCGTCGGCAAGGCGTCGGTGCGGGGTCGACTTACTGTCAATCCGACAAGCCCCGCCAACGTCGACGGCGAGCTTGCCGCCGACAATGTCGACGGAGCTTGGCTCACGGCGATGCTGCTGGGGATACCCGGCCAAGCCCTCGGTGCCACCGGATGGTCGAGCCGGCCGGCGAGCGCCGGCGCCTTCGCGGCCATGAACGGTATGGTGCGCTTTACCCTCGATCATACGGCCTTCACGCCGGCGCTCGTTGCGAACGGCCTCAAAGGCGTCGCGCAGTTTCGCGGTAACGAGATTGCCTTGAACGAGATCGACGGCAGCTTCGCCGGCGGACATCTCGCCGGGACGTTGGCATTCCGCCGCGATGCCGACACCGTCAGCGGCCGCGGCCACGTCGCGCTCAGCGGCGCCGATGCGGCGAAGCTCCTTGGCAACAACAAGAGAGCCATCGATGCCAAATTGACGGTGCAATCGGTTCTCGACAGCATCGGCACGAGCGCGGCGGCGCTCATTCACAATTTGCACGGCGGCGGCACGGTCGCGGTGGCCGATGCCCATATTGCCGGCTTCGATCCTGCCGCGTTTGCTGCTGCCATGCGTGTGGCCGATCAGGGCACAGCGGTCGAACCGGCGAAGATCGCGGCCATCGACGGCGCGAAGGTTCAGGCGGCAGTCGAAGCCGCCATGGCCGGTGGCCGCCTGACTGTGCCGCAAGGCGAGGCTACGCTCACGGTCACGAACGGCAGAGTGGGCGTCGCCAATGCGACATTGCCGGCGCAGGACGGCGCGACGCTATCGCTCGCCGGCGCGCTCGATCTCGGCACCGGCGCGGTGGATGCGCGCATGACGCTGTCGGCGTCACCGCCGCCGCACGCCTTGATCGGCCTGCGGCCGGAATTTTCCGTCGCGCTTAAGGGACCGCTTGCCGCGCCTGCGCGCACGCTCGAGGTCTCCGCGCTGACCGGCTGGCTGACACTGCGCGCCGCCGAGTTGCAAACGCGGCGCCTAGAATCGATCGAGGCCAACAGCCGCGTCGAAGTGATCGGCCGCGCCGTTCGTCCCGAGCCTTCCGCCGTCCCATCGATCCCGGCCGGCCGCACTGTGGAAGCCGAGCCGGCGGTGCCTGCGATCGGCATGCGCGGGCTCGAGCTGTTGCAGCCCGACGGGCCGCCTGGCGCCGCTACCGGAACGACAACGGCCAAACCGCAGGCGTCGCCGCCTGCGGCACCGGCCGCACCGGCAACGCCGCCGGCCGCGCCGCGCACTGCGGCGCCGACGCTTCCACCGCCACTGAATTTGCTATTCGGGCCGGAGAACTGACGCCGCCGCCGCCGGCACCACGATCGGCGGCGCTCGGGTCGTGCTCTCGCTGTGGTCGCCGATGCGGGTGCGGTAGTGGTCGAGCACGAACAGCCGGATGGCTGACGACAAATTGCCGTGCGCGCGACCCGTATCGATCTCGGCAACAAGGTCCGACAAAGTTTTGTCGTGGCCGACCGCGATTTCTTTGAGCCCTTTCCAGAAGGCGTCCTCAAGGCTGACGCTGGTCTTGTGGCCTGCTATGACAATCGAGCGCTTGATGACCGGCGACTTCATTGCCCGTCTCCCGTTTCGATCCGGTGGAGGTCGAGACTTCTTTGGGCTTGGTCGTTTCGAGATCGGGTTTGGGTTCGTTCGGTTTTTGTCCGCCCGTGAGCGACGCGGTTTTCAGCGGCAACGTGGTCGGTCTGTCGGCGTTTGGCCCGTTTTCGGGCGATCCGAAGGTTGACGATCTCGGCCATCAAGGGACTCGGGGTAACCGGATAAGGTGGACGGGAGGCCATCTAGGCCCGTTTCTGCCGATAATACATACGCTGGTATCCTGACACTGGATCACGGCGGTTGAGTGTCTATGAGGGGGAGCGCTGGGTTGTCGAGCAAAATTCCGTTGGAGCGCCGTGGTAATCAGTAAAATCCTATTATCATAGCTTAAGAACCTTCACCCAATTGGACGCGACATTGCTAAGAGATGTTATCGAAATACAAAGCAAGCGTGCGTTCACTACGCTGCCTTTGGAATTACCTTAGATAAATCAACTGCGGTCACAAATTCGGGCCGCGAACCACACAAATTCGTGATCGCTGAGGTGGGTTCGGGTTTTTCACTTCTTGCGGAAGCGATCGAGCCGCACGACTTCGGCGCCGCCGCCATTGTCGGCCGCCGGCGGCGTGGAAAGCGTCGGAGACTCAGCGACCGCGGGTGGCGCGGGCAGGGCATCGGGCTTGCTCGGCGCGGCCGGTGCGTGGGCCGCGGGAGTGGGCGCCTTCTCGGCGGCCTTGCCGCCAATACTCCGGTCGTCGGCCGCTTGGCGATCGAGCGTTTCGAACTGAAAGCCGAATTGCACGGACGGATCGAAGAAGGCGGTCACCGCGTCGAACGGCACCGTGACGCGCTCCGGGACGCCGCCGAACGACAGGCCAACCGCGAAGCCGTCGTCATCGATAGTGAGATCCCAGAACTGATGCTGCAGCACGATGGTCATCGTCTCCGGATATTGCGTGCGCATCCGCTCCGACAGCCGCACGCCTGGCGCCACCGTGGCGAAGGTGATTTTGAAATGATGTTCGCCCGGCAGGCCCCTCTTGGCGACGTCGGCCAAAACGGTGCGCACCACCCCGCGTAACGCCGCCTGGGCGAGAATGTCGTAGCGGATGTGGTCGACAGGCATCGGGGATCAGCTATCGGGAATCAGGACCCATGACAGATAGGTCAAGGATCATACCGGTCCACACCGATTCTGTCCCCTGACTGCTGATCCCTGTTACCTGGAAAGTGGAGGCTTCTGTTGCCAGGTGCCTCCGAACCCCGCCTGACGGAGCTTAACCCATCAGGGCTTTAGATCGGTCTTTCGAGCTGCTTACGCAGCCAGAGCAACCGGAGCATAGTTGTCGTTGGCAACTATGAATTTGGCCCGATAACGCCGGAACCATCCCGGGCAAAAGCGCGCCTTTTACGCCCTCGTCGATCCTATTTCGACCCCGTGATGGTGGAGTCGCCGGGTACCGCCCCCGGGTCCGATAGGTTTATTACGACGGCCATTTATTGCCATAGCCGGCTTGCACCGGCACCGAGGAATATAAGCGTAAAAGGTTGCCGAAAAAAGAGCGGAGCTGGTGCGATGAAACTCCTCTCTGGCGGGCAGTCGGGCGTCGACCGCGCCGTCCTCGACGCGGCCATCGCGCGCGGCATTGCCTATGCCGGCTGGTGCCCAAAGGGCGGCTGGGCCGAAGATTTTTCCGCCCCGCCAGGGCTGCTCACGAAATATCCGGAGCTCAAGGAGACGCCGCACGTCGACCCGGCGCAACGTACCGAGTGGAATGTGCGCGACGCCGACGCCTGCATGATCGTGATCGATGCCGGCGGGCTCGCCGTCTCCAAGGGCACGGCACTTGCCGAAGAGCTGGCGCACCGTTACCGCAAGCCGCTCTTGGTCGTGAACCTCGGCGACCCCGAGCCGGTCGAGCGTGCAGCGCTCTGGCTGCGCGTTCAGTTTTGCCGATTGAGCGCCGACCTCGCGCTCGCCATCGGCGGTCCGCGAGAGAGCGAAGCGCCCGGCATTTACGCCAAGGCGCGCGCCTTCATCGATGCGCTGCTCGATCTGGTCGAACGCGCGAGCGAGCGTTAAACGAGAGGCATGAACGAGTCATCGCCGACGCGCGCCTCGGCTGCGCCCTCGACTGCGTCATCCCCGCATCCACCACCGCCCAGCCTCTTCGCGCTGTTTGTCGCCTTCGCCACCATCGCGCTGTGCGGCTTCGGCGGCGTGCTGGCGTGGTCGCACCGCGTGATGGTGGAGGAGCGCCGCTGGCTGACCCCCGAGCAGTTCAACCAGACCTACGCGCTTTGCTCAATGCTGCCGGGTGGCAACATTCTCAACTTCTCGGTCATTTTCGGCTCGCGCTTTCGTGGCGTACTCGGCGCGCTGGTCGCCATCGCCGGCCTGCTCGGCCCGCCGATGCTGCTGATCATGATCATCGGCACAATCTATGCGCATTACGGCGAGATGCCGGCACTGCGCCGCGCGCTCACCGGCATCGCCTCGGCGGCGGCCGGTCTGATGATGGCGACGGTGGCGAAGATGGCGCGTCCGTTGTTCGTGAACCGCCGCTCGATCGCGGTACCGCTTGTCGCCGTCGCCACCTTCGCCGCGATCGGCGTCATGCAGTGGCCGCTGCCCTTGGTGCTGGCGGCGATCATTCCGGTCAGCATCGGCATTTCGTGGGTGCGGCTATGAAGACCGGCGCCGGCGCGCTACTGACGCTCGCGGGCTTCTTCGCGGTGCTGTCGCTGTTTTCCATCGGCGGCGGCAACTCCGCGATTCCCGAAATGCACCGTTATGCCGTCGACGTGCAGCATTGGCTGACCGACCGGCAATTCGCCGACACGTTCGCGCTCTCGCAGCTCACGCCGGGACCCAATCTCATCATCGTCGCGCTGATCGGCTTTCACGTCGCCGGCGTGCTGGGCGCCGTGGTTGCGATGCTGGCGATGTGCGGCCCAACCGGCATTGCCGCCTATTTTGTCGGCCGCGCGTCGGAGCGCTTCAAGGGCAAGGCGTGGCACGGCGCGCTCAGCCGCGGCCTCGTCCCGGTGACCATTGGTCTGACTGCGGCGAGCGCCACCGTGATCGCAACCTCGGCGGATTACGGCTCGGCTGCCCGTGCCGTGACCGCTGCGACAGCCATTATTTGCTACTTCTTCCGGATTAATCCGATCTGGATTTTCGCCGCCGCGGCGCTGCTCGGCCTCGCCGGCGTCGTCTGAGGCGGTCCACAGCGGCCTTGCGCGGCCTTCGTTCGCGCCTCATTTGACGTTAAGCTTCGCCCACGACTCAAAAGCCGAAGCGGGCCGGCTCGCCGCAAAACCATGCGCCAATATCTCGATCTGATGGAACGGGTGCTCGCCGACGGCACCGAAAAGCGTGACCGCACCGGCACCGGCACGCTGTCCGTCTTCGGCCATCAGATGCGTTTCCCTCTGGCCGACGGCTTCCCGCTGGTCACCACCAAGAAGCTGCACGTCAAATCCATCATCCACGAGCTGTTGTGGTTCCTGCGCGGCGACACCAACGTCAAATATCTGAACGATCACGGCGTCAGCATCTGGAACGAATGGGCTGACGAAAACGGCGACCTCGGGCCGGTCTACGGCAAGCAGTGGCGCTCCTGGCCGGCGCGCGATGGCTCGAGCATCGACCAGATCGCCAAAGTGGTCGGCGAAATCCGCCGCAATCCGAACTCGCGGCGCCTGATCATCACCGCCTGGAACCCGGCCGACGTCGACAAGATGGCGTTGCCGCCGTGCCATTGTCTGTTTCAGTTCAATGTCGCCGACGGCGTGCTATCGTGTCAGCTCTACCAACGCTCGGCCGACATCTTTCTCGGCGTGCCGTTCAACATTGCCTCCTACGCGCTGCTGACGGTCGCGATGGCGCAAGTGACCGGCTACAAGCCCGGCGAGTTCATCCATTCGATTGGCGACGCGCACCTTTACCTGAACCATCTCGAACAGGCGCAGCTGCAACTGTCGCGGGCGCCGCGGCCGTTGCCGAAGCTGCATCTCAATCCCGATGCCAAGGATCTGTTCGCGCTGCGTTACGAGGATTTTGTCCTCGAAGGCTACGACCCACATCCGCACATCAAGGCCGCGGTCGCGGTGTAAGTCGCCGTATCGTATCGGTGGAGCCGCGACATGCCGGGCAAGCGCATCGAGATCGACGACGAGACCTGGCCGGCGCTGCGGCTTCTCGCCCAGGATCGCATGATGACGTTTCAGGAGCTCGCCGACGAGGCCTTTGCCGATCTCCTGAAGAAGCACGGCCGGCCGGTCGATCTGCGCGCGGCGCTGCGTAGGAGCGCCGCCGCCAGTGCCGACGTGGTGCCGCTTCGATCCAAGGCGAATTCGAAGCGCAAGGGAGCGCGGGTGCGGCGGTAGGATTTGTTCGCCGCGTTACGCGAAAAGCGCCGCACAGGCCTCGACCTGCGCAGGCAGAATGTGACGGGCGGCGAACAGCGGATCGGGATCGGCCGCGGCGTGGCGACATTGCAGCGCGCTTTCGATCGACGCGAGGTCGAGTCCAGGCAGCCGTTGTTCGTGCAGGAATGCAACGCCGTCGTCGTTCGAGCCCATCTTTCCGGTCAGATAGCTCAGACAGAAGCGCGCCGGATAAAGCAGCGCGCGCAAAAAGGCTTTGCGATCCTTGGGATCGAGTCGCTCGGCGGCGGTAAATTGCCCGGCGCGGTCGGTCCAGCCGGCGAACGGCGCGCCGCGCAGATATTGCCGGACTTCGTCTAGCGTCGGCCGTGCCGGTTGCACGCGTTCGCGCTCCATCAGCACGACCGGGCGGTCGAGATAGTCGATGCGGTCGAGTGGCGGAAATCGACCCACGGAGAATTGTCGATCGGCCCAAAACACCGAGACCTTCGGGCCCCACTCGGCCGACAGGGCAACGGCTTCACCGCGTACCCGGTCAAGCTGCTGCGGCGATAGTCCCGTCTCGTCGACCACGGCCATGTCGACATCGCTGTAACGCCGGCTGAAGCCGCCATGGGCCAGGCTGCCGATAAGATAGACGCCCAACAGCTCGGTTCCGAGCGCCGCCTGCCAGCACGGTACGAGCCGGCGCGCCAAATCGACCGCCGCCGCGCTCGCGATTTCGTCGGCCGTGCTGTAAGCCATCGAGACGTTCCAATAGCGGCGTCGTTTTATAGGTTGTAGGTGCCCTGCAGAAGGCGTATCGCGCGCAACACCATATCGTCGGTTATCGCATGCCGGACATTGTCCTCCTCGCCGCCATTGCCGAAAACGGCGTCATTGGCCGCGGCAACGCGCTGCCGTGGCGTCTGAAGTCGGACATGCAGCATTTTCGTGCGATGACCATGGGCAAGCCGGTGGTGATGGGGCGAAAAACTTATCTCTCGATCGGCAAGCCGCTTGCCGGACGCACCACGATCGTGGTCAGCCGCGATAAGGCCTTCGCCGCGCCCGGCGTCGTGGCGGCGCAAAATCTCGAGGCGGCGCTGACGGCGGCGCGCGGCGATTCGCTGCGGCGCAACGGCGACACCATTATCGTCGCCGGCGGCGGGGAAGTTTACACACAGGCGATGGTGCTGGCGACCGCGCTTGCGATTACCTATGTGCACCAACAGGTCGAGGGCGATGCACGCTTCCCGCCAATCGACCCGAACATTTGGCATGAGATCGCGCGGAGAGAACATGAGCCGGCCGCGGGCGATGACGCGGCCTTCGCGTTCGTGACTTACCGCCGCCAAAGTGACGCCAAGATGCGGCCGAGCAGCGCGGCCTAATTGCGTTGTAAGGGGCAGGGCGGTCCCCTATAACCCCTCCGAAACCAGGGCCGGCGGCGCCGGCACTCGAGGAGAGATTTCGATGCCGTGGAGCAACCAATCCGGCGGCGGCGGTCCGTGGGGTTCCGGGTCCCGGGGACCCTGGGGCTCGGGGCCGCAATCGCAGGGGCCGAGGCCGCCCGATCTCGAAGATCTGCTGCGCCGCGGCCAGGACAGGTTGCGCACGCTGCTGCCCGGCAACCTGGGCGGCCGCGGCGTGGCGATCATTGCCCTGATCGCGGTCGCACTGTGGGGCCTTTCCGGCTTCTTCCGGGTCGAGCCCGACGAGGTGGGCGTGGTGCTGCGCTTCGGCAAGTTCGTGCGCGAGGTGCAGCCGGGCCTCAACTATCATCTGCCATACCCGATCGAGACCGCGCTGACGCCGCAGGCGTTGCGCGTCAACAAGGTCAATATCGGATTTCGCGAATCCGACGACATGCGTCGCGGCACTACGCTGCGCGACGTGCCGGAGGAAAGCCTGATGCTCACCGGCGACGAGAACATCGTCGACGTCGATTTCTCGGTGCTGTGGCGGGTCAAGGCCAACGCGGTCGGCGACTTTCTGTTCAGCGTGCAGGACCCGCCGGGCGCGGTAAAGGCGGTGGCGGAAAGCGCCATGCGGCAGGTGATCGGCCGCTCCAACATTCAGGCGATCCTCACCGGCGCGCGGCAAACCATCGAGACTGGGGTGCAGGAATTGATGCAGCAGACGCTCGATGGTTATGGCGCTGGCGTCACCGTGCAGCAGGTGCAGCTGCAGAAGGTCGATCCGCCGACCCAGGTGATCGACGCTTTCCGCGACGTGCAGGCGGCGCGCTCCGATCTCGAGCGCGCGCAGAACGAAGCGCAGACCTACGCCAATAAGGTGGTGCCGGAGGCGCGCGGCCGCGCCGCCAAGATCATCCAGGACGCCGAAGCCTATCGCGCGCAGACCGTCGCCGAAGCCAAGGGCCAGGCGTCGCGCTTCACCCAAGTGTACGATCAGTACAAGAAGGCGCCCGACGTCACCCGCCAGCGCATCTATCTGGAAACCATGGAGCGCGTGTTCGGCGGTACCGATAAGACCATCATCGACACCGGGCCGCAGGGCGCCCAGGGCGTCGTGCCTTATCTGCCGCTCGGCGAGCTGGCGCGGCAACCACCGGCATCGCAGAAGCAGGGAGGCACGCCATGAGGGGCCTCGTCGGCGCCGCGATCGCCATCCTGCTGCTGCTCGCCGTCATCGTCGGCTACAGCACGTTTTTCACCGTCTATCAGACCCGCCAGGCGCTGGTGGTGCGGCTCGGCGAACCAGTGCGCGTCATCACCGAGCCGGGCCTCAACATGAAGGCGCCGTTCATCGACAGCGTCATCTACATCGACAAGCGCATCCTCAATATCGAGACGCCGGCGCAGGAAGTGATCGCATCGAGCCAGGACAAGGCGACGGCCGGCGTAGCGCAAGCCGGCGAGCGCCTCGTGGTCGACGCCTTTGCCCGCTACCGCATCACCGATCCGCTGAAATTCTATCAAACGGTCGGTCCGGACGGCGCCAGTTCCCAACTCGCGATCCTGCTCAACTCGGCGCTGCGTCGCGTGCTCGGTGCCGCCACTTTGGCGGACGCGGTGCGCAACAAACGCGCGGAACTGATGGCGCAGATGCGCGATCAACTCGACCGCGACGCTCAACCGTTCGGCATCCACATCGTCGACGTGCGCATCCGCCGCGTCGATCTGCCGGAGCAGAACAGCCAGGCGGTGTACCAGCGCATGCAGACCGAACGGCAGCGCGAGGCGGCCGAGTTCCGCGCCCAGGGCAGCCAGAAATCCCAGGAGATCAGGGCCAGAGCCGACCGCGACGTCACCGTGCTGGTGGCGGAAGCCAATTCCCAGTCTGAGCAGATCCGCGGCCAGGGCGACGGCGAGCGCAACCGCATTTTTGCTGAGGCCTACGGCCAGGATCCGGGCTTCTTCGCCTTCTACCGCTCGATGCAGGCCTATGAGCGGAGCATGCAGCGCTCGGATACGCACCTAGTCTTGCGGCCCGATTCCGATTTCTTCCGCTATTTCGGCGCTCCGTCCGGCAAGGTGGAAGGCGGCGACGCGGCGGCGCCGCCGGCACCGGGCAATTCGCAGCGGTCGAGCAACGCGACGAAATAAGCGCCATAGGATCGCCGGGTCGCATGTCGGATTTCCTCGCCGCGCTCGGCTTATTCTTTGCGATCGAGGGCATCTTTCTCGCGGCGTTCCCGGGCGGCGCCAAGCGGGCCATGGCGACGGTACTGGAGACCGCCGACAGCTCCTTGCGCATCGCCGGCATCGTTTCGGCGTTGATCGGCGTGCTGATCGTGTGGTTGGTGCGGGGGTGAAACGGTGGTAACGCCGCGGGTCGCTTTTCCGCCCCAATCGCGGTCCTTATGGCCGGAGCCGGCTGGACACGGCCTTGCGCTTGAACCGCGCCAGAGGCACTTTTCTCCTAATTGAGTCTTGAGGAGCGCTGACGTCATGTCTCGCCACTTTACCTCTCGCCATTTTTTGCGACGCGCGCGTCATGGAGCGGCCGCCGCCGCGCTGATCGCAGCCGTCGCCGTGCTATCGGCAAAACCGGCCGCCGCGCGGGGACCGGAAAACATCGCCGACGTCGCCGAGCAGGTGATCGACGCGGTGGTCAATATCTCGACCTCGCAGAAGGTCGATTCCCACATCAGCGGCTTGCCCGATCTGCCGCCCGGCTCGCCGATGGAGGAATTCTTCGACGAATTCTTCAAAAACCGGCGTGGCGGCCGTGGCGGTGGCGACAATGCCGAACGCGGGCCGCGTCGCGTCAACTCGCTCGGCTCCGGCTTCATCATCGATCCGTCCGGCCTGGTCGTGACCAACAATCACGTTATTGCCGACGCCGACGAGATCAACGTCATCCTCAACGACGGCACCAAGCTGCCGGCGCAGCTGGTCGGCAAGGACACCAAGAGCGATCTCGCGCTGCTGCGCGTGAAACCCGAACAGCCCCTCAAGCCCGACAAGTTCGGCGATTCCGACAAGCTGAGGCTCGGCGAGTGGGTGATCGCGATCGGCAACCCGTTCAGCCTCGGCGGGACAGTGACCGCGGGCATCGTCTCGGCGCGCAATCGCGACATCCAGTCCGGCCCGTACGACAACTACATCCAGACCGACGCCGCCATCAATCGCGGCAATTCCGGCGGTCCGCTGTTCAGCCTCAACGGTGAGGTCATTGGCGTCAACACCGCGATCATCTCGCCGTCCGGCGGCTCGATCGGCATCGGCTTCGCCGTGCCGTCCAACACCGCGATGCCGGTCATCGAGCAGCTGCGGCAGTTCGGCGAGACCCGGCGTGGCTGGCTCGGCGTGCGCATTCAGCAGGTCACCGACGACATCGCCGAGAGCCTGAGCATCAAGCCGGCGCGCGGCGCACTGATCGCCGGCGTCGACGACAAGGGCCCGGCCAAGCCGGCCGGTATTGCGCCCGGCGACGTGATCGTGAAATTCGACGGCCACGACATCAAGGAAATGCGCGATCTGCCGCGCGTCGTCGCCGACACTCCGGTCGGCAAGGATGTCGATGTCGTCGTCATCCGCAAGGGCAAGGAAGAGACCCATCAGGTTAAGGTTGGCCGCCTGCAGGATAGCGAGAAAGTCGCGTCCAACGACGCCAAGCCGGACGTGCAGGCGGAGCAGAAGTCCACCGTGCAGAAGACGCTCGGCCTGGAACTGTCGAGTCTCAACGACGACACGCGCAAGAAGTTCAAGATCAGGGACGGCATCAAGGGCGTCGTCATCACCGGCGTCGATTCGCGGGTCGACACCTCGCAGCCCGACAAGCGCCTGGCGCCCGGCGACGTTATCGTCGAGGTGCAATACGAAGCGGTCGCCAATCCGGCGGCGGTGCAGGTGCGGGTCGATGCGCTCAAGGCGCAGGGCAAGAAAGTCGCTGTGCTGCTCGTTTCCAACGGCAACGGCGAGACGCGGTTCGTTGCGCTGAACCTGCAGTAGCTATTTTCGCTAATCTAGCACGTGGCTGACCGCGCCGTCGGCGAGCTTCGGCTCAAACCAGGTCGACTTCGGCGGCATGATCGCGCCGGCGTCGGCCACCGCCATCAGGTCGCGCATCTGCGTCGGGTAGAGCGCGAATGCCACGGCAAACGCGCCCGGCGCCACCAGGCGTTCGAGCTCGTCGAGTCCGCGGCCACCACCGACGAAATCGATCCGCTTGTCGGTGCGCGGATCGGTGATGCCAAACACCGGTTCGATCACATGGCGCGTCAGGAGCGTAATGGGCAGCCGCTCGACCGGGTCGGCGGAGTGCTCCGCCTTGGCAACGGCGTCCGCGTGTAGCGTCAGGCGATACCAGCGCCCGGCCAAATACATGCCGACCTCGCCCGCTGCGGTGGGGCGCACCGGCCGGTCGCTCGGCACTATGGTGCAGTCCTGGCGCAGCCGCGCCAGCAGCGCCTCGGGACTGAGCCCGTTCAGATCGCGGATGACCCGATTGTAGTCGAGTATGGTCATTTCGTTTTGCGGAAACATCACCGTCAGAAAGTAGCCGTGCGCGCCGTTGCCGCCGCGCGCCTTGGCGACGCGTTCGGCCGCGGCCGAGCGGTGATGGCCGTCGGCAATGTAGAGCGCCGGCAAGGCATTGATCGCCTGGGTCAGCGCCGCGACGGTTTGCGCGTCGTTGATGACCCAGAGCTGATGCCGCACGCCGTCGTCGGTGGTGACATCGAACGCTGGTGTGTCGGAGGCGGCGCGATTGAGCAGCGCGTCGACCTGCGGCGCAGTCGGATAGCCGAGCATCACCGGGCCGGTCTGGGCGTTGACCGCCTCGATCTGGCGCACGCGGTCGTCCTCCTTGGCCGGCGTGGTGTGCTCGTGGCGGCGGACGCGATTGGTGGCGTAGTCGGCGAGCGAAGTCACCGCGGCGAGCCCGGTCTCGGCGTGGTCGCGCCAGGTCAGACGGTAGGCGTAGTAGCAGGGCGCCGCATCGCGGATCAGCACGCCGGCCGCGGTCATCGCTTTGAGGTTCTCGGCCGCCTTGGCATAGACCGCCCGATCGTAAGGGTCGGTCGAGGGCGGCAAATCGATCTCGGCCTTGGAGACGTGCAGAAAGCTCCACGGCTTGCCGCGGGCGCGCTCCCGCGCCTCGGCGCTCGAGAGCACGTCATAGGGCGGCGCCAAAACCTCCTCGGCGCGTCCCGGCGCCGGCCGCAACGCGCGGAACGGTTTTATTAGGGTCACGGAGTTTCTCTGCGGTCTTTCTCGGGATTTTAATTCGCGTAAAAACGCATTACGTCAACCCCGTGAGCGAACCCGCGACCATCCTCATCGCCGGGCCGACGGCGAGCGGCAAATCGGCCTTGGCGCTCGCGCTGGCGGAAAGGCACGGCGGCACCGTCATCAATGCCGATTCCATGCAGGTCTACCGCGATCTCTCCATCATTACGGCGCGGCCCACAGCGGAAGAAGAAGCGCGGGTGCCGCACCGGCTTTACGGCCATGTCGACGCCGCGGTGAACTTCTCCGTGGGCCGCTGGTGCACCGAGTTCGAGGCGGTGCTGGCCGAGGCAAGGGGCGAGGGTCGCGCCGCTGTCATCGTCGGCGGCACCGGGCTTTATTTCAGTGCGCTGACGCGCGGGCTTGCCGCGGTACCGCCGATCCCGGCGCAGATTCGCGATGACGTGCGCGGCCGCCTCGCCAAGGAGGGGGTCGCGGCGCTGCATGCGGAGCTTGCGCGGCAGGATCCGGCCGCCGCGGCGCACTTGCGGCCCGGCGACCGCGCCCGCGTCACTCGCGCGCTCGAAGTGGTGCTGGCGACCGGGCGGTCGCTGCTGCTATGGCACGAGGACAATATGCCGGCGCGCCTCGATCCGGCGCGCGCGGCCAAGATTTTCCTGATGCCCGAACGCGATGCGCTGCTCTCACGTATTGATTCGCGTTTCGACGCCATGATGGCGGCTGGCGCCCTGGACGAAGTGCGCACGCTCGCCGCGCGTCATCTCGATCCGAGCCTGCCAGCAATGAAAGCCCACGGCGTGCCGTGGCTCATTCGTCATCTCGATGGCGCGATCACGCTTGCCGTGGCGGTTGAAGGCGCAAAGCGCGACACGCGGCAATATACGAAACGACAGGCGACGTGGTTCCGCAATCAGCTTCCGGACTTCGCCTGGGTCGAGCCGCAACACGCGCCAGGCGCGATCGAGGCGCAGCTGCGCACGCTCTCGCAATGAGGCGGCGATATGGTGTGCATACAGAAATGGCACTACGCTCGCCGTTCCGGTCCTGCAACGTTGCGGCAATAAATTCGCACCGGGAGTGGGTCGCATGCGACTGATGTGGGCGCTTTTGTTCGTCGTGTTCGGCGCGGCCTATGCGCTGGCGCAAGATTATCCGACGCACAATGTCTCCTTCATCGTACCGACCGGCCCGGGCGCTGCGACCGATCTCTTGGCCCGGCTGCTGGCGCCGCAGCTTGCCGAGCGCTTGGGCAAGCCGTTCGTGGTTGAGAACCGGCCCGGGGCCGGCACGCTGACGGCATCGAATGCGGTCGCCAAATCTACGCCCGACGGCCACACCATTCTGATGGGCACCAGCACGCCGCTCGCCATCAACGCCACCTTGTACAAGCACTTGCCGTACGATCCGGTCACCGACTTCATGCCGCTTGCGCTGGTCGCGCGGATTCCGTTCGTGCTGGTGGTAATCAACGACCTGCCGGTGCATTCGGTCGCTGAGCTGATCGCCTATGCCAAGGCGCATCCGGGCGCGTTGTCCTACGGCTCGACCGGGCCCGGCACGCCGTTTCATCTCAACGGCGCGCTATTCTCGACCCTGACCGGCATCGAGATGGTGCACGTGCCGTATAAGGCCGTGGTCGATGCGCAGGTCGATCTGATGGGCGGCCGCATCCAGTTGATGTTCACCGATTTCACCTCCTCGGTGCCGCTCATTCGCGACGGCAAGATGCGCGCGCTCGGCGTCACCACGAAGAATCGCGCCGCCGCCATGCCGGAGCTGCAGCCGATCGCCGAGCTCGGCGTACCCGGCTACGACGCCGCGGCGTGGCAGATGGTGGTTGCGCCGGCGGCAACGCCGCGGCCGATCATCGATAAATTGCATGGCACGCTCGAAGCGATCATGGCGCTGCCGGAGACCCGCGACAAAATCACCGGTTTCGGCTTGATCCCGGCCGACAGCACGACAGTCGAGGAATTGCAGGCTTTCGTCCGCGCCGAGATCGTGCGCTGGGGCGACGTGGTCAAGCGCTCGGGCGCCACGATCGATTAGGGCAACGCCGCAAACATGGACACGCAAGTCCTCATCGTCGGTGCCGGCCCGGTCGGGCTGACGCTCGCCATCGATCTCGGCCGCCGCGGAGTCCGCTGCACGCTGATCGAGAAGAACGACGCGCCACTCGGCTATCCGAAAATGGAGCGCTGCAATCCGCGCACGATGGAAATTTTCCGCCGGCTCGGCGTCGCCGAAAAGGTGCGCGCCGCCGGCTATCCGCCCGATTGGCCGATGGACACCTATCTGGTGTTCGACCTGATGCGGCCGCCGCTGCTCAAGATGGCGCATCCCACGGTGGCGCAAGCCAAGGCCAAGCGCGACTGCACCCTGGACGGCTCGATGCCGCTCGAGCCGTATCAGATCATCTCGCAATACACGCTCGAGCCGCTGCTCAAATCGGTGGTCGAGCGAATGCCCAATGTGGCGGTGAAGTTCGGCCACGAGCTGCAGTCGTTTTCGCAAAGTCCGGACGGCGTCACAGCGCAGGTGCGAAAAACCAACGCCGAGACTGTCACTATTCGCGCCGCCTACATGGTCGGCTGCGACGGTGGCTCGAGCGCAGTGCGCAAGCAGCTCGACTTCAAGATGGATGGTGAGCCGCACTTGCGCGAAATGCGCCAGGCGCTGTTCCACTGTCCGCAGCTCTACGACACCGTGACGGCGCCGCGCGCCCGCCACTATCATCGCATCGATGGCCACTGGACGCTGATGATCGTCCAGGACTCGCGGCAGGATTTCACCATTCACGCCATCGTCGACACCGACGATGACATGAAGACGCTGTTTGCCAAAACCGTCGGCACGCTGGTGCCGTTCGAGATGGTGCATTGCGCCAAATGGGTGCAGCGGCTGCTGCTGGCGGAGCATTATCTCGAGCGCCGCGTCTTCATCGCCGGCGACGCCGCGCACCTGGTGATCCCGACCGGCGGGCTCGGCATGAACACCGGCGTCGGCGATGCCATCGATATTTCCTGGAAGCTCGCCGCGACCTTGCAGGGCTGGGGCGGGCCGCGGCTCCTCAATTCCTACGAGGCCGAACGGCGCCAGATCGGCACCATCAACGTCAGAGCCTCCGGCGGCGGCACCGCGGGCCGCGAAATCTGGCGCGCCGCTTATCGGCCCAACGTCGAGGATGATACGCCGGAGGGCAGGGCGGCGCTCGCCCACATGCTGAAGCTCGCCCGCGAAGAAGCGCCGAAAACGTTTCGGGTCATCGGCGCGGAGCTCGGCTATCGCTATGCCGGCTCGCCCATCGTCTGCGATGAGACCGGCGGGCCGGAACCGAATATCGAGGAGTACATTCCGACCAGCTGGCCGGGGGCGCGCCTGCCGCACGTTTGGCTCGATCCCGGCACGGTGTCGGTGCACGACCGCATCGGCGATGGCTTCACTCTATTGCGGCTTGGCGCAAACAAAACCGATGCCTCCGGCCTGCAGAAAGCCTTCGCCGCATTCGGCGCGCCATTCGCCCTGCTCGATATCGACAGCGGCAATGTGCGCAGCGTTTACGGCTATGACTATCTGCTGGTCCGGCCGGATTTGCATGTGGTGTGGCGCGGCCATACGCTGCCGGCCGATACCGACAAGGTTGCGCGAGTGGTGACTGGCCACTGACGTCGGTAGACGGAGCTTTGCATGTTCTCGGCCAGCGTCCGCCCCACCGATGTCGAAGGGTTTGTTCGCGCCGCTCGCGCGCTGACACCGACCATTAGGGCGCTCCGGACCGACATCGAGCGCGAGCGCAACCTGCCGGCACCGCTGGTGCGGCAGATGGCGGACGCCGGCTTCTTTTCGCTGTGGCTCGCGAGCGCGCTCGGCGGTCCCGAACTGACCACCGTCGACTTTTTGCGCGTGATCGAGGAACTGTCGCGCGCCGACGGTGCGGTCGGCTGGTGCGCCTTGGTGGCGGCGGGCTATACGCGCCTTTCCGGTTATCTCGACGACGCCGTGGCGCGCGAGGTTTTTGGCGATGGCTCGACCGTCGTCGCCGGCACCATCAACCCGACCGGCAAGGCGGTGCCGGTGCCGGGCGGCTTCAAAGTCACCGGGCAGTGGAGCTACGGCAGTTTCATTCAGTATAGCGCCTGGACCGTGGGCAGCAGCGTCATCATCGAAGACGGCGGGCCGCGGCGTGGCGCCGATGGCCTGCCTGACATGCGGCTGATGCTTTTTCCGACCAGCGCGGTCGAGATCATCGACACCTGGCGCGTCGGCGGCTTGCGGGGCACCGGCAGCCACGACTTCCGCGTCGCCGACCTGTTCGTGCCGGACGAGCGCGCCATCGCCGCCTTCACCGCCAAGCCGGTGCGCAAAGGGACGCTGTTTGCCGCGCCGTTCATCACGGTGTTTGCCATGGCGCTCGCCAGCGCGCCGCTAGGCATCGCGCGCGCCGCGATCGAGGCCTTCGTCGAGGTTGCCGAAGGCAAGACGCCGATCGGCGCGTCGGCGAAGCTGCGCGACAAGGCGAGCGCCCAGGCCGACCTCGGCAAGGCCGAGGCGTTGCTCAGCTCGGCGCGCGCGTTTCTGGTCGAGTCGTTGCAGGGAATTTGGAATACGGTGGCGGCAGGCGAGATACCGTCCTCGCGGCAGCGCGCCGTTGCCCGGCTCGCCGCGGCGCAAGCCGCGAGCGCCTCCGCTCAAGCCGTGGATCTTCTCTACAATGCCGCCGGCGGCACCGCGATCTACGAGCACAATCTGCTGGAACGCTGCTTCCGCGACGTGCACGCCACGACACAGCACGTCGGCATCTCGTCGGCGAACTTCGAGATTTCAGGCCGCGTGCTGCTCGGCCTCGACCCCGGCACGCCGCGCTTTTGAGCGCCGATGTGAAAGCCTAGTGCGTCATATACTGCATGCCGGCCGAGTAGGCCGCGCCGCCGATGACGCAAGGAATGCCGAGCTCGATTTGGCCAGTGGCGGCGGCGACCACGCAGCCCATGGAGAGTGCACCCTGGCCGATCTGGCTCCAGCCGCTCAGCTCGCGCTTCGAGTTCGGACCTTTCTGCTTAAGCTCTTCGATGGCGGCGAGC
>Ga0306925_10000308_pt1 | contig 33846 bp, 29 predicted proteins | sample flu12Cox44000176_FD_203755 | JGI IMG/M metagenome (GOLD analysis project Ga0306925, IMG submission 203755) | Lab enrichment of tropical soil microbial communities from Luquillo Experimental Forest, Puerto Rico - flux8day.12C.oxic.44.000.176 (v2)... | ecosystem: Environmental > Terrestrial >... | reverse complement strand
AGGTCACAAGCTCCATCTTCTGGCCGAGCATGCCACCGCCGGCATTGATCTTTTCGATCGCCATCTCGGCGGCGATGTTCGCCGATTTGCCGTCCGTTGCGGCCTGCCCCGTCAATGGCGCCTGGAAACCGAGCTTCACCTGCGCGCAGGCGGGCCCGACAGCGGCGAGCCATAACGTGAGAAGAGCCGAGAGGGGCCATGCCCAATACGGCCGACGATCGGTTGCTGGGATCATTGGAAACTCCGTTGCGAGCGTGCTGGGCGCAGCCTTGTCCGCAACGCCGGCTCCTTGTCAACCGCGGCGGCTAACGCCCGACAATTTCCCGGGCGTGCGCGATCAATGCGGGAGGGGCGGCATAGATCGCCGCGATGATCGCCTCCGCCTCGGCGCCCCCAAGCGGGCCGCTGACCGGCAGATCGAGCCTTTCCGCCTCGGCGAGAAATTGCGCATCGGCCGTGGTTTGCTCAAACGCGGTGCGGATGACGGCGAGCCGGCCGAGCGGCACCTGTTTCGAGGCGACATAGGGCCGGCCGAGCGCGTCGGGTGCAGCCAACAGTTCGAGAATGCTCCTGTCGTCGCGGCTGGCGGCGAGATCACCGGCATAAGGAACGTCGCCCGCAAGCCCCGGGATCGGCAGCGGCGTAAACTTGATGAGGGGATTGATTTTGTTGTCCCGGATCCAATCCGGCGTGACGCTGCTCCAGGCGCCGCAGTCGCCATCAAGCTCGCCGCGCTCGATGGCAAGCCGCACCTGACCGCTCCCGGCATACCCGGTGACCTGATGCACGGGAATGCCGAACAGATTTTTGAGCACCGCTTCATTGATGAATGAGGAAGTGCCCGGAGCCGGCGCGCCCATGTTGAACCGCTTCACCTTCTTCAGATCACCCCAGGACTTGATCCCGGTCGCGCCCCAGGCATAGCAGGCGCGCAGGTCGCGGGTGATGCTGCCCACGAAGGCCATTTCGGTCAGTTTGAAGCGAACCTTTTCAGGACTGAGAAGAGACTCGTTCACAATGCCTGGGTTGAATGCCGCAATCACGCTTCCGTCCCTGGGCGCATTGGCCTCGAGATATTGCACTGCCTTGAGGCTGGAGGCGCCGGGCAGGTTCTGGACAATGATGCTCGGCTGTCCGCTGAGGTGGCGGCCGATGTGGCGCGCGAGGACGCGGGCGTAGACATCATAGCCGCCGCCGGGGGGAGAGCCGACCACAATGGTGAGCGACCTGAGCTCGCCGGAAGCCTGCGCGCGCGCGAGGCCGCAGAGCGCCATCGTGGTCGCCGCGATGACTACCCATCCGCACGCATTGCGCATCACTGCGCTCTCGTCTGTGCAAAGATGATCAGCCGAGCAGCTCGAACGGAACCTGGGTCGGACCGTATCGCTCGCTGACCGTGCCAGCCTTGGGATCGTAGGCGTGCTGGAGCACGGTGCCTTCGCCGAGCCGCTGGCTGCGTACGATGACGGCAACCGAGCGCGTCGGTCCGCCCTGCTCGGCATGGATCGCACGCGGCGGCACGAGATCGACCTTGCCCTGGGAGCCGACGGTCACCGAAGCGAGCCGCAGCTCGGCATGACCGGCGCGCCCCCCATCATCGAGCCGCTCGTAGCGCTCGAGCTTCTCCGTTCCGTCGAGCACGCCGTAAAGCACCCAGGCATCGGCATGGTCGTGCACGCTCCCGGTGCGCCCGGGCGTGCGCACCACCGCATTGATGGCGAAATGGTAGTCCGGGTCGACGTAAAGCAGGAGGTTCTTGTAGCCCTCGGTCGAAGGCCATGCCGCCGAATGCGCCTTCAGGCCGGGATCGGCGAGAAGCCGCTCGAGCAGCGGCTTTGCCTCTTCCATGCGCCGGCGATCGTCGGTCTCCGAGGCCCAGATGGCGCGCAGGTCGGCGATGAACTTCTCGATGACCGGCAGTCGCCCCATGACTCCCTCCCGATCGATCATTCGAACAGCGGCTCGCCCTCGACCGTACAGCGGCGCAGCAGCCGGCGCTCCTCCTTGGGAAAGTCGGTGCGGGCGTGGATGGTGCAGCGATTGTCCCACATCAGGAAATCGCCCGGCCGCCACACATGCTCGTAGATGAACTCCCGCCGCTCCCCGATCTCGTAGAGCTGCTGCAGGACGACGTTGCTTTCCGCCTGATCGAGCCCTTCGATGCGCGCAGTCATGAGCCGGTCGACAAACAGCGACTTGCGGCCGGTATCGGGATGGGTGATGAACACCGGATGATAACAATGCGGGATGCCGCTGATGTCGCCTGAGATGTCGGCCTTCTCGGAGCGCTTGTATTCGTGGATATGGAGCGCCTTCCTGCCGCGCAGCTTGGCCTTGAGCGCAGCCGGCACCGCATCATAGGCCTTGTACATGTTGGAGAACATGGTGTTGCCGCCGCGCGAAGGGAGCTCCAGCGCATAGAGGAAGGTGTATCTGTACGGGCGAGCGGTGTAGCCCGAATCGATGTGGAACCAGAACTCGCCTTCCCCGAAAGCGCCGATCGGCTGCCCGTCGACCTTGATGTTGGTGACCAGGAGCACCTTTTCATTGGTCTGATAGATCCCCTCCGCGCGGCTGCGCAGCGGCTCAGGTGCTTTCTTGCGAATGCCAAGGTCGCCGAAATAGGATGCAAACCGAAGCTGCTGCTCCTCGGTCAGCGTCTGGCCGCGGAATACCAGCACGAGGTGCCTTCCCCAGGCATCCTTGATGGCGGCAACCGTCGAGGACGAAAGCGGCTTTGTCAGATCAGCCCCGCTGATCTCGGCACCGCATGCCGGCGAGAGCGGCGTGACGGTCAGATCGATGACGTCCTGCATTGATCATTCCTCATGCGAATGATCGCATCGTACGCGGCAAGGCTTGCCGGTCAACGCCGAAGGCCGGCATGACCTCCCTGGCGAACCAGCGCAGCTGCTGTTTGAATTCCACCGGCGAGAGGCCCTCGGCCCAGTGGATCATGAAATTCTCAAGGCCGGGATACTTGGCCTCGATGGATTTGATGCCGTCGATGACCTCCGAAGGCGGACCGCAGAACCAGGCTTTCTGAGTGACGCCGTCGCGCAGCGAAGGCACCCGTGCCGGTGCGCCGGGCGTTCCCCAGGTGCGACCCTGCTCGTCGGCGTAGCGCACGAACCCGAACGGCGCGAACCACTTGTAGCGCTCGTCGTGGGCGGGCTCGACCTTGCGAATGGCCTCCTCGCGGCTGTCCGCAAGGTAGACGCCGGCCCCCCAGATCACGTCCTCGCCGAGCTCCTTCTCGCGGCCATGGCGCAGGCAGGCTGAGTGATAGGCGCGCACGACGTCGTCGAGGATCTTCTCCCCGTTGAGCGTGACCATCGCCTTGAGCCCATAGCGCGCCATCATGTCGATGGTCTTGCCGCTTGCGATCGGCATCCAGATCTCGACCGGCAGGCGCTTGGGCCGCGGGACCATGGTGATGTCCTTGAGCCTGTAGCCGCGATAGTCGACCGGCGGCGGACACTCGTAATAGTGGCCCTTGTGATGAAACGACCGCTCGTTGAAGCATTTGAGCAGGAGCTCGAGCTGCTCCTCGAACAGCTTGCGGTTGGCGTCGGCGTCAAGGAGCGGCGCCCCGAACGTCTCGACCTCGCGCGTGTGATAGCCGCGTCCCACTCCCATGATCACGCGGCCGTCGGTCACGATGTCGGCCATGGCATAGTCCTCGGCCAGGCGGATGGGATGCCACATGGGCAGCACATTGAAGGCGCAACCGAACTTGAGGCGCCTGGTCTGGGTCGCCAGCCACAGCCCGAGCTGGATCAGATTGGGGAAGCACTCGTAGCCCTCGCGCTGGAAATGATGCTCGGCGGTCCACAGGACGTCATAGCCAAGCTCGTCCATGGTCTGCGCGATATCGCGGGCGGTAGCGAACGCCTCGCGCAGCCGCTCGTCGGAGTAAGAGCGCTCGTCGGCCGGCGTTCCGTGGAGGCCGACATTGTCGAGTTCGATCTGGCCGACATAGAGGACGTGGAAGCTCTTGATCATTTCGCTGTTCCTTCGGCGACGGCATACTCCGCGATCATAGCCTGATCCAGAGCAAGGCCGAAGCCTGTCCCTGCGAAATCGTGAGCATGGAGCCAGCAGCGCGACCGCACGCGATTCGATCCGCCGGCGCGACCCATGACGGAGTAATCACGCTCGAGCGCTACGCACCGCAGAGCTGCTTCCCGGGCCCAATCGGAACCCGCCGGACGCGGAAAACAGCTTCGGCCCGTTCAACGGTCAGCGAGAATCAAGAGGGCGGGCGGCGCAAGCGCCGCCCGCCGGTCGCACAGGCAACTGCGCTCAGGCATCCCATGCCTGCACGACGGTCTGCCTGCTGATCTTGCCCTCTGCAAGCTCAGCCACGGCGGCGAAGAACACGCGAGCACCGTCCGGATAGGCGCAGGCCTGGGTGAAGGCCAGCCGATTGCCGTCAGCAAGGCCGCATTCCACATTGTGGGTCATTGCACGGCTGCAGACGTCATCGAAATAGGCAATGATCGCCGGTCTGCCCTTGAGCTCGCGCGGTCGGCTCGGCGGGTTGTCACAGTCGATGATCCGAAGGACTGCGTCATCGGCATAAAAGCCCGACAGCGTCGAGGCGTCGCGCGCTTCGATTGCGCGCTTGAGGTCGGCCACGTTGATTAGGCTGCCTTGCATCACATTCTCCTGTCTGCGCCTTTTGTTGCGCCCTGGTCTTCAATCGGGCCCCAGCACGTTCGAGATGCAGTGATCTACTTGTCGGCGGATTTACCGACGGTCTTCGCCTTTTCGGCGGCCGCCTGCAGCACGGTGTCGGTGTCATGCTTGAACGCCGCAAGATCGGTCTGCATGCCGTTGAGCACCGTGCTCCAATGCCGCACGATTGCCGACATGGCCACGGCCTCGCGCACCTCTTCATCGGTCGCGCCGTTGGCCTTGGCGGCAGCGGTGTGGAAATAAATGCAGTACTGGCAGGGGATCTGGCTCGCGACCGCGAGCCCGATCAGCTCCTTGGTCTTGCCGTCAAGCCTGGTTTTGGGATTGAGCTGGAGGGACTTGAACTCGGCCCAGGCGCCGGCAATGCCGGCCTCTGGAAACTGTCTGAAAAACCCTGGTACCGAACCGAGCGTCTGCTCGATGTCGCGATAGGTCGCAGCAGCCGAAGCGTCCTGTGCCGCGCCGGGCTGCACGATCGTTCCAAGCGCACCGATTGCCGCGATGCCGGCGAGCGTGACGAGAAATCTATTGGGTCTGCGCATGTCATTCTCCATCAAGTGATCTTCACGATGGTTCCTGACTACAGCGGTGGCAGGCCTTGCGCTTCGCCCGCGCGGGCCATGCTGGCAATGGCCCGTTCGGGCCATGCGCGTCAGAGCGGCTGCCGGCGGCCGGCAACGGCGGCGGCAGCGGCGCGGGTCGGCAAATCGAGCTTGAGAAGAATATTGGCCACGTGCCGCTTGACGGTATGCTCGCTGATGGAAAGCCGCCTGGCGATGGCTGCGTTGCTCAGGCCGTCGGCGATGTATGCGATCACCTCGCGCTCGCGCGCGCTCAGCAGATCGAGATTCGGCGATGGTGCATGCACGGGCGCGAGCGGAATATGCTCATGGCTCACCGCAAGCAGACGCAGCCCCGCCTCCAAACCTTCGATCGCCTCGTTGCCACGCTCGATGAACTGCAGGCCGGAGCCGGCAACAAGATCGGCCACGACTCCCGAGACCAGCACCTCGCCAGGATTCGCACGCGCGGAGATGCGTTGGGCGACGTCAATGGCCGTGCCTGCGGCATCGCACTCGCGCAATTCGATCTCGCCCGTGTGAACAGCGCCGGCGAGATCGAGCCCGAGCGCGCCCACCATCTCACCGAGCGCGAGCGCGCAGCGGATGGCGCGCGCCGGACCATCGAAACGCGCGCTGAGCTCCTCGGAGCTCGTTGCAATCGAATGGCCACCAAAGCGTGCAAAGGACTCGCGCGCCGTCTCGGCCAAACTGTCGAGCCCCTGCCCTCGACGCTGATCGCCGCGGGTGGCTGTGCGCTGCCGCGCAACCACCCGAGCAACGAGAATGGTCGCCAGCACGCGGTCGTGCGCCGCCACCGGGCGGCTGCCGGTCAGAAACTCCTCGATCTCGTCGACGACCCGGTCGATATCCCCGGTCCAGATCGGATGATCCCGGCCGGGAATCTCGACGAAATGCGCATTCGGGATTTTCTCCGCGAGGTACCGGCCACCCGCAAACTTCACGCGTGCGTCGTTCGTGCGATGCACGACGAGCGTCGGCACCCGGATGCTTCCGAGCACCTCACGCACATCGATCAACGCGTTCATGCGCGCAAGCGCTACCGCGGCGGTCGGGCTCGCCGAGAGCCGCTCGAAGCGCGCCCACCAGGCCTGGAATCGGGCATCGCGCACCCGCCCCGGCGCGAAGTTGGGCAGGCTCGCGCCCGTGCCCCACGAATTCTCCGCACCGCGGAGGAATTGCGCCAGTGCCTCGCGGCCCATCACCCATGTATGGAAATGCGCATATGCGCCATAGAGAAGGAGGGCACGAACGCGCTGCGGATAGGTGGCGGCAAACAGGATTGCCATCGGCCCGCCCTCGGAGGCGCCAAGCAGCGCCGCGCGCGAGCTGCCGGCAGCGTCCATCACGGCGCGCACGTCATCCATGCGCGTCTCCAGCGTCGGCAGGTGGTGCGCATCGACGCGATCGCTCAGCCCGGTACCGCGCTTGTCGAGCAGGATGAGGCGCGTAAAGGTGCCGAGCCGCCGCAGCAACCGATCGTAGCCGGGATCCTCCCAGTGCACCTCCAGATTGGAGATGAAGCCCGGCACAAAAACGAGGTCGAGCGGGCCGTTGCCGACCACCTGATAGGCGATGCGTATATCGCCGCTCCTGGCGTAGCGGGTCTGCGGCACAGCCACGACAGCGGACCTTCATCCCGAGGCGGACCGGCCGCAAGCTATCACGGCGTGACTGCAGGATGGAGAATGAAAAGCCGGCGCGCCTGTCGGCCTCGAGCGCGTTCCGAGCGCCGCGATGAAGAAAACAGCCGGCCCGGAAGCGGGGGCGGCGCGGCGCCCTTCGTCAAGGCGGGGTGCTCCGCTGCTACCTGCGGTAGAGGGATGCTGCTCGTCCGCCGGAATGTCGCATTGACGGCCCATTGGGGACGAAATCGCAAGCAACACTGGTTAACAAATCATTTCGACGGGGACTGAGAAAAAATGCCGACGCGAACGATGCACCTGAGGCCGGCGCTGCTCGCAATCGGTCTTGCAACCGGTTGCCTGGGCGGTCCGCTCGACAGCGCGGCCGATGACTGTCTTGCCAAGCCGAATGCTCCCTCTCCGCCGGGGCAGCACTGGTACTACCACCTGGATCGGGGCACCCATCGCGAGTGCTGGTACCTCGGCGTACCCGGGGCGAAGGTGCGCGCGCGTCCGCAGCAAGCGACGACCTCGCCCGAGCGGCCAACGTCCCCGAGGCCGGTGATGCAGCCGGTCCGGCAACCGCCCGCGGCGGTCGCCACGCCCGCGCCTCCCGACGAGGAGATCGCCCCCGCCGAGGCTGCGGCCACTCGCGAGGAAGTCACGGTAACGCCGCCCTCTCGCTGGTCGAGCGCTAACCCATCGCCGGCTCCGCTGCAGACAGAGCCTCAGCCATTGCCCAGCAGCTACGCGCAGGAGCAGCCCAGCCCGGCGCAAGAGGCGCAAGAGGAGATGCCACTGGTCTGGCCGATCCTCAGTCCGGCCGAGCTTGCGGCAGCCGAGCCGCCGGCCACAGCGAGCGCCTCACTGGCACAACTTGCCGCACTCCTTGCGGTCGTGCTCGGGCTTGCCGCCCTCGTCGCCCGCCTCGCTTTCAGGTTCTCCGGCGTCCGCAAGCGCGCGGGCGCGAAGGCAACAGGGCAGCGCAGCGCGACGGCGCGGCGCGAGGTACCGCGCCGGCCGGCCAAAGTCGTACGGCCGCGCAGTCCAGCGCCCGACATGGAGGCGAGCGTGCGCGGGCTCCTGCATGAGCTGCAACGGCTCCAGAACGATCGGTCCCGCAAGCTTCAGGGCGCCTATCGAGAAGTGGCCTGACATCCCTATCTGGCGAAGAGCGCCATCGCCTCCTCGGCGAGGACGCCGCCAGTAATGGAGATTGGCGCGAACGGCGCCTTCGCGGCGATCTCCGCGCTCGTGAGCATGATCTGATTGATGCGGGTAGCGAGCTGCGAAATCGGGGCGGCAAAGACCAGTCGGCCAAGATGGCACCAGAGAATTGCGCCCATGCACATCGCACAAGGCTCCCCCGATGTATAGAGCGTGCTGCCGCGCAGCGCTGATGCACCTTTCTCAGAAAGACAGCGTCTGATTGCGACCATCTCACCGTGTGCCGTTGGATCGCCATCGGTGCGTCCCAGATTGCGACCACGCGCAATCACCAATCCCTCCTTTACGATCACCGCACCGAACGGGAAGTCGCCCTGGCGCGCCTCATCGAGCGCCATGCGCATGAATTGCTCATCCTCGGCCAACACCTGATCGGCAGCCATTGCGGCAAATGTCCCCGGCATCGCGGGCGTGCAGGCACACCCGGCGATGAAGGACCGCCGGCTGAAAGAAATTTTTGCGTTTTTTGATTCCATTTGCGTCCTGAATCTCGCTTCGGTTTCATGGGCGAGGGATGGAACGCAAATTGTCCCTCGGGCCGACAATAAATTCCAGAAAGCGCAGGCGCTCGCTGGCGCTAGGGTTCCAGTGAGAATGGATAGTGCCCGCTGGAACGAAGAGGCTCTCGCCGGCGTGCAACGCGACGGGCGGTTTCCCCTCCTCCTGCCAGACACCGGTGCCAGAAACGACATGGAAGGTGATCGCGGCCGGGTGAAAATGCCGGGGATTGATCGCACCCGGCGCGTATTCCGTATCCCAAACGATAACCTCCCGATCTGCGGTATTCGGCACGACGCTCCTGAGCAGAGCACGATGCGTGATGTCCGGCTTTTCCTGGGCTGGGGCCGGCTCTGTCAGCAGCATGGCGAAGCCGAGGCCCAAGATGGCGATCACAACGGCTTCCGACAGCTTGGCCAATTTCCTCTCCAGATTCAGGTGTACGCCTATAATCCTGCGAGCTCGTAGCGCGAGAAGTCGTAGCCCTCCTTCACCACGACCTCGAGCAGGAAAGGCGCGCCGGACTCGGTGACACGGACTGCCTTCTTGAGTGCCGGCGCGATGTCGCCTGGCTTCTCGACCCGGATGGCCGCAACGTTGAGCCCGTCGGCGACCTTGCTGTAGTTGCCGCCCACGGTCAGCGCACCGTATTTCGCCGTCGAAAGCTTGAGCACATCGCGCTCGGCCGCCATCACGCCATTATTGAACACGATGGTGAGAATGGCGATGCGGTTGCGCGCGGCGGTCTCGATGTCCATGCCGGTCATGCCGATCGCCGCGTCGCCCATGATGTTCACACAAAGCTTGGACGGTGCGGCGAGCTTCGCGCCCATGATGATGCCGAGCCCGTAGCCGAGCTGCGTCGACTTTCCCCAGCCCATGTACGAGCCCGGCGTGGTCGGCTCGACAAACGGAATGAGCTGCTCGCGCGGGCTGCCGGAATCATGCGTGATGATGAGATTGTCGCGATCCACCGTGCGCATCAGATCGCGGATGACGCGATACTGGTTGATCGGGGTCTCGTCGGAATCAAGATGCTTTGCCCATTCCGCAAGCCACGCCTTCCTGCCCGCCGCAATCTCCTCCTTGAGCGAGGCGAGCGCGTTGCCGCCGCCTGAACCCTTATGCCGGCCAACCTCGGCGATCAACGCATCGAGCACCAGCGCGGCATCGCCGATTACGGCACAATCGACCCGATATTCCTTGTTGATGTCGGCGTCGTCGTTGGTGGAATGGATGATGGTCTTGCCTGCCGGCACGCCCGGGCCGAAAGGCGTGCGGGTCAGGCTTGTGCCAATCGCCAGCACGAGATCGGCGCGCGCCATGAAGTCGGTGAACATTCTGGGACGCGAGCGGGTGGAGGCGCCAAGCGACAGCGGATGGGTCTCGGCAAGGGCGCTCTTGCCCGGATTGGTGGTGGCGACCGGCGCGGGGATGAGCTCGGCCAGCTGCGCGAGCTGCTCGCTCGCCTGCGCATAGAGCACGCCCTGCCCCGCCAGCAGCAGCGGGCTCTTTGCTGCGAGCAGCATCTGCGCGGCGCGCCTGACCGCATCGGGATCAGGCGCGGTGCGCTGCACCGGCACCGGGACGTAATCGAGGTTGCCGCGATATTCCGCCTCCCAGACCTCCGCCGGCACCTCGATCAGCACCGGGCCGCCTTTGCCGCTGCGCATGGCATGATAGGCGCGCCGCATCAGATCGGGCAGTTCCTGCACCGAGTGCGCAAGCGCCGACCACTTGGTGACCGGGCGATAGACGTCGGCGGCGCGGAACACGGGCCGCACATGCTGCCGCGCCAGGGGAAGCCCAGCGGGGATCACCAGCATCGGCACGTTCTCTGAATAGGCCTGGGCGACGCCGGGGAATGCGTTCTCGATCCCGGGTCCGGCCTGAGCCGCAAACACGCCATTCCGGCGGCCGCGCCGGATGCGCGTGAAGCCGTCGGCAATCCCCACACCGACGCGCTCCTGCCGGCACAGAATGGGACGGATATCGAGCGCCGCAGCCTCCTCGATGAGAGGGTTACGCGGGTAGCACGAGAGAAACTCGGTGCCCTCGCGCTTGAGGATTTCAGCAATCACAGCGGCGCCATTCATGCGAGTTTTCCCATTGCAACGATCAACCCTCTCCTGCCGCGGAACAATTTGCAATGTGCGATTTTGATATTGGTGGGAGGGTGCGCCGCAAAGGAAGCAACCGGGAGCGCGGAGCCGAACATGATCCGAAAGCTTAGATCCGGCGAGTACCGACTCTACTCGCGCAAGCGCAACCCGAAGACCGGCAGGCGGCGAAATCTCGGCACCTTCAAGTCGCGCGCAGCTGCCGAGAAGCACGAGCGTGCAGTGCAATATTTCAAGCGCGGGGGTTAATTGTGCCGTCGACAGCAAAGTCCCTGCGGAGTCGCGTCGGCATCTGAGAGCCGCTGTAGTGAGCTAGGGCGACTGCCACTGCCGGAGAGTTACGCGCAATTTACGCCAATTGGCCGCCGAGAATTCCCCCGACCGAACGCTGAGTGAGACCGGAGGGCGGCTATAGCTACTGGATTCGCACTGGGATGCGATTTATCATCGCCGCGTGTGAGGCGCGTCTCATTTCATTGAAATCCAGCTCCCCGGGAGGATAAGGATGCGAATAAGTCGTCTCCTGCAAATCTTTGCCGCCGGCAGTGTCGTTGCTCTCTTTCCGTCGGCGCAGCAAACCGCAGCGCAAAACCAGCCCGCCCCCGCGCTCACCGGCCAGGTCACCTCGGAAGCGGAAGGCGCGATGGAGGGCGTCGTCGTCAGCGCAAAGAAGGCGGGCTCGACCGTCACAGTGAGCGTGATCAGCGATGCGCAGGGCCGATACAGCTTCCCCGCCAATCGGCTCGGCGCGGGCAAATACTCGATCAAGATTCGGGCCATTGGCTATGAGCTTGCCGCGCCAGCAAATGGCGACGTTGCCGACGAGCAGACGACCACCGTTGATCTCAAGCTGCGCAAGACGAAAAACCTCCCATCCCAGATGAGCAATGCGGAATGGATGATAAGCCTGCCGGGCTCCGAGGAGGACAAGGCGTTCCTGCTCGGCTGCGTCGGTTGCCACACGCTTGAGCGCATCGTGCGCTCCACCCATGACGCGGAAGAATGGGCGCAGGTGATTGTGCGGATGAATGGCTATGGCCCGGTCAGCCAGCCGATCAAGCCGCAGCGCATGCTCGATTCCGAGCGCTCGGGCACTCCCGATCAGTTCCGCAAGCAGGCCGAATACCTCGCCAAGATTAACCTCAGCGAGGTCTCGCAATGGGAATACCCGCTCAAGACGCTGCCGCGCCCGACCGGCCGGGCAACGCGTGCCATCATCACCGAGTACGAGATGCCGCGGCCGACAACCGAGCCGCATGACGTGCTCGTCGATAAGGACGGCATGGTCTGGTACTCGGATTTCGGCGAGCTCTTCATCTCCAAGTTCGACCCGAAGACGCTCAAGCTCACCGAATACCCGGTGCAGGAGTTCAAGCCGGGCGCGCCGGTCGGCAATCTCTCGCTGGAACCCGACAAGAACGGCACGCTCTGGTTTGACACCATGTTCCAGGGCTCGCTTGGAACGCTCGATCCCAAGACCGGCGAGATCAAGTATTATCCGCTGGGCAAGGAGTTCAACGACAACCGCGTGCAGCTCAATTTCGTCGGCCTGCGGCACGATGTAGACGGCAAGGTGTGGACCAAGAGCGTCGGCACCCAGGACATCTTCCGGCTCGATCTCGCCACCGGCAAATGGGAGCGCTTTCAGCCGCTCAAGCAGCTGATGGCCAAGGGCCGACACTCGATCTATCAGGTCATCTCGGACTCCAAGAACAATCTCTGGATGGCCGAGTTCACCGACGGCTATATCGGCAAGATCGATGCCAAGACCGGCGAGGTCACCTGGTATCCGCTGCCCACGCGCAATGGTCGGGCTCGCCGGATGAACATCGACGACCAGGACCGCATTCTTGTCGCGGAGTACCGTGGCAACAAGGTCGCCGTGTTCGACACCAAAACCGAGAAATTCACGGAACATCCGGTGCCAGCGACCACATGGCCCTATCGGGCCGCCATCGACAGGAACGGTGAGATCTGGACCGGCGGCATGCACAGCGATCGCGCGGTTCGGGTCAATTCCAAGACCGGCGAGACGGTGGAATATCAGCTGCCGAAAGAAACCAACATGCGCACCGTGTTCATCGACAATTCAACCAACCCGGTCACCTTCTGGACCGGCAGCAACCATGGTGCGTCCGTGGTGAAGGTTGAGCCGCTCGATTAGGGACTTACCAGCCAACCCTTGATAGGGGCGAGGCACCAGCGCGTTTACGCGCGTCTGCGACGCGCGATGCCTCGCCCCTACACTTTTTACGGCACGCTCGATCCTTCCGGATGCGGCACAATCAACACGGCAGCATAATGCGGAGCCGGTCGTGGTCCTCGACCAGCACGGCGCCAAGCTTGCGACTGCGCCCGGTGAGGTCAGCCACGGTGTCCGCCTCCTCGGCCGGACGGCGGAAGAACGTCTCATTGGCATCGTTATGGCGCACGAGCCGCATCTGGCAGGTCGTGATCCGGGCGCCTTCTACCGCAAGCTCGACCATAAGCCCGATCCAGTCCTCGTGTTTGCGTCCGCCGTGGCCGGTGTGGAAGGACAGATTGCCGAGACCGTAAAAGATGGGCCGGCCGCGGTAGAGCTCGACCGGCAGCGGATAATGCGGACCGTGGCCGATGACGATGTCGGCGCCTGCCTCGACTGCCGCATGGGCAATCTCGCTCATATAGGCCAGCGGCTCGCGCCCCAGCCCCCAGTGGCACGAGGCCACCACGATATCGACTTGCGAGCGCAATGCGTGCAGGTCCTTGCCCAGCTCCTCCAGGTCGTGCGCGTCGGCCCAGGTCATGATCACCGGGGGCACGCCGGGGCGATTCGCCGGCGGAATGCCTGCCTGCATACGGCCGGCCGGCACCTGATAGGCAGTGTGACCGCGGAGCACTGCAATCCCGGGCGAATCCTCGTGCGCCTCGTGGTCGGTCGGCCAGTAGACTGAGCTCCGCTGCAGCACGCCGACGCGCACGCCGTTGCGCGCAATGACGGCGGGTGCCCGCGCCGCGGCCAGATCGCATCCGGCTCCCGTGTGAAGGATGTCGAGCGCATCGAGCCGCGCGATTGATGCCATGATGTTCGCCGCACCGTAATTCACGTTGTTTGCAATGCCGACGGCATGAATGCCGGCACGCGCAAGAGCCTCGCCCCCAACCGTTGGATCGGCAAAGAATCCCTCCGTCGAGGTCGAGCGACCCGAAGGCAGGTGCAAGCAACATTCGAGATTGCCGAATACCACGTCGGCTGCTTGCAAATCGGCGGCGATGTTCCGGAACGGCACGTCCGGATTCGTCACGTTCATCAGATTGATGTCGCCCGTGAGAAGAATTCTTGCTGACATGATCGATTCCTGTGACGCATGGAGCCGGCGACCGGCGGCGCAGTCGCGCTGCGCGGGACCGCGCAAGGGCGAGGCATTTCCTTGCGCCGATTATCGTGACAATGTCGCGCCGGAAGCTGGAATGGTGATCTCATATGCCGGGCGAATTCTCGCTGCAACTGCTCGCGCGCATTGTCGTCGTCACCGCTCTGGCGCTGCTGGCAGTCTGGACATTATGGAATTTTCTGCCTGCGCTGGGATGGGCAGCCGTTCTCGCCATTGCAACCTGGCCGTTGCGCCAGCATCTCGTCCGCAATTCCATGCATCCGACCTACTCGGCGATCCTGCTCACTCTGCTCATGGGTCTCCTGATTGTCGGCCCGCTCGTCATTGTTGTCACGCAAGGCGCCCGGGAGGCCGTTCTCGTTTTCAAATGGCTCCGGGAGGTCGGGGAGACCGGCCTTGGCACGCCGGAATGGCTGTCCGAGATACCTTTCGTGGGCGGGTACCTTGCATCGTGGTGGCACGATAACCTTGCGGATCCCGACGCCGCCAAGGAGCTTCTGGGGCGGAGCGAATCCATGCCGTACATGGAGTGGAGCCGGCATGTGGGCCGCGAGCTCATCCATCGCCTGATCATCCTCGGCTTTACGCTCCTGACCCTGTTTTTCATTTATCGCGACGGGCCGCGCCTTATGGAACAGATACACACCATTTCCGACCGTCTCCTCGGTCCACCCGTTCGGCGTTACGCCCGCGAAGTCTTCAGCGCGGTTCGCGCCACCCTCAATGGTCTGGTCCTGGTGGGGCTCGCGGAGGGCGCGGTGCTCGGCGTTGTCTACGCGCTGTTGGGGCTGCCGCATCCAATCCTGCTGGGGTTTGCGACCGGAGTTCTCGCAGCAATCCCGTTCGGCGCCCTGTTCGTCTATACCGTGGCCTCCCTCATTCTTGTCATGCAGTCGCGCGTGACCGCTGCCGTGGTGCTCTTTCTGTTCGCGTCAGCCCTCGTTTTTGTAGCCGATCACTTTGTCCGTCCCGCCCTGATCGGGAGGTCGACGCGGCTGCCTTTCCTTTTCATCCTGCTCGGCATCTTTGGCGGGCTGGAGACGTTCGGGTTGCTTGGCCTGTTCCTCGGTCCCACGCTCATGGCGGTCATGGTGGCGATCTGGAGAGAGGGGGCGCACCAGGAGGCTCAGATCTCGACTGCCGCGGCATAAACGCATCGATGACACACCTGCTTGCAGAGGCGGGCCTGCTCCGCTAGCTGCTGCCACCATGGATGCCGCTGCTCCGCCGAAGGTGAGCTTCGTCTCGCTCGGTTGCCCCAAGGCGCTGGTCGACAGCGAGCGCATCATCACGCGGCTGCGCGCCGAAGGCTATGAGCTCTCGCGCGACCACCGCGGCGCGGACGTGGTGCTGGTCAATACGTGCGGGTTCCTGGACAGCGCCAAGGCAGAATCGCTCGCGGCCATTGGCCAGGCGCTCAACGAGAACGGCAAAGTGATCGTGACCGGCTGCATGGGCGCGGAGCCGGAAAGCATCACGAGCGCATATCCCGGGGTGCTTGCGGTCACCGGGCCGCAGCAATACGAGAATGTGGTCGAGGCGGTCCATCGCGCAGTGGCGCCGCGGCATGATCCCTTCCTCGACCTGCTTCCGCCCGAGGGCATCAAGCTCACGCCCCGGCATTACGCCTATCTGAAAATCTCCGAGGGCTGCAACAACCGCTGCACGTTCTGCATCATTCCCCGCCTGCGTGGCGATCTCGTCTCGCGGGGAGCCGCCGATGTGCTCACCGAGGCCGAGCGCCTGGTTGCCGCGGGGGTCAAGGAGATTCTGGTCATCTCGCAGGATACGTCCGCTTACGGCACCGACCTCAAATACGCGCCGAGCCAGTGGCGAGGACGCCAGGTGAGAGCGCGGTTCTTCGATCTCGCCCAGGCGTTAAGCGAGCTTGGTGTCTGGATTCGCCTGCACTACGTCTACCCGTATCCCCATGTCGATGCGGTGATTGCCTTGATGCAGGAAGGAAGCCTCCTGCCCTATCTGGACGTTCCCTTTCAGCATGCGGCGCCCGACGTGCTCAAGCGAATGAAAAGGCCGGCCGCGCAGGAGCAGACGTTACAACGTCTCGCGCATTGGCGAGCGATATGCCCCGAGTTGACCATCCGCTCGACCTTCATCGTCGGATTTCCGGGCGAGACCGAGGCTGACTTCCAGCTCATGCTCGAGTGGCTTGATGCAGCCGAGCTCGATAGAGTCGGCTGCTTCCGCTACGAGCCGGTCAACGGGGCGCGCGCCAACGAGCTCGCGCCGCCTGTGCCCGACGCGGTGAAGGAGGAGCGCTGGCATCGCTTCATGCAGCGCCAGCAGGCGATCTCGGCGCGGCGGCTCAGGCGCAAGATCGGCAGCCGTCAGCAGGTCATCATCGACGAGCTGTCTGGCGACACAGATCGCGCCGGGCCGCCCGCAGGCTATCGCGCCAAGGGCCGGAGCCGCGGGGACGCACCCGAGATCGACGGCTCGGTGTTCGTCGCGAGCCGCCGCCCGTTGCGGGTCGGCGAGATCGCCACCGTGCGCATCGAGCGCGCGGATGCCTACGACCTGCACGGCACCGTGGTCGGGTATTGACGGGTCAGCGGGCTACCCCGCGCGCTCGCCCACGACGTTGACGACGGCGGTGGTCAGAATCGCAAGCTCGTCCGGCGCGATGGTCAGGGCCGGCGTGAGATAGACGACCGAGCCGAAGGGCCGTACGAATACGCCCTCCTGCACGAAGCGCGCGCGCAAGGCCTCGAGATCGGCGATGTGGTGCAGCTCGACCACGCCGATTGCGCCCCTGACGCGCACATCCTTGACCCCGGCAGCCGTGCGGCATGGCGCGAGGCCCGACTCGAGCGCTCGGGCGATATCGGCTGCCTCCTGCAGCCGCGGCTCCCCCTCGAACAGATCAAGCGATGCATTGGCAGCCGCGCAGGCGAGTGCATTTCCCATGAAAGTCGGGCCATGCATGAGCGCATGCGCGGGGTCGTCCGACCAGAAGGCTTCAAAAACTCCCTTGCGCGCGATGGTGGCGGCAAGCGGCAGCGTTCCCCCGGTGAGCGCTTTCGAGAGCGTCATGATGTCGGGCACGACGCCCGCCGCCTCGCAGGCGAACAGGCTTCCGGTGCGGCCGAAGCCGGTGAAGATCTCGTCGAATATCAGCGGCAGCTCGTAGCGGTCTGCCGCGTTGCGCAAGAGCCGTAGCACCTCGGCGTCATGGAAGCGCATGCCGCCCGCTCCCTGCACCAAGGGCTCGACAATGATACCGGCGATCTCGTCCGCATGCCGGTCGAGAAAGCGCAAGAAATCCGCGGCCGCTGCCTCGCCGGCTGGCAGGTCGATCACATGATGCGGTGGCAGCAATGGCCCAAAGAGCTTGTGCATTCCAGCTTCGGGGTCGCAGACCGACATCGCGCCGGTCGTGTCGCCGTGATAGGCGCCCCGAAACGCCAGGAGCTTGCGGCGCCCCGGTATACCCCGATTGACCCAGAGCTGGATCGCCATCTTCATGGCGATCTCGACCGCAACCGAGCCTGACTCGGAGAAGAACACGCGCTCGAGGTCGCCCGGAGCGAGCGCGGCCAGGCGACGCGCCAGCGTGAGCGCCTGCTCGTGCGCAAGACCGCCGAACATGACATGCGGCAGCACGGCAAGCTGACGTTCGATGGCCGCGCGCAGATGCGGATGATTGTAGCCGTGGCAGGCCGTCCACCACGATGCCACGCCGTCGACGAGCTCGCGCCCGTCAGCAAGCACGATGCGGCTCCCGTATGTGCAAACGACCGGCAACGGAAGCGCCGCGGTTTTCATCTGTGCGTAGGGCAGCCAGGCGTGCCGCAGGCCCGCCTCGTACCAGGCCGGCATCTCACCTGCGTCTGCCGCCTTGCGTGACATGGCAAGCTTCCATTCGATATGGTCTGCCGCCATCCTTGCCCCATACGGAGGCGCAGGTCAGCATCGTATGCGTTCCCTCGATGAGTTCGCCATGGCCAAGCTCGCCGAGCTCGAGCGCGAGAGCCTGCGCCGCGAGCTGGTCGAGACAGCGCGTGTGACCGGCATCTGGATGCTGCGCAAGGGTCGCCGGCTTTTGTCCTTCAGCTGCAACGATTATCTCAACCTCACGCACCATCCGGCGGTGGTGGAAGCTGCAAGCAAGGCGCTGCGGATGTATGGGACAGGCGCCGGCGCGTCGCGCCTGGTGACCGGCAACCATCCGCTCTTTGCCGAGCTCGAGCGGCGGCTCGCGCGGCTGAAGGACACGCAGGCCGCTTGCGTGTTCGGCTCGGGCTATCTTGCCAACCTCGGGATCATCCCCGCGCTGGTCGGTGCCGACGACCTCATTTTGATCGATGAGCTGTCGCATGCCTGCCTGTGGGGCGGCGCGCGCCTTTCGCGCGCGACCGTGGTTCCGTACCGGCACGGCGACCTGCGGCACGTCGAAGCGCTGCTCGCAGAGCTGCGCGGGCGCTATCGGCGCGCGCTGATGGCGACGGATGGGGTGTTTTCCATGGACGGCGATCTCGCGCCGCTGCACGGCCTTGCCGCGCTCGCGCGCCTGCACGACGCCTGGCTCCTGTCTGACGACGCGCATGGCGTTGGTGTTCTGGGCGGCGGGCGAGGCTCGAATTTTGTGCAGGCGGTGAAGGCCGGGGTTCCGCTCCAGATGGGAACGCTGTCCAAGGCGCTGGGTGCCTATGGCGGGTATGTTTGCGCCTCCTCCGTGGTGATCGATCTCCTGCGCAACCGCGCGCGCACCTTCGTCTATTCGACCGGCCTGCCGCCGGCCGCTGCCGCCGCCGCCATCGCCGCCCTCGATCTGATCGAGCGGCAGCCGGACTACGCCGCGCTTCCGCTCGCAAAGGCCAAGGCGTTTGCACGCGCGGCCTGGCTGCCGGAGCCGGAAAGCCCGATCGTTCCGGTGGTGCTGGGAAAGGCCTCCACCGCGCTTGCGGCCTCGGCGCTGCTCGAGGACGCGGGGTTCCTCGTCACCGCCATCCGCCCGCCCACGGTGCCACCGGGCACGGCGCGGCTGCGCCTGACGTTCACCGCCCAACATCCCGACGAGGAGATCGAACGCCTTGCCGATATTGTGCGCATGCGCATCCTTGCGCATCCCACGGCGGCTGCGATCCCCGCCCAATGAGCGGCGTTTTCGTTACCGCAACCGGCACCGATATCGGCAAGACCTTCGTCACCGCAGCGCTGATCCGCCACCTGCGCGGGATCGGGAGTCTCGTCCACGCCATCAAACCGGTCGTCACCGGTTTCGACGAGGCAGACTGGGCGACGAGCGATCCAGCCGTCTTGCTGCAGGCGCTCGGCCATCCGGTCGATCTAAAGGAGATCGCACGCATCTCACCATGGCGCTTGGCAGCTCCGCTGTCGCCGGACATGGCGGCGCGGCGCGAAGCGCGCACCATTGCATTTGCGCACCTGATCGACTTCTGTCGCGATACGTTGAGAAAACGCCCAGGCCTCGTCCTTATCGAGGGCATCGGCGGCATCATGGTCCCGCTCGACGAGCATCGCACGGTGCTCGACTGGATGTCCGCGCTGCGCCTGCCCGTTCTGATCGTGACCGGAACCTATGTCGGCACCATCAGCCATACCCTCACCGCGCTCGAAGTGCTCGCGCGGCGTAACCTCGTTATTGCCGCCGTGGTCGTCAACGAGAGCGAGCGCAGCGCCGCCTCGCTTGAGGAGACGCTGTCCAGCATCGCCCCGTTTGCGGACTGCATCGAGCTGGTCGGCATTCCGCGCCTTGCCGACACAGGCTCCGGGCACCCGGCCTGGGGAAGGATTGCCGCCGCAATCGGCTGCGGGTAGCCGGGCGAACACCTCAGGGTTACCGAGCGCAGCGAGGGTAAGCCGACGCCCGGAATGATGCCGGTGAACGAAGCGTCACGGAACCAGGATGGTCGACCCGGTGGTGGCGCGCCCTTCCAGGTCGCGGTGCGCCTTCTGCGCATCCTTGAGCGGGTATTTTTGGTTGACCGGGATCTTGACCGCCCCGCTGGCTACCACCTGGAACAGCTCATCTGCCATCTTGAGCAGATCCTCCCGTTTGGCTGCATAGGTATTCAGCGTCGGCCGCGTGGCAAACAGCGAGCCCTTGGTCTGCAGAATGTTGATGTTGAAGGCGTCGATCTGTCCCGAGGCGCTGCCGTAGCTCACGAACATGCCAAGCGGCTTGATGCAGTCGAGCGAAGCCGGAAACGTCGCTTTGCCGATGCCGTCATAGACCACCTCGCAGAGCTTCCCGCCCGTGATTTCCTTGACGCGGGTGACGAAATCCTGGTCGCGATAGAGAATGACGTGATGGGCGCCGCTCTTCTTTGCGAGTTCGCCCTTCTCGCGCGAGCCCACGGTCCCGATCACGTTGGCGCCCAGATGGTTCGCCCACTGGCAGGCGATCAGGCCCACCCCGCCGGCGGCGGCATGGATGAGCACGTTGTCGCCTTTCGCAACCCGATAGGTCCGCCGCAGCAGGTATTGCACGGTGAGCCCCTTGAGCATCATGGCGGCGGCCTGCTCATAGGTGATGCTGTCGGGGAGCTTCACCGCCCGATCGGCGGGCAGGATGCGCTCGGTCGCGTAGCTGCCAAGCCCCGCGACGTAGCCGACGCGGTCGCCGACCTTGATGTCGGTGACGCCCGATCCGACGGCGGTCACCTCGCCCGCGCCCTCGTTGCCGGATACGAACGGCAGGCCGACGGGCGAGGGGTACATGCCGGAGCGAAAATAGGTGTCGATGAAATTGACGCCCATGGCATGGTTCCTGACCTTCACCTGGCCCGGACCCGGCGCCGGCACCGGCACATCCTCATAGGTGAGGACCTCGGGACCGCCGACCTTGTGGACTCGCACTGCTGCCACCATTGCTGTCACTCCTGTCACGAACGTCTTGCCGCCAAGGCCGGAATTTCTACTACCCGACGAAGTGGATCAAGCCATGAAATCGGTGCCTATCCGGCATGGGTCGCCTGGTCAGCAAAGCCCACCGCGAAAAAATATGCCGCGATGATCAGCAGTCCCCCGGTGACCCACGGCCCCGGCTCGAGCTGGCGCGCAAGCGCAATGCTTGCCAGCAGCGACCAGGCAATCAGCACGGCGACATTGAGGGCGCGAAATCTCCGTACGCGCAGAGGGTGCGGGAACCGGAACGAGGCGAATGTAAGCACCGCGAGAGTGACGATGATCAGAACGACCAGCCATGGGGCCGGCTTGAGCAGAAACAGGTAGAACGCCACCACGTTCCACAGCGCCGGGAATCCGCGAAAATAATTCCCCGCGAGTTTCATGTCCCGGTCCGCGAAATAGATGGCGCCGGTCATGACTATCAAGGCGCCCCCCGGCAGCGCGAGTTGCGCCGGGAGCAAGCCGCCGGCAGCGATCGCATAGGCCGGAACGAAGACGTAGGTGACGAAATCGACCACGAGATCGAGCACGTCGCCTGACCAGTGTGGCAGGACGGTCGCGACCTTGAGATGCCGCGCAAGCGTGCCGTCTATCCCGTCGACGATGAGTGCCGCGGTGAGGCAGAGAAACACCGCCGTCCACCGGCCGGCCGCGGCATAGAACAGGGCCGCAAGGGCGAATGCGGCTCCGGCAGCGGTGAAGACGTGGACGGAGAAAGCACAGAGTTTGGCGAGAGGAGGCAAGGCAACGCTCCGGGTTCGGCCGCGACTATAAATCGGCCGCGGGGGCTGGTCAGGCAAACTTACGTATTGCATGGCGGTCACCGCTCGACATGCTCGGCGTGCTCTGGCAGCTACACCTGCTGCTGCCGAAGGCGACCGACATGGAAAATGTCAGCGCAGACTGCGTGATCGTCGGAGCGGGGCCGGTTGGTCTGACCGCAGCGATTGCGCTTGCATCGGCCGGGGTGGAAACGGCGCTTGTCGCACGTGCCGCGAGCGCGGATCACCGCACCACCGCGCTTCTCCACGGATCCGTCAATGCCATGGTCTCGCTCGGGATCTGGGAGCGCTGCCGGATGCATGCCGCTCCGCTCAATGTCTTGCGCATCATCGACGACACACGCCGGCTGCTGCGCGCCCCCGAGGTCCAGTTCGCGGCAAGCGAGATCGGCCTCGAAGCCTTTGGCCACAACGTCGAGAACCGGTTCCTGGTGGAGGCGCTCGAGGCGCGCGCGCGTGCGCTCAACTCGCTCACTTGGCTTGCGGCCGACGCCCGCGCCGTGGAGTTCACGGATGAGAATGTCGTGGTGAGCTTGCAAACCGGGGGCTCGGTGACGGCCCGGCTCCTGATCGCAGCCGATGGCCGACGCTCACTGTGCCGCTCCGGCGCGGCCATAGAAACCGAGCGTCGGGCGTGTGCCCAGACCGCCTTGACATTCAACCTCCATCACAGCCGCCCCCACCATGACACCTCGACTGAGTTCCATACCGCAAGCGGCCCGTTTACGCTGGTCCCGCTGCGGGGAGACCGGTCGAGCCTCGTTCTCGTGAGCGCGGCAGACGAAGCGGAAGCCCTCGCAGCGCTCCCCCCATCTGCGATGGCGCAGGAGATCGAGCGGCGGTCGCATTCCATTCTGGGCCGCATCAAGCTCGAGCCCAGCCGGGGCAGCTTCCCGCTCGCGGTCGAGCACGCAAGACGCTTCGGCGCGCACCGCATCGCGCTCGTGGGTGAGGCTGCCCACGTCGTACCGCCGATTGGCGCACAGGGATTGAATCTCGGATTGCGCGATGCCGCCACCATCAGCGAGCTCGTCGTGGCAGCTCGCCGCAGCGGACACGACCCGGGCGCCCGCGAGCTGACGGATCGTTACGATCGCATGCGCCGCACCGACGTAATGAGTCGCTCGCTTGCAGTCGAGCTCCTCAATCGGAGCCTGCTCTCGGGCTTCCTGCCGCTACAGGCGGCACGCGGCACTGGACTCTTTTTGATGCGGCGGAGCGACGCACTGCGACGGGCGGCCATGCGCGAGGGTGTCATGCCCGCAGCCTCGCAACCGCGCCTCATGCGTGGTCAAGCCCTGTGAAGGGAGCTGCGCGTCCAAAAGCCGCTTGGCCTCCTCGAATTGTGCCCATACCGTAGCGGCCGCACGCGAATCCGAGGCCCCGAGGCATGAAGCTCCCGCGCAGCTTTTTCAAGCCGCTCGCGCTTGGCGCACCCGCCCCTCCGCGCGAGCTTCCGGTGCGGCTCGAGCGCATGATCCATTTCGTGCCGCCACACATCGACAAGGTCCGCGCCAAAGTGCCGGAGCTGATCGCGCAGGTCGACGTGGTCCTCGGAAATCTCGAGGATGCAATTCCCGCCGACGCCAAAGAAGCGGCGCGCAGCGGATTCATCGAGATGGCGAAGGCGCATCATTTCAGGGATACCGGGCTTTGGACGCGCATCAACGCTCTTAACTCGCCGTGGATGCTCGATGACGTCATGGCGATCGTCGGCGCAGTCGGAGCAAAGCTCGATGTCGTGATGCTGCCCAAGGTCGAAGGCCCCTGGGACATTCACTATCTTGACCAGCTGCTTGCGCAGCTGGAGGCGCGGCACGCCATCGCAAAACCGATTCTGATCCATGCCATCCTGGAGACCGCGGAGGGCGTCGACAATGTGGCGGCCATTGCGACGGCGTCGCCTCGCATGCATGGGATGAGCCTGGGTCCGGCCGATCTTGCCGCCTCGCGCGCCATGAAGACGACGCGCGTGGGCGGAGGCCATCCAGAGTACAAGGTGCTCGCTGACGGAAAGGGTGGCGAAGCTCGCGCGGTCTACCAGCAAGACCTCTGGCACTACACGCTGGCAAAGATGGTCGATGCCTGCGCGGCGGCGGGGATCAAGCCTTTCTATGGTCCCTTCGGAGACTTCTCCGACCCGCAGGCATGCGAAGTGCAGTTTCGCAATGCATTCCTCATGGGATGTGCCGGCGCGTGGACGTTGCATCCCAGCCAGGTTCCCATTGCCAAGCGCGTATTCTCACCCGATCCGGCCGAAATTGCGTTCGCGAAGAGAATCCTGCATGCCATGCCGGAAGGAAGCGGCGCGGTCATGATCGACGGCAAGATGCAGGACGATGCCACCTGGAAGCAGGCTAAGGTCCTGCTCGACCTTGCTCGCCTGATCGCCGCCAAGGACCCAGAGTTGGCGGAGCATTACGGGCTTTGATCCCGGGCTGAGCCATGAGCAAGATAGGCAGTGCCAAATTCAAGATCGGCCAGGTGGTTCGGCATCGGCTGTTTCCATTCCGCGGCGTCGTGTTCGACATCGATCCTGAGTTCAACAACACCGAGGAGTGGTATCAATCGATCCCCGCGGAAGTGCGTCCGCGCAAGGACCAGCCGTTTTATCACTTGTTCGCGGAGAACGCTGACACCGAGTACATTGCCTACGTCTCGGAGCAGAACCTGCTGCCCGACACGTCGGGCGAGCCGGTGCGCCACCCGCAGGTATTGGAGATATTCGAGCGGGACGAGAAAGGCAGCTACCGGCCGCGCAACTCCCTACTCAACTGAGAGCGAGGCCTGACCCCGCACCGTCAGTGCAGGGTCATCTATCACTTCGCCGCCTATCGTCCGTCAGCGGGTCGGGGCCGCCTGCTGTTGCCCCTCAAGCTTCTTGCGCGCTTCCTCGGCACGGCGCTGCAGCTCTTCCTGCAGCTTCTTCTGCTGCTCCTCGAATACCTTGGGATCGGTGGGCGGGCCGTCATAGGCCTTGCCGAAGTCGCTTAGCGGCACGACCAGGCTGATCGGCTGGCCGGCACCATTGATACCCTGGATCACAAGCCCTTTTCCCTGCTTGAGCTTGCCAATGAGCTCACCGCTCGCCTCGTAATCGGCCATGCAGCCGTTATTGAAGCAGATGACGTAAGGTCCAGTCATGGGCTGGCCGTTGTCCACGATCACGCGCGTGCCGGGCTGCAGCGACATGCCCAGCGGCAAGGTGACGCGAAGCACCTTTTTCGGCTCGTTCTCCGGCTCGATCAGGACTGCGGCAACCACCGGCATCCCCGACTCGACGCGGCCGTCCTTGCCGGTGAAGCAGACCTGCTTGGCGTTCGCTTCCTGACCCTTGAGACAGAACTTGGTCCAGGGAGAGAAGATGAGCTGGGGCTGCTCTCCCTGCTGTGGAGCGGGAGCTTGCTGGGCTTGCGGAGCGGGAGCTTCCGGAGGTTTGGGTGGTGTCTTGGGCGCGGCCTTCGGCGCCGGGGCCTTGGGCGCGGCGGGGGGCGGCGTCTGCGCAAAAGCACCGGGAAAGATCAGCGCGGTGAGAAGCGTGGTTGCCGCCGCGACGGCGAACGCCCGCGCGGCCGGCCGCGCCGGCGCCAAACCCAAGCGATAATGCATCACAAGATCCCTCTTGCTTACCGCCCCCACACTCATTGCCGCGGCCGGAGCGGTCGCCCCATCATAATGTGGTGTCGTCACCAAATGCGGCAGGAGCGTGACCGCGCGGCCGATGCGATTGCGGCCCGATCGGCCGCAGAAAGGAGAAAAGACCTTGCAAAGGGAGGTATAGGAACACAGCGCGTTCCACCATAACGGCCCGCCGTTGCTTGGGAGCGGCGCAAGGTCGCAAGCCTGCAACAACGCACGCAGATGCTTGCCGAATCTCTACCCATGGGGCCACATCCCATCGTGACGCCACCGCCTCCCCGTCCGCACTCGCAACGCCCGTCTGCAGGCAAGCGCGCGCTGCTGCTGGTCGGCCTGTGCGTTTTGGGCGCGCTCCAAAGCGCTGCGCAGGCCGACCCGGCGCGCCATGCCATTGCCATGCATGGCGAGCCGGCAATGCCGGAGGGTTTCGAGGGGATGCCCTATGCCAATGCGGACGCCCCGAAAGGCGGACGGCTCGTGCAGGGCGTGCTTGGGACCTTCGACAGTCTCAATCCGTTCATCGTCAAAGGGATCCCCATTCCGTCGATCCGCGGCTACGTCACCGAGAGTCTCATGGCCCGCGGTTACGACGAGCCCTTCACCTTGTACGGATTGATTGCGAGCTCGGTGGAAACCGACCTGCAGCGCAGCTACGTCATCTTCCGGCTCAATCCTTTAGCCCGTTTCTCAGACGGAAAGCCCATTACCGCCGAGGACGTGATCTTCTCATGGAAGCTCCTGCGCGATCACGGCCGGCCGAACTATCGCAACTACTACGCCAAGGTCGCAGGCGCCGAGGCCATGGGGCCGCAGGCAGTGCGGTTTGATTTGTCCGAGAGCAACGACCGTGAGCTGCCGCTCATTCTTGGCCTCATGCCGGTCCTCGCCGAGCATGCGGTGGTGCCGGACCGGTTCGAGGAAACCTCATTCGTCGCGCCGCTCGGAAGCGGTCCCTACGTCGTCGGCGAGGTCGACCCCGGCAGGAGCGTGATGTTGAAGCGCAATCCCGACTATTGGGGTCGCGACCTTCCGGTCAATCGCGGCTTGTGGAACTTCGAGGAGCTTCGCTTCGACTACTACCGTGATGCCAATACCTACATGGAGGCGTTCAAGCGCGGCCTCTACGACTTCCGCGCCGAGTTTGATCCGGCACGCTGGCAGACAGACTACGATTTCCCCGCGGTGCGCGAGGGGGCGGTGGTCAAAGAAGCGTTCGTGACCGGGCTTCCCAAGCCGGGCAGCTTCCTTGTGTTCAATACGCGCCGGTCGGTTTTTCGCGACGTGCGCGTGCGGGAGGCCATCTCATTCCTGTTCGATTTCGAATGGATCAACCACAACTATTATTTTGATCTCTATCGGCGGACCGCGGGCTATTTCGACGGCTCGGAGCTGTCCTCCTACGGACGCGCCGCCAGTGCGCGTGAGCGGGAGCTGCTGGCGCCGTTTGCCGAAGCCGTGCGTCCCGATGTGCTGGAGGGCACATGGTCGCCGCCGCAAAGCGACGGCTCGGGCCGGGACCGGGCGATGCTCAAGCGGGCGCTCGATCTCCTTGCCACGGCGGGCTACGAGCTTCGCGGCACCGCGCTGGTCGAGCGCAGGAGCGGACGGCCACTTGCCTTCGAGATCCTGGTGACCGCGCGCGACGAGGAGCACCTTGCGCTTCTTTTCTCGCAAAGCCTCCAACGCGCCGGAATCACGGCACGCGTGCGCCGCGTCGATCCGGTGCAGTTCGAAGGTCGGCGCCTGCGCTACGATTTTGACATGATGGAGTACCGCTACGATCAGTCACTGTCGCCCGGCAACGAGCAGACCGTCTACTGGGGCTCGGCGGAGGCCGACAAGCCCGGCACCCGCAACTACATGGGGATTAAAAGTGCCGCGGTCGATGCGATGATCGCGGCATTGCTCAAGGCGCAGTCGCGACCGGATTTTGTAGCGGCGGTGCGCGCGCTCGATCGCGTGCTGATCTCCGGGATGTACACGATCCCGCTATTCCATCTGCCTGAACAATGGATCGCGCGATGGACGAGAATCGGGCGGCCCTCGACGACGTCGCTCTACGGGGTTCTGCCGGAAACCTGGTGGAGCAACGTTCGACCATGAGGCTCGCGCCGTGATTCTTGCAGGACCCCAGGGGCCCGCGACCGCATGCTTCGGCGGCCGTGCAACGCTTGACGACCTGTTCAAGCGCGCAGTGGCCCGCCGACCCGACGCATTGGCCCTGATCGATCCCCCCGATCGCGAGCGCGTCCTGGGCGGAGAGCCGCGCCAGCTCACGTATCGGGAGGCCGATCGGGTCATTTCAGCCGTGGCCGGCCGGCTGCGCCGGATGGGACTGCGCACTGATGCAATCGTTGCCGTCCAGATGGCCAGCACGGTTGAAAGCGTGCTCACCATTCTTGGCGTCTTGCGCGCGGGGCTCATTGCCATGCCGCTTCCGATCCTGTGGCGGCGAGCCGAAATGATCGCGGCGCTCAGCCGGGTCGGCGCCATGGCCCTGATCGTGAGCGGCCGCATTGGCTCTGCCGACCATTATGAGCTTGCGATGGGTGTCGCAGCAGAGGTGTTTGCGATCCGGCATGTTTGTGGCTACGGAATCAATTCGCCCGATGGCCTCGTCGGTTTCGATGATCTTTTCACGACCGATCAGCTGGATCCGCTTCCCGGCTGGGGCGAGGATCGGGCGGCGGAGCCCGGCCCCGGCGTGCATCTTGCGGTCATCACCTGGGACATGTCGGGCGACGGCTCCGTCCCGGTCGCACGCAGTCACGCGGAGCTGATTGCAGCGGGCCTCGCGGTGGCGTCCGAAAGCGGGCTGCGCGAGAACGCAACGCTGCTGTCGACCCTGACGCTGTGCTCGTTCGCGGCAATTGCCAGCTGCATGGTGCCGTGGCTGCTCGTCGGCGGAACGCTTGCGCTCCACCATCCATTCGATGCGGATGCGTATTACCGTCAACTCGCAACAATCAGGATCGACACGGTTGTCCTCCCCGGCCCGGTCGCGGTGCAGCTCGCCCCATCGAGCCAAGCCCCGTTCGACGGTGTTGCTCCCGACGTCACAGCGGTGTGGCGGAGCCCCGAGCGGCTGGCGCGCGCTTTTCCGTGGCGCAAGCCCGAGGCCCGGATGACGGATATCCTCGTGTTCGGCGAAACCGGACTGATTGCCGCCCGGCGCGGAGCAGACGGCCGCCCCGCCGCCATTCCGTTCGGCAGCGCACAAACGGCGCCTGACCGGAGGCGCAAGAGCGTTGCCGCCGAGATCAGACTGACCGCCACGGGCACTCTGGCCATGCGCGGACCCATGGTGCCCAAGGCAGCGTTTCCTCCCGGCGCGGAGCGCAGCCGCTCTCCTCACCTGCGCGTATCCACAAACGGGTATGTCGATACCGGATACCCCTGCCGTCCCGACCTTCCCGCCATGATCGTGACTGGACCGCCGCCTGGTATGGTCGCCGTCGGCGGTTACCGTTTTGCTCTGCGAGAGCTCGAGCGTGTGGTGGACTGCTGCCAGTGCGGGCCGGCAATGGTGACGGCTTTGCCGGACGCACTTACCGGCCATCGCCTCGCGGCAACTGCTTCCGATCGTGAATGCGTACAGGCCTTGCTGCGCACGCGGGGGGTTAACCCGCTCCTCGTCGCGGCATTTGAGTCTCCGAGGCATCAAAGGCGAGAAGCCCGCCGCCCATCGTGAAGACCACGGCCGCCGACGAAACGTTGACGGAGCTTTAACAGCGATCGCCTAGGGTGATGCGTTTTCCGACGCTTCAACTGGCATCGTCATCATGGCGCTGATCGGTCCGATGGTGGTGGTCGCCGAGAGCTCGGCGGCTGATCTGCTCGATGTGCTGCGCGCAGCTGGCGCGTTCCCGGTCGTGGAATCTTCCTGGGCTGATGCCCTGGCGGCGATTGTCGAAATCCAACCCGTTGCGCTTGCCATTGCGGAAGCGGACGCAACGGCCTCGGCCCGGCATGCGCGGGCGCTTACCCAATGCATCGAAGCGCGCGGCGGGCCGATCATGCCGGTGATCGCGCTGGTCCAAGGCAACAGCAGATCGGCGCTCGCCGACGCGCTGCTCATCACGCTCGATGATTCGACCGAACGCCTCATCGCCCGACTGCGCTCGGCATTGCGGATCAGGACGCTGCATGCCACCGTACTGCGTCGTGCGCGGGCGCTTGATCCGGCCCGGCAAATACCGGTTCCGGTGAACCTGCTTGCCGATGCGACGGTGCTCTGTGTCGGCCGTGGCGCTTCCTATCCCGCGCTCTCGGTCGCCATTGGCGAGCGCGTTGGGCTGATCGGCGCCTTCAGCATCGACAACGCCGTGCGCTATCTGAATGCTCGCGAGATCGATGGCGTCGTCATCGGCGATGGACTAGGCGCGCGTGCCGTTGATGCGCTTCTCAGGGGGCTCGCCGAGGATGCGCGGTTTCGCGATCTGCCGGTGGGAGTCCTCAACAACGATGCCTGCGACGACGAACGGCTGCCGAATCTGATCCGGGTCGAAGCCGATCCCGTCGAGCTGGTCGACCGAATCCTTGCTTTCGTGCGGCTGCAGGCTTTTGAAAATCACCTCAAACGGCTGCTCCAATCGCTTGACGGCGAGGGCGGCATCGACCCTCGCACCGGCCTGCTGGAGACCTCAGCCTTCTGGCGCGATCTCGGCCGCGCCGTGGCGGAGGCGGGAGAGGCCGGTGGGGCGCTCTCTGTCGCCCGCTTCTCGCTCGACGGCGTCAGCGAGGAACGCGCCCATATCGATGCCGCCAGATTATTCAGCCGGCTGGTGCGCAACATCGATTTTGCCTGCCGCGAGCAGGACGGGTCGATTCTCGCCGCGTTCACCAGCACGGATCTGCGCAGCGCCCACCTCATTGCCCGCCGGATTGCGAGCGTGCTGCGCCAGACCATGATCTCACCCGGGCGCGATCGCCGGGCCATCAGCCCCACGGTCACGCTGGCGAGCTTCAAGCCGACCGACAACGTGAGCACGCTGGTCGCCCGCGTGGGGGCCTATCCCAAGGCTGCTGCGGCGCATTAATGCGGTTGCTCTGAAACCGCCGTTTCCAATTCCAGACAATCGGTCTACTGTCACGGCCATTCGCGCAGGAGCCGAGAATGACGCTTGCAATCGATATGATCTCCGACGTCGTCTGTCCCTGGTGCTGCATCGGCAAGCGCCGGCTGGAAAAGGCGATCGCGCTGCGTCCCGCCGTTGCAATTGAAGTTCGCTTTCGTCCGTATTTTCTCAACCCGTGGGTGCCGCGCGAGGGCATGAGTCGCGAGGAATATCTCACTGCCAAATTCGGCTCCCCCGAACGCTACCGCGGCATCGCCCAGCGTGTGGCCGACGCGGCCGCCGCCGAAGGACTGAAGTATGCCCCCGACAAGATCACCCGTCAGCCCAATACGCTCGACTGTCATCGGCTCATCCTGTGGGCGGGAGCGCTCGGGCACGCGGCGGAGATGAAGCAGCGCCTCATGGAGCTTTATTTTGCCGAGGGGGCCGACCTTTCCAGCCGTGAGGTTCTGACCGAGGCCGCGGCCGTTTGCGGCCTCGATGCGAACGAGGTGCGCCGACGGCTTGAAAGCGACGAGGATGTTGCATTGGTCGAGAAGGAAGCCAGCTCCGCCAAGGAGGCGGGCATCGACGGCGTGCCCTGCTTCATTTTCAATAACGCGCTTGCCGTTCAGGGGGCGCAGCCGCCGGAATATCTTGCCCAGGCGATCGATCGCGCCGTGCAGGAATACGCGAGCCGTCCGGCTGCCGAATAGGCGCGCCCCCGGGTTGTTACGCGGCCTTCGCCGGTTGGGCGAGAGCAACGAGGTTGCGCAGGATTGCGATGGTCCCGCGCAAGCGCTGCTCGGGCTCCTCCCAGTCGTCGAAGAACACGACTTTCATGTCGGGCCGCACCCGCGCCGCGCGGCCCTGATCACGGATGAAAGCCACCAGGCGGTCGGGATTGGCAAACGTATTGTCGCGGAAAGAGATCACCGCGCCTTTCGGGCCCGCCTCGATCCGCTCCACGTTGGCCTGGCGACAGAGCGCCTTGATGCCGACGATCTGCAGCAGGTGCTCGACCTCCGACGGGAGCGGTCCGAAGCGGTCGACCAGCTCCGCCCCGAAAGCCTCGATGTCGCGTTCGTTCTCGATCTCCGCCAGCCTGCGGTAAAGTCCGAGCCGCACCGGAAGATCCGTGACGTATTCCTCGGGAATCATCACCGGTGCGCCGATGGTGATCTGCGGGGACCATTTATCGGAGACCGGCGCGGTAATCCCGGCCTTCAGACTTGCGACCGCCTCCTCTAGCATCTGCTGATAGAGCTCAAAGCCAACCTCCTTGATGTGGCCCGACTGCTCCTCGCCAAGCAGATTGCCGGCGCCGCGTATGTCGAGGTCGTGGGAGGCGAGCGCAAAGCCAGCCCCGAGGGTGTCGAGCGACTGCAGTACCTGAAGCCGCCGCTCGGCCTGCGGCGTGATCTTGCGAGTCGGCGGCAGCGTGAACAACGAATAGGCCCGCAGCTTCGAGCGTCCCACGCGTCCGCGCAGCTGATAGAGCTGCGAGAGCCCGAAACGGTCCGCGCGGTGCACGATGAGCGTGTTCGCGTTCGGGATGTCGAGGCCGGATTCAATGATCGTAGTCGACAGCAGCAGATCGTATTTGCCGTCATAGAAGGCCGACATGATGTCGTCGAGCACGGTCGAGGGCATCTGGCCGTGTGCGACCGCGACACGCAGCTCCGGCACCTCCTTGTCCAGGAAATCCTTGACACCCGGGAGGTCCTCGATGCGCGGACAGACATAGAAGGCCTGGCCGCCGCGATAGCGCTCGCGCAGCAGCGCCTCGCGCACGATCAGAGGATCGAAGGGAGAGACGAAGGTGCGGACCGCGAGGCGGTCGATGGGCGGCGAAGCGATAAGCGAAAGCTCGCGCACGCCTGAAAGCGCAAGCTGCAAGGTGCGCGGGATCGGCGTTGCGGTCAACGTGAGCACATGCACCTCGGAGCGGAGCTGCTTGAGCCGCTCCTTGTGCGCCACGCCGAAATGCTGCTCCTCGTCGATGACGAGCAGACCAAGATCGCGAAACGCAATCGATTTGCCCAAAAGCGCATGCGTGCCCACCACGATGTCGATGTCACCGCTGGCGACGCCCTGCTTGACCCGCGCCAGCTCCTTGCCGGCAACGAGACGCGAGGCGTGACCGATCTTCACCGGGAAACCGCGAAAGCGCTGCGTGAAGGTGCTGGTGTGCTGGCGGGCAAGCAGCGTGGTGGGCACCACCACGGCGACCTGCTTGCCCTGCATCGCGGTCACGAAGGCGGCGCGCAGTGCAACCTCGGTCTTGCCGAATCCGACATCGCCGCAGACCAGACGGTCCATGGGCCGGCCCGATACAAGTTCCGCCAGCACCACATCGATGGCAGCCTGCTGGTCCTCGGTTTCCTCGTACGGGAAGCCGGCGCAGAACTCGTCGTAAGGCCCGCTCTCGACGGTGAGCCGCGCCGCTTCGCGCAGCTTGCGTTCGGCCGCGATCTTGATGAGCTCGCCCGCGATCTCACGGATGCGGTTCTTCATGCGCGCCTTGCGCGCCTGCCAGGCCCCTCCACCGAGCCGGTCGAGATCGACCTCGGTATCCTCCGAGCCGTAGCGCGACAGAAGCTCAATGTTCTCCACCGGCAGGAACAGCTTATCGCCGCCGGCGTAGTGGAGCTCGAGGCAGTCATGCGGCGCGCCGGCAGCTTCGATCGCGCGCAGCTGAATGAAGCGGCCGATACCGTGATCGACGTGGACGACGAGATCGCCGGCCGAGAGGCTGGTCGCCTCGGCAATGAAGTTCTCGGCGCGCCGCATGGTTCGGCGCGGACGCACCAGACGATCCCCAAGAACATCCTGCTCGCTGATGATCGCGGCGTCCGCGGTCTCGAAGCCGCTTTCCAGCCCGAGGACGGCAAGCGCCACCTGGGGCTTCGGCAGACTGAGGGCTTCCGGCCATGAGGCTACGGGCGAAAGGTTTGCGAGCCCGTGGTCGCGCAGCACGTGCAACATGCGCTCGCGCGAGCCTTCGCTCCACAGCGCAATCGCGACACGCCTGCCAGACGCCTGCAGATCGGCGACGTGTCTCGTCAGAGCGGCAAAGACGTTGCTGCCGGGCTGGGCACGCTCGGCCGCAAAGCTGCGGCCCTGCCGGGCTGCGACATCGATCGCTGTCCCCTGCCCCTGCGGATGCGAAAACGGCGTCAACCGCGCGAGCGGGAGATGCTCGAGGCGCTGGTGCCACTCGGCTTCCTGCAGGTAGAGCCGCTCGGGCACCAGCGGCTTGTACGGCGGGCCGGACCCCCGCTGTGCGAGCGCCTGCCGGCGCGCGTCGTGATAATCCTTTATCTGCTCGAGACGCTCACGAGCGGC
>Ga0306925_10000304_pt1 | contig 33971 bp, 32 predicted proteins | sample flu12Cox44000176_FD_203755 | JGI IMG/M metagenome (GOLD analysis project Ga0306925, IMG submission 203755) | Lab enrichment of tropical soil microbial communities from Luquillo Experimental Forest, Puerto Rico - flux8day.12C.oxic.44.000.176 (v2)... | ecosystem: Environmental > Terrestrial >... | reverse complement strand
TGTTGCGACGGAACGGCCTCGAATCCAATTAGTCAACCGGTCCCAAATCCGGGGTCCACTTCAGAGGAACAATAATCCGCTTGGTGCGCAATCGGATTCCATCCTGGGTGGGGTCGGGTTCTTCTTCTGACGCTCAGCATCGGGTGACGCATGACGAGGTGGGCGAATTGGATTACACCGGCTGCGCTGGTCATGTCCGCCGGCTCGGCCGCGCATGCAGTTCAATATCTCTCCATCGCCCAGGCGCAAAAGCATGCCTTTCCTGCAGCAACGAGTTTCGCGATCGTGCAGGCGGATCGCATCTGGCGGGCCGAAGCCGGTGGTCGTGTCCTTGGCTTCTTCATCTTCGACCGCGTGATCGGCAAGCACCTCTATATCGACTACTCGGTTGCACTCGATCCGGCAGGCCGCATCCGCCAGGTCGACATCCTCGCCTATCGTGAATCCTATGGCGGCGAGATCAGGTCGCCCAGCTGGCTCGCGCAGTTCGTGGGCAAGTCCAACGCCAGTCCGCTGCAGGTGGGCAACGACATCCGCAACATTTCCGGGGCCACGCTGTCGTCGCAGCATGTGACCGAGGGGGTGAAAAGGATCATGGCCATTGCAAACCGTCTCAAATAGCGTGCGCCAGGCGCGGCCACTGCTTGGTACGTTCGTGGAAATCTCGGCTGCAGGGGCTGCTGCCCCGGCGATGCATGCGGCCGTGGAGGCGGCATTCGGCGCTGTTGCCGCGGTGCACGGACTCATGAGCTTTCATGATCAGGCAAGCGACGTTTGCCGCCTCAACGCCGAGGCCTGCACGCGTCCGGTCAAGGTGCATGCCTGGACCTTCCAGGTCATCAAAGCCGCACTCGACTTGCATCGGCGCTCGGCAGGCGCCTTCGATATCGCGGTTGCTCCGGTCTTGCAGGACATGGGCCTGCTCCCTCGCCATTACGACCGATCGTGTTCGGGCAAGCCTGCAACCGCGCAAGCAATCGAGTTCATTCCTCCTCGCCGCGTTCGCTTCACGAATAGCAACGTCAAGATCGACCTGGGCGGAATAGCCAAGGGTTTCGCAGTCGATCGCGCGATCGATGCACTGCAAGCACACGGCGTGCCGCGTGGCCTGGTCAACGCGGGCGGCGATCTCGGCGTGTTTGGAGCTCCCGAAGCGGTCCATGTTCGCGATCCGCGCGATCCGCGCCGCCTGATGTGCTGCGTCGTCTTGCGCGATGGGGCGCTCGCGTCGAGCGGGAGTTGCTTTGATGCTCTACGCGCATCGAAGATTATCGGCTCGGCGATCATCGATCCGAAGATCGGGACGCGCCCGCGCACCATCGCCGGCGCGACCATACGCGCACCATGCTGCTTGCTTGCCGATGCCTTGACCAAGGTGGCCATGATCGCTGGCCCGTCTGCGGCCCCAGTGCTTGAGCATTACCGCGCCAGCGCCCTGATTGTTCTTCGCGACGGCAGCGTGCGCATGACCCGCGATTTCGAAGGCGCCGTGTGCCTTGCGGCTTGATCCTCGTTTCCGGCTGGCGCTCTATGCCGCCTTTGCGTCCCTTTTCTCCACGGGTGCCGGCTGGCTCGCTGCCGATCGGATGATGCGGCACAGTTCGAGCTCCGTCGAGGCGTGGCAGACCGCGTCGGCCACCCTTCTCATGCTGCACGGCGGGGTCGCCATGGCCACGCTCATGCTGCTGGGCGCACTTTTTCCGCTGCACATGCAGCGCAGCTGGCGAAGCGGAAGAAACCGCCTGACCGCGGCTGCCATGGTGGCTTTCAACGCCGCGCTCGTGGTGACGTCATTCGGCCTCTATTATGCGGGATCCGAAACCATCCGACCCTGGATGAGCGATATGCACACCGGGCTCGGGCTGCTGCTGCCCGTTCTTGTTCTTGTCCACGTCACCGTTGGCAGGCGCGGGTTCTAAGCCGTCAGCTCTCGTCCGGTTTGCCGATATGATGCTGGGCGTACAGCTCGAGGCCGAGCTTGGCGACAAGGTCGAGTTGCGTTTCCAGAAAGTCGATGTGCTCCTCCTCATCGTGCATCAGCTGCTCGAAGAGGTCGCGCGACACATAGTCCTTGACCGAGTGGCAGTGAGTGGCCGCTTCCTGATAGAGGGCACGGGCAGACATCTCAGACGCCAGGTCACAGTCGAGGATCTCCTTTACGGTCTGCCCGATGCGCAGCGGATCGAGCACCTGCATGTTCGGCATGCCCTCGAGAAAGATGATACGCGCAGTAAGCTTGTCGGCATGCTGCATCTCCTCGATCGATTCTTCGCGCCACTTCTTGGCGAGCGCCTTGTACCCCCAATTGTCGAGGAAGCGGTAATGCAGCCAATACTGATTGATCGAGGTGAGCTCGCTGCGAAGCCCTTTGTTCAGATATTCAATGACCCTCGGATCGCCTCTCATGCGGCGCTCTCCTGGTACGATTTGTGTCGATCACCTGATGCGACGGCAGCTGCATTCCGCAAAAACGCACGAGAGCCGCGCCAGAAGCGGGCGCTCGCTGCACGATCTAATATCCAGAAAGTTGCCTGATCAACCCCCGCACAAACGATCCCCGGCAAATGCGCCTCCGGCGACCGCTTCGTCCATGATGCGGCGAATGGTGCGCGCGCAACGACCGCACTGCGGGCTGCAGCCGAGGCAGCCATAAACCTCCCCCGTGGTGCGAGGCATTGCCGGCGTAGAAAGCGCTGTCCGCACGTCATGATCGCTGAGCACATTGCAAGAACAAACGATCATGGCGGGCAAAAGCTCCCTGGATACTTAGTCCCGTCTGCAACCAACTAGCCCAAGCGAGCCGCCGAGGCAAAAGCAATCGACTGAATTTACATGCATTCCAAACTGGCCGCCCGCTCCCGGTCCATGCGCGGCCTAGATGAAGAGGCGTCCGCCCTCCTTGATCTCGATCAAAGAGGGCCGCCCTGCATGACCGACGGTCGAAAAACCACGCAGCCGCCGTGACATAAGCACGCATCCCCACCAAGGCCCGCGGCCTTTCATGGCAGGCATCCAGACGGGAAAAAAGCTTGAATTTTCCCGTGATGCCCCCCATTTTGGCGGCGGAGGCTGGCGCTGCAAGGACGCCGGCCTCTCTGCTTAATCCCCTATTTTGCCGACCGGCGCCGCCCCGTGTGGCTCCGAGCCCGGAGCAAGAGAGCGGGCGATGCGCGGGGCTGCTGGCTTGCTGCGTCGGTTTGATGCACTCGCCGGTGGTTCAGCAAACACGTAGAGGAACGCTACCCGATGGCTCATGATATGGATGGGCTGCTGCAGGATTGCCGAAACAGCGTGCCGGCGCAGCGCCACGAGGCAACGGATCTGCCTGATGTACAGGACGCAGGACTCGGGCTGAGCCCCGAGCGGCTGCCTCGTGCGTTCGCGCGGCAACAGCCGCCTGCGCGCGCTGCGCAACAGAAGCCCGTTGACGATGAGGAGTTGCCGGAGGAGGACTCCGCCGATCAGTTGATCGAGCAGTTGACCAGCCGCAGCTCCACGGTCCCTCCTACTGAAAGCTCCCGCCGCGAGATTGGTTTCTCCCGCGACCTCGTCGATACCTATTTCCGGCAGATGGGCAGCGCCGAGCTGCTGACGCGCGAACAGGAAGTTGCGCTCGCCAAGCGCATCGAGGCCGCTCAGATCGCGGTTCAGCAGAGTCTTTGCGCCATTCCCATGCTGATCGAGCGCCTCGCGCAGTGGGAAAGCGATCGGCGCGCGTGCAGCTTGCGCCTGGGAAATCTCATCGATCTGGCGATGCATAGTACAGATGCATCCGGCCGGCAGCCGGCGCACGCTGAAGCAATGGTTGAAGAGGAGAATGCCGAGCGCGAGGCCGAACGGGAGGCGGCTGTGCTCATCGAGGTCGGCGCGCGTCTTGAAGCCGTGGCCGAGATTGCGAAGGAGATCGGCGCCGTGGCCCGCAGGCGCGTGGCCGCGCTTGAGCGCGGGCGGGAGCCGTCCCGGCGCGACCGAGCACGCCTCAAGCAGCTCGCGTCGAGCGTCGCGGGCACAATCGGTAACCTGTGGCTGCATCCCGACCGGATCAAGGAACTAACCGAAGACCTGGAACGCGAGCAGCGCATTGTGGCGGGCATCGATCGCGAGCACCTGAAGCTCGCCGCATGCTGCGGGATCGGGCGCACCGACCTGCTCGAGCAGTATCTCGGCCACGAGCTCGATCCGCAGTGGCCGGCGCCGGCAGGCGCACGGCCGGTACGGAACTGGCGGCGCTTCGCCAAGCAGCATTCGGCGCGACTTACGCAGTTGCGCAATGAGCTCGTCGCGGTCGCGCAGCGCACCGGGTTGCCGATTGCTGACCTGCGCGCCACCGGGGCCGAAGCCAATCGCGCCCGGCGAGCGCTCGCGGCCGGCCGCGAGGAGATGGTCCGGGCACATTTGCGGCTGGTTGTGGCCATTGCCAAGAAGTACCGCCGCAACAGCTCGCTTGACCTTCTTGATCTGATCCAGGAAGGCAATATGGGTCTGATGCATGCCGTCGAAAAGTTCAACTATCGACGCGGTGTGAAGGTATCGACCTATGCGGTGTGGTGGATTCGCCAATCCATTGCGCGCGCGATTGCCGACCAGGGCCGCACCATCCGGATTCCTGTTCACATGACGGAAACCGCGGGCAAGGTGCTGCGCGAGCGGCGCAAGTTTCGCCAGAGCCACGGCCGCGAGGCTCAGTCCGCCGAGATTGCCGCACGCGCCGGCATGCCGATCGCGCGCGTGGAGCAGGTGCTCACGATCGTGCAGGAGCCCACCTCGCTTGACCTGCCGATCGGAGAGGACGGCGATGCGACGCTGGGCGATCTGATCGCGGCCGCCGACGGCGTTGATCCGCAGGCCGCCGCGGAGGCAAGCGCGCTGGCAAGCTCGGTGACCGAGGCGCTTGCAGGGCTCACCCCGCGCGAGCAGCGCATCCTGCGCATGCGGTTCGGCATCGGGGATGCGCGCGATCACACGCTGGAGGAGGTCGGCCAGGTGTTCGGAGTGACCCGCGAGCGTATCCGGCAGATCGAGGCGAAGGCCCTGGAGAAGCTGCGCGATCCTGCGCTTGCCCGCAAGCTGATGACATTCGCGGAATAGAACGGCAAAGCGGTAGGGCGGATCAGGGAAGCGTAATCCGCCCTACCAACTTTCGCGATCGCGGCTCAAATCTCTATCCTCTGGAACTCGATGGGAAACGCGTGCATGCGTTGCGCGCCGCTCTGCGTGATCTCAACGGTCTCGGCGAACACACAGCCAGTCTTGCCCTCGCGCCATTTCGGATCGAACAGGTCAGTGTTGAACGCGAACACCATCCCCGGCTCGAAGCGATCGCCGACCTCCTTGATGGCCTTGCGGTCGGCCGCAATCGCGTGGTGGCGATAGCGCGGGTACTCCAGCGAGGCGAGCCCGTGCCCGTGAATGCCGGCCTCGCAGATGCCGAGCCCGCGCGCATCGATCTCGTCCTTGACCGCCTCGAGCGCCACGGAGATCGTCTTGCCCGGCCCGAAGCTCTCCAGCCCACGCTGGTAGGCGGCAATACAGCCCTCGTAGATCGCAAGCTGCCTGTCCTCGGGCTCACCGAGGCAAAAGGTGCGCTCGACGTGGGTGAAGTAGCCGCCGAGCTTGGGATGCATCTCGCAGATGATAAGGTCGCCACGCTCGATCGGGCGCGTGGTCGGGACGCGGAACGGATGCGGATAGGGATAGCGGTCGCAGTTCCATAGGAACAGTGTCGGCTCTTCCCCGCCGTTAGCCGTCATCGCCGCCATCATCCCGGCATACACCTCGCATTCCTTCACGCCGGGCCGCGCCATGTCGCGACAGGCGGCAAGCATCAGGTCTCCGAGCGCCGCGGCCCTGCGCAGGACGGCGATCTCTTCGGCGCTCTTGATCGCGCGCACCTTCTCCAGCATGTCGTCAAGCGGCACGATCTGCGCGTTCGGCAGGAGAGATTGCAGCCGCATGTAGACGTCGTGCGGAAGCCAGCCGTCCGGGTCGAGCGGACCGGCGAGCCCGTCGGTACCGATCCTGCCGGCTTCCAGCTTGAATTCCTTGATCCGATCAGCGACTGAGTCGGCCCAACTCACTCTCCGCGGCCGCACATCGGCCACCCAATCCTGCGCGGCGCGCCACCCTTCCAGGAACGTGGGCATCTGCACGATCGAGGTCGGCTCGCCATCGGCCGGGAACACCAGCACATTGAACTCGGCGTTGCCGCCGATGGGGGCGAGGTAGCGCGCGTTGGCAGTATAGAAATCCCACATCGTGGGCCAACCCCATAGAACAAAGGCGTCGAGGCCACGGGCCGCCATCTGCTTGCGCACGGCGGCCCAGCGGCGGTCGCGCTCGGCAAGCGAAAGGCGGGGAAGTTCGAGCGTGCTGCGCATGTTGCCTCCTGTCAGGCCGCGGCCTTCATGTCCCTGAGGCTTGCGAGATAGTCGGCGATCCCCCTTTCGAGATCGTATTGCGGCTGGTAGCCAAGCTCCGCGCGCGCCCGCGTAATGTCATAGACGCCGGTTGCCGGATACGGGAAACCGTAGAAATTGAGTCCGCCGCCGATCTCTATCCGTGCGCCCGGGATATGCTCCCGGATGATGCGCTCAAAGTCGCGCAGGGTCACGCCTACGCCGGTGCCGATATTGTACACGCGGCTCTGCACCTTCTCGGCGACGGTTGCGAGATAGATGCCGAGCGCGGAATCCTTGTTATAGATAAAGTCGTCCTTGTCGTCGCCGCCCTGCGCAAGCGTGAACGGCAGTCCGTTCGCAGGATTTTCGACAATGCGGCTCATCACCGCCATTGGACCGTGGCGCGCGGTCTTGCCCGGCCCGTAGGTCGAGGCGAACCGCAGCGAGACCGTCTCCACGCCCAGGTTGTCGTTGTAATAGGTGCAGACGTTCTCGCCCATGAACTTGGCGGAGTCATAGATGCGCTTGGGCCTTGCCGGCACGTCCTCGGGCATTGGCTTCCAGGCCGGCGAGCCGTATTCACCCGTGATCGGGCCGTACACGCCCTTGGCGCTGGTGAAGACGACACGCCGCACATCGAGTGCGCGCGCCGCCTCCAGCACATTGACCAGTCCCATGACATTGACCTGGATGCTCAGCGCCGGGTTGGACGCGGAAACCGCACCGACGAAGGCCGCCGCATGCACCACGTGCGTCACATGGTGCTTCTTGATCGCCTGCAGCAGACGCGGCATGTCGAGCACGTCGCCCTGCTCAAAGTCGATCTTCTCGATGATGTCACGAATCAAGGAGTCGTCGCGATGGCGGGCGAAGATCACCGGACGGTGCCCTTCGCGCACAAACTTGCGGCTGGTCTCGGCGCCGATAACGCCCATTCCGCCGGTGATGAGAACTTTCATCTCACTCGATCCTGGCGCCGACCGCGTTGATTATCGCGCTCCAATGCTTGAAATCGCTCTGGATGAGCTCGCCGAATTGGACCGGCGAAAGATCGACGCGCTCGAGGCTGTTGGTCTTGAAATAGTCCCGCGACGCGGGCAGGTCGAGCGCTCGCCCGACATCGGCATGGAGCTTCGCGACCAGCTCGGCCGGCATGTTGGCGGGCCCCCACATTGCGAACCACACTGAAGTGGCAAATCCAGGCACGCCTGACTCCGAGATCGTCGGCAGCTCCGGCCGCGCGGTGAGCCGCTTCTGCGTCGCCGCAGCGAGAATCCTGACTTTGCCGACCGGCTCATACTGCTCGATGCTGGACAGGTTGAGCAGCAGCATCGAAACCTCACGGGCGAGCAGCCCGTTCGTCGCGGGCGCCGCGCCTCGATAGGGGATATGCACGATGTCGGTGCCAGTGCGCTGCTTGAAGTCCTCCATGCTCAGATGGGCATAGGTTCCGATGCCGTAGGAGCCGTAATTGAGCTTGCCCGGCTGCGCCTTTGCGAGCGCGATCAACTCCTGCACGCTGCGCGCCGGCAGCGACGAATTGACGACCAGCACCGGGGAAGCCCGGCACAACACGATGATCGGCGTGAAGCCGCCAGGATCGTAAGTCAGCCTGGAGAACAGCGCGGGATTGGCGGTAAACGTCGAGTCCGGAGCAACCAAAAGCGTGTGTCCGTCGGGGGGCGAGCCACTCACGGCTTGCGCGCCGACGCCGGTGTTGCCGCCAGGCCGATTGTCAACCACCACAGGTTGGCCCCACATCTCCGTCAGGTGCTGTGCCACAAGGCGCGCCATGGTGTCGGTGACGCCACCGGCGGGCACCGGCACGATCAGCTTGACCCCGGCGCTCGGGAAATTCTGCGAATAGGCCGGAGCTGTTGCCGTCAGCGCCGCCGCCGCGATCGCGGCCGCCGCGGTGAAAGCGGATCGCACCTTGATGGCGACGGGCTGCATCGATCCTCCGCGTGAAATACGGCTCAGCGCGCGCTCGCGCTACCGACAACCGGGTTGCCAATGCCGAGCGGCTCGGCATCGATGAGCACGAAGGCGACCCGCGCGCGCTTACTGCTGCGGTTCGCCCAGGCATGATTGGTGCCGCGCTGGATCAGAATGTCGCCGGCCTTGAGCTTTACCGTCGATTGATCCATGTCCATCTCGATCTCGCCTTCAATCACGATGACATAGTCGACTGTCTCGGTGCGATGCATGTGCGGGTGATTGCCGGGCGGAAAGTCGATCACAGCAAAACGCGTTCCATTCGCCGGCGGCGCGGTGCCGAGGATACGCGCGCCCATGTCCTCAATCTCCTCGCCGACCGGAACCGCTGCCGGCGCACCGTCGGTGCACCACATCATCGTGGACACAAGCCCGGCCTGCGGGCGCTTGGCGTTGGTTGCAGGTGCGTCGATGAGCACCTTGGCGATATTGCCGGCATCGTGCCCGGTCACCACCCGGCGGATGGGCGGGTAGCTTTCCATGCTTCGCGCCCTCCCTGCGCTGTACCCAAGTTCATTTTGATGTTGCTAACCGACGAGTTAGCGCGGCAAAAAACGCGGTGTCAACGCGGCTGCGGGACTGCTGGTAGTGCGGGGCATGACGGCACAGTATTTGGAGCAACATTTCGAAGCTGGCCCATCATCGCAGGCATTTGCAGCGCGCATCGTGCTCGCTTCTCGGCAAGCGTAACAATACTGAGACCGTGCTGCGAGCCGTTTGCGCGAGCAAGCTCGAATTGATTATTCTATGGCCAGGCCCCTGCAGTCTTTAAGCAACGAGCGTCTCACGGCCTTTCGCAGAGCACAGAGCCGACATGAAAGAAAATATGGCGGTCGGCCCACACGACGTTCTGCTCGTCGTCGACATCCAGAACGACTTCTGTCCCGGCGGGGCGCTCGCCGTTCCACGCGGTGACGAGGTTGTACCGCTCGTCAATCGTCTCGCCGCACGCTTTGCGCATGTGGTTATCACCCAGGACTGGCACCCGGCGAGACACCTTTCGTTTGCCTCCAGCCATCCCGGCCGCAAGCCTTACGAGACGATAGAAGTTGCCTATGGGCCACAGATTTTGTGGCCGGATCATTGCGTGCAGGGCACGACGGGGGCGCAACTGCGCGATGATCTGCACATCCCGCATGCCGAGCTCGTTCTGCGCAAGGGCTACCATCGTGGGATCGATTCCTATTCCGCGTTCTACGAGAACGATCGCGCGACCCACACCGGGCTCGCCGGATACCTGCGCGAGCGCGGCTTGCGGCGAGTTTTACTTGCGGGGTTGGCGTTCGATTTCTGCGTGCGCTTCTCGGCCGAAGATGCAAGACGCGAAGGGTTCGAGGTCACCGTAATCGAAACCGCGTGCCGCGGCATCGACATCGACGGCTCGGTGCTTGCCACGCGGCAAGCGCTCGCGGCACTCGGGATTGCGTGCGTGCAGGCCGAGAGCTGAAACCCGGCTTAATGCGAGATCAGGGCCGGAACCGTCATCGAGGCCAGTATTCCGCGCGTGACCGCTCCGAGCAGGAATTGGCGGAACAGCGTGCGGCACGGCACGCGCGGCGTGAGAGGGATTTGCGGATCAAGCTGCGCGCGCGTCAAGCCATCTTGCGAGGATCCATCGCGCTCCGCCGGCCCGCCCAGGGACGCGCAACATCGCGAAAATCCCGCCAGGCAGTGCGTACTTCGGTTTCTGAGCTCGCTAGGCGTGCCGCCTGCCAGCCGAGCACCGCACCGAACGCCTCGCGCGCGGAAGCGGGCATGACATCGGGTGCCAGCTCGGCCAGGAGATGGCGAGTGGTGCCGGCGTCGTTGTAGCGACCGAGCCGCTCCTGCAATCGGCTCAGCCGGCGCGCGTAACGCTTGGCGGCGCCGTCTGCGCCCAGGAGCGGCAGGAAGAAATCAGCGGTATAGCGCAGCTTCTTCACCGCCAGCCGCAGCTCGTGGCGCCCTTCCAGAGGCAGGTGCTTGAAATGACGGCCCCGCTTGAGCACGCGATCGTGCTGCTTGGCGAGCGCGCGTGCCGCAAACACCGCTGCCGGCGCGGCAAGCTCGGGCAGGCGATCGCCGGCGACGTTGCAGCGCCATCCGCGCTGCTCGACCCATGCCCCGAGCGCAAGCTCGAAGCGCCCGATCCGCCGGTCGACGAGCGCGGCGCGCGCAGTAGCATAGCCGTTGCGGCGCGACTGCTCGGCGATCTGGCGTACCGCGTCGAAGCCCGCCACCGTGTTGCACGCCTCTGCCACCTCGGTCAGGGTCTGGCTGAGAAATACGTCCCAGTTGCGCGCGCTGCCGAGCATGCCCGCCAGCCATTTCGCATCAGCGCGCAGCGAGGCAAGCGTCGCCGAAGGCGCCAGCGGACGCAGCAGCGTGAGCGCGCAGCGCAGGCGCCGCAGCGCAATGCGGAGCTGATGGACACCTTCCGGATCGCGTCCATCCTCGGCCGCCGGCTGATTGAGCGCGAGTTGCTGCAACGCCGAGCGCAGAAATTGCGCAAAGGCGTCATCGAGGGAGATGTCGTCGGCCGGCAGTGGCTGAGACGACCAGTGCACCGCAGGCGGCGTCTCCAACGCAAGCTCGAGGCCGCGCTCGGCCTTGGTGCGCATGGAAGGACGCACCGCGGCCTGCTCGGCCAGTGGGAGCGCGACTTCATAGAGTGCTGCTGTGCCACCGCTCTTGAGCTCGATCTCGATCTCCGAGATCGGCGCCGTGCGCTCCCCCGAGCGCAGCAGCCCGCTGTCGAAGGCGACTTCCACCACCCCGCTCGGCAACCGCAAGGTTCGCAGCCGGCGGCGCACCTCGGTCGTGAAAATCGGCTCCAGCGAATTATGCGCCAGCACATCATTCAAGCCCATCGACACGAGCGGGCTCAGTGCCTGAAAATCCGGCGCCATGCTCGCGACCCGGCTTTCCCATTCGCCGCGCCGGAGCGCAATGTCCGGTTCGGTGGGCGCAAGCTTCACGGTCTGCACGAAGCGCTTGCCGCACTGGCGCACGCGCAGCGTCACACCGGCTTGGCGCAGCGCGCCCGCGGCGGTATCGAAGTAGGTGTCCTTCAGAAGGCGCACGGTGCCCTTGCTGCGTGCGTGAGCTGCAATGATCGGCGCGTCGATCAGCACCGGCACCTGATCCGGCTCGACCAGGAGCTTGAGCTCGATCTCGGTGGACGGGGATGTGGGCGCGCCACGCTGCACACGACCCTGCTCGTGTGGAGACGCTGCCGAACCGCCGTCCACGGCGGGAGGACGGCCGTCGCCGGCCTTGAGCGCACGATCGGACTTCCCGGTGCCCTGACGGGAAAGCACCCCGGTTTGCCCACCTGCTTGTCCATTGCTCGCTCCCGTCCGGCTCGACGGAGAATCCGGTGTGAAGTGCTCGATCGGGTGTGCGGGCGTTCCGCGCTGGCCACGCTCCGCCGATACCAAATCCTCATGCGGGATTTGGGTCATCGCCTTGGTGGTCGGCATGATCGAGGGCCTCAATTCGGACGATGCAAGCTCCATGAAATCTAGATGACAGCCCTGAAGGGCATCAAGCGGACGCTGAAGATTTGACTGGGACCAAACAGGGAACGCCGGCACAGGGATGAGCGGTCGGCTGCCTGCGCGCGCCTGCACCCATCGCCGTGCCCCTTTCACATTCGCTTCGCGCTGCATTTTCTCGTAGCGTCATAGAAAAATTGATCGCGGGCTCTTCCGGGGCGAGGAACGTTCATGGAAATGGAAATGCTGCATGCGGTCGGGAATGCGCTCGTCATCATTCTCGACCCATGGCGGATGTTGATGCTGGCCATCGGCGTGCTTGTCGGCCTCGCACTGGGGATACTGCCGGGCATCGGCGGTGTTGCTGGGTTGGCCCTGCTGTTGCCGTTTACGTACAAAATGGACCCCTACGCTGCATTCGCCATGCTCCTGGGCATGGGCTCGACGACGACCACGGCCGACCCGATCTCCGCGATCCTCTTCGGAGCGCCGGGCCATGCCGCGTCGGCCGCAACGACTCTCGACGGCTACCCGATGACGCGGCGCGGGGAGGCAGGCCGCGCACTGGGAGCCTCCTACATGTCGGCATTGATCGGCGGGCTGTTCGGGGCCGCGCTGATGGGCATCTCGTTACCATTGTTGCGCCCAGTCATCCTCTTCATGGGCTCGCCCGAGCTGCTCGCGATCGCGGTGTTCGGAATCTCGATGGTATCGTCGCTCTCCGGGAACGCCCCGCTGCGCGGTCTCGCGGCTGCCTGCTTCGGCATGATGCTGGCGATGATCGGCACTGATCCGCAGACCGGCACACTCCGCTGGACCATGGACAGCCTCTATTTGTGGGAAGGCCTGCCGATCGTACCGCTGACTCTGGGGATCTTCGCGCTGCCCGAGCTTTGCGACCTCGCCATCGGCCGCATGGCGGTGGTCGAGGAAGGCAAGACCATCGACACCAAGAGCGGCATGTGGCTCGGGATCAAGGATTGCTTCACGCACTGGTTCCTGATCCTGCGCTGCTCATGGATCGGGGCGGCGATGGGCGCAATCCCCGGCATCGGGGTCGCCGTCATCGACTGGATTGCCTATGGCCATGCGCTGCGAACCGAGAAGGGCGCCGCCCAGACGTTCGGACAGGGCGACGTGCGCGGCGTGATCGCCGCCGAGAGCTCGACCAACGCGCGCGAGGGCGGACACCTGGTGCCGACGGTTGCCTTCGGCGTGCCGAGCAGCGCCGGCATGGCGATCCTGCTCGGCGCGTTCCTCATCCAGGGTCTGGTCCCCGGCCCCGACATGCTCACCAAGCATCTCGATGTGACCTACTCCATGGTGTGGAGCATTGCGATTGCCAACATCATCGGATCCGGCATCTGCTTCCTGTTCAGCGGACAGCTCGCGAAGCTGGCAACGCTGCGCTACACGCTGATCATGCCGTGCGTGCTGAGCCTGATCTACATCGGCGCGTTCGAGCACTCGCGCAACTGGGGCGATCTGTATTCGCTGCTGTTCTTCGGCCTGCTGGGCTGGGCCATGAAGCATTTCAGATGGCCGCGTCCGCCCCTGGTCCTGGGATTCATCCTGGGCGGAATTCTCGAGCGCTACATGTTCATCTCCATCGAGCGATACGGCATTGAGTGGCTGACGCGTCCGATCGTCGTCGTGATGCTGGTCATGTCGGTGCTGAGCCTGGCTCGGCCGCTGATCCAGGACATCCGCGCCCACCACGGCATCGGCTCGATGGTTTCGCATTTTGGTGCCCCCCACCTCTCGCCCGGCAATCTGTTTCCGGCCGCCCTGCTGTGCCTGATCGCGGTCATGCTCGTGATGTCCATCCCGTGGTCTTTCGAAGCCAGGATCGTGCCGACCATTGTCGGCATCGGGGCCATCATTGCCTGCGGCCTGAGCCTCGCGAACGACATTTTCAGCAAGCAAATTGGAGAGGACGGGACCGGGCTTGCCGATCAGGCCAAGGCTGCGGTGACCCAGAAGATCCACATGGATATTGCTTCCAAGACCGCTCACCTTCCAGCATCGACCATTCTATTGCGCGGCTTCGCGTTCTTCGGGTGGATGGTGGCGTTCCTGTGCTCCATGGCGGTGATCGGACTGATTCCCACCGTCCCTCTCTTCGTCGTTGCCTACATGCGCCTGGAAGGACCGGAGCAATGGCGACACGTCGCCTTGATGGCAGCCGTGATGGTCACTTTGATCTACGTCGTATTTGATCAGCTGCTCAGCATTCCATGGCCGCCCACGCTGCTCGGCACCTGGTTCCCGGCTTTCAAGGTCATTCCAAGCGTATGAATCGACCGACCTCAGCACGGGCCACCAATGAGCAGAACCATTTTCACCTCGGTCGCCGCCGTCATCGAGATTGTGACCGGTCTTATCCTGATGGTCGTGCCCTCAGCCTTCGCTCGCGTGCTGTTCGGGGCTGATCTGCCGGAGGCTGGACAAGCGGTCGGGCGGATCGCCGGATTTGCCCTGCTGTCGTTAGGTATCGCCTGCCGGCCCGGGAGCGAAGCGCCGACGACGGCGCTTTCGGCGCTAGTGATCTACAACCTGCTGATCACGCCCTACCTCATCTATGTCGGGATGGTGGGCGGGCCGGTGGGCCCCCTACTATGGCCTGCCGCTGCGCTTCACGGATTGCTTTCGGTCATACTCGTTCGTGCGCGATTCGGTCAGCCGGCGAAATGATAGAGCGCATGGCAGACGGGGCCTTCTTGCGTTGTGTCATCGCCGGCGAGCGCGTGGCCGCGAATGGGTTGAGATTCCGGCACCGACGGGCGCGCCGTCGTTGACGCAATCAAAAGCAGGCAGCGTCACCTTCATGGCCAGCGGCCTTGCGCCGCAATAGCGCACCGCACGCGGATACGTTATAGCTGCAACAAATTGCAGGCGATGGTCGGGATGGCCATCCATTCGAAGCCAAGAAAGCTGGGAAGGACGAGCAGGGAGGACTGCCATGACTGTGAGCCGACGTCGTTTGCTCGGTGCCGCATTGGCGATGCCCGCCGTGGTTGCGAGCGCGCGCTCAGGGACGGCGCTGGCCGCGCAGACGCTGAAGATATCGCACCAGTTTCCGGGCGGAACGATCAGCGAAGGCGATTTTCGGGATCGCCTGTGCCGCACATTTGCCGCCGAGATCGAGAAGCGGACCAATGGCGCGCTCACAGGGCAGGTTTACCCCAACTCGTCCTTGATGAAGACGGTCGCACAGTTCTCGGCGCTGCGCAAAGGCGCGCTCGATCTGAGCCTCTATCCTATCTCGTATGCCGGCGGTGAGTTCGCCGAGCTCAATATCGGCCTGATGCCAGGACTCGTGAGCTCCTACAAGCAGGGGGCGGCTTGGAAGAGTTCCGAGGTCGGCAAGAAAATCGCTGCCTTTCTCGCGGAAAAAGGCGTGATCATCGTGTCCTGGATCTGGCAGGCCGGCGGGGTCGCGAGCCGCTCGACGCCGATCGTCAATCCGCAGGATGCCAAGGGCCTCAAGGTGCGCGGCGGCAGCCGCGAGATGGACATGGTGCTGCAGGCGGCCGGCGCCACCACGCTCTCCACTCCTTCCAACGAGCTCTATGCCGCCATGCAGACCGGCGCCTGCGACGCTGCCATCACATCCTCGACCAGCCTGATTTCCTTCCGGCTTGAGGAATTGGCCAAGAGCCTGACCACCGGCCGCGGCAAGTCGTACTGGTTCATGCTCGAGCCTTTGGTGATGTCGAAGCGCATCTTCGACGCGCTGCCCAAGGATCAGCAGGACGTGATCGTCGCGCTGGGGACGGAGCTGGAGGAGTTCGGCACCCACGAAGCGATGGCCGACGACCAGAAGGTCGCCGAGGTCTACGCGAAGAAAGGTGCCAAGGTCTCCGATCTCGATGAGGCCACCGTCGACAAATGGCGCGCGATCGCGCGCGAGACGGCGTGGAAGGACTACGCCGGCAAGACGCCGTTGTCGGCCGAGCTGCTCAAGCTTGCCGAAGCCGTTACCGTTTCCTGACGCCGAAGCAAGGATCCGTGGCGGAAGGACGCGACTTTGTCGCGGAGGCGCTTGCCGCGGCGCCGGCCAACACCGCTGAGCGGCTGCTTGCCGGGCTCAACGGCCTTGTCGTCAAGCTCTCATCGGTGGCGCTGGTGGTGGCTTCGTTCGTGCTCACCTACAGCGTCATCGTGCGCTATTTTCTGAAGATCTCCACCGACTGGCAGGACGAGCTGTCGGTCTTTCTCATTGTTGGTGCGGTGTTCATGTCGGCTGCCGCCATTCAGGCGAGCCGCGGGCATGTCGCCGTCGAGGCGATCACCGAGCTGTTGCCGGCACGCGCGAACATGGCGCGCCAGCTTCTCGTCGATGCCGCAAGCCTGATTTTCTGCGCCTATTTTGCCTGGAAGTCCTGGCTGCTGCTCCTGGAAGCGTGGACCGAGGGTTTTCACTCCGGCTCGACCTGGGGACCCCCGTTGTGGATTCCGTATTCGCTGATGACGGTCGGCATGACGCTGCTCTCGGCGCAGATCCTGCTCCAGGTCGCGCACGGGCTCTTCCGTTTGAGTCGCCGGCGATGAGCGTCCTGTCGCTCGGGCTGCTCTACGGCGCTGCCACGCTGCTGGTGATGTTCGCGGGTATGCCGATTGCTTTTGCGCTCGGCGCGGTGGCGACGGCGTTCATGATCGCGTTCATGCCGCCCGGCTCGGTCGATACCATCACTCAAAATGTGTACGAGGAGATGGCCTCGATCACACTACTGTCGATCCCGTTGTTCATTCTCAAGGGCTCGGCCATCGGCCGCTCGCGGGCCGGGCAAGACCTCTACTCGGCAATCCACGTCTGGATGTACCGCATCCCCGGTGGCCTCGGCATTGCCAACGTTTTCGCCTGCGCGCTGTTTGCCGCCATGGCCGGATCCTCGCCCGCCACCTGCTCGGCAATCGGCTCGGCAGGGATTCCCGAGATGCGCAAGCGCGGCTACTCCGGGGGATTTGCGTCGGGCATCATTGCCGCCGGCGGAACGCTCGGCATCCTGCTGCCGCCATCGATTACCATGATTCTCTATGCGGTCGCCGCCGAGCAGTCGCTCGGCCGGCTGTTTCTTGCCGCCATTGGACCGGCGCTGCTGCTGGTCACGCTGTTTGCGGGTTACGCGGCCTGGCGCTACCGGCGCGAGTACCGCGAAGCGCTGGCGCTGCATAAAAAGAGCGGCGCGCACTCGGAGCTTCTGAGCAAGAGCACGCTCACCTTCCGCGAGAAGGTGCAGCTGCTGCCCCGCGTGCTCCCCTTCGTCATTCTTCTCACCGGTGTGATGGTCGCGCTCTACGGCGGCTACGCGACCCCCTCGGAAACGGCGGGCCTGGGCGCCGTGCTCGCGCTGGCACTCATCGCAGGCATCTACAGCGTCTGGAAGCCGCGCGATCTTGCGCCGATCCTCACCTCCACGCTGCGCGAATCCACCATGCTCATGTTCATCATCGGAATGTCGCTCCTTTATTCCTACGTGATGAGCTACCTGCACATCAGCCAGTCCTCAGCACAGGCGATCGTCGAGCTGCAGCTCTCGCGCTGGGTGCTGCTGGCGGCGATCCTCTTGATGGTGGTCGTGCTCGGCTTTTTCCTGCCTCCGGTCTCGATCATCCTGATGACGGCGCCGATCATCCTGCCGCCGCTCAAGGCGGCCGGCTTCGACCTCATCTGGTTCGGCGTGGTGATGACGATTGTCATGGAGATGGGGCTGATCCACCCGCCCGTCGGCCTCAATATCTTCGTCATCAAGAGCATCGCGCCGGACATCCCGCTCGTCGACGTGATCTGGGGCGTGATGCCGTTTGTCGTGCTGATGATGATCGCAATCGTGCTGCTGTGCATCTTCCCTGGTATGGCTACCTGGTTCTCGGATGCGATCATGGGCAAGTGAAGCCGTCAGAACAGGCTGAGCTGCTCGCTTGCGCGCTGCGGCGGTTTGAAATGCTCTGTCGTCAACGCGGTTCGCACTTTGTTGAGGCCGAACTTTTCGCAGGCGAGCTCGAATCGGCGGCCGATCATCCAGGCGACCGGCCCGCCGCCGGTCATGCGCCTGCCCCAGCTCGAATCGTAATCCTTGCTGCCGCGGGTCTCGCGGATGAGCCTGAAAACGTGGCGGTAGCGATCGGGAAAATTCGCCATCAGCCACTCGCGGAACAGGTCGCGCACCTCGAGCGGCAACCGCAGCAGCACGTAGCCTGCCTCCTCGACCCCCACGGCGGCTGATGAATCAAGGATGCGCTCGATCTCGGCATCGTTCAGCGCAGGGATCACCGGCGCCACCATGACGGATGCCGGCACCCCCGCGGCGCGCAACAGCCGCAACGCCTCCAGCCGCCGCGCGGGCGTTGCGGCGCGCGGCTCCATGACGCGCGCGAGCTTGTGGTCGAGCGTCGTGACGGAAAGCGCGACCTTCACCAGGCTGCGCTCTGCCATGCGCGCGAGGATATCGAGGTCACGCACAACCAAAGCCGATTTGGTGACGATGCCGACCGGATGGCCACAACGGTCGAGCACCTCGAGGATACGGCGCATGATCTGGTGCTCGCGCTCGATCGGCTGATAGGGATCGGTGTTGGTGCCGATGGCTATGGTGCGGGGGACATAGCCGGAGGCCGATAGCTCCCGTTCCAGAAGCTTTGGCGCGTCCGGCTTGGCAAACAGCCTGGTCTCGAAATCGAGGCCAGGCGACAGCCCGAGATAGGCGTGGGTCGGCCGCGCGAAGCAATAGATGCAGCCGTGCTCGCACCCCCGGTAGGGATTGATGGAGCGGTCAAATGAGATATCAGGGGATTCGTTGCGGGTGATGATCTTGCGGGTGCTGTCGAAGGTGACGGTGGTCTTGAACGGGGGCAGCTCCTCGAAGCTCTGCCAGCCGTCATCGAATGCGACACGCGCGAGCGGCTCGAAGCGACCGGAGGCATTCGACTGTGCGCCGCGCCCGCGCCGGAGATCGCGCCCTACCGCGACCTCCTCGTCGGTGGGCGCGTTCAGGTTGATCGCTGCCGGACGCACCCTGCGCCCGGGACGAACGGGTGCGTGTCGGATCGACGCAGCCGCCTTCGGCAAACCGGGTCTCGCAATTGCAGAGGAGCGCGCCATCGAAGCGGTCTGCCAGCGTTGGTGCAGAGGCGAGGCATGCCTCGCCCCCACAAAGGGCTCTTTAGGACATAACGAGAACATAGGGGCAAGGCGCGGGTAATGCAAGAGTGGTACCGCGACCGAGCCCCAGCGGCGTGCGCGACGGTGACGATCCGGGGCCTATTACAAAGGCATACCACCATGCGAGGATCGCCAGCGCGACGCGCAGACAAACGAGCCCGACCGCGCGCGATGATGCGAGCCATATCCTTTCTGCTTGCCGCCTGCGGCATGCTTGCCGCGGCTTCGGCGGCCGCGCAGGTCTCTTCGGGACGTCCGATCACGCTCGTCGTTCCGTTCGCTCCCGGCGGCAGCGCCAGCACGGTCGCGCGCAGTGTGACCGACAGAATGAGCGAGGCGCTCGGAGCCCAGATTGTAATCGACAATCGGCCCGGCGCCGGCGGCACGGTGGCGACGCGCGCAGTGGCGAAAAGCGCCGCCGACGGCACAACCATCCTGTTGACCACCAGCGCAACGCTCGGCACCGCTCCCAGCCTGTTCCACAATCTCGGCTACGATCCGCGCCGTGATTTCGCGCCGATCGGCCTGATTGCTGCAACCCCGAACGTGGTGGCGGTGCATCCCGACTTCCCAGCGCACTCGCTTTCGGAGCTCATCAAGCTCGGCCGCGAGGCGGCGACGCCGATCCCCTACGGCTCGCCCGGCGCCGGCACGCTCAATCATCTGACCATGGAGCTGCTCGCCCATCGCACCGGGATGAAGCTGTCGCACGTCCCTTACAAGGGTGCGGCCCCCGCGCTCAACGATCTCGTCGGCGGGCATATCGGGGTTCTCATCAGCGCCGTTCCCAACGCGCACGGCCACATCGCCGCCGGCACCATGCGCGCGCTGGCCGTCACCGGTGCCGCGCGTTCGCCGCTCATTCCCGCGGTACCGACCCTCGCGGAGGCGGGGCTTGCAGGCTATGAAATACCGCTGCGGTGGGGGCTCGCGGCGCCTGCGGGCACGGCGCGCCCGCTCATCGAAACGTTGAACCGCGCGCTCAATGCCGCACTCGCAACCGATGAGGTCCGCAGGGCGCTTGCGCTCGAGGGCGCAGACCCGCAGCCGACGACGCCCGCGCAGTACACCGCCCTGATCGAGCACGAGCTCGCGATGTGGTCGGAGCTGGTGAAAGCCACCGGCATCAGCGTGGAGTAAACCCGCAAATGAGAGCAGGCCTGCTGTCAGCTTTCATAAACGCAACTTTGGTGATCGCGGCCACGATGGTGTTTGCGCCCGCCGCATCTCCCGGGATTGCACAGAGCTATCCGACGCGTCCGATCACGCTCGTCGTTCCGCTGCCGCCGGGCGGGAGCAACGACATCATGGCGCGCGCGGTTGCCGACAAGCTGAGCATCTCGCTTGGGCAGCAGGTGGTGGTGGAGAATCGCGCCGCCGGCGGCAGCGGCACGGTCGGCACCCGCCAGGCAGCGAGAAGCGCGTCGGACGGCTACACGCTTCTGCTCGGCTACACATCGACGCTCGCGACCGGTCCCAGCATGCATCGCGATGTCGGCTACGACCCGCGCAGGGACTTCGCCCCGATCGGGCTCATCGCCTCGGCACCTTCCCTTCTGCTCATCCATCCGAGCCTTCAGGTGCGCACCGTCATGGAATTGATCCGCCTCCTGCGCAGCTCGCATCCGCCGTTTCAGGTGGGCGTGCCCGGCATCGGCACGGTCAATCACCTTGCCTCTGTGCTGTTCGCGCAGCAGGCGGCCGTTGATGTGCAGCAGATCCCGTACAAGGGCTCCAACTCCTTGACCACAGGTCTTGCCGGAGGCCACGTCAAGGCCGGTTTCAACCCCATCCCGGTCTCGCGCGCAGCCCTCGATGGCGGCTTGATTCTCGCACTGGCAGCCACGTCGCTGCGGCGTTCACCAGCGCTGCCGGATGTGCCGAGTGTCGCCGAAGCGGGCCTGCCCGGCTTCGATGCTGTCCTCACCTATGGCCTGTTGGCTCCGGCCGGCACGCCGCGTCCAATCGTCGAGCGGCTCAATCAGGTGCTGCGGGGTGCGCTTGCGTCCGAGGAGGTGCGGCAGCGGCTGCTGCAGGAAGGCGCCGAGCCCATGCCGACCACGCCCGAGGAGCATGCGGCCGTGATCGACCGCGAGGAAACCAAATGGTCGGCGATCATCAGATCGGCGGGCATCAACCCGGAATGAGAAAGCGGAACGTCGCGCGCTGCTACCACTCCCAGACCACAACCTCCTCAGCTTTTGAGCTCCTGCTTAAGCTCGTTCCAGTGACTCCAATCCGTGCCGTCGGCAAGGATCTTGTTCGGGCTTGACTTGATCATGCCGACTTCGCGCAGCCGAAGCGCGTAGAAGCGAACCGAGTCATCGGGGCTGTAATCGCGCCACTTTGCATACGGAATATCGCTGAGCGTCTGGAGTGCATAGTCATAGCGACCGGTGAACCCGCCTTCGACCAATTGCTGCGCGGCTCTTGCGGGATTGGCTGCGCAGAAGTCGGTTGCCTTGAGGATGGCGCGCAAGACTCGTTTGCTCGCCACAGGATGCTTGCGCACGAAGTCCGAGTTGCCCGCAACCATGCAGCAAAAATACTGTGACCACGGCCGGTCGCGTGCGGTATTAACGATCACGTTCCCGATCTTGCGTGCGTGTAGTTCCTGCGGCTCGGGTGGAAAGCCGAGAAATGCGTCGATCTTGCCGTTCGCGAACAGCTCCAGCGGATTATCTGCTGAGCTCACCACCCAGTGAATTTCCTTGGTGGGATCGAGACCGACATAGGAGGTCATGCTGCTCACAAGCAGGTGCGGACTTGATCCCAGCTCGGCCACGCCCACCGTCTTGCCTTTCAAATCCCGGATGCTGCGGATGTCTCCGTGCGCAAACAGCTCGTAGCAGCCGACGTGCAGGCCGCCCAATATCGTAATCGGGCTGCCGGCATTGATCAGCGCCACGTGAGTTCCGACAAAGGCGTTCTCGAAGTCGACTTCGCCGCGGGCGGCCAGTCGGATGCCGGCGGCTCCGCTCGTGGTCGGCACATAACGGACATCGGTAAAACCTTCGGCGCGCAGCAGCCCATCGATGACGAGCAAAGGCGCGCCACAGATCGTGTTGGAGAATCTTGGAAACCGAACGGTGGTCGTTTCCGGCGCTGGTTCCGCAGCAAACGAGTGGGACGCACCGATGACGCCTGCAACGCCCGCCGAGGATAGCGTGGTCAGAAACCGACGTCGGCTCTGTGTCGCGTGCATGACGTGCCTCCTATGCGTCGAAACGTCTAACGAGCCCTCAGGTCCGCCTCTTTTCCCTTATTGAGCCAGATCGGCAGCAATCACACTCTGCGGAGCATCCACGATTCTTGGCAATCGGATCGTGAACGTCGAGCCGCGACCAGGCTCACTCGCAACCGTGATGTCGCCGCCCATCATCTGGCAGAACCGACGGCTGATGGCGAGGCCAAGGCCGGTGCCACCGTATTTGCTGGCAGTGGCCGAGGAAGCCTGCGAGAATTCCTGGAACAGCCTGTTCATCTGCTCCGGTGTCATCCCGATACCCGTGTCGGTTACTGCGAGCGTGATCCAGTCGCGGCCGTTCTCCCGCTTGTGATGAGCAGCCACCGTGATGCTGCCTTGCTCGGTGAACTTGTTGGCGTTGCTCGCCAGGTTCAGCAAGGATTGCCGGAAACGGGTCTGGTCGGCGTGGATCGTACCAAGGTCCGCTGGGCAGTTGATCACGAGGCGATTGCCATTCTTGCTCGCCATTGGCTCGATCGTCTTGGCCACGTCCTCGATTACCGGAACCAGCGGGAACGTTTCCAGGTGAAGCTCCATTCGCCCGGCCTCGATCTTCGACAGGTCGAGAACATCGTTGATCAGGGCGAGCAGGTGCCGCCCGGCACCGAGCACGCGATCGAACGGCTCGACATCCTGTTTTGCCGCCTCCGCATCCTCCCGCAGCATCTCGCTGACGCCAATGATGGCATTGAGCGGCGTGCGCAGCTCGTGGCTCATGTTGGCGAGAAACTGTGATTTGTGCTTGCTCGCCATTTCCAGCTGCTGATAGAGCCGGCCGAGCTCCTCGCACATGCGGTTCACGTTGCTGGCCAGGATGCCCAGCTCGTCGCGGTTGACCACGTGCACGCGCTCCGCAAACTCACCGGCGGCGACCTGGTCGAGACGCTTCTCGATCTCCTTGACCGGTCCGATCAGCGACCAAGAGATCGCATATCCAAGACCAAGCGCCAGCGCGATGCTGCCGACCGCGAACGCAATAACAATCCATTGCGCGGTTTCGTAAGTCTCCGTGCTGGCCTCGATCGCGGCCACCCCGTCCGCTTCCGCTTTGTTCACTAACTGGTTGGTAAGGCGCTCGAGGCGGTCTGCGAGCGGAGCGGCATCACGCTGCTGCATCTGTCTCGCCTCGGCCGCCTTTCCCGCTCGAATGAGATCGACCACCTGTGTGACGACGCCCACGAACCGGTCGTAGTCGCGCCGAAACTGATCGATGAGCTCGACCTCATCCTTGGCCACGAATTCCAGTCGGTCGACGTCGTAGCCGAACTGATTGAGCTGGCGCAGCGTGCTCGACATGGTCTGCTCGTCCCCCTGCAGCAACGCCGTGGCAACGCTGTAGAGCTGGCTCGTGGTGTCGTGCTGCACCTGCCGATACGCTTCAATCTTGCGCTGCAGCTTGATGAGCTCCTCTGTGCGCCGGTTCACGCCGCTGAGCCCCTCCAGCCCAACGGTACCGAGTATGATCAGCAGCGCGGCAATGGCGAGAAAGGCGGCGAGCAGCTTGCTTTGCACACGCGCCGGCACGCGAGCAACCAGGCCAACGAGCGGGTTCATGATCCGCAGCATCGCTACTCGTTGACCAGGCTCAGCAGATCGAGTCGAAACTCCTCGGGATCAAACCGGACCCCGAGATATTGCACCCGCAGAACGCCGTGCGGATCGATGATGGAGGTAAGAAACGTGTGGTCCACATTGCCGTTCTCGGACTTCGCCGCAAAAACCCCGTAGCGGCGCGCAACATCGGCAATCGCTTGGGGCGATCCGGTGAGAAAGAACCAGCCGGTAAAATTGGCACCGAAAGCCTCGCCGTACTCCTTGAGCACTTTCGGCGTGTCGCGCTCCGGATCCACCGTAATGGAAATGAAGGCGATCTTTGTCCCGAAGTCGGAGCCAAGCCGATCCTGAATGAAGGACATCATCGGGGTGAGGACCGGACAGGTATCGGTGCATCTGGTGAAGATGAATGTTACCGCGACCACCTTGCCGCGGAAGTCAGCCAGCCTGACCTGGCGACCATTCTGCGAGGTCAGCGCGAATTCCGGAGCCGGCGCGATTTTCGGCAGCGCTTGCTGCGGCGGCATGTTCCCCGCGTAGATCACGACCGTGCCGAGCATAGATGTCAGAAATCCGACAACCGCTGCCGCCGCCAAGCGCATGACTCAGCTCGTCGACTCGCGTGTGAGCTGGTCGAGGAAGCGCCAGTCAGTGCGCTGAGCTTCCATTTCATGCACGATCGAGGTCACGATACCCCTTCGACCAGACTGACAGAGTAGACCAGACGGTGCCCTCATGACGAACATCTCGGGCAGTTGCTGATAAACCACGATCAGCTCTTCAACTCCCGCTTTAGCTCATTCCAGAAGCGCCAATCCGTTCCATCGGCAAGGATTTTGTTTGGACTGGACTTGATCATGCCTGCATCGCGCAGCCGCAGCGCGTAGAAGCGCAGCGCGTCCTCGGGGTCGAAATTGCGCCATTTCGCGTAGGGGATTTCCCGCATCGCCTGGAGCGAGTAATCGTACGGATAGCCTCGATCGGCTGCGATCCGCGCCGCGCGCTCGGGCGCTGCGACACACACGTCCACCGCCTTCAATAGCGCCCGCATGGCTCGCCTGGACGCCCCGGGATGCTAGCGAACGAACTCGCGATTGCCCGAGATCATGCAGCAGAAGTACTGCGACCACGGCCGGTCGACCGAGCTGTTAAGGATCACATGGCCGATCTTCTTCTCCCGAAGCTCCTGAGGAATTGGCGGGAAATTCAGCAATGCATCGATCTTCCCGCCAGCAAGCAGCTGGATCGACTGGGCCGCGGGATAGGTCACGAAGTTGATGTCGAGGCTGGGATCCAGTCCGACATAGGCCGCCATGCTGGCGAGGAAAACGTGGTTTGACGACCCAAACGACGGTATCGCCACGCGCTTTCCCTTGAGATCACGAATGGAACGAATTTGCTCCGTCCCGAACAACTCGAAGCAGCCGACGTGCAAGCCGCCGAGAAAAACGACGGGATCACCCGCTTCGACCCGAATGATCGACGGCGCAGAGAATTGGGTGTTGATGTCAATCCCGCCAGTGGCGAGGAGCGGATTCGGCAGCGAGCCTGTTGGTTCGTCCCTCAGGTATTGAACGTCGGTGAAGCCTTCGGCCTTGAGAAGCTCCTCCGCCACGAACTGCGGCGCGATGCAAACGCCGTTCCAGTCGTACAGTCTGATTCGCGTCGTTTCAGGCGGAGCGTCCTCGGCCGGCGCTTTCGAAGTACCAAAAAGCCCGGCGGCAGCCGCAGCTGAGACCGTACTCAGAAAACGCCGCCGATCCTGTACGACTCGCATTGACAGTCTCCCGCTCGCTCCAGGGTGCTGTGACGCAAACCAAGCTCATTGATTGGGATCGGCGCCCGCCCGGCAAAAACCGCAAACGGATAAAAACGGACGCGGGGACCCCGACGTCGCTGCTGGCCGTCTTGTGTCCAGATCACAGTAGCACGCAATGGCACGCCACGCGACTGCTGCGGTGCGGGAGTTCCATCCGCTTTGCTGAGCATTCGCCTACAACCCGCAGTTGGGGTCCAAATTGCCACTCGCATTACCTTCTCGGCAGTCCCTCGGCCATTATTCACAAAACTTTACCTGCGCGACATCGACGGGAAAACGCCGGGACCTAGCTTGCCACCTCGCAGGCGAACCGCCTGCGATCACCGACAGGAGCTTGAGGATGGTTGAGGAGAACACTGCCGGTCCGCCGAACCCCGACGCCACGGCGAACCCGACCGGCCGCAAACGGCGCACGGGCGCAATTGTTGTCGCGCTGGTTGCAGTAGCGCTTGTGGCCGGAGCGGCCGGCAACATGCTGTCCACTGCCTTCGGTCAGGGCTTCGCCTGGCACCATTTCGGCATGCACGGCGGCCCCTTCGGCGGCCCGCTTACACCGGCGCAGCTCGACGAGCGCATTGACCGGATGACCAAGCATATGGCGATCGAGCTCGATGCGACCGCCGACCAGCAGGCAAAAATCGCCAGCATTGCCAAGGCCGCCACCGCCGATTTGCGGGCGCTGCGGGAGAAAGCGCTGGCAACGCGCAGCCAGGCGGTCGCGCTCTTGACCGCGCCCACCATCGACCGTACTGCCATCGAGCGGCTGCGCGCCGAGCAGATCGGGCTTGCCGAAACCGCCAGCAAGCGCCTCGCGCAGGCCCTCGCGGATACGGCCGAAGTGCTCAACCCCGAGCAGCGCCGCAAGGTCGCGGACTGGATCGGATCCGGTCCGTGGTGGTCGCGCTGGCATCGCGGCTGATGGAGATGGTTGACGGCCCCCGTGGGCGAACGCGTCCTGCTGATCGAAGACGATTCGCGCCTCGCCGGGATGCTCATCGAGTATCTCGGCAAGGCCGGCCTGCAAGTCATCCATGCCGAGAACGGCGCGCGCGGTCTCGCACTGCATGAGAGCGAGCCGGTCAAGGTCGTCATCCTTGATCTGACGCTGCCGGACACCGACGGCCTGGAACTGTGCCGCGAAATCCGCGCCCGCTCCGACATTCCGATCCTCATGCTCACCGCGCGCGGCGATCCGGTCGACCGCATTGTCGGGCTCGAACTGGGCGCGGACGACTACCTTGGCAAACCGTTCGAGCCGCGCGAGCTGCTGGCGCGCCTGCGCGCGATCCTGCGCCGCGCACGTGCGGAACCGGTCAGCACACCCGCAACCGGTGCAAGCGCGGACGTGCTGCGATACGGACGGCTCGAAATCGACCGCGCCGCGCGCGCGGCGCGCATCGACGGGGCACCGTGTGCGCTTACCGGTTATCAGTTTTCCCTGCTGCTGGCGCTTGCCGAGCATGCCGGCCGGGTCATGTCGCGCGATGCATTGATGGATGCGGTCAAGGGAGAGGCAATCGAGGCGTTCGACCGCTCGATCGACGTGCATATCTCGCGCATTCGCGCCGCCATCGAGGACGATCCGAGAAAGCCCCGGCGCATCCTCACCATGCGCGGCACGGGCTATGTGTTCGCCAAGGCCCAAGACTGAGATGGACGTGTGTAGGGTGGGCAAAATCGCCTGCTCTGCTCGTGAGCGGTGGGCTCGGCGCGTCAGCGATTTTGCCCACGCGGACAGCGCTCAAACGCGCCTTAGCCCACCCTACGCGGCGAAATCCTGGCGAGATCGGCATCCATGAAGCGGCTCTACCTGCAAGTCTATCTCACGATCGTCGGAAGCCTGGTGCTCGTGGTGCTCACGGCAGGCCTGCTCTGGCATTTCGTGGCCAGCGTTCCTCCCTTCGGCCAGCCGTTCGAGATTGCGGGCGAGGTGGTCGCGGAACTCATGCCGGCGCGCGATGCGCCGCTGCCGGCGCAGCAGCAGGCGGTCGACCGTCTCGCCCGACGCCTGGGGGCCGACCTCGCGCTCTACGACCGGGCCAACGAGCCGTTGGCGGCCGCCGGCCGGCCGCTGCCGCCGCCCGCCCGCGGCAGCCGCGGTGGAGGCTGGCTGCGGACCCCCGCCGGGCCTGCGGTCTCGATCCCACTGCCGGACGGCCGCTGGCTGGTGGCCCGCCTTCCGCCTCGGCAGCGCCCGGGCGCCCTGGTGCTGGCGGCCTTCCTGGGCGTGATCGCGCTTGTGGTCGCGCTGGCGGCCCGGCCGGTCGCGCGCCGGCTCACCGGGCGGCTCGAGCGGTTGCAGCGTGGCGTGGAATCGCTCGGCGCCGGCGATCTGCACGCACGCGTGAAGGTCGAGGGACGCGATGAGGTGGCGCGGCTCGCGCAGAGCTTCAACCAGTCGGCCGCCCGCATCGAAGGCCTGGTCGAGGCGCACAGGATGCTGCTTGCCAATGCCTCGCATGAGCTGCGCACGCCCCTTGCCCGGCTCAGACTCGGCCTTGAGCTCGTTGACGCGCCTGCCGAGCGCAAGCGCGAGCTTGAGCGCAACGTCGCCGAGCTCGATCAGCTCGTGGACGAGATACTGCTCGCAAGCCGGCTTGAAGCGACGGGCGAATTGGATGTGCGCGAGGACACCGACCTTGCGGCACTCGCGGCCGAGGAATGCGCGCGCTACGACGATTGCTCTGCGGAGGGAAGCCCCGTACTGGTGTGCGGCGACCCGACGCTCCTGCGCCGCATGCTGCGCAACCTGGTGGAGAATGCACGGCTGCATGGCAGGCCGCCCATCGAGGTGAGTGTCGGACGAAAGAATGATCGCGCCGTGCTCAGCGTCTCGGATCACGGACCGGTGATCGCGCAAGAGGCACGTGAGCGACTGTTCTCGATGTTCTACCGCATCCCCGGAGCAAGCGGTGCCAAAGGCACCGGGCTCGGCCTGGCCCTGGTCAGGCAGATTGCGCGCCGGCACGGCGGCGATGTCGCCTACCACCCCGAGCGGGGAAGCTGTTTCATGGTGAGCTTGCCGGTTGCTCAGTAGCCCGGATGGAGCGCACACCTGCCCTTAGTCGCCCGACAAGCCTGGCGCGCGACATCCGGGTTGGTTCGAGTTTCGCTGCGCTTCAACCCGGGTTATGGCCTGAGCGTGTAATTATTCCTCTTCAAGATCTTCAAGCCTGGTTCCCCGCCCTGCCCGCAGGCTGTTTCGCGCCTGCTCGATGCGACGCAGAAAACGCGGGTCGTGCTCGAGGCGGTAGTCGAACCAGTCCTCCTCGGATTCGAAGCCGATCAGCACGCCGGCGGGTTTGCCGTGGCGTGTGATGACAATCTCCTGCCTCTCTGCTTCTCGCAGGAACCGAGAGAGATCGTCCTTGATTTCGGATAGCGGGACCACCTTCATCGCTGTCTTGCGAACTGTGCGAGCCATTGCTCGGCCTCCGGCTTGGCCACGACCGCCAAAACTTCCACGGTCGTGCCGGAAATGTCATAGAACACCCGAACTTCGCCCAGGCGGAGGCGATACTGCGGGCGCAGCAATCCCCGTAAACGCTTGATGCGACTCCGGCTTGTTTTCCCCGGCTCATGCCTCAAATGGGTTTCGATGCCGGTCCGCACAGCCGCCCGAACATTTGCAGTCAGTCTCCGCAGGTCTCCGATCGCTTCAGGAGCAAGGACGATTGCGAACGGCATTCTGGCCAGATTGTAGCCAAATCGCTGAGAGCTGCAAAGGCCGACAATTGTTGCAGCTGGCAGAATGGGTCCGTAGCCCTGATGGAGCGCACCTGCGCGCGTGTCGTCACCTTCATCACACAGGGCGCGACATCCGCATCCCCGGGTTTCGCTGCGCTTCAACTCGGGCTACGATTTCCGATCATCGGAATGGGCCCAAGCATGGACGCAGCGGTCGAGGCGCAATCACGGGCCGGCTGGCAGCACGAGCTATACGATCTGCTGCGCGAGAACGGCATCACGCAGATCGCCTATGTGCCCGATGCCGGACACAGCGTGCTCATCGACCGCTCGCTGGCCGATCCCGGCGTGCATGCCGTCACCCTGACGACCGAGGAGGAGGGCGTGGCGCTCGCTGCCGGCGCCGACCTCGGCGGCGCGCGCGCGGTGCTGCTCATGCAATCGAGCGGCGTCGGCAACTGCATCAACATGCTTTCCATGATCAAGGGCGCGCGCTTTCCGTTCCTGACGCTCGTGAGCATGCGCGGCGATTTCGGCGAGGGAAACCCGTGGCAGTTCGCCATGGGCCAGGCAACCCCCGCGGTGCTCGAGGCGATGGGTGTCATCTGCCTGCGCATCGAGCGGCCCGACGAGGTGATCCGCACCGCGAGCGCGGCGTTCACCATGGCGTTCAAGGCCGGCCAGGCGGTCGCGGTCCTGCTCTCGCAGCGCCTGATCGGCGCCAAGCCGTTCTGATCCGATCAGGTGGACGGCATGCCCGCTCATGTAAAACCGGCAGCAACGACGTCCCCGGAAAACCTCGTGCTGGAGCGCGGCGAAGCGGTGCCGGCGTTGATCGGCCGGCATGAGGATTTCCTGATCGTTGCGGGACTGGGAGGCACGGCGAGCGATGTCGGCGCTGTCGCGGGCGATGCCGCGCATGTCTATTCGCTCGCCGGCGCGATGGGCGCCGCCGCCATGATGGGACTTGGCCTTGCGCTGGCGCGGCCTGACAAACGGGTCCTGGTCGTCACTGGCGACGGCGAGCTGCTGATGAATGTCGGGGCGCTTGCCACGATTGCGGTCGCCGATCCCGCCAATCTCGCCATTCTCTGCGTGGATAACGGTCACTATGGAGAGACCGGCTGGCAGAAGAGTCATACCAGCCTCGGTGTGGATCTGGAAAAGATCGCGATTGGCTGCGGCATCAAGCACACCTGCACGGTCGCAGGGACGTCGGACATTGCAGGCGGCGCGCGGCTTCTGCGCGAGGCAAATGGCGCGTCCTTCGTGTGCCTGCGGGTGAAACCGACCGAGCCGCCCGCGTTCCGGCGCAATTTCGACGCTTCGCTGCAGCGCGACCGCTTCCGCGCGGCGCTCGCTGAGTGCACCCAATTTGCCACGGCCCCTTCGCTTCGAACGCGCACGCCGTGATCTCCCCTCTCGCCCAGGCGTTGTTTGCTCCGCGCTCGGTGGCAATCGTCGGGCAGTCGGACGATGCCGGCAAGGCCGCCGGGCGGCCGCTGAAATTTCTCCGCCGCCTGGGCTATGACGGCGACATCTATCCGGTCAACCCGCGGCGCGAGCGCGTGCTCGGCGAGCGCGCCTGGCCTTCGCTATCGGCTTTGCCGCAGGTGCCGGAGCACGTCTACATCGTGACCACGACGGCCGCCGCGATCGAGGCGGTCGAGGAATGCGGGCGATTGGGGGTGCGGGTTGCAAGCGTGCTCGCCGACGGTTTCGCCGAGGCCGGTCCGCAAGGCATTGCGCGCGAGGCGCGGCTACGCGCCGTATGCGCGCAGACCGGCATTCGCGTGGTCGGCCCCTCGAGTCTCGGGGTGGTCGACCTGCGCAGCAAGGCAATGCTGAGCGCGAACGCGGCCTTCGATGGAGCCGAGCTGGCGGCCGGCCGCATCCTGGTGGCCTCTCACAGCGGCAGCATGATCGGCGCGCTTGCCACCCGCGGCGACGCGCGCGGCGTTCGCTTCGCCGCACTCGTCTCGGTGGGCAACGAGATCGATCTCTCGCTCGGCGAGATCTGCGAGGCCACCCTCGAGGATTCCGGGATCGACGCGTACATGCTGTTTCTCGAGACCCTGCGCCACGCCGATCGCCTGCGGCGCTTTGCGGTCGGCGCCGCGGAGCGGGGAAAGCCGGTGATCGCCTACAAGCTTGGCCGCTCCGCCGCCGCGCGCGAGCTTGCAGTCACCCATACCGGGGCGCTCGCAGGCGAGGACGACATCGCTGACGTGTTCCTGAAGTCCTGCGGCATCGCGCGCGTCGATACGCTGGAGGGTCTGATCGAGGGGAGCTTGCTGCTCCCGCGCGTGCCCATGGCTCCGGCGCGCGCTCGGGGCATGCGCGTCGGCGTGGTCACCACCACGGCGGGTGGCGCTACGATGGTGGTCGATCCGCTGGCAAGCCGCGGCATCGAGATCAAGCCCCCGAGCGGCGATACCCTCGCCCAGCTTGCCGCAGCCGGAATCGAGGTGAGGCCTGCGCGTATCGTCGATCTCACGATTGCCGGCGCCCGCTACGAGAGCATGAGATCGGCGTTGGACATCCTTCTTGCCGCGCCCGAGTTCGACCTCTTGGTGGCGGCGATCGGCTCCTCCGCGCGGTCCTATCCGCAAGCCACGGTGCGCCCGCTGATCGAATGCGCCGGCGCAGGAAAGCCGCTTGCGGTCTTTCTGGTGCCCGAGGCACAGGAGGCGCTGGCTGCGCTCAGCCGCGCCGGCGTGCCGAGCTTTCACACCCCGGAGGCCTGCGCCGACGCGGTGGCGGCCGTGCTCGCGCGCCGGCCGCTGGTGGCCGCTGTCAGCCGGGCTCGCACCCATCGATCCTCCTCAGAAGGGCCAAGTGGCACGGGAACGATTCTCGATGAGGAGGCCTCCGGCGCGCTGCTCGATCGTCTCGGCATTGCGCGGGCTCCCTCGGTTGCGCTCGATGCCGACATGACGAGCCCGCCTGTCTTGCCATTCCCCTACCCGGTGGCGGTGAAAATTCTGTCGGCGGACATCCCGCACAAGAGCGATATCGGCGCGGTCGTGCTGGGAATTCCCGACGCCGCCACGCTCCTCGACGAGATGCAGAACATGCGCGCGCGTGTCCGCGCACGCATGCCGACTGCCGACTGCGACCGCATGCTGGTGCAGCCGATGATCTCAGGTGTTGGCGAGGTGCTGGTCGGCTATCGCGTCGATCGTGATGTGGGCGCCCTTGTCATGGCTGCGACCGGCGGCGTGCTCGCCGAGCTCGCACGCGACCGCAGCCTGCGCCTTGCGCCGGTCGATCTTTCCGAAGCGCGCGCGATGATCGGCGAGCTGCGCACCATGGCCGCGCTCTCCGGCTACCGCGGTCGTCCGAAAGGCGATCTCGATGCGCTCGCGGCGGCCATTGTCGCCCTCTCGCGGCTTGCGGACGAACCGTCGATCGCGGAGGCGGAGATCAACCCGCTGATCGTGCGGCCGGCCGGCGAAGGCGTCATCGCTGTCGATGCGCTGGTTCGCATGGTGTAGGATGGAATCGGTAGGTTGGGTCGAGGTCTTCACGAGACCCAACATCGCAAATCGCAGGCGTCGGCGCTGGGTCTCGCAAGGGCTCGACCCAGCCTACAGCTCAATTTGGATCGCAATGGCCAAAGTGATCTTCACCGCCAATATCCAGCGCCACGTGATGTGTCCGGAGACGCAAGCGGCCGGCGGCACGGTGCGCGATGTGCTCGACCACGTGTTTGTGGAAAATCCGCAGGCGCGCGGCTACGTGCTTGATGACCAGGCGGGCCTGCGCAAGCACATCACCATTTTCGTCGACGGCAAAATAATTCGTGATCGCGCGCGCCTGGCCGACGCGGTCAGCGACACAAGCACCATTCACGTCTTTCAAGCGCTCTCGGGAGGCTGATCATGAGCGACAAGCTTTTTGTTTCGACCCGCAAAGGTCTGTTTACAGTGTCGCGTGCAAGCGGCAAATGGGACATCGCCGCGGTCGATTTTCTTGGCGACAATGTCACGCTTACGCTCAGCGACGCCCGCGACGGCCACCACTACGCCGCGCTCGATCACGGTCATTTCGGCGTGAAGCTTCACCGCTCGAACGGCAACGGCTGGGAAGAGATCGCGGTGCCCGTCTATCCGCCCAAACCCGAGGGCTACGAGGAGCACGACATGTGGGGCCGGCCCATCAACTGGAGCACGGCGCGCATCTGGGCGCTCGCAGCCGGCGGGCCGGACCAGCCCGGGATCATCTGGTGCGGCACGCTCCCCGGTGGGCTCTTCCGTTCGAGCGATCGCGGCACAAGCTGGGAGATGATCCGCAGCCTGTGGGACCATCCCAAGCGCAAGCAGTGGAACGGCGGCGGCGCCGATCTTCCCGGCATTCATTCCATTTGCGTCGACCCGCGCAATTCAAAGCGCGTGTGGGTCGCAGTCTCCACTGGCGGCATCTGGTTCACCGAGGACGGCGGCGCGAGCTGGAGTCAGCGCGGCAACGGCATGCGCGCGGAATATGTGCCGCCGGAGCTCACGCATGATCCCATCGCCCAGGATGTGCACTGCCTGGTGCAATGCCCGGCGGCGCCGCACCGCATGTGGGTGCAGCATCACAACGGCATTTTCGTCTCCGACGATGAGGGCAAGACCTTCCGGGAGAT
>Ga0306925_10000303_pt1 | contig 34006 bp, 55 predicted proteins | sample flu12Cox44000176_FD_203755 | JGI IMG/M metagenome (GOLD analysis project Ga0306925, IMG submission 203755) | Lab enrichment of tropical soil microbial communities from Luquillo Experimental Forest, Puerto Rico - flux8day.12C.oxic.44.000.176 (v2)... | ecosystem: Environmental > Terrestrial >... | reverse complement strand
CTATCGCCGCGGCGCGAGTTGGCCGACGCCGAGTGATATTCGACGCAATCACCCTCTCATCGTCTATGAGTAGTTTGAACGTGACCGCAGCCCAATCAACCGAGCGGCCGTGCCCGCACTGCCATTCCACCATGCGTCTAGTACGCTATCTTGACTTGAAAGAGATGCCCGAGATTTACGTCTTCTACTGCTCGCATTGTCAGCACGGCGAGACGGTGACGCAAGGGCGGGCTGCTTAGACTGCCCTAGCCGCGTCCGATTAGAAGCGCATCAGCGGATCGGGATTCCTAGCAGGGTTCGCGATATTCGCCCGCAATCCACCGCGCTTCATCGCGCGTCAAAGGTTGCGTGCTGGTCGCCCCCGAGTTCCGCTATATCGAAGTCGTCTTTACCACCGATGCACGCGGCAAAATCCATCGCCAGTTTTTCGCAGCGTTGCTTGATATTCACGTCGTTGGTTAGTCGCGCGAGCGAAAGGCACACACGCATCTGATGCAAACAATACGATGACAGCATAATCAGATCCTTGACGCAGGGCTTCTTACATTCGCAAAACGTGGCCGCTGTTCGTCCGTTCCGTGGCATTCGTCTCAAATAACAGATTTTAAAATCTTGTTGGTTAACGCAGATGGAACCTTCGGCGCGGTTATGACGCATTGGCGATATTGGCCGCGATCCGCCGCGCCTCATCGCGCGTGATGTCAGGGACAAGGATAGGCGCAGCGGTCATTGAGTGTGATGCCGATCACAAAATTCAACACCACATTTGATGCTGATCACAGAAATTCGCTTTTTGCGCGTCAAGTGTCAGCCATCACTTTCTTCGCCCAAGGCTGGGACTATGTCTCTTGTAAATTTATTTGGGGAGAAGTGCGATGCGTACCATCACGACGAGGATATGCGGTCTGCTTTGTATTTGGACGCTGCTGGTGGCAGTGACCTCTACGGTCGCTAATGCCGAGACCAGAATCGGGACGGCCAGTTCCGTACAACCCGAAGCGTCAGGCAGCGTTGCCGGTACGCTTTCCGCTGGCAGCGGTGTTCACGCCAACGAAACGGTTAAGACCGGAAGCTCCGGCCGCGCGGGCTTGCAGTTTAATGATCAGAGCAATTTGAGTGTTGGACCATCGTCACAGGTTCGGCTCGATAAGTTTGTGTATGATCCAAACAAAGGGACGGGCAGCACCGTTATTGAGGCCACGCGCGGCACATTCCGGTTCACCACCGGCTCTCAAAACAAGGGTGAAGTAAAAATCAAGACGCCCTATGGCACCCTGGGCGCGCGCGGTTGAGGAGCAGATTGGCCGACCCGGCTCATCCTCGAAATAGACATATGCGAGCTTTTGTCCGTGTGGTCGCGGAAAAAGCGTCCAATTCCTCGACCGTCGCGACGGCGGGAAGCGGCGGTACGCCATCAAGCCGCCGACTGGACTAGTCCTGTCAATGCTGCACGCACCGCGTCATCGAGATCGGCATCGGTGAAGCCACGGTGCAGCTGCAGCCGCGCAACAACCCGCTCAACGAAGACGCCGCGCTTCTCAAACGGTACGCGGTCGGCGGTGGCCCAGACGGCCCGAAGCTGCGAATCGGTGAAGGCGACCATGTAACCATGGTCTTGCAGACGCGTTGACTGTCAACCGCTATCCCCACGCGCGCTTCTATTCGCCGCCCGAACGAAGAGAGGGCCGGTCAAGGCTTAGCGACAAGCTCATCGTCACTATGCAGGCGGAAGTAGACCTGCTGCGGTGTCGCCGTCTCGGCCGCGGTGCCGTGTGGCATTAGCCGTGTCGCTGCCGCCACGATCATGATCAACAGCATCAGGCCGGCCAACATCACTAGTTTCAACATGGCAAGCCTCCATCATTGGATGGCCGGTTTTGCCATGGCTACGGTCAAGGCGCTGTGAACTGCGTCACAGTCAGTCGAGACCAATGAAGGAGGTCGACAAAACAGGCACTGGGTCAGTATTTGCCGAAAAGCTCCGGCAGCTTGGCAATATTCGCCGCAATCCGTCGCGCTTCGTCCTTGCTGAGTAACTTTGCCGCTGATCGCCTTCCCGGCTCATCCTCGGCGCTGTGACGTTGGTCACGGCGGTCGCGCGTTGTGACGCTGGTAACACAACAAAGCTACGACTCAAATTAAGCTGCATTCTTAAATGGGCGGCGTGGTGAAGTGAAATGCAGATGGTGTTCACATGCGTAAGATCGCCCTGTTCGCCGCCGTCGTCGGTGCCTTGGTCCTCTTTGGTATCGAAACATGGGCTAGCATCAGAACATTGGCTCCCGGTGAGCTTGCTGGCCCGGCCGATAAGTCACCAGTGATGATGACCGGCGCCAAAGGGCCGCCTACTTCGCTGTACGACGACTACTCAATCGTAGCTTATTGAGACAGGGAGAGACCCCGAGCGGCTTTTGGTTCGACCGCGTTGTAAGCGCAATGTTCACTTGCGCAACAGTTCCGGCAGCTTGGCGATGCTCACTGCAATCCGCCGCGCCTCATCCTTGCTGAGCAATTTTGCTGCGGGTTGTCCACACCTTCCCCAAAAGTACGCGCATTTTGCACAAAATCGTCACAAACAAATAAAACGATTAAAAACTGCGAGTATTCTCGGAGAACAAAGAGATGGGGCAGATCCTCTGGCTCACGATGCCTCTGATCGCGTTAACAATGGCGGTATGCATGGCACACTGGCTTATGACTAAAATCACGCAAATCATAGAAACCGCCAAAAAAATATCTCCCGGCGGTGTTGTAAAGCGTGATTGGCTCCCCACTGGCCGTGTCGACTTCAAGACGCGATTGAATGGAGCTGACGACCAAAACAAAGAACCACCAGGTGAATTCAAGTTACTCGTAGAAGAGTGGAGAGTTGTCGAAAGCCTTGCTGGAAATGAAAACCCCGAGATCCAATGGAGGCTTGCAACGCTGAGCGAGGCTAAAGCTGTCCTAAGCCATTATCACCAACACCTGTCCGAGAATGGGCTCATCAAATCCATACCCGAGCTTTCTGCATCATCATTCTCCGTTAAACGCGAATTGAGTTATCGTCCCAGCAACGGCGGCTCAAGAGCGGTTTCGCAATCAACCTAGTCGGGCCGTCCCGATCATTCAGTTGGCTTGCGCAATAGCTCCGGCAACTTCGCGATATTGGCCGCAATCCTTCGAGCCTCATCGCGCGTAAGGAGCTGGTCGGAGCGCGGATAGAAAAGCTCCGCGCATTCGGGTGCCGCCAACGTCGCTTATGTTCAGATGCAGGAGCGAACTCAGTGATGCCCGTTCCAGACCCGTCGCCAGACACAGGGCGGCGCCGCGAATGGTGACGGTTCCGGTGCTTGTTTTGCGTAACTGTAGGCGGGACCATAACCGTACTGGTCCCCACCGCCGCTGCTATATTGTGGACCGCCATCGTAGGGCGTTCCGTAATAGCCCCTCTGTTTGAGACCGTAATCGCCATTGTACCAATAGCTTTGCGCAGACGCCGTCGTAGCAGCGCCGATTAGTAGTAGGACGGCAGCAATACATTTCGCAGATACACTCATTTGTCACTCTAAGATCGCGAGGGTGTGGGGAGAGACGAGGCGCGAACGCCAGGTCTCAACTCTTCCCAGCGTCCGCGTTCCCTAACGGCTATCTAAAAGACGCTCAGGCGTAAAGTTATTTTGTGCCCACTTTGGACAGGGCAGCCTAAAGTTGCTCTGCAACAAACAACTTAATTCTTGCTCAATTTGGACAAAGCAGCGCAGGCGGCGTGGACAACGTTCACTATTCCTTCGACGTGCGAGGGAAGTTCGCCAAGACGATACTGAGACCTGTTGAACGCTCGACCGCCTTAACTTTCATAAATCGAGGTTTCCGCTGGCAGCCAATGTCCTCGACAGACTAGGGCGGCGGGTAGCGGCGGCGCCATTGGTGGCCCTTCTATTTTTTTAGGATAATGCGCCGGGATGGGTTGATGACACGGACTTTAGCGATGCTGTTGCGCTTAAAGCCAGCCTGCATGGTTTTGGCGTTTGGAATTCTGGGGATGCGTTCGGGCATCGCCGATGGAGTCTTGGCGCTCGGTTCTGCAAAGGGCGGCCCAACCTTTGGGTGGGCCGCCGGGTTTTCGAAAGCTAGCGCTGATGCCGCACTGAACGAATGCCGTGGCAAGTACAAGTGCGAGGTTGTCGCGACCTTTCACGACCAATGCTTCGCCATCTCTTCCAACGGCACCTCCACGAAATGGACATCCCCCATCGGTTTTGGCTTGGCGATTGAGAAGGATTCGGCCACGGCAGCGCAGGAGGCCATTGATCAATGCAAGTCCATGGTGGGGCAAGGAGCGCCGCCGTGCGTGGTCCGAAAATCCGATTGCGAGGGCTCAGCGAAATAGCGACCAAAGGAAACATCATGCGATATCTCCCACTGATGATACTTGTGTCGATATTTGGTTTTATGACGCCAGCGTTAGCTCAAGTGTCGATTAACGGCCTTTGTTGCCCGGCTGGGTGTGTGGCTGAGTTCATGAATGAATTCCATCCCGCCCGTTGCGTTCATGTTGTTGTTGGTATGGTCACCTTCTGCTCCAAGGGTCTCTGCCCTGTGAACAGGAACCCTCGCGGACCGCACGTTCCGCTGTTTTATTATCCTTGCGTCAATTGCATCCCAAGACCTTGGGTTTATTGAGCGCATCACGGTGATAACGAAAACACGGCGGCGGGAATCGTCGAGCCACTGGCGTGCGCCCTCTTATCCCACACACCACCTTGCTAGGCACCCTCTTACCCCTGAAAAGGGATGGCCCTCTCATGGTCGATCACGCCACACCGGGGCAAAGGGTGCACCCAGTTGGGGTTCAATGAAAGAGAAGTACCCCCTAGCCGGAACGAGGGCCTTGCCCCAAGCGCCGTTATAGGCCAGCGTCGAAATCTCCAGAGCAAACGTGCCAAGCGGGCGGGCACTAATGAATTTCCGGCGCGGGTTTTTTCGGTTGTGGCTGTTGTTCTCGATCCTGTTCGTTATCGGGACAACCGCGGTGTTTTTTAGGGATGTGATGAGTGAGTTCGAGAAAGCCGCTCTGGTAGCAAACTCTATTTTGATGGTGCCCGTGGCGTGCAGCGACGCTCGCGGAAAGGCTGGCACCGACTATGAGGTCTTCGATGATCCGAGCAAAACGAGCAAGTGCTGGTATCAAGTTCCGAAATTGCGAGCACTGTTCCCGGAATTCAAAGACTTAACGGACGACCAATTATCTGATCGCCTCTACCAAAAGGCGGGCATACAAATAACGCCAGTATCCCCATGGTCCTTGATTATGAGGGCAGTGAGCATTGCCATCGGCGTTCCACTTATCGTTCTTGCCGTCGGCTCGGCGCTCGGCTGGCGAGGCGCAAAGTGATCTCGCAAAATTTTTATGGTTTTCTAAACCTCGTAATGCCCTCATTCGGCTTGAGTTGGCGCGCGAACATTAGCGCCAAGGCAGACAGTCAATCGATTTAGTTCCCGTAGTGCGCAGTGATATCGTGGGCAATCTTGGCGCCTTCTTCCATATAGCGGCGGATGACGATGTCGGCCGCCGGCGTGCAAATGCGATAGGTTTGTTCATAACCGCTATAGCCGCGATTGAAGCTCGCGACCATCTGCTCGCGGCGGTTTCCGCTCGGCGCTTCGGCATCGATCAAGGCCTTCGCCTCACTCCGCCATTTCTCGCCTTCGCCGCTGTTGCAGACGCCGCGCAGGAAATGCAGCGCCCCCAGAATTTCCGACAGCCGCTCCAAGTCGTGATCATAGGGCGACGGCGTATCCTGCACCGCCGCCTCCGGAGACCCGGAGGTTTGCGCCGGCGGTTTGTGGGCCGCAGGCGGCGAACGCCGCACTCGATGGTGCGGCGAGCCCCAACCGCTACGCCAGCCGTTGCCCCAGTTATTGCCCCAGAATTGCGCCCGCGCCGGCCCCGCGGCGAAACAAAGAGCGAGCGAAACGGCGATGCATATGCGAATGGCTGGCATGGCCGGTACCATAATGCGGACACGGCGTAATGAGTTTGATCTGTCTCAAATTCCCGCTTGGCTATTTGTGGCGCGCCACTAACAAGTCAATGATGCCTATAAGCATCCTCAAAGTTTCTTAGTACCGATACCGTGCGTGGCGGTGATGGTAGCCGTAGTGGCGGTGATGATAGCCGTAAGGGTAGCCATACCCATGAGGTGCGTAGCCATGCCGGGGGTACACCGCCTCCTGGGCCGATGCGGCACCCGCTGAAAGCGCCAAGGTAGCTACTACTCCGAGAACAAGAGCTGCTCTCATATTGTCCTCCGTGGTACGCGTAAGCCGACAGTTTGCGTCGCCATTGAACGCACACCGAGGGTGATAGTTCGGCCTCGCCGCAATCCGCCGCGCCTCATCTTTGGTGAGCAACCGAGCGGGCAGGCCACATGCCGTACAGCGCGGCTCAATCAAAAACTCGGCTTGGCCTTGAGAATCAGATATTGAACGGAGTGCCATCGACTTTCTTCCTTATAAACTTGGCGATGGCTTTCGGCAGAACCTAGGACTCCGGCGATAGTGGAGAGCCTCGCCGGGGTCCTTTTTCCGCAAATCAGGAATGGCCCAGGGGTTGGGGAGATGAGAGTTCTCGTCTGTGGCGGTCGCGATTTTGCCGACAGCGCGCTGCTCTATGGCGTACTGGATGAGCTAAAGCGCACGAAAACCATCATCTGCGTCATTGAGGGCGATGCCCGCGGCGCCGACCGCTTAGCTGGACAGTGGGCACGCAGAAACCACATCGACCTGAAGGTCTTTGTGCCGGAGTACGACCAATTCGGTGCGCGGCTAGCGCCGCCACTGCGCAATCAGCGGATGCTCGACGAAGGCAAACCCGATCTGGTCGTGGTGTTTCCGGGCGGCGACGGAACGAAAGACATGTTCAGGCGCGCGGTCAAGGCGGGCTTGGCAATCCATGAGGTGAATTCGCGCAGATAAGCTCTTACTCACCACCCGACTGACGCGGTGCCTATTCTTCATACACGCGCTCCAGTCAGTGCTCCTGCGCTAGCCCCGGCAACTGTCGGGGCTTTCTATTTGCGTAAGACTTCGGGCAGCTTGGCGATGTTCGCCGCGATCCTGGCACCGCGCACCTAATGTCGACCTGCTAAGTAGTGCTGCCTCAACACGAGCGATGTTAGCGATGGCGTTACTTCTTTGTGGTTAGCCTTTTTTGAGTTGGCCGCACCCTTCCGCGTACACTTCGAATCAAGCCCGCAAAGCTAAACTTCGTTTTTAGTCACGGTGCGGTCGTGATGGAGGATTTGGGAACTAGCGATCTGTCCTCCCCTGCCAGGAACGGTGCAACTGGCGATTTTCCGTCTCTGCGTTTTGTCCGTTCCAATGGCGGTACGTCAAAATAAACGTCGCGCAAGACAAAGCGGGCGATGGCAATGGCAAAATCAACTGCAATACCGCTTCTCGTGTTGATAGCGGGCTCTACCCTGATATGGGCGGCGGTTATGGCAATCCACGGCTTCTAAGAACGCCAGCGCACCAACCGCCAGCAACAGGAGCCAAGCCCAGTGACCACTCGCCGTTGGTGTGACCCCATCGAACGTGATGCCTTTTCCTGTAGCCATATTGTGCGCGATGGCGACGTAGAAACTGCCGTCCTCGCCCGCCTGGCTCACAGCAAACGAACCTTGGTCGAAGATGATGGCGGCGAGCTCAATGGCTCCTATAACGACCAGGACAGGCAGAGGAGCAAAAACAACGTCAGGATGAAGCCAGCTCCAAAGTCTTCCAGATAACACCTTTCGTTTAGCAGGCATTGGCGACCGGCGTTGTCGGACTGCGGAGAGGCAAAAATGGCTTCCAAACAAGTAACATTAGTAGTTTGCGCGGTTCTCTTTACGGCCATTAATCTGTTGGTCCTGGCGGCGAACTGGTCAATCGCCGCACACGCCAAGGTCGGCGGCATGGATTATTCTGCTCTAGAGGTAGATGCGGACTTTCGACGCGCGATCAGGGATGTCGTGTCGCAGATGGATCAGTCTTATTGGCGGCGGAATAATGCTTTTCGAGGAGCGGTCGTGGAAGTAGTCGAGGGCTGTCACCTTCCCTATAGGGACAGCACGAGCCTTCGGTGCCGAAGGCAATCTTTTTGAGGATTTCCAACTGCGAGTGCAGACTCTCAAATACAATACTCGTGTACAAGCGAACGAGCATCACCGCCGCGCTTCGTCACGCGTCAGAAGCTTAGCCACTGATTGGCCGTCCCGGCTCATCCTCGAAATAGACATACGCGAGCTGCTGTCCGGCGCTGTCCTTCACGACGAAGGCGGCGCCGATATCTTCGACAGTCCAAGGCGGCGGGAAGCGGTTGTCACTGTCTCACAGCATAAAATAATAAAGGGCAACCGCAGTTACGGATCCGATCAGTAAGCCAAATAGGGCAATAATCACTGCTTCATGGATTGACCGCCATCCTTCCACTGCCATCGCCAATCCTCCTCTGGCTCACGTCACCGCTTACGCAACAGCTTCGGCAGCTTGGCGATATTCGCAGTAACGCGCTGGACGTTGAAAAATATCCGACTCAGCGGCACACTAAGCGCAAGATGAATAGGAGCGTGCAATGAGCATTCTTTGGACCATCATAATTGGGTTTGTGGCAGGGGTGGTCGCTAAACTCCTGTATCCAGGAGACAAGTATGAACCTACAGGCTACATCTTGACGACTGTGCTCGGGATCGTGGGAGCCTTTGTAGCAACATACCTTGGCCAGGCGGTCGGCTGGTATCAACCTGGCGAGGGCGCGGGCTTCATTGGCGCAATCGTTGGCGCGATCATAATCCTGGCAGTGTGGGGGTTTATCGCACCCCGTCTTGGGCGGACATAGGCAAAACGCCTGCTCGAATGTGTGCGCTCGGGTGTTTAGCACGCTGCGATCAGTCGCATTGAGCTTGGCCGCAAAGGGCAGCAACTAAGTTGTGATGGTACCCTCTTGGCTTTTTGCACTCCTGCTCGGTTTTAGCCTATGTACTGCAGTCAATTTCACGCTGCAGTTGCTGCGATAGCTCCCGAGCCTAGTGCTGTCCTGCACGACAAAGCATTCGTCCAACTCCTCGACAGACCAGGGCGTCGGGAAGCGGCGTTGAGACATCCCGGCAGCTTGGCGATGTTCACCGCAATGCGTCACGCTCGCGACGGACGCGCGGCGATAGGCGCTAGCTCAGGACACGAGCTAAAGGCAGGCATCTGCCTCAGCGAAAATCCCCATTGTGTTTAATAACCATCTCTGGATTGGAGCCTCCGTTGGGACGCTTTTCCAGCCATTGCGCAAGTCTTGCGGCGTACTCTTTACCGCGTTGCCTGACACACTCCGTGCTTTCCGGTTGTTGCGGGTCTGGCAGCGCCGCGCATTGCTCCGGTGTGCCAGTGATCAGGTTTGCTGGAAGAGCAAGCGGCTCCGGCGGATACGGTCGCTCCGCTTGTGTGAGGGCAACCGGCTTGTTGGCGGCAAAGATCAGCATCGCCGCGATGGGAATTCCGACAGCAGCGGCGACCACACTGAGCAGCAGTGCCTTTGCCGCGATGTGGATGCTGTGCATTGCCCCCACTCCCGCTAGCCCCACAGCGAAGGTTACTGCGTCAAGCGTCCCGATGCTAGGGTCTCAAAAGCCCCGGCAGCTTGGCGATATTCACCGCGATCCTTCGCGCTCCATCGGTGGCGAGGAGTTAGCCCCGCGCCTCAATGGTGGCTATGGTTCACTTTGATTGGCCTCTGCGATCAATTGGATGAAGCCTTCCACAGGCTTAATCTTTTGGCGTTCGCGATTGTAGAACTCTGGATCATGGCCTCGGTCGACGGCAAAGCGTAGCTCCTTCGCCCACCTGCGGGCTCCGTTAACTGACCATCTCGGGGTTGTCCCGATCTTGACGAAGCGTTGTCGGTGGTCAGCGCGATAGACAAAGACGAACGATTTCTCGCCGTTTCCGTGGACGCGGACGCAGAGGCCGGGCGCTTCATTGTCCCAAACCAAATCGGGTCGCGTTTCCGCGATTTCCCGATGGTCCGTATCCGTCGGTCGCGGTTCTCCTTCGGGGACCTCATTGTTCAGTTCGGTCGCCATCAAAGCTATCCATCAAGTCTTGCGCACGAGCCTCCGGGAAATGTTAGCGCAAAAACCACGAACTAGGCTTTGAGAAGCTCGGGTAATTTGCCGATATTCACAGCAATCCGTCGCGGCTCATCCTTGCTGAGCAACTTGGCTGCGGATCGTCGGCCCGTCACGATTCCTCACCGCCGAACCGGCTCTCCGCCGCTTTGTGATGATATTGCAGCGCGATCATCAAGCCTTTCATGGGACGCAGGGGGCCGAGCGTGACCACTATGATCAGCGGCAGCCACAGCGCCGCGTGAACCCAATAGGGCGGATGGAACAGGATCTCTGTGATCAGGGCGGCGCCGACGACGACCGCGCCGGCGAAAAACATGATGAACACGGCCGGCCCGTCTCCGGAATCGGCAAATGCGTAATTAAGACCGCAATGCTCACAATGTGGCCGCAGCGTCAAAAAGCCCTGGAACAGTTTGCCCTTGCCGCAACGCGGACAAGAACAAGATAGCCCCGCGCCGATCGATCCGGATAGCGTCGTGATCGTTTGTTCGGTCATGCCACGTCCGGCTATACCGTCATCGGGCGCCGCCGGTCCAAAGCTGGATTGTTATCCAAAGAAGATGTGATCGGCAGCGTTTCTTCGACAGACCAGGGCGGCGGGAAGCGGCGTGGGTTTTGCATTATGGGTACGGTGCAGAAAACTGGAAATTCTCTCGTAAATTCAACTTGACTGGCGGACGGAATGGCATTCGAACCCATGCTCAGATTCCGCCAGCCCGGCGCGCGTTACCCAGGATTAGCGATGGATGTAGTAACCCGCAAACTCAGGGGGATAAGTGAATTGGTGCTGTGATCCGCGAAAGGCCAGTATTCGGGCGAATTGCCAAGTGAGTTCAGAATACCAAGTGGGTCGATTAGTCCAAGATGTTGAGAGTAGCGCTGGCAAGGTACCTTCTCCGAAATTACGCATCCGAAGGTATGCACTGTAATGTATTTGGTTCGATCGGGAGGAAGTGATCGTAACGCATTCTCAATAGCGAGCGCTCCCTTGCTGTGGCCGACAACACGGCTAATTCCTGGAACATTGCGAAGTATTGCATGCACATCGTCGGAGGCGGCGCTGCCGTGACGAAATACTGGGGCACCAGTTGACGCGGTCTCACGTCCAGGCGTACTGCGTGCGAGATCCTTTCCCATCATGGCAAGTGTTGGCGCGAAATTCGCCAAAAATTCCTGAGTTGCGCTTTGCACCGTGTCGTACGTTTCGAAGCCGAACCAACCGCCCAGCGCCTGCGGAACGATATCAGCAAGCCCATATCCCGGCACGATGGCGGCGACCGGCTCGCCGAAGGCTTGCGATACGTCCCAGGCGAACGCAACCGATCCGAATGCCGAACTCCCAACTCCGGTTACCGTTAGTGTATTCAGTCCAACGCTCTCAGAGCCATTCGCAAATTCAAAAAATGTTTCCATCTCCAGAAAGGGCTTGTACACGTACGGCGCGAGATTAGCGTCTACCACGATAATAGAGCCGCTCGGATTAGACTGAGCACCAAGGTCGAGCACGGCGAAGCGGTGCCGCGGCGAATTTAAATTCGCGAGCGCGTCGGTGTTCACCGCCCTCCCTTTCATCAAAAGGGCTGCGGTCAGGGCGCCGACATCGTAAAAAAGAATGTCAAGGGCGGTATTCCAAAGTCGGCACGATCGCAAAATCGGCTCAATGAACGGCTTTTGCACCTCATAAAGCGCCAGGTTTTCCGGCGACACTACATTTGGCTTCGCTTCACTAGAAGACGCAACAGCCATGAGAACACGTTTCCGAGGTTGAGAATCTATACCGATCGATTGTAGTTCCCTACGACGTAGCCACTGGCCTTTCATCCAAAAGCGCCATCCTGAAGCGTCATTTGCGGCGAAGCATTTGCTCTTCCTAGCAACTACGATCAGAACCAGAACATCAGCTGAGCGGTGCGGCTTTCCCTAAACGCGAACGGATCTGGTCAAGGTGATATTTTATCACGAAATACAGATGTGAGTGTCGAAGCGGAACCGCCCTTGCCGCTCGATCGATTTTTGCCAGTTCTCTCTCAAGTGATTTTATTTGCGACGCGGTGAGCTCGCTCTGCGACGCAATTTCAACGACTCTCAGCCGATGGTAGAGCCTTCGCAATCGTTGGTGGACCAACCAGTCGTATAGTCTCGGCGCAAACCCGAACACGGGAAAAACGATGGCTAAGGCAGCAACGATAAAAGCGATCGCGCGCTGCGCATAAACGGTCATCCAAAACGGGAGGTATCGCGCTAAAAATGAGGGGCCGTTCCGGTAATAATCCGCGGCAATTCGCGAGACCGGGAACTCTGGGTCTTCAATCGCGGGAAATTCACCACTTCTTTGAAAAAGCCCTGGCCCCTGGTGCTCTTCTTTCATTGTCTGCGCCAGGAGCTGGACGATTGCCGGGTGCAGATCATCGCGAATTAGGACTTTTGCCGTTGTCCCGACGAGAGTGATGTCGTGCGGTGGGTTTGGTGGGTCAAGCTCGATCACTCCTTTCGGCAATACCACTCGCACCAGGTCCGGAAACATGCGTGTCAGAGCCTCGGCAGTCGAGAAATTCATAAGTCGAAGTTTTGGATTTGTGAGCAGCTTTGCAACCGATGGAGCATCCGAACCGCCAACTATCAGCGCAACATCCGCGCTGCCATCCATAAGCGCTTCGACCGCTGCATCGCCTGAAAAAGGCAGTAGGGTAGCTGTTTTTTCGTTAATGTCAGCTTTGCTAAGAAGCCTCTCGGCAGTGTAGCGAACACCACTCCCCTCTGGTCCTACCGCAATGCGCTTGCCCTTAAGCTGCGAAAGACCAGCTATCGAGTCGGAGGAAGGATAAAAGATCCAAAATGGAACATTAGAAATAAGTCCCATCGACGAGAGATTTGGTGCATCCTCACTGTTTGAGATTCCTCCCGTCAAGAATCCAATTTGAACACCGGAGTTTGGATCTTTCAGAAGTTCCAGGTTCTCCAATGCTCCTGCGGTCTCGCGAACGATCAAGTTCACACCAGCACGTGCGAATCTTTGCCGATAACGCTCACCAAAATATTCGAAGGTAGTGCCTTTGCCTCCCGTCGCTATGGTAATTCGGGTAGGCAGAGACGGAACGAAATACTCCAACGCGAGCCAGCTCACCACTACAGTAGCAATAAGCGCTGCGATTCCCCGGATCACATTCCCACGAAACCATCTAAACATGGTCTAACGGTTGATCTCCGTGATCATTTTAAACATACCCAGTTCATATCGACATCAAGTGCCTGCCGCAGAACTGATCCGCATACAAACCATCGATATGGGCTAAGCGGAATAATCGGTTCGACTGACACTCATCGCCTCATGGGGTCTTCCCCCAGGCCGAGTACTCCAATCTACCACATCGGTTTCAGGGCAATTTAAAAACTTTCTCCAGCAATGACCTAATGGCCTCTTCCGTTGCGCGGGTCGCTTTTGCGGAATAGGCCACATGAGCGTTTCGTCCGAGGCAGTCGTCCGCATATGTGAAAGGCTTATGCGTCGCAGCATTAATGATCGTTCCCACCGGTTCTTCCTTCAACACACAATGCGTCGTCTGTGCATACGGTATGTTAACGGGTTTAGATGGGAGCGAGGGATAATCAAACGCGTGCCAAGTATTACGATATTCGGTCATTTCGACGTCCTTGGACGTCGCTCTCAGGCGCTTGAAATAAGCGCGGCAAGGAGCGATTTTGACCCAGTCGTCCGATCTTCCGTGAAAGATGCGGATTGGATGGTCAGTCACCTCAGTATCGCCGATGTAAGTGGTGATGCACGGCGCATAGAGCGCAATATAGGCTGCCGGATCGATCCCGCTTGGGTTCCACATTTTTTGAAATCTTTTGAGTGTCGCATAAAGAACCGCTTGTCCCCCGCGTGAGAATCCCATGACAGCAATTCGGTTTGGATCTACCTGGGGATGCGCGGCTAATATCGCGAGACTGCGATATAAGTCGAGAATCATGTTTAAGCGTCCGAGCTGAGATTGATCAGCAACGGTGCTTACGATTCCTCGCCCAGAAAATGAATCAATTGCAAAAGTAGATATACCAATCGATGCAAACAGCCTCTCCCATACAGCCGCATTTTCCTCGATACCGCCTGACCCGTGCACGAGGATAACCAGCGGGAGGCGCCCCGAGCCTTGAGCAACCCTCAAAATCCCGGAAATGGTTGTGGGCCTTCCGGAGGCATCGCCCTTCAAAAACTGTTCATCCGAAATAGTCAAAGTCTGAATCGGAATTGTCTCGATATGCGGGGCAATTTCGTCAGAAAAAGTTTTCGTCACTAAAGCTGCCTGAGCAATAGCGACTGCGAGTGTCGCAAGTACACCAACCGCTAATTTTTTCATCGAGCAGGGATATCTAGATTTCAGGATTTTTGTTAGGCACGCGATGTTGACCCCGTGCCAGTTTGAATTTTGCCGACTTAACGCGTCCCTGGACTTAAGAGTTTCTGTATACCAAGCACTCCTTGCGGGAGGCAATCAGCCGCAGCAGCGATGACAGCTTGCCATTTCCCGCCGCCCAGTCGATGAACTGGAAGCCTGCTTTGTCGTGAAGGATAGCGCCGGGCAAAAATTGGCCCCGACAGCCATACTGTTTTGTGCAGAACATCTTGCTGGTACTTCCAGGGCACGTCGGGTGCGTTTAGTATGGCCGAAAGAGGGGGGTGTCGGTGCGCTTTCGCAGCATTCTAGGCTGGCTAAGTATGGTGTGGGTAATATCCGCTTGCGCGGAGAATCCCTCTCACCTGAACACCGCTTATCTCGATCGCTATGCCGACCCGAATCCGACGCCAGCCTCAATCCTCGAATGTCACGGCTTCGATTGCAGTGAGACATCGCGTGCCACTTTGAACCGCGACGCGTGGCGGCGTGTTAGTGGAGTTTTCGTGCCGCGCGCCAGGGACGCGCAAGCCGAGCGCCGCCAGATTGCACATGGAGTGGCGTTGATCCAGCTCTTGGTTGGGCAACAGACTGGTACGGCCGTTCATCAGTGGACACATCGTGACAAGGAAATTCTGCCCAACATCGGCGACCCGACACAGCTCGATTGCATTGACGAGGCAGTGAATACTTGGACGTACCTGACGTTGATGGAGCGTAGCGGGCTGTTCCATTTCCATCGCGTGGCGAAACTTTCCCACGCTGGCTCCCCGATCGACCCCCGCAACACAGCCGTACTGCAGGAAATTGGCGGTCAATATTTTGCGATCGATCCGAGCTTAGTCGACGTCGGAGTGCCGCCTCCGATTATACCGCTCGAGAGCTGGATTGCTCACTGGCCCCCGGATCTTCCCGCGAACGAGGTGCGCGTCCGTTTGAGTATGGGCACGCCCAAGTAACCACGCTGAGCCCATTGTATGGATCAGCGGACGTCCGTCAGGGCGATTAGCACGTCCACTGGATGCCATAAGTAGACATGGCACCACAATCTGATGCCCTTGAAGAGAATAGGTGCGACGGCGTGCTACGCAGCTTCGGCTTGCGGCAGCGGCGGGCGCCCGCGGATGAGGTCGGCGCCTTTTTCAGCCATCATCAGTACGCAGGCGTTGATGTGTGCGGAGACGAGATCTGGCATCGCCGAAGCATCACAGACGCGCAGGCCTTCGATGCCATGCACTTTGAGATCAGGGTCCAATACTCCATCCTGCCCGATCGCGCAGGTGCCAGCGGGATGATGGGCGGTGATGACGACCTTTTTGATCCAAGCGTCGATGGAAGCATCCGTATTCACCGAAAGGCCCGGATTTATCTCCTCGTCGCGATAAGGATCCATTGCCTTCTGGAAGGCGACCTCGCGCGCACATTTAAATCCTTCGCGCAGGGTCGGCAGATCGTTCGGCGCGGTGAAGAAGCGATAGACGATGCGCGGGGGGGCCAGCGGATCGGCCGAGCCGAGCAACAGCTCGCCGCGACTATCGGGATGTAACAGCGTTGGTCGTATACCAAAGCCGTCGACATACGCAGGGCGAACCATTGGAAACCACAGATGCGGCGAGGCGGCCGTGCCACGGAACATAAATTCGATGTCAGGCACCGCGAGTTCGGGCCGGGTCTTAATGAATGCGTGCAGACCTCCGGGCACGACGGTGCCCGGCCCGTTGCCGAACAGGTAGGCGCGGATCATGCTTGCCGCCATCCGGTCGAACCGCATATCGCGGTGGAATGAGCCGGGTTGTTTGCGACGGTATGTCATATACGCACCAAGGTGGTCTTGCAGATTGCGGCCCACTGGAAGAGCGACAACGACGGCGATGCCAAATTCCCGTAAATGCGCAGCGGGGCCGATGCCAGAGAGCATCAGGAGCTGTGGTGAATTGAAAGTGCCGGCTGCAAGAATGACCTCGCGGGACGCTTCGGCATGCACAATCCCGCTATTTTGGACATACTCGACACCAGTGGCCCGTGTGCCGTTGAGTGTGATGCGTGTAGCATGCGCGTGCACCGCAACGCTGAGATTTTTACGTCCGCGGACGGGTTTGAGGAAAGCATTTGCGGATGATGAGCGCCGACCGTAGCGGATGGTGTATTGGCCGCGGCCGAAACCTTCCTGTTGCTTGCCGTTATAGTCCGGGTTGAACGGATAGCCGAGGCTTCTCCGGCCGCGATCCAGGCGTCGTAGAGAGGGTCGCGCGTCTTAGCGAATTCAGTGCCGAGTGGACCGCTGCCACCTCGCCAAGTATCGGCGCCCTTTTCAAATGTCTCGCAGTGCTGAAAGTAGGGCAGCACATCGGCGTAGGACCAGCCGCGCGCGCCCTTTTGCGCCCAGCGGTCGTAATCGCCGCGATTGCCGCGGGTGTAGGCCATAACATTGATCGACGACGAACCGCCCAGCACCTTGCCGCGCATCGCTTCGATGCGGCGATTGTTGAGATTGGTTTCGGGATCGGTCTGGTAGCCCCAGTCGAACATGCCGCGATCGTGCATGCGACCCAAGCCGAGCGGGATGTGGATGTAAGGGTGCCAATCGCGGCCGCCGGCTTCAATGAGCAGTACGTTCGCGTCGCCCTCTTCGGTCAGCCGATTTGCCAGCACGCAGCCCGCCGATCCCGCACCGACAATGATGTAGTCGTAGCCCTTTGCTGCCATTTCCACTGCCTTGAAAAATATTACGGGGGCGCAACGCAGCTAGGAGCAATGCGGAGTGGTGCGTTGTCGATCCGGGATCGTCGCGTCGTACGAGCATACTAGCCCGCAGGCTCGAAAGCGAATGTTGCCCCCTTGCGTCTCACATAGCCAAATCCGGGTGCGTTGACGTGGGCGCCGGCGATAGCGAGGTGGTCGCTCGCGGCCATGTCGAGAATCCGTTTGCGTGACTGAACCGCCTGGTCCTTGTCGAGATCGTAGGTCATGCCGACGTCAGGATGTGAGATCTGGATGGCGGACACATGCACCACGTCGCCGAGTGCCATGAAGCCGCCGCCGGGAGCTGACAGTACCCAGCAGGTATGGCCCGGCGTGTGGCCAGGGGCAATCACCGGCGCGAAGCCGAGATAGTCGTCGCTGCCACGCACGCGGTGGATGCGGTCCAGATAAGGTCTGAGATTGATCCTGGTCCGGGCGCGATTCGCCTTGACCTTGTCGAGGTCGCCGGCACGGTCCGGCGCCATCCAGAATTCGGCTTCAATCTCGTGAACGACGATCTCGGCATTGGGGTAATGCGGATTCCCGGCATCATCGACCAGACCGTTGGCGTGATCGCCGTGTAAATGCGTGATGACTATGTGCGTGACCGCCTTCGGATCGATGCTCGCGGCACGCAGATTGTTTGGCAGTCTGCCGAGCGTCGGATACATCGTGTTGCCAGCTCCGGCATCGATCATGATCAACTTTTCGCCGCGTCGGATGACGAAATTGTTCACTGGGATGGGAAAGGTGCCGCTGCCGTCGGCCTCGCCGACCAACTGTAGTGCTTTCGCGCGGTCCATGTCGACGATACGGTCGAGCGAGGTCGGGAGCGCACCGTCGCTTAAGCCGTGCACTCGCACGCCGCCAACCGTCATGCTCGGCAAGCCAGATGTCGCCATGTCAAAATCCTTCCCTGGTGAGAGCGATCATGCAGCTGGCGGAGATCGCGACGGCGACCGAGAGCACCGCGAACGGCGCGAGAAAGCCACCCCCCGAAGAGGCGAGAATGTAGCCGATCATCACCGGCGACAGTGCGCCCGTCATCTGCGTCACCAGCGCGCGCACGCCTTGCGACTTGGCCATATCGGCGGTACCGATGACGCTGTGCATCAGCATTTCGGCGCATGATATGCCGACCTGCTGCGCGCACAATGCGCCAATCATTAGGATGACGCTCCACGTCGTGCTCGGCGCCAGCGCCGCGGCGATTAAGAGTACCGCGGCTGACGCCCAGCCGAGGCCGGCAAACGGCGCGCGGCGAAAGACGCGATCCGAGACATGACCAATAATCAGGATGGTCGCGACCGCGAAGCCGTAGATAACGAAAGTCAGATAGCCGGAAGTGCTGAACGCAAAATGCCGCGCGGTGCGTAGATAGGTCGGCAGCCAGATCGACCAGCCCCAGAAGAAGATCGCGTTGCACGAGATGGCAAGCACCATCAGCCAGAAGCGATGATTACGCCAAACGCTGCTAACGCCTTTGAGAATGCGGCCGGGCGCGTCCTCGTTCTCCTCGATAGCACCGGCGTGCACGAAGTTCAGCTCGGCGGCGTTCACCGCCGGGTTTTGTTCGGGCTTGTCTCGCACCAGGAACCATATCATTGGCAGCGGCAGCGCGAGCGCGAGAATGCCCATGGCCCAGAACTGACCCCTCCAGCCGACTGCAACGATCAGCCCTGTCACGATCAGGCCCGTAAGCATTGGTCCGATCATGGTCCCGATCCACCAATAGGCGGTCGCCTTACCGCGCTCGCGTAGCGCAAACCAGCTGGCGATCAAAGCAAGCGTGACTGGATAACAGGCGGCTTCGCCGACGCCCAATCCGATGCGCGATGCGAGCAGCATGCCGTAGGTCTGCGATAGCGCAGACCAGAAGCATGTCAGCGCCCAGATAACGAGACTCGCCACGATGGCGTGACGAGGCCCGTAGCGCGTCACCGCGAAGCCCCAGAGCGGAGCTGCCAAGCTGTAGGAGATGAACAGGCCGCTAGCCAGCAAGCCGAGTAGCTTCGTCTCGCCGCCAAGCGCATCTCGCTGAGGAATTGCGGATCAGCGATCACAAGGGAAATGTTGCTCTTGTCCAACATGGAAATGATCCAAAATATCAAGAGCGTCGGAGCAACATAATTCCAGCGCACGCGCGTCGGCACGGCCAATCCGGCCACGCCAGGACGCGTTAGGTCCTGCGGAACTGAGATAGTCATGGGCCCTCCCGGAATCCGCCGCGTTATTCTCTTTTGTCACGTGGCGCCGCACGCTCGCGTCGCCCGGAGAAAAAGGTTACTGTTGCGCCGAAGCCTGTCAACAAACGCCGAGCGGCATCGAAGCGAAGGCAGACTTGCAATCTTATTGATGCCGCAAAGTGGGCGCCGTCCACAGTATCAATGCGCTTACATTCATCGATGTCCGCTCTTACCCCAACATCAGACATCGACGGAGACTCACTCCTTCTGCGCGCTCCGACCAGTGACCCACTGCGCTAAAGTTTCCCAGTCAGCGTCGTTCTTAGAGGCAAATTGCCGACCGCCAGAGTGGAAGGTGTTGCCGCCCGCCTCAGGGGCGAGTGGTTGTAAGAGCAGCCGACTGTTAGCGGGATCCCCCGGCACCACCAAGGCAGAGACGGTAACAAAGTTCTTGCGCGACTGTTCTTCAGTCCAGAAAGCCGCTCCCGTTGGCAATTTCTCTAGCCGAAAGGCGTTGTTGCTTTCCTCGTGGCAAACATAGCAGCGGGTGTGGCCCTCGCGCTTCTTCAGGAAGATCGGCTCGACCTTGGTCTTAAAGAATTCGTAATCGAGCGTTGGCGTCTTCGACACCACAACGGATAAGTCTCCGAGCGAGAGCGCCACCGCCAGGGCGATGGTCAGGCGCGCCGACATTATCGATCTCCCAAAAATCGGTCAGCGCATAACCAGTGTATTGATGCGCTTGGGCACTTCACCAACGGGTATGACGGCACGCACCTTCATGGCCTGAGTGTCGACAGCTGTTAGCGAACGCAGCCCGGCATTCGAGATGTAGACCGTCGTGCTGTCTGGCGCGAACGTCACCCAGTTCGGGACCGCGCCACCGGGCGAGCGCCCAGGCAATTTGATTTCCGGGAGAGCGACCTGCCCGACCAGGCTCAGGTCTGCGAGTAAATAGGCGAATATCGCATTTTGCGGAATGCTCGTGACCCACAGCGTCTTTCCATCGGGCGACACACCAATGCCGTGAGAGGGTGCAGCGGCACGTCCGGCATCGAGTTCAATACCGGTATGGAGATCCGGCAGCGTGATGCGCGCGACCTCCTCGCGCTTTGCAAAATCCACCACCGCGAAGCCATCGGTGTCAGAGAGTTGAACGAAGATGCGTTTACTCGAGCCGTCTGGATTGGCCTCGATCGCCATCGGCCGCACGCCCTTATCGAACTGACACTCCCAGGCGATCGAGTCGATCGAAAGGTCGATGACGGTCATTAGCTTCTTCGAAATCGAGCCCGCGATCAAATATTTGCCGTCTGGCGTGACATAAATGTTGTGCAGGCGCCCGTGCACCGGGATACTTTTCACACGAGTGAGCGTGGCCGCATCGATAACGTCGACCGCGCCCGGATCGCGTGCGATGGCGACGAAGATGCGCGCCCCATCCTTGCTCACAGCAATGTTGTTCGGGTGCGCCGTCAGCTCAATCTTTTTGATGAGCCTGCCGCTTCTACGATCGAATACGTCCAACGTGCTAGTTGACTCATTGCTAACGTAGACCTTTGATCCATCCGCGGCGAAACTAATGCCATGTGCTGCCTCGATGCCCTTGATCACCTGCACAACTTTGTTAGTTCGCGTATCGACAACGTGAATGCTGTCGCCGGCGCTGTTGGTGACGTAGACGCGCGCGGTGCTGGCACAGGCGAAAGAGGGCGCGAACGCAAGCACGAACAAAGGATATATCAGCAGGCAGCGAGCGGCCATCACAGCAATCTCCTCGACAATCCACCCGCACAGCGTACGCGCAAGCGCCGCCCCGTACTAGTGCGTTTGGTTTCGAAAAGCTCTTTTTTGCGCTGCAAGAATTCGCAGATCCTAATGTCGCAGATGGATCAGAAGCCGGTGACGCAATAAAATTAAAGTGCTTCTCCCGTTGAAATTCCCTGAGTACAACTGGCTACCGGCTTTCCGAGCTGTTCGAGCTTTTCAACCGCATATCGATAGCCGGTCTCAATCGCCTGATCACACGCCTGCCAATCCAGTAGATCGACATTCTCCAATGGCGGCTTGAACAGAATGTCCGCGCGATCATGTGCCATCTTCGTGAGCGAATCGCCACTGACCGTGGCAGCTCGGAGTAGAACGGCGACAATTGGAGGAAATTTTCGGCGCCGGCCCAAAAACCGCCAGGCTTGAAACTTGTTGCACTCTTCGAAAGATACCAAGGCCGGGTCGCTCGCGACGTCGACCGCAATGATCGTGCCCCGCCGAGCACCCGGTACGTCCACCGGCAGCCAATTCATGACGCCGCCGTCGACATGAACATCTCCCCGCATAATCACCGGAGGTAGTAACCCGGGAATAGATATACTCGCGTGCAAGGCATCAACGAGCGGTCCATCGCGATGAACCGCCAGCGTGCCTGTGGTTAAGTTAGTTGAAACACAGAAGAAGTAGATTAACCGCGTCTGTAAATCACGGACGTAGGTCTTCTCGATAATCCTGCCGCACAATGCGCAGTGCTTTTCCGTCCTCGGGATGCGGTCGTTAACAAGAATCAATCTGTTTCGGTGCAAAAATCCGCCTGTGACGAAAGTCAGATTGGCGTTCATATTCACCTCCACCGGTTCGCAGCAGCTTTACCAAGGTGGATCGACTCATCGCGTGTCATTTCACAAATCCATATCGCTCACAGATCGGAGACGTTCCACACGGCATGAACGCAGAGGGTTTTCCTACTCGCGCTCGTTGTAGACTTCTCGAGGTCGATAAATCCGCAGTTGAGATCGCGCTGGCACGAGAGCAATTCCCGCCAGAATGAGGCTAATCTCGAACACGAACAACAAGGCGTTCATGATCGCTCTCCTGTTTCTAGATGAATGCGGCCAATGTGTTATGTCGGCCGCTGAGCAAACGGAGAACAAGTGCTCTCAGATCGCTACATTCGTGATCAGAGCGACGAGCGATCTATTCCCCGCGGATAGTCCTCTGATCACGTGTCGTGATCACAAGATTTGTTCCACTCCGAAGAACCTCACAACACTTTGATCAACTAGTTTGCTTGGAACAATGCGTGACCGGTCGCCCGCTCATGTCCGCAATGGGTCATAAGCGGACATGACGCTTTGAAAACGCGATGAAGAGTTCCGCACGGCAGGGGGCGCGCCAGCTATGTCCAGAATTTCGATTTTGCCCCGTTGCGCTAAGGTCGGCCAATGTCCCCTTTACCCCCGAAAGCGGACCCGGCTCATCACGGACGTGATGTCCGCTTTGTGCCGAAGCGGACATGCGACGTTCTTTGGTTCTAACTTTAAGGGACGACGGCACTGATATGCCGCCATCAAACGTTGGTTACTTACGAGACTATCTACAGGATGCATCGAGCTCATCGAACATCGACACGACATCTCGACCGTCTTTCGAGTTTGGATCCAGGTCTTGAGTGGACTCGACAAACGCGAGGTATTCGGGGCCGAGTTGCTTCTCCAATCCATTGATCTTTTGGGACAGCGCCTCAGCTTTGTTCCTGTCTTTCTCCTGATCAATCTGCTCACTGAGTTCGGCGATTTGACAGTACGTCTGGGTCTTGGCCTTGTCGCCACTAATGATGCGGACAACCTTTTGTGCATCCGCCTTCAACTTGGCAGTGTTCGGTTGCTGAGCCCACGCGTACAGCGGCGATGCGCAGATGACCAAAATCGCGACGATTAACAGCCAATTCATCGGAAAACAGCTCCATTTCTGAGCCGATTTTGGCCACGACGCCCGTTCACTGCAGGTTCATGTTTTAACCACGAAAATTCGGCCAATGAGCGGCCGGGGGCGCTGAGGTCACGATGAAGAGCCCCTTAGTTATTGTTCTCGTTGCCGTTGTGCTTGTCGCCGTAGGCACTTTGGCGGCGATGAACAAGGCCTGCAAGAGCAGCCAACATGCGTGGTGCGCTCCGATGGCCACCGTACGGCACCACATAAAAACTGGGTAGGCCTAAGTTTCGGTAGTTAACGCGGACTGCACATCCATTGAATCGCACGCGTCATTGATTTCGATCAAATTGCGGCTGTGGCCAAGTGGGCTAGACTTGTGGTGTCGGGGGCTCTCGGATTTTGGCCCCTTATGCTAGTTCCTTTATTTGGTTACTTTTTCTGTATGATTACGATGCTCACCGCCGTTGTGGTGTTGCTGAGCAGTTTCTCCAACATTTCAACGGTAGGAATCGGACGTCACCATCTCCGTCCGCCTGTAATCGGTCGGACAGTTATGGTGGAGATACAACGGCACTCACCGGTCGCGAAAGAAGAAACGCCAGCAAAGGATGCCTCTCCCGTCGTTGCCACTGCAAAAGCGGACGCTAAAAAAATCAAGCATTACAAGCCCAGAGTTCTCGCCAGTCAGCGCAACAACGACGGCTATGGAGGTGCGCTGGGTTATGTCGAAGAATCTCGGTCCGGGCCAAGAGGTCCTTTTTTCCAATGATCCGGCGCGTGCGCGACCGACCGCTTCCCCCCGCCTAACCTAGAGCGCCAGCCGTCGATTGCGAGCTCCCGGACTTACTGGATCGCGCATGATTGCCGCTGCGGAACCATGCCACGGGCCGGTGCGTTTTCTCGCGTCAGGCGGGCCGGCAATCGAGGCAGCGGCTGGTCTCGCCAAGGCTCTCTCGAAGGCCGGGGCCACGAATTTGTTTGCAACTCGACTCTTTGTATTTCAGTTCCTATTGAACGACCACGCCGTTGCGTGAGCGTACCCGCTCCGGGGAGGGGCGTAATCGAGCCGTGTCCGCCCTCTCCTGCAAGGTCCCGCAACGGAGATCCGGATGTCCAAAAACGCCTGCCAACTCCTCTACGACTGCAAAGGATTACGGCGCTCGCCTAAAACCAAAACCCGGCGACTGTTGCGTATTCTGCTCTTGCGGGTCGGTACCGTGTTTGCCGATCCAGCGCGCTAGAGCTAACCCGCCGGCTCCCGCCGCCGTGAATAGCAGAGGAACAGCGTCCCGAACCGTTCAACGATAATAGTAACCCGGGCCACTGGGACCGCGGTACGGAGCGCAGTTTCCGCCTTGTACTGTGTAGCCGGGCGGGCAGCCGTTATAAGTGCGCCACCCTCCACCTCCACCGACAGGACCTTGGTAGGGTGCGCAGGTTCCACCTTGTACCGTGTAACCGGGCGGGCAGCCGTTATACGTTCGATAACCGTACCCTCCGTACCCGTAACCCGCAGGAGGCGGCGGGTAATAATACTGAGCGCTGGCGCGCGGAGGAGATGCGAGTGTGCCAATCGCGATTGTGCCGATGAAGCCGGCGGCTAAGGAGATTGTCGTTCTTGCATTTATCATGGCGTCGCCCCGTTCTTGGTCATTTTGCGAAAGTTGCGGTTCCGTCGAGGGCAACGGCAACCAGCGCACGGCCTGGCCTTATGATTTATGTGGCGGTTGTGGATTTCCAGTCGCTGGCAATGGACAAAAACCGGTAATTCGCTTTCATTTTTTCGTTGGTCGGGGGCCTGCCGTGCGGGGGCTGATTAAACAATTTGCGTCTGGCCTATTCCGTCCTGACGAGATCAGCATTTTGGAGGACCCGTTTGAGGATTCTTGGCGTCGAATAGAATCTGGCAAGGCACCTTGGGCATCCGAAGAGTATTCAAAGGTGGGCCGCGCAATCCTCGCCAGGTACATCATCGCTATGGCAAAGGGCGGTGAACGCGATGCAAGATGGCTAGCGGACAGCGCAGTTCTCTATCTTTCGCAAAAAAAGCTAACCCGCAAACCGCCGGAAGCCCTGAACCCCACAAGCCAGCCGTGAAGAAGCGCTGACTGCCCAAATTATTTTTTTGGTCTGGCAAAGAGAAAGGGCCGCGCCAGCCATGGACGGCCCCTCAAGTCGGTCTCCGGGTAGGATCCGTCCCCGGAGGATAATTTAGAAGAGCACGTTGATGGATTTAATCTCTTCGATTTGGATCAAACTGTCACGTGCCCCGGTATGCACAACAGCGCTTGGCGTGACGGGTCTTCCAGGTACACCAGGCGCCCGGTCATGCTGGGCCCCGGTTGAAGTCGAACCTCCAGCCGGGGTTCCCGCGCGGACAGGCGTTCGCATATGTCTAATCAGGGACAGGGCAAAGCCGTCGAGCGCGAGGAGCGCTGGCGGCTTTACCGTTTGTGGCTTTAGGGCAACGCTTGCGAAGGATTTAGAGATTCGCAAACGACAAAAGTTGACCGTGGCTGGCGTTCGACCGAGGATGCCCTGCGTTTCTTCTGCATGACTTCCTCAACTTCGAAGGCTCGCGGGGCCCCCCGCGAGCCATTTTTTGCGCGTTTGCGAGCAGCAAAGGCAATCAATATAAGATCAGCAAAATCAAACTCTCAATTAGCATGATAACCGTCACCCCCGCGATGGAAAGCATTAAGGCGTCCCTCGCTTCGTGGTGACCTTCAAATCTCTCGGTGTTCATGGGGCCATGACCGATTTAGTGGGCCGCCGTGACCCCAACACATGGGGCTGAGGGGGATGGGGGTAACGGTCTGACAGCGATCCGTACACTGGCGTGGAGAAAGCCATGCTCAAGACCGCAATGCTGAACGTAAATTGCGCAAGCGCGTCGGACAGCTGTAGCGCGGACTTCACGACCGGGATGGCCGGTATGAACAGGTGAAGTGCGAGCGGCCCAATGAGCGAAATCGAAGCAAGGACCAAGGCAAAGAGCGGGCCCGGCACGGCAGTCATGACAGGTTAGTACATACCAGACGTGCCTTTTGAACGCGCATGTCGAAGCCTCCCATGGTCGGATTTGCCGCCAACTTGTGTTTGGACGATTTGATTCGCGATTTAGGTGACCCTTGGGCACCCCATCGGCTTTTCCCGCAGGGTCGACGATCGCTATCACCGTACCAAGGAGTTGGAACGAGTTCTGTGCCCTAGGGCACAACCAAACAGGCTGCGCGATCAAACGCTGGCGCTCCTAATTTTTCTCCACTTTGCTATGAGCTGAACGGAAACCTTATGGCTACCAAACAAAGGCGAAAGCAAAAACTCCCACAACGGTAAGCGCGAAATATACCAGCAGTAAAAAGGCGATCAGTTTCGCTAGTTGATTGGCTTCCCTCATTTTTCCCTCCATCTATCGGAGGATGGTGACCCAATGTTTTCGGATAGCACGCCGCTGACCCGTTAGTCTGTGCCGCACGTCACGGGACAAAGGATGTACTGAATTGGACAACGCGCATCCCAATGTCCGCTTTGCGTCACTAGCGGACGAACGCCCCAAGTTATGGGAGGAGACACCGCCGCGAACGACGGCGCAGTGACAACAAAAGCAGTAAATCGTCGAGAGCACTGTGCCGTTTGGCACAGATACCATTCGGAAAATGGTTACGGTAAGGTGCAGAGAGTGGAGGCGACCAATGTCATTTCTCCACAAAACCGCGCTCAAGCTATTGGTGGGCGTCGCAACAGTTTTGACTGCGACGGTGAGCATCCGGGCAATCGCAGTCGAACAGCCTCGCACTCCGATCCTCATACCAAATATTCAGGAACCGGAAGAGATGCGGGTCGCACCTTTTCCACAGCGCAACACCGTTTCGACACCCACCGACGGCTTGCTTGAAGAAGCGATACAAGCCGGTCAAGCGCAAATGCTATCTCTCTCCCCCTATGAAGCGATCTCGCATTTTACTGACGCGATCAAATTAGAGGGACGAGAGTTGCTTAAATCCAAAGCCTACGAAGGACAGGCTGATGCCTACATGCAAACGCGCGAATGGGACCCGGCAATAAAGGATTTAACTATTGCTATTTCACTTCAAATCGCTGGTAGCGTGGTCGGGAACGTAAGCCAGTTCCGCGCTATCTATCCTGAGTATGGAGCGGCTTCCGATGACGAAATCGCACAAAAGCTAAATCAAACGTTCTATCCTGATATCAAATATGAAGACTTCTCACAGCGATTTCTAACGGGGCACGCTTTGTTTCCCACGATAATTGCGAGCCTATATATGAAACGGTCAGATGCCTATCTTCGCAAAAGAGATTGGCGCAGTGCGTTGATGGATTTTCGCCGCGCAACAAACGGTTTTCCTGATTATGCAGAGGTCATGGACCGCTGGCGTCAGTTTGATGAGACCTATAATACACACAGCTATATTGATATGGAAAACTTCGACGATGCGCGTGACGAATCAATCAAATTGTCGATCAAGCAAACTCATGGATTGAATGACGCTCCGGGTCCATACGAACTATATCGTTTTGAATTGAACTGTAGCGCCGAAAAGATACGCGCCTTGTCATGGGCCGAATACAACGCATCGGCAACTCCAATGAAAAGCGGCGAGGGAGGCAGATGGGGCAGCATCTGGCCGGGAACACTTGGCAAAATTCTTGCGGATGGAGCCTGCAGTAATGGCCAATCTGGGGCGAAGCCAAATGAAGCTGGTTAATTTGACGATGTGGGCTAAGGGAAGCAATGCCATGGACAGTGACGTAATCGACACCGATGAGGATATTCTCACCTGCGAAATTGCCGATGACGCGCTAGAGCGCGCCGCGGTAGCTACCGAGGCGCAAGTCACAACAATAGGAGTTTGCACTCACTGGTATCACTGCAGCTGGCCGCTATAGCTTCTGGGAAAGTTTCACACTGTCTTACAATGTTTTGCCGTAATACGACGACTCGCCCTCATGCCCGCTTCGGGTCAGAAGCGGACATTGAGGCGCTTCCGACCTGATGTCCGGTTTACCCTCGAAGCCAGACATTGCTGGGCACCAGTGTCAGCAAGCTGCGAGGCAATTGACACGCAACCTTCAACGGCCTTGGAAATAATTACCGGCTTGGCGTTTCACAAAGTACTGAGCTTCAGAGAAAGTCGAGCCAAGAGAGAACATTTTGGTCTGCAAGGCTTGCACTCGAAGTCCTAAGCCTTGAGGCTCACAAAGTCAAAATCGGGCGCCTCTGGTGCAGCCTGAGTTGGCTAGAGAACGGGTTACCGGTAAGGCCTGGCGGAGGGAGTGTCCGTCGTCCGCCATCCTCTGTCATAAATTGTCTAGCGTTTGCTGGATCATAGCTAAATTGTGTTATCCGGAATGTTATCCGCAATGTTGTACGTTTTTAGACGCGCTCAGCACGCCGCGGCCACCCGAAATTTCATCGCTTGCGGTCACTCGTTGCGGAGCAATAGATTGCCTGCGAACATTTGGTATTGAGGGTCTGACCCGCATAGAAGCCGACACCACGACGCTTCGGGATTACAAGAGCCGTAAAAGCACTCGTTTTGCCCATGAGCGGTTGCTGTTGTTATTGCCATACTAACGCCCAGCGTCAGCAATGCTGTGGTCAATCTAATCATTTGCTAGCGCCCTCCTTAGAGCGCTGGTCCTCAACCGCTAATTCTCCTCGCCTCATTCACAAATAGCATGATCTAGATCAAAGACGCGATATTGGCATCATGCGGAAAATGATTGATATTGCAAACTATAAGCCGTCGAAGTCTTTGAGCGACCTTTTGACTGCGTAACCAAGGGAGGAAGAAACTATGTTGAAGACTTTTGCTGTAGCGCTGTTTGCAATCGCCATGTCTGTTGGATTGGCTCAGGCGACCCATGCGCACAAGCCCATGATGGCGGCCTGCGCCGAGGGCCAGCAAGCGAACGCGAGATGCCTCTGCGGTACGGGAGCTGGTGCCGCTCGGCCAATCTGCGAAAAGGGGCAATGGTGCCACTCCTTTGCACATGTCTGCTCTAAGTAACGCCAGAAATTAGGCCGGCAAGAATGCGACCTCGAGTATATTTGGCAGTTATCGGCCTCGTAGTTCCAGCGACGGCATCGGCGCAGCAACCGATGTCGCCTAACCAACCGCCGCCACCGTTTCACCCTTCCATGGTCGAAGTTGGCACAGTTAGTCCCCGAGAGCCCCACGTAACATTCGATCCACCATTTCCATCTACTCCGAAAGTCGTACTTTCCATAAGAGACCTAAGCATGGGAGGAACATCTCGTCGTGGCTGTGGTGTGGAGGCCAAGAACATCACGGCCACCGGATTTGATTATTTTCCAGCGTGCTCGGCGGCGCGGCCGGGTGGTCCGCTGCCTGTCCCTCTCGACCTTGAAGCAACTTGGATTGCGACCCTTCAGCAGTAAGTTGACGGTCGTTGATAACGACTTTGGCGCAAGCAGCGCATTCCGGAACGCATTGTTACCGCCCCAATAGGCGCCGCAAAATATCTTTGCTCGTTCCTCCGAAATTATAACACCTCGCCGAGGCGTCCATGCGGAGCGTACCTGCCCAAGGGTTGGAGAACGCTATCGAGTTGCCAATGACGTCGTGCATTGTTTGAAACAGCACGGCGCGACTGCCCGAAGATCTGCCACCGCTGACAAAAGGACACTCAACGTGCGATCACGGGAACTTATGAACCGGCTACTGATCGTAGGGATTTTGATTGTTTCGAGGACGCTGGCGTTCTTATGCAACACAGGTAATTAGTCTACAGTGAACAGGTGGATCGCCTAAACGCCATACGGCTCTTGCACGCCTTAGTCGCCGCAGGAGCAAATTGCGAAGCGCTGATGGCCGATCCTTGGATTAAGAAGGTGGCTTTAGAAATAGGATTGCAAAACGGAGAGCTTTATTCCGCCCTTGCCTATGCGGGGACGCAGGACTGGCTCACCAATAGGCAGAAAGAAGGCTGGACTTCCCTTACGAGGGCGGGTGAAGCGGTCGCAAAGTCATAATAATGCCGGAACGGCGCTTGGACTTTAATGCCTCTCAACCACCAAACTAGAATTGCGCGCCGACGGCTAGGCTCGCCCTATCTGCACGCTCCGCCCATTGGGGGAAGTTAAGACGCGCGAGACCGAGGAGGATGTGTTGTGTAATGCTTCCAGGTCAGATGCTGATACAGGGCTATGTGTTTGCAACGTCTGTGTTCTGAGGTGCAACACAAAGGGAATGGCATCCCCGAGCGCCTTTGCGATGGCCGCGAGTGCTCTTCGCCGTCCTCAGCTTCCATGATCTCAAAATCGGTAGTGCCAGCATATCGCGGTCTGGTTGGTCTTCGACCACCAGAGAATGCGCTCACTCCTGCCGACTCCACCTGCCGCTCGATCGCCGGCAGGTGATGAGAGCCAATCCAAACGCGCGGTAATCCATGTCGGGAAGTGGAATGGCCATCGCAAGGTTCGTCACAAGTTTCTATCCGCAATCTTGTCGCTAGCGGATTACTGCGCTAATGACATCGCTCGTTCGGCAAAATACACTCTTTTAGACTTATCTTTCCAGTGTCTGCTCTTGTGCAGTCAAAGAACCGCTTACCAAATAGCCGAAATAGTAGATGCCGATGACATTGTTGAGCGCATCGTGCATCGGCTCGTAACCCGTGAGATAGGGCTTGCCGAGGATCGTCGCCTCACCATAGAACGCTTCATTCATGTTGATGGACTCGATTACCTTGCCCCGCGGATCGAGAACGGTGCCTACGGCTCGCGAGCCGTCATCCCTCATTACATTGGTCGCGACACGGACATAGTCTGCACTGCTCTTGACAAAGATCGTGGCGGTGCCCCCGACTTTCTTCACGACCTGGTCGACCACGGTGAAATTGTTATTCATCTTCGTGGCGCCAAAAAATAAAGCCGGCACAGCATTACCGTCTAGTGTATCAGTGCCCTCAATTTTCACGGGCCCCAGTATTTCGGATTCCGCTTTCAACAGCGCTAGGGCCGCTTTCACCTTCTGTACATCTCGCGCACCGACGATGCCCTCGGGTTGAATTCCAGATACTGATTTTTCCAGTGTTGTTGGGTCAGTTAATTTTTTCACTTCGTTGAAAACAAAATTGTGCACCTCGGGATCGTCATCTGCATAGAAATGAGAATCACTATTTGCGATATAGCTAAAATGTATACCCACTAACCGTTTGGCACCTAAGCCGGCCGTACGCCAGAACTTTGGATTGTAGATTTCAATAGCTTTATCTACATTTTCTCCAAGCGAGGTAGCTTGTCCCCACATAGATGCTTGAATCGCAATCAGTTCATCCACGTGTTTTACATTTTTGGCTACGTAAGTTGCATTATTTGCGCCTAAACTATAGCCAATCACAATAATTTTGGTTTCTGGTTTTTGTTGTTTAATGAGTTTAACGCCATCTCGCCAATTGTGTTGTGCAAGTGGCAAGGCTACTATTGTATTGGGAATAACACTCAATTCTTCTTGAAGAGAAACGATGCCACGAGACGAAATTCGACCGCCTAATCCTTCCAATAAGACTACCAAAGTTTCAGCATAAGCATAGGTCGCGAGAACTAAGCATACACATAAAGTAAAAGTAAACGAAACGAGCTTTAGTTTTTTAAAACGGGGTATCTGGGCTGCGTCGGGCGACGCAACGATGTTGATATAGGCAGATGCGATTACGAACGCGAAGTGACGCCCGATCAACATTGCAGCCTCCAACGCGGAATATCGCCTAAAGAGCTCCTTCAGCGTCCAGAGGAAATATCCGGCAGCCATGGCCATTTGGACAAACGCGTCATTGAGCGCGGCCCTGTCGGGTCTTGATCGATGGGAAATATCGATGGATGGCTTGGCAGTACAACATCTGGGAGCTCCCTTTAGAACCCCCCACAGCAATTCAAATTTACGCTTTTCGCCGCCCCCGTGCAGCAGCCAAATGAGAACTGGCTGCGAAAAACGATACCCAAGCTCAATTTACGCCGCTTCCCTCGAGGGCTTTTCGGGTCCCGCATCGGCGGCCATCGTCTACTCTGATCATTATCATCGTGCTCGGGTCGGCTTCATCTTCAGCTTTCTCGTCAATGACGACCGGTTCATCCCGCGGCGCATCCTCCTCCAGGTCTTCGCCGTGGTGAAAGGCTGCGAGCCTCATTCCGAATAAGCTCACGCCGCGTAGCGGACTCCCTGCGCTTGAACCGCTTTACCTGCCTGCCCGAGACGTTAAAAACATGCGGGAGGTCATCATGCAAGTCACCGATGTCCGCGCCGTCATCGCCATCGGCCTCAGCGGCCAATTCGGCCTCGGCGGCCGTCTGCCTTGGGAGGGCAATCGCGGCCGCGAATATGTCGCCGATGTCGAGCGTTTCTTCGAGCTGACGCGCGGCCACGTGCTCATCATGGGTCACCGCACCTTCACCTCGGTGCCGGATTTTGCCTTCAAGGACCGTGACATCGTCGAGATTCATGCTTCGGACAAGCCGGAGGACGTGCTTGGGCGCTTTTCGAACCGCGTCGTCTTCATCGGTGGCGGCCCGCCAGTCTATGGCGCCTATGCGCCTTTCATCCGCCATTGGGACATCAACCGGTTACCCTATGACGGCGAGGCCGACCGCTGGTTCGATCCCGCGTGGCTGGTCGCGGGCGGCCATCGGGTTTAGCTCGGAAGAAAGAAAAGGAGGAAGAATAGGGAATTTCAGATTAAGTCCTGTCGAGTTGATTGAAGCACACCAACAGACAAGCATTGCCGGACGCTCTTGCAGATGGTCTATCGTGGTGAGGACACAACAGATGTTATGTCGCACGGTATAGCAGTAAAATCAAATACTCAGGTAAATAAAACTTCCTCGAAATTGCCGTTGGGAGCCCGTTGGAAGATTGCAAAAAGAAAACAACCAGGAGATCGCCCTTGTGGGTCGTGAGGCTCAACGGGCAGCTAGCGGATAGCGACGGCGAAGCTCGGCAGTATGCTCATGAGCGCGGCCCTCATCGCCGGTTCGTTCCAAGCTCTCATTAGCAACTTTCGCCCAGAGCTCTTTCAGCTCTGACGTAGTCGCCTTGCGCGTGTGCCTTTCAGCATCATTCGAAGTCCATGGCATTCGAAGGCCTCCCTTAATTAGAAGTGAAAGAAAAACCCCGGAATTGTACCGAGGTTTTTTCTCTGTTATCGCCGGCCGCGGCCCAGCGCTTGTTTTCACCTCCGTTGGTGTCCGGCAGCAACGATGGACGGTCACACGAGTTCCTCGAAAACAATAATCATTTTAAACGTTGATTACGCAGAATATTTTTTGAGTTTTTTTGGGGACGTTTCGTAGCGCCATCTTCGAACTTGAAATGCGTTTCCGGAACTTGCTGAATTGAAGCTGCGCGCAGCGTCCTCTATTTCGTTTGCCGACGAGATTTTGTCATCTCGTGCGGTTGCTGGCGAAATGCAGCTGACGGTCTAAGCAATGGTTAACATCGGAATTCGATGGCGGCGCGCCACTTCCCGCTGCCGTGGTAGCACCGCCTGCACTCGATTTATCAGGGCAGTGGCAAGCTATAGAAAAAAAGGCGGCGAATAACGACACGGCAAACGCGAACGCGACCCGATAACGATGTAATCGAGGATGTGCAAAGCCTCGTCCCCGAGCCTAATCTTGGATCGTTAGGAAGTCCTCCTGCTCTTCGGCGCGGTCTTGGGATCGCTCTAACATGCGGTCCGTTTGGTTTTGCTCCTGCAATAACGGACTCGGAGTCGGCTGACGCGCTGATTGCGTTGCGTCTAATGCTACAACCTGCGCCACGTCTGCCACAGCGATCACCATTTT
>Ga0306925_10000302_pt1 | contig 34010 bp, 36 predicted proteins | sample flu12Cox44000176_FD_203755 | JGI IMG/M metagenome (GOLD analysis project Ga0306925, IMG submission 203755) | Lab enrichment of tropical soil microbial communities from Luquillo Experimental Forest, Puerto Rico - flux8day.12C.oxic.44.000.176 (v2)... | ecosystem: Environmental > Terrestrial >... | reverse complement strand
CGTCCTCGGGCTGCAATGGCGTCCCGGCAAAGCGCTCGTCGACATAGCGCACGATCGCCTGCGTCTCGTATAGCGCAAACCCGTCATGCTCGAAGGCGGGGACCTTGGCAAAAGGCTGGCGCGCCAAGTGCGAGGCTTCCCGGTGAGCGCCAAACGGCACATCGACGAGCTCATGCGTGACACCTTTTTCCGCCAGTGCCAGCCGCGCGCTCCACACATAGGTGCTCAGGGCCGGGCCATAGACGATCGGGTTGGCCATTGTTTCTTTCCAGTGGTTCACACACCGACTAGATGTGATTCTCGTGATATCAAAAGATTGTTCGTCATTTCCGCGAAAAGCGCCCACGGGTTACCCCGACACCGGACCGTCGCGAGCGAAGCCGGTGGGCAGAGGACAACGTTGGGGATTCGCCCCCTGTTCCGTGCCGAGGGCAAGCCTGGACGCCCGCCTACGCGGGGGTGACGATGCCGCATTGAGAAGACACGCTTCATTTCAGGTCGGACAATCAAGCGGCGAGGCGGGCCGAAGGCTGCGCGCGCGAGAGCAGCCTCTGGACCATTCGATGCGCGTGGTAGTGCATCGCGCATTTGACGGCATAAGTCTGGATGATCTGGGGCTCACGCCGATGCCGGAGCAGCCGCATCAGGCGGCGGCGATACTCGCGGCGCAGCCCTGCATCGGGCATGCCGCGCATCAGCATCATGAAGATCCCAGCCGCCTCGGCGAGAAGCTGCGCATTGCATTGGAACCAGCGCAGCGGGTGCCGGCGCAGATAGCGGGTGCGTGCTTGAGTGATCCGGAAGCGCGGATCGAGGAATAATTCGTCGAGCCGGGCAAAATAGGCGTCGACCGCGTAGAGCTCGCGCATCAGCTCGGTATAGCCGCCATAGAGCGCTTCGCGGCTGATCCGCAGCGGCACGACATTGGTGCCAAAGCCCCCCGAATGTTCCTCGTCTTGCAGCGGAGTTAGTCTGCCCTCGCTCGCCAACCTCTTGTAAAGCGGGGTCCTGGGTATCGCCACCAGCATGTTGACCATCGCGCTGGCGATCCGCGCCTCGCGGATAAAGCTGCCTTGGGCGGCAAAAATGCCCGTATCGTCATTGTCGAACCCGACGATGATGCCGCACCAGACTTCCATCCCGGCTTCTTGGATGCGGTGCACCTTGTCGAGCATGGTTCCGCCGCGAGCGCGCAGGTTCTGGATCTTCTTGGTCTCGCGCAGGGCCGCCTCGTTGGTGGTTTCGATGCCGACAAAGACGCTGCTGATGTTGGCCGCCGTCATCAGCTCCATCAATTCCGCGTCCTCGGCGAGATCGATCGAGGCTTCGGTCGCGAACATCAGCGGATAGCCGTGGTCTTCCTGCCAGGCGATCACGTCGCGCAATAGGACCTTGATTGCTCTCTTGTTGCCGATCAGATTGTCATCGACGATGAAGGCAAAACGCTGTCCTGCCGCGACGAGAGCGCCGAGCTCGGCCAACACCTGGGCAGAGGTCTTTATCCTCGGGCGCCTGCCGAAGGTGACAATGATGTCGCAGAACTCGCACTCGAAGGGACAGCCGCGCGAGAACTGCACACTGGCAAACGCGTAATCCTTCATCCGCAACAAATCCAGGCGCGGGACCGGAACTGTCGCCATATCGGTGCGCTCGACTTGCTCGTAGCGGGTCTCGTGGCGGCCCTCCCTCCACTCGCCGAGAAACCGCGGCCAGGTCTCCTCGGCCTCGCCAATGAAGATCACATCCGTCAGACCCGCAATGTCGTCCTCCTGCACGGTGACCCAGGGGCCGCCGACGACCGTGAAGACGCCGCGGCGCTTGAGCTCATGGAGGATTTCCTTCATCCGCTGGCGTTGCACGTTCATGCCGGTCAAGCCCACGATATCGGCGCGCGCGCAGCGGGCAAAGTCGATCGGCTCGACGTTCTCGTCGACGAGGGTGATCTGGTACCCGGGTGGGGTCAGCGCCGCCAGCAGGGGCAGATTGGCAACCGGCATGGCCGCTTTGGCGCCGAGAAACGGCACCGCGTGTTCGAGACCCCAATAAGAAATCTCAAAGCGAGGGTTGATCAGGACAATGTCGGCCATATCACCTCGGTTCCCGCAATGGATCACTTTTTGCTCGACGGCCCGGTCAGCGTCGGCGTGGCGCCACCGCCATTATTGATCAGCGCTCCGAGGATCGCTGCGGCGCTGTCGATGCCGGTCCCTTGGCCGCCGGTCGACACCACCGTTTGCGGCACCAGCCGCCCGATCAACGCAACGATCTCGGGTTTCTCCTCGATCGTTTTGAGGAACTGCTGGACGAGGGTGATGGTCAGCACCCGGTCCTGGCCGAGCACGTCGGCTTGCGCCCGCTGACCTTGGGCGATTTCCTCGAGCTCGAGCTTCTGGCCCTCGCCGCGAAGCTTGGCCGCGTTTTTATTCTGCTCGGAGACCTGGACGCCGATCACCGCTTCGACGAGCTGGTGCTGCTGTTCGGCGGTGGCTCGCGCTTTTTCGGTTTCGATCCGTTGTGTCTGCGCCTTCTGCTCCTGCTGATAGGTGACCTGCAGTTGATCGGCCAGTTGCTGGCGCAGCCGGGAAACCAGAAGCTCCGGCGGCAACGCCGGATCGCCGAACTTGACCTCCTTGATGACGATCCCGGCGCGCAATCCTTCGGGTCGGATCGCATCCTCGACCGCGTGCTCCAGTGCGGCGCGATTGTCAGCGAGGTCCAAAACGTGACGGCCTTGGGCGCCGACGACGTTCCGGACGATCGATCGGATCGTCGGAACCATGATGTTGTTCTCGATCTCCGGCAATCCGCCGACCGAGGCGACGACAAACGGCGCATTGTCGGGCGTAACCTGGGCCAGAACCCGAAGCTCGAGCGGCACCAGCCAACCCTCGACAAACGGCGAGATGGCCGGGTCGGCCGAGCCCGGCGGCACCGGGACATCTTGCGAGCGTTGCGTTTGTGTCAAATTACCCGCCTGATCGAGACTGAGATCAATGTAACGTCTCTTGTAGCCGCCCTTGAATTCCCACGTCTGCACGCGGGTGCTCATCATCGTGATCTTGTAGGCCGCTTCATTGGCGTAATAGCGGCCCGGTTGTAGCGCTCTTTCCCAGATGCCGATGCAGCCGACCGGAACGAGGATGGCGGTGAGCTTGCCTTCATCGGATTTTACTTGGTCAGCGGCGACGGCTTCGCCGCCGGAATTCGGTGACACCGTCTTTTGCTGGCAGGAGGTCGGCTTATCCGCGGCCAAATTGCCAAAATGCACGGAGTCGATGACGTTGGATTTGACGACACCGACAAAGCCTTCGGCGACATCGACGGCGTTATAGACGCTGAGGTCCCAGAGATACGTGTTGAGCCGGTAATTTCCCGGCGTCAGAACCGTCGTCTGCGGCCCCCGCTGGCCACCATGGGTCAAGAAGTACTCGGCGTCGAGCATGTCGAGCTCATGCTCGGGCGCAAACGCATCGGCTAAGAACTGATCGGCGCGAAGCGGCGCCCCGTCCTTCGCGCTCAAGAACCCGTATTTGCCTGATGGAATCGAAACGACTTTTTTGTTCTCGACCTGATAGATGACGTTGACGAGAAACCAGGGATGCCAGCCGGGGGTCAAAATCTCGGCCTGCGGACCCTTCTCTCCGTTGGTCGCGATGATGTGCTCGCCGGGCAGCGAGGTCGTGCCGTAAATCTTGTTGAGCACGGCAATTTCATCCGAGTCGACATGAACATAGGAGGTCGCCGCCAGACAGATCAGCGCAATTACCACAAAGACGATTCGCAGGGACAAGGTGAGCACGCCGAAGTCCGGTCGCGCGCGATTGACGAAGAGGCCGAGGATCGCCGGAGCGACCGCCGCTAGAATGAAATACAATATTGCTACAACTACCCAAAACATCAGAACCTCCAGACGGCTCCCGTACGCGGCCGCAGGCCGTGATTTATTTCTGTTGTGCGCACCGCGTTTCGCCGATGCAAGGACACAAATCGCGCTTCTGGTCAAACGTCATCGCTGAGGGCACGCAGCTCGCGGCGTATGATCTTTCCGGTCGCGGTCAGCGGCAGCGCCGGGACAAGAACGACCTCCCGCGGCGCCTGATAATATGCCAGACGCGCACCGACAAAGTTGCGGATCTCCTCAGAGAGAGCGGGGCCCGTCGCGACCCCAGCCTTGGCCACGACGAAGGCCTTGACAATCTCGCCGCGTACCGGGTCGGGCCTGCCGACGACTGCGGCGATCAGCACGGCCGGATGCTTCATCAGGCAATCCTCGATATCGGTCGGACCGATGCGATAACCGCCGCTCGAAATCAGGTCGTCCTCGCGCCCCTTGTACCAGAAGTACCCGTCGCCGTCCTTGACCGCGACATCGCCGGTCAGGCACCAATCGCCGGCGAATTTTGCCTGGGTCGCCTCCGGATTGTTCCAATAGCCAAGAAACATCACCGGATCGGGGCGGCGCACTGCGATGATCCCGCTTGCGCCGGTCGGGAGGGGTCGGCCGTCTGGCGCCACGACCTCCACACGGTGGCCGGGGGTCGCCTGACCCATCGATCCCGGGCACACCGGAAACAACGACGCGCAGTTGCCGACAAGGAGATTGGCCTCGGTCTGCCCGTAGAACTCGTTGACCTCGACCCCGAAGGCCTGGCGGCACCAGCCGAGGATGTCCTCGCCGAGCGCTTCGCCGCCGCTCGCCACCGAGCGGAGGCGATGGCCGAAGCGCTCGCGCGGCGCCGGCACCTGGCGCATCATTTTGAGCGCAGTCGGCGGCAGAAAGGCGTTTCTGACACCGTGCCGCGCCATCAGCGCAAACGCCTCCTCAGGGTCGAATCTGCGCGCGCGATGGGCGAGCACCGGAACGCCGAAATAGAGGCTCGGCAGCAGAACGTCGAGGAGCCCGCCGATCCATGCCCAATCGGCCGGCGTCCAGTAGAGATCGCCCGGCGCCGGAAAGAAGTCGTGCGCAAGCTGCACCCCCGGCAAATGGCCGAGCAACACGCGGTGCGCGTGCAGCGCACCCTTGGGCTTGCCGGTCGTCCCCGAGGTGTAGATCACGAGGGCGGGGTCGTCGATCCCGGTATTCACCGGCGAAAACTCGTCGGCAGCGCGTTCGAGGCTCGGCCAGAACAACGGGTTGCCGCGACCGTCGCCGTCGACGACGAGGATCGTCGTGAGCTCGGAAAGCCCGTCCGGTATCTTGGCCAGATTTTCGCCGTCGGTGATCAGCGCCCTTGCGGCGCTGTCGCCGAGACGGTGCTCGAGCGCGTCCGGACCAAATTGAGTGAAAAGCGGCAAGGCCACGGCGCCGAGCTTGCAGATCGTGATATGCGCGATCGCCGTCTCCGGGCGCTGCGGCAACAGTACGCCGACCCGATCGCCGGGCCCTACCCCCATCGTTGCGAGCGCATTCGCGCAGCGGTTCGACAGGCGTTTCAGGTCATCGTAAGAGAAGCGCTCTACGGTGCCGTCCGGCGCCTCGTAAACCAGCGCCAGCCGGCGGCTGCCGTCGGCGAGCCGGTCGCAGGCTGCAACACCGATGTTGAAGCGCTCCGGCAGCTCCCACCGGAAGCCGCCATAGACCTCGTCATAGCTCTCGCCGCGCTGGATCACCGCGCGCCTCCAACCTGCTCACCGGAGCTACTCCTCAATCGCGCGCGGTGCAAGCAGGCGGTCGCCGCACCGCGGGGTCAGGTTCCGATGACGAGGGTGGCAGACAGTTTTTTCAGCGCGGCGATAACCGAGAGCGCGGTCAGTCGCCCAGTGCGCGGGTTTTCGGCGGACGGCACGTTCTCGATTTGCATCGAGAAGCGCGCCGCTTCGGCCTCGACCTCGATGCGGTGAACGTTGCGGGTCACGCTCGGGTCGGCCCAGATTTCGATCGTCGTGCGGTCCGGTCCGATCCCGGCGAGCGCCAATGCCGCCGCCACATTGACATTGGCGGGAAAGCCGCGGGCCGCCTCACGCGCGGTGCCGGCGAAGACGCGTTTAGGCTCGGACAATCCAGCGACGTCGATGGCGTTCTCCTCGAGATAAGGCGCGCCCAAGAGGCCTCGCGGCGGCTTGCGCGTGACCATATGCACGTTCGAGATGCCGCCCTCGGCGGCGGCGGCGACCGCATCGAGACCCAACAATGCCCCGGAGGGAACGAGGATGCGCCCGCCGTGCCGCCGCGCCAGGTCGACGAGGTCGAAATTGTCGAGCAGCGCGCCACTGCTCAGCACCATGACGTGGCGGCCGTGAGCGAGCGCCGGCTCGGCGAGCTCAGGCAACAATGCGGCAGGCGCGCACTCGACGATCAGGTCGGCGTATTCCCATAAATTCGCCAACGGCACAACCGGCACCGGCCAGGCGAAACCCGCCATCGTCGCCTCCGCGCGCACGATGTCGCGCGCCGAGACGGCGGCGAGCGTCAGCCCCTCGATCCCGCGGTCGAGATGCTCGGCGACCACCTTACCGATCGCCCCAAACCCGCCGACCGCCACACCTAGCCTCATCGTGTCCGGAGCAAATGAGCTCATTGTGGCAGACCCTCGATGATGTAATCGCCGGTACCAACGTCGGGGCTCAGCTTCGGGTCGGATCGGAATTCATCATAAACCGCAGGGCCGACTTGCTGGCGCTCACAAAATAATCTATTGGCCGTTGTCAAAATAGCTACGGCAGACCCGCCATCATACGCGCTCGAATTCGCGGCTGGGCGGAGATTATGTTACCTTCCTCGCAAGTCCTCCGGCCTCGGATGTTACCTGGATGACGCCCACCTGCGGCATCGGGACCGATCTTGGCCACCAATACCCGCGGAACGTGTCGTCACGCAGCTTGAACTCTTTGGACACCATGTCGTCCTGGTTGCCGCCTAGGATCCATATCTGCCTCCCATCGAGTGACTGGCCCATATAAAAGCCGACATGGTGCTCCCACACCGCGATGCCGCCGAGTGCCGGCCCGTTGAGCTTGATAAAGTTCGGGTGCTGGGAGAATGACACCGCACGCGCGTCACGCGTCCCCCCGATTCCGCTTACCTCAAGTTTCGCGTTGGCCCAGATCGCGCACCAGGGTTCGCCCTCACTTCCACAATGCGCCTGATCGCAGAACTTTTGGATACCTCGATTATCTCCTGTTTCGTGGAAGTCGATATCTTTGCGGCCTTCTGTCACCCACGGTGGCTCGTCGGACCCTTTAACGGAACTCAACAGAACCGGCGGAACGAACCGAGCGCCACCGATCACGGTAAAGTCGACCGGAATAATGCCTTTATTTAGATCCTCACCAAGGCCTCTGAATGCGGCGAACGTTAAGTCAATGCCGGCCTTCGAGGACACTGATGCGCTGGGGCCGACATCGATCAGTTCGACCGTAACTTCTTTTTGTTGTTCTCGATTTTTGACAAGAACTTTAGGTCTAGTGTTTTTCAATCCTATATTTGGAAGAGGTGTACCCTGTGTTGCGGTTGAGCCGGGAAGAGGTAGGGCACAGCCAAGCTCATTGGGATCACTCGCGTCGACCCCGCTCGCGGTGCTGCGATCGTTGAAATTTGACGCTTTTGCATTACGGACGACGAGATCATCACCCTGCACCAAGACGCCTTCCGGATAGATGTTGGGGTAGTTCCCCGAGCCCATTATCGTCGCACCATCCGAAGCGCCGCCGCCCACCGGCAATGCGGCCACCACCTCTGCCACAATAGATGCGCCTGCTTCGGTGATGAATGACTCGACGGCTTTCAACGCGGGCGTCAGATCATCGGCGATCTTCTGAAGTGTCATCTCTCCCGTTTTATCGCCGGAGAGAGCATAACGTTGCAGGAGTTGATCGCGATCCTTTACGTCCTTAAGAACGGTGCCAACCGCCGTTGTTGGCGTCATAATCAATGTCGCGGCCGTTTCTGGCCCGAGCATCTGTGCGAGGTACAGTTCAGCGGCACTTGCCCGCTGTCCGTGCCCCAGAAGTTTTTCCAATTCATCTTCGGCGCGGCGCGTCATCGCCGCGAACACGGTCGTTTGCTTCCTCCAGTTAGAGATGTCCTCTGACTGGAAGTCGCCTTCGAGGTCTTTATCAACGCGTCCCGCATCAAACTCGGATTGTGAGAGCCGGAACGGGCCGACGAGGCCGTCCTTCTCGTCGGCGGTCGTATTCGAGCGCAATTCCGCCACCGCGGCCAGATAGTGGGCACTTATCCCAAATCGCAATTCCATATCCCAGCACGACTCGGCAATGTCCGTCTTCTCGATAACCTCGACCTCGGGGTCCTCGAAAGAAGTGTTCGGGACCCAACCGATAGGACGGTCCGCAAGCTCGAATGCCTGGACCCTCGACCACCCGTTCTTTGTCTCCTTAACGGCAACCTTATCGCCTCTTTCCAATGTCGTGTGGCCGCTCGTTCCTCCGGGCTCAACCCTCATGGAATCCTGTTGACGCATGGTCTTAATGTCAGACATCTGCTTTCCCCTTCAAGGACGTGTTATCCGGCACCGCTCGGCTTCGCAGGGTTTGGCCCGAGCTTATTGACACTATCGTTTATTTTTGTCCTGCACTCAAAATCTAACTCCCGCTTACCACAGAATTTTTCAATCGCGTCGCGGGTGTCTTTGTCAAGCATTCCGCTTTTTGCGAGAGGAGGGTCCTTGTTTAGAAGCTTTTGGAGATTGCTTTGCAGGTCCTGGATCCTTCCCGTGCTCGTTTTCGGTACACTACCAAACCAACCGACTTCATAGGCATTCTTAAATTCTTGGGTTGAGTCTTTGCAATCCAATTTTTTTAACTCATCAAAGTAGCTTTTTGTACTATCGTCCATTTTGTCCGGTGTCTTGGCCGGATCTGTAGGCCTTGTTTTTCCGACCAAGAAATCGTGAAACGCGTTTCGCGTCAACGGACCAAAAGCGCCAGCTTCGCCAGGTGCAGTTGGATCAACGCAGAGGGCGGTTTGGTATTGTCTCAACCTTTCAGCCGGCAGCGTACATTCGGCCTTCCCAACACAGCCTTGCAGCCCAGGAACGGTGACCGGCTTCGACAGCGGCGCACTCGGGTTGGTTATATTCTGTGCTCGCAAGATTTTGACCACTTCGGCGGCGATGGCGGGTGCACTCGCTCCGCTTCCCGCGCTGGCTCCGCCTCGCTGCGAATCGCTGGGGCCGCCAGTCTTAGGCTGCAACACGGTCGTCGCGGCCGGTGCGGCCAAGGCAGCTGCAGCTCTAGCCTTATCCTTGTCAGGATTTGTTACAGCAAAAGGAGAGCCGCTGGCGGCGTTGTTGATGTTGGCCTCAAGCGCGGCAGGCGAGCATTGCGCCAGGTATCCCTGCAATGCGATCAGCATATCGGGGCGAGATGTTATTTTGCTTAAATCAAGCGTTTCGAAATAATTTTTGAGGCCTTGCAGAGCCACATTGCGCAGAGCCGACGGCTCGATCGTGAAGAGAACGGAGTTCACGCTCGCGTCGAACAGGCTCGACGCCAAGCCAAAGGCTGCGGCCGTTATCGCGAGGGCCTTGGCGCTGGCTCCAGAGATCCCCATGATCGCGCCGGTCGCCGCAGCAGCCGCAGCGAGATCCTGCCGGCCTGCGCGCTGCTCGCGGTTGAACCGGAACAGCGCGTCCAGATACTGGTCACACTGACGACCTATCTCATAGATTCCGGCCTTCGTGACCAGAGACCAGTCTGGAGTGCTTGATGGGGGTTGTGAGCTTAGGCCCGCCGTTTGAATAAGCTCATTCACCAGCTGGTCTTGAGAGTATGCGGTAGCGCTGACATTCAGCTGCTCCAAGGTGGGCGGAACGCCGCGAATGCTGACCGTGGTCGGATCGAGCTGGTCGCGGATCAGGCTGCATGCAGACAGAAGAAGCGCGAGACATGCCGCGAGCCCAATTCTCACCGCAGACCAATTCCAACTCCACATGGGAAGGAGCCCTCCGAGAGAGCGATCAAAGCGCGGGAGAGGGGAAACGAGTTGGTGGCGGATGACCAGCCGCCGAGCGCCACCACTGATATGGATCAATCGAGTTCCCCCTCGCCTTCGATCTCCTAGGTAGAATAGCCTGATAAAAAATGAGTATCAAGCGGAGAGTCAACAGGAACAAGCGGAGAGTCAACAGGAAATAGCTGGCGCGCAACTCAGCGGACTCTGCCCGCAGGCCATGGCGGGCCAACTAATGAAGTCAGGCTTGTGGCAAGCCCCGTCGTCGTCGCGGCACGAAAGCAGCCGCCGAGCCTAACGATTAGTACGATTTGGGCAGGCCGAGCACGCGCTCGGCGATGTGGCTCAGGATCAATTGCGGGCTGATCGGCGCGATGCGGGCGATCTGGATCTCGCGGAAATAGCGCTCGACATGGTATTCGCGAGCGTAGCCCATGCCGCCATGAGTCATTACCGCCGTCTCGCAGGCGCGAAATCCGGCCTCGGCAGCGCAGTATTTGGCAGCGTTGGCGTAGACGCCGGCGTCCTCGCCGCGGTCATAAGCGGCGGCGGCGCGCAAGACCATCAGTTCGGCCGCCTCGAGCTCGATCCAGCGTTCGGCGAGCGGGTGCTGGATCGCCTGGTTCTGGCCGATCGGCCTCCCGAAGACGACCCGCTCGCTCGCGTAACGGGCGGCGCGCTCGAGTGCCGCGCGGCCGAGACCGACGGCTTCCGCTCCGATCAGGATCCGCTCCGGGTTCATCCCGTGCAGGATATAGCGAAAACCCTCGCCTTCATCGCCGATGCGATCGGCGACCGACACTTGGAGCTCGTCGATGAATAGGAGGTTCGAGTCGACCGCCTTGCGGCCCATTTTCGGGATCTCGCGGACGTCGACGGCGGTGCGGTCGAGATCGGTATAGAACAGGGTCATCCCCAACGACGGCCGCGTGACCTCCTCGAGCGGCGTCGTGCGCGCGAGGATCAGCATCTTCTCGGCGACCTGGGCGGTCGAGATCCAGATCTTGCGGCCCGACAGCACATACCGGTCGCCCCGGCGCACCGCCCGCGTCTTGAGCCGTGTCGTATCGAGCCCGGCATCCGGCTCGGTGACGGCAAAGCAGGCCTTCTCCTTGCCGGCGATCAATGGCGGCAGGAAACGCTGCTTCTGCTCATCATTGCCAAAGAGAACAATCGGGTGCAACCCAAAGATGTTCATGTGGACCGCCGACGCGCCGCTGAACCCGGCACCGGATTGGGCGACGGCCTGCATCAGGATCGCCGCTTCGGTGATGCCAAGCCCGCTGCCGCCATAGGCTTCCGGCATCGCGATGCCGAGCCATCCCGCCTCGGCCATTGCCTGGTGGAACTCGAACGGGAAGCCGCCCTCGGTGTCCTTTCTCAGCCAGTATTCGTCGTCGAAGCGCGCGCACAGCCGTGCCACCGCGGCGCGGATATCCAGCTGCTCCGCCGTCAGCGCAAAAGACATCTCGACCTCCCGGGTTGCTCCGCTCCGCCTCCAAGAAAGTGCGTCTTCGGGTCCGTTTCCCCGAGTGAAATTGGCTCGAGCGTACCCGCCGCTAGCGACCACGCTCGGTCTACCGCGGGATTGCCTTCAGCGCCAGGCCGGCAAGCAGGGTTCCCGCGACTGCGAAGATCAGCGGTGCGCGCAGACCGAGCACTGCTCCCATCGCCCCGCCGATGATCGCGCCGATCAGCGCCGCGGACTGATTGGCGCAGATCAGACCGGCGGTGACGCGGCCAATCACCTCATTCGGCGTTATCGATTGGAAGAAGCTGCGCGAGGTCACGACGAAGATCGTCACCGCACCATCGGTGATGAGCTGGTGGGCGACGAGCATTGCGCTTCCGTCGGCAGTACTCCCCTGCGCCATCGGTATCAACGCGAGGCCGACACTGGCGAAGGTCACGATGAGTACCATCGCACCGGTCAGGCCCAACCGCTCAGCCACTTCCCGCGCCTTGACCGCTGCAAAAAACGAACTGATCCCGCCGATGGCGGACACCATGCCGAGCGTGCCGGCCGCGAAGCCGAGCGTGTTCACGACGAACAGCAGATAGACGGGCCCGAGCACGCCATCGCAGGACGTCCGAGCGGCGTGCTTGCGGTGAATATCAGAAGACGCCAGTCGCGGGCGATGAAGCGCACCCCTACCGCAATGTCGTCCAAAAGCCGTGCCGGCGCCGGTGCGCGCGGTGAATGCTCGGGCTTCGATATGCCTCAAATTGCCAGCGCCGAGCCCAGAAAGAGTCCGCGTCGATCGCCACCGCGAGGGGTGCGGTCGGGAATCGCACGAGCCAACCGGCAGCGGGAAAGCCGCCCATCTCCGCGACAGCCGCCGATGCAGAGAGGCGACTATTCGCGCCGACAATCGCTTCCTTGCCGACGAGGCTCGGCAGGTAAGCGCCATACGCGACGCGAAACAGGACGTCGAGCGCGGGGACTGTGCGAGCCCAACGACATAGAGCTGCGGCATCGACAGTGCTCGCCGAGTGCCGCCAGCGGGATCGACAGCAGGATGACCGCGCGCCCGACATCGGACACGATCATCGATGGGCGCCGCTCGAGGCTGTCGGTCAATACGCCCGGTACGAGGCTCATCACGAGGCCCGAGAACACGACTGTGGCAGAGAACAGCCCCATCTCTAACGGGGTCGCCGAAAGAACGATGACCGCGGCAAATCTGATCGCGGATCCCGTCTCCGAAATCGTCTCCCCGATCAGAGCCTGACGAAATTCGGGTCTCGCAGCTCGCGCTCGCGCACCCGGCTCACGCGGCAGGTCTCATTTAGATCCTAAATTTTGCTAAAGTCTCCAGCCGCCGCCGCTGCGAAACGCCTCATAGAACTCAGGGCTGTAAGCCTCCTCGGGCACTGCGCGGACCCGATCGTCGAGAAACTCGGCATCCTTGCCGACAAGAATGCGCCATTTCTCCGCCTTCACGCCATCGAGGATGATGGTCGCTGCCTCCGCAGCAGTCGTCGGCGCGCCTTCTCGGAATCGCTTGTCCACTTCGCCCACGCGTGCCCGGGTCTGATCGTCGGAATCGCCGGCGACGTCCTCACCCTGTGCCGCGAACAGTCTGCGCGCGGCGGAGATGTCGATCGCCGTCTCGCTGCCCTTCAGAATTTTCCGTGAGTTCGTTGGGATGTCGGTGCCAATATGACCGGGCATGACGACCGAGCACTTGATGTGCGGTGCATTGAGCGAGAGGTCGGTGATCAGAGCTTCGGTAAAACCCTTTACCGCAAATTTTGCGGCGCAATATGCAGTATGCGGACGGCCTGACCCGAGCGAAGCCCAAAAGCCGTTGACGCTGCTGGTATTGACGATGTGGCCCTCATTGGCGTTCCGCAGCAGCGGCAGAAAGGCCCGCGTGCAATAATAGACACCGTACCAGCAGACGCTAAACGTCTTTTCCCATTCCGCACGGCTGCCATCAACGAAGCCGCCGCCGCCGCCAATACCGGCATTGTTGAACAGAAGATGGATGTGATCGGTGTCGAGATCGTGCGTTACCGCTTCAGCGAAGGCCAGAGCCTGGTCCTCGATCGACACATCGGCCACGAATGTCGCCACGCGCGTACCTTGCGGCGCCTGCGCCAGGCAAAGCCGCTTGGTTTCAGCCATAGTTTCGGGAAACACGTCGCAAATGGCGACGTCGCAACCCATAGCCACCAGTTAAAGCGCCAGCTCGCGCCCCATGCCCGAGCCGCCACCGGTGACAACCGCAATCTTTCTTTCAAAACTCTTCATGCCGATCTCCTTTCTGGTCGTCCCCTTCCCAAGCCTCGCGGCCCTCCTTGATCAACAGCCATACAATTCCAGCGAAGTCACCGCATCGACCCACCATGCGCCGAGTGCGAGCTGGGCGAGAAGCCCGAGCAGGACGACAAAGGACAGCCAGCCGCAAGTGATGCTTTCAACCGCGTCGGCGCGCAAGGCCCGACTGCCCAGCGCCTCGGCAATCTGCAATTTGCGCCGCGACAGAAGCCACATGATCGGGATCGCCGCGAGACTGACCAACAGGCCCGGCCAGGAGAATTCTGCCCTTCGCGTGTCCACAGGCGCCATCCCGCCGCCACCACTATGTAGGCCGCGAGCACAAACAGCAGCTAGGCGATCCGGCTTGCCGTGCGCTCGGCTACTTCCGCAACGGACCGGCCGCACCGCAGCTCCATATTGAGCAGCCAGATCAGAACGCCTGCCGAGACGAGTTCGATCAGGCTATCAAACCCGAACGCGATCAGGGTGATGCTGCGCGCCCTCACACCCGAGGCAAGGGCGACGACAGCCTCGACGGCCATCCATCCAACGGTGAACCATTCCAGCCGGAACGCCGCCCGGATCAGCAGCAGGCGAGGCGCAATCGACGGGATCACCTTCCAAAGAGTGCTATCCTAAATTCCTACTTTGCGAAATCCTCAAAGTAGGCTGTGGCCTCAGCGCGGGGCGCGGCGAAGCTGGCGCAGCGACAGCGTGTGGAGAAGGATCGAGCTCGGCACCGTAAAGGCGGGGATCAGGACGGTTGGATAGAGCCCTATCCCGGTGTTGGGGACGCTCGGGACGATCAACTGAAATGGACCCGGAGCGGTGGCCAGCCCGATCCCGACGGCGACTGTGAAATCGAGCAGACCAAAAATATTCCACGCGATTGCCCCGCGCATCACACTGCCGTTCCGCGAAGCCAGGGAATAGGCGACCGGCAAGGCGAGCAGCCCGGTGGTCACGTCGCCGATGCCTGCCGGCAAGGCGAACAGGCCCGGTATGACACCGCGCGCCCAGCCGACCAGGAATATTCCTCCGAGTACCCGATAGACTTGAAGGCCGATCAGCCAGCTCGCCGGCATCGCGTCGAGCACTTCGCCGATCCGCTTCGACCGCAACAGGATCGGCACGCCAACGATCACCGGCAGAAAGATCGCCAACGGCACCAGCGGCGGGGTGTTGCTGCCCGGGCGGAACACGCCGTTGATCGCGACGCTCCAGATTATCGCCAGCCACAGCGTATAGGGCACGACGACCGCCAGCCATACGGCGCGCCGCCGGTGCGGCGTGAGCTCGGTGCGTTCGAGGGCGAGCCACAGCCCGAGCACGATCGCGATATGGATCGCCAGGCGGCTGGCTGTGCTCGGCAGCCCGCTCGCCTGCAGTGCGGGCACCCAGTAGTTCAGCCCGATCCAGAACGCCGTCAACGGCGCCAGCCAAAGCAGCACCCGCCAGGGCTGCCCGCGGTCGGATGAGGGAACGGCGATGTCGGTTGCGACGGTCATGGGCGTGTCCTCAGAGCTATCACTCCTTCTATGATACTGACTTCATATCAAGGATTCACTATCTTTTTTGGTCACGCCCATGTTACCGTCGTGAGGATCGAACCGACCTGAGCCGATGAGCAACCCGCGCCCCAATTCCGCGCCTTACGACATGCGTTGCCCGATTGCGCGCACGCTGGACATCGTCGGCGAGCGCTGGACGATCCTCATTCTGCGTGATCTCGTCACCGGCGGGCCGCGCAAGTTTCAGGATTTCGAGCGCTCGCTGACCGGGATCAGCCCAAACACATTGTCGGCTCGGTTGAAACGGCTGGAGGAAGCCGGGATCGTCGAGCGGCGGTTCTATGAGCAGCACCCGCCGCGCGCCGAATACCTGCTGACGAAGAAGGGTGAAGAGCTGCGCCCGGTGCTGAGAACCCTATTCGACTGGGGCCAGCGTCACACGCGATACCGCGGCGCCAACAAATAACCCTCAGCCCGTCACCCTGAACACCCCGCGGAAACCCCGGGGAGCATAATCTCTGACTGGCAGAGGGATGTCATCTCTATATTGCGCTTGCATGTTATCTGTCCACCAAATACAGATATCACTGTCTCTAATATTTTCAAATGTCACTATGCTTAGGGCGGGCGCGGAGCCCTTGGCGCAGCGCAGCGCTCGGTCGGCGACCGATTGACCGGAACTCGCAACCGCACCCGTTGTTCTACCGAGCGAGCACGGCTCGCTCGACCCGTAGAGCGGCTCAGCAGACCTTTGAGGGTCGCCAGTCATCAACAAGGAAGGGTAAACCATGAAGATCGTGGTCATCGGCGGCACCGGCCTGATCGGCTCGAAGACCGTCGCCATTCTGCGCCAGGGCGGCCACGAGGTCGTCGCCGCTTCGCCCAGTAGCGGCGTCAACAGCATCACCGGCGAGGGCCTCAAAGAGGCCATGGCCGGCGCGCAGGTGGTGATCGACCTCGCCAATTCGCCCTCATTTGAAGACAAGGCGGTGCTGGAATTCTTCAAGACCTCCGGGCGCAACCTTCTCGCGGCGGAGGCCGCTGCCGGCGTCCGGCACCACGTCGCGCTATCCATCGTCGGAACCGACCGGAGCGACAATGGCTATTTCCGCGCCAAGGTTGCCCAGGAGAAACTGATCGAGACCTCCGGCATCCCTTACACCATTATCCGCGCGACCCAGTTCCTGGAATTCCTTGGCGGGATCGCCGCTTCAAGTGCGGTTGGAAATATGGTCAGGCTTTCGCCCGGCCTGTTCCAGCCCATCGCGGCGGACGACGTTGCTGCCATCGTCGCCGAGGTGGCGCTCGCGGCGCCGCGAGGCGGCATCGTCGAGATTGCCGGCCCGGAACGAGCACCGTTCAACGAAATCGTCGCCCGCTATCTGAAGGCGGTCGGCGACACGCGTGAGGTCGTGAGCGACCCCGAGGCCCGATACTTCGGCGGCCGGGTCGAGGAGCGCTCGCTCGTGCCGTTGGGCGAAGCGCGCCTTGGCCGCATCGCTTTCGACGAATGGCTCCGCCGCTCACACGCAGGAGCCTGATCCCGTATCCGCCAACCGAAGGATCGGGGCTCCGTGAAACGCATCCTCTATTCGCCGCTTGTCGCCACCCTGCCGTTCGGCAGCGTCCTCGCGGATGCGTCGAAGGAGCAGAACGCCAAGGTGACTCTCGTCTACCAGCACGAGCTGCCGAACGTTCCCGGCAAGAGCATCGAGGGCGTGCTCGTCGAATACGGCCCGGGCGGCTACTCGCCCGGCCACACGCATCCCAAATCCGCCTTCATCTACGCGACCGTGCTTGAGGGGGCGATCCGCAGTCAGGTCAACGACGGACCGGTGACGACCTACAAGGCCGGACAGAGCTTCTCCGAGCTCCCCGTCGGCCGTCACGGCGTCAGCGCCGATGCCAGCGAGACGAAGCCGGCCAAGCTCCTGCGGTGTTCGTGGTGGACACGAACGAGACGGAACTGACGATCCCATTCGGGAACTGAGGTCATAGTCATAGCGTCGGCTTCTAGATGCTGTGTTTCCAACATCTGCGCGCCCCGCCATCAACGTCGCATAATTGCTTTCCTAGAAAGCAGCTGAAAGCTTCGTGAAGTCCTCACCGAGTGTGTGAAGCCGAAGAAGCAAGAGGCGCGTTCGACCTGCCTCTCGGGGTTGGCCGGACTCCTGTAATATCCGGTCGGTTGTGCCCTTTACGTCGCGCGCTGGGGGCCACAAGATGTGGGCGCAGCCCCGTCGAAAAGGAGCAATTTCGACGCTCGCCCGCTACCGATGGGCGGCTTCGAACTCGGTCGCCGCCTTATTGGTTTAACCGATGTTCCGGCAAATTCCAGATTCCAGTATTGCCGTAGCAATAAAAAATGTCTAAATAGCATCTTCCGCCGATCGCGAGGCCTAAACCGGCACCGCCGGTTGACCAAGGAGATGCCGATGACTGATGCGCTCTTACCGAAACCGCCGAAGCACGCGCGCGGGCGGCTGTTGGCGAAGGGCCGGTCGGGCCACCCCGCCGGCAGGCGGGCCGGGTCCCGTAACCAGAAGACGCTCGCCGCCGCGGCTCTGCTCGAAGGCGGGTTCGAGGCCATGACCAGGAGGGCCGTCGAGCTGGCGCTCACCGGCGACCCGTGGACCTTCAGCCCACGGGCTTTGTCCTGTGGGGGCGATGCGGCTCTGCATCGAACGCATCCGGCCGCCCTGCCGCGAACGTACCGTCAAGTTTGAATCGCCGCCGATCGAAAGTGCAGCCGATATCGCCCCGGCGATGAAGGCGGTCACCTCCGCACTCGCCGCGGGTACCATCACTCCGGGCGAAGCGGCCACAATAGCGGCGGTGGTCGATACCTTCGTCCGGGCGATCGAGGCAACCGACTTCGAACGGCGCCTCAAGATCGTCGAGGCCGATCTTCCCGAGTGCCCGGGAGGGGTGCCAAAAATGTTCGACACCGGGCTGGTGGGTAATTCAATCGCAAAGGCGAGAGGTTGCTGTAGATCCGCTGCAGACTTTGTCGCTTGACAATCGCGATGAAACTTATGATTGCGCTTGGCGGCAAAAAGAGGCGCCGTCTGCCAGCTTCTCGACCTGGCTCGCTCATCCCTATATTCTGTAGGGTCAAGCCGGAGCCGATCCTTGCCGCTCGACGTCGTCCCCACCGTCTGCCCGCACGACTGCCCGAGCGCCTGCGCGCTCGAGATCGAGCGCATCGGCGGGCGCCGCCTCGGGCGGGTTCGCGGAGCCGCGCCGCAGTCCTACACGCGGGGTGTCGTCTGCGCCAAGGTTGCGCGCTATGCCGAGCGCCAGCACCACCCGGCACGCCTCTCGCAGCCGCTGCGCCGGGTCGGCGAAAAGGGTGCCGGCCTCGATGCCTTCAGGCCGATCTCCTGGGACCGGGCACTCGATGAGGTTGCCGAGGCGCTGACCCGCGCCGCTCAGCGCCACGGCTATGAGACCGTGTGGCCCTATTACTATGCCGGCACGGTGGGGCTGGTGCAGCGCGACGGCATCAACCGGCTGCGCCACGTGATGCGTTATTCACGGGAGGATTTGACGATCTGCAACGCGCTGTCCGACGCGGGCTGGCTCGCTGGCGTCGGTGCCAAGCGCGGCGTCGACGGGCGCGAGATCGCGAAATCCGATCTGATCATCGTCTGGGGCGGCAACTCGGTTTCGACCCAAGTCAATGTGATGACCCATGTCGCGACGGCGCGCCGGGAGCGCGGCGCCAAGCTCGTCGTTGTCGATCCTTATCGCACCGCCACCACCGCGCGGGCCGATCTCCATTTGGCGCCGCTCCCCGGCACCGACGGGGCGCTGGCTTGCGCGGTCATGCACGTGCTGTTCAACGAAGGCTATTCCGACCGAGCCTATATGGCGCGCTACACCAATGATCCCGAGGGGCTCGAGGCTCATCTTAAGACCCGAACCCCGGCCTGGGCGGCCGGAATCACCGGGCTCTCGGAAGACGACATCGTCCGCTTCGCTCGGCTCTATGGCCGCACCAAGCGCAGCTACATCAGGGTCGGCTATGGCTTTTCGCGGTCACGCAACGGATCGGCACAGCTCTTTGCGGTGAGTTGCTTGCCGGCGGTGACCGGCGCTTGGGCATATGAGGGCGGCGGCGCGCTCTACTCGAACCTCGGCCTTGTCGCAATCGACCATACCCTGATCGAGGGGCTTGATCGCCTCGATCCGACCACCCGGATGCTCGATCAGTCGCGGATCGGTCCGGTGCTGACCGGCGACCCGCGCGATCTCGGCAACGGACCGCCAGTCTCGGCGTTATTCGTGCAGAACACCAACCCGATGGTCGTGGCGCCGGAATCGCGGCTCGTCCATCGCGGCTTTGCGCGTCCCGATCTCTTCGTCTGTGTTCATGAGCAGTTCATGACCGAGACCGCCGCGATGGCCGACATCGTATTGCCGGCAAGGACCTTTCTCGAACATGTCGACATCTATCTCGGCGGCGCTCACACCTACCTGCAGCTCGGCCGCGCGGTCTTGCCGCCCTATGGCGAGTGCCGGTCGAACCACGACGTAATCTGCGGTCTCGCCGAGCGGCTCGGCGCGCGCCACCCGGGCTTTGCGATGAGTGCCGTCGCGCTGATCGACCGGACCTTAGAGATCAGCGGGCTGCCCGATGTCGAGAGCTTCCCGGACGGAGGTCGGCTCGATTGCTGCCCGCCTTTCGCAACCGGTCATTTTCTCGACGGCTTCGCGCATGCCGACAGAAAGTTTCATTTCCGCGCCGATTGGCAGGCGATCGGGCCGGAACACGCAAGGCTGCCGGCGTTTCCCGACCATGTCGCGGCGATCGACGACGGCGATCCCGAGCGGCCGTTCCGCCTGGTCGCGGCACCTTCGCGCTCTTTTCTCAATACGAGCTTCAACAACACGCCGTCGAGCCTCGCCCGCGAGGGTCGGCCGACTGCTCTCGTCCACCCCGAAGTGCTGGCGGGCCTGCGGCTCGGCGACGGCGACCGGGTGCGCATCGGCAATCGGCACGGCAGTCTCGTCGTCCATACGCGGGGCTTTGCGGGGATGCAAAAACGGGTGGTCATCGTCGAAGGGCTGTGGCCCAATCATGCATTCGCGGAGGGTATCGGGATCAATTTGTTGACGAGCGCCGATCCCGGTCTGCCGCGTGGCGGCGCCGTCTTCCACGATACCTCGGTCTGGCTCAGCCCGGCGTGAGGGCAAAAATGAACGAGGACAAGAACCGACTTCCCACCGAGCGGCACTCGCCTGAGGTCGCAGAGTTTCTGGAAAAGCTGAAGCAGGCGCCTGCGACGCATATGGGCGGCGGTCGCGGGCGGCTGATCTTTGCATTGGACGCCACCGCCAGCCGCGAGCCGACCTGGGACCGCGCTTGCCGGATCCAAGGCGAGATGTTCGAGGCGACGGCGGCACTCGGCGGGCTCGAAATCCAACTCGTCTATTACCGTGGCTTTTCGGAGTGCAAGGCCAGCCGCTGGATGACGACCGCCGCCGATCTACACCGGATCATGCGCAGCGTGTTTTGCGTCGGCGGCGAGACCCAGATCGAGCGCGTGCTGACCCATGCGATCCGCGAGACCCGCAGCCGCAAGGTCAATGCGATGGTTTTTGTTGGAGATGCGATGGAGGAAAAGGTCGACCGGCTGTGCCGCCACGCCGGCGAGCTCGGGCTTCTCGGCGTGCCGATCTTTATCTTCCACGAAGGCCGCGACCGGGTTGCCGCGGCGGCATTCAAGCAGATCGCGAGCCTGTCGCGCGGCGCCTATCTGAGCTTCGACCTCGCCAGCGCCGATCGCCTGAAGGAGCTGCTCGGCGCCGTCGCGGTCTATGCGGCGGGCGGGTATCGGGCGCTGACCGCCTATGGCGAAAAGAAGGGCGGCGAGGTCCTGCGTCTCACCTCCCAGCTGAAGAACTGAGCGGTGGCGATGCTCTACGTTCTCGGCGGGTTCGCACTTCTCAGCGGCTTCCTGATGCTCGTCTATCTGTTCGTCAACGCCGATCCGGCGCGGCTTGCCCGCGGTCTGAAGGTGACCGGCATCGTCATCGCGGTCTTGGCGGTGGCGACCTTGGCGATCTCCGGGCGGCTCGCCGCACTGCTGATGCCGCTCGCCATGTTGATGCCTGCCTTGATCCGGGTTCGCAGCCTGCTCGACCGATACCGCCCTCCTTCCGGTAGCCAGACCTCGACGGTGGCGACCCCGTTTCTGCGGATGACGCTCGACCACGATACCGGCAGCATGACCGGCACCATTCTGCAGGGCCGCTCCAGCGGCATGCGCGTCGAGGAGCTCGGCTCGGCCGATCTCCTGGCGCTGCTGCGCGAGTGCCGGGCGGAGGACGAGGAGGGAGCGCGCCTGCTCGAGGCCTATCTCGATCGCGTCCACCCCGATTGGCGCGACGAGCTCGCCGGCGAGCGCGCCGGCAGCTCGAACAGTGGCGCTCGGTCGACGAGCGGCGACATGACCGTCGAGGAGGCTTTTGCCATCCTCGGGCTCGCGCCCGGCGCCGACGCCGAAGCGATCAAGGAGGCGCATCGCCGGCTGATGGTCAAATTGCACCCCGATCACGGCGGCTCGGACTATCTGGCGACCAGGATCAACCGCGCCCGCGATGTGCTGCTGCACCATTAGTTGAGCCCGGTCGGCGAGATGCAGTCGAAGTGGCCAAAGTGCTGGCCGATACCGTCGTCGTTGACCTTCCTCAGGCGCGCGATCTTGTCGTGCGAAGCGCAGACCTTTTGCGCCACCTGCGTCGCGTCGTCGATTTTGTTCACAAGGCCGTCGTAGCGGACGGTAACCGCCGTCGCCGAGTTTTCGACTACCGTCGGGGTCGCGGTGCATGCCGTCAGCGCGAAGAGCCCCGACAAGAGAGCGATCCTGTGCATTATGCCTGCTCCCCAAAAAAAGAGATAAACAACTCTGCGAAGGTTGCCATTGTCATCATTACGCTGGAACAGCCGCGCTGCGGCCTCCGATCGCGCACCTCGCCCGATCCTGGTGCCGCTGGTCGTCGCCTGCGCGATGTTCATGCAGAACCTCGATTCGACCGTCATCGCCACGGCACTGCCGACGATCGCGCGCTCGCTCGACGAAAGCCCGCTCACCCTTAACGTCGCGATCACCTGTTATTTGCTGAGCCTTGCCGTGTTCATCCCGATCAGCGGCTGGACCGCCGATCGGTTCGGAGCGCGGCGTGTCTTCAGCGCGGCGATCGTCGTCTTCACATTGGGCTCGATCGGCTGCGGCATGGCCAATTCGCTGGCCGCCCTGGTCGGCGCCCGCATCCTCTAGGGCATGGGCGGGGCATTGATGGTGCCGGTCGGGCGGCTGGTGCTGCTGCGGACGGTGGAAAAATCCGATCTGGTGCGCGCGATGTCCTATGTCAGTGTCCCGGCGCTGATCGGCCCGGTCATGGGGCCGCCGCTCGGTGGCTTCATCGTCACCTATTGGTCGTGGCGCTGGATCTTTTTCATCAACATCCCGATCGGCGTCCTGGGGATCGTCCTCGTCAACCTGCTCGTCGGCGATCTGAAGGAAAGCGGCCGCCGGCCATTCGACTTCGGCGGTTTTGCGCTGACCGGGGTCGGGTTAGCGACCCTGGCGTTCGGCTTCGAGAACGTCGGACGCGGCGCGTTGCCGAGCATTCTCGTGGCGGCGCTGCTAATGGTGGGTGCCGGCTGCACGGCACTCTATGTGCGGCATGCTCGCCGCGTCGCCTACCCGATCATCGACCTCGCGCTGTTTCAAATCCCCACCTACGCGGCTGCGTCGATCGGCGGTTTCCTGTTCCGCATGGGATTGGGGGCGCTGCCGTTTCTGCTGCCGCTGATGCTGCAGGTCGGGTTCGGGCTCGACGCGCTGTCGTCCGGGCTGTTGACCTTCGCCAGCGCCGCCGGCGCGATGACGATGAAGATGACCGCAGCGCGGATCATCCGCACCCTGGGATTTCGCATCGTGTTGGTCGGCGATGCGGTGATCAGTGCGCTCTTTCTGTTCGGCTACAGCCTCTTCCGGCCCGACACGCCGCATCTGGTGATCTTTCTTGCCCTCCTGGCAGGTGGTTTTTTCCGCTCGCTGCAGATGACCAGCATCAACACATTGAGCTACGCCGATGTGCCGCCGCCGATGCTGAGCCGCGCGACAAGCCTGACCAGCATGGCACAGCAGCTCTCGCAGACCGTCGGCGTCGCCACCGGGGCGCTGTTGCTTCAGGTGGTACTGGCCTTGCGCGGCGGGGCTGCTCTGACGGCGGCCGATTTCTATCCGGCCTTTGTCGGTGTCGCGCTGATCTCGCTGTTGTCGGTGCCGTTCTTCCTGAAAATGTCACCCGATGCCGGCGCCGAAGTCAGCGGTCGCCCGGTCGCGCGGTGAGGGCGCCCGCTGCGCCAACGCCGCTTCCGAGTGCGGCGGCAGGCCTAGCGTCGCCGTTACTCGGGGATCATGTCGAGGACCGCTTCTCCTCGATGAAGACGCCCTGCCAGCTCCATATGAAACTCTTTCAACCAGGCGACCAGTTCTTCGGGTGATTTCATCGGCTGGATGTTTTCATACCGGCTGGACACAAATTGCATCATTGCTCGCATATTCTGAACTTCGATCCCGCCGAACGGGTAATCGAACAGGGGGTCAAAATAGAACTTGAATGATCCGGTCCTGGTAGTCGGCTTCAACCGGATCCTCTGGATCTCGTCGAGCCAGTTTTCCAGTTCATGCTTGAAGTGGCGACGCAATTCCGGAGAAAAACTGAAGCCGCCCAGTTTGATGAGATGTTGATTGATCGGGCGAGACATGCCGATGATGATGTCTCGGGCAACCTTTTGAGGGTATGCCATCTCCAGGGCTTCGTCGATTTTCATCACACTAAACCCGGTACGTTAATTCCCGGCCAGACGCAGCGGTTGCTGTGCGCCGGCGATCTGGCGGTGGATCAGCCGCGCATAGAGCCCGCTACAGGCGAGCAGCTCGCCATGGGTGCCGGTTTCGACGAGATGGCCGCGATCGAGCACGGCCAGGCGATCGGCGTCGCGCACGGTCGACAGGCGATGGGCGATGACGATGGTCGTGCGGTTGCGCATCAGCGCGTCGAGTGCGCCGCGCACCTGGGCCTCGCTGACCGCGTCGAGGTGCGAGGTCGCTTCGTCTAGGATCAGGGTCGGCGCGTTTTTCAGGAAAGCTCGGGCGATCGCGACGCGCTGGCGCTGCCCGCCCGACAGCTGCACGCCGCGCTCGCCGACCATGGTGTCGAGCCCCTCGGGCAGGCTTTCGACGAAATCGGCGAGGGCGGCCTGCTCGAGCGCGCGGCGGATAGCCGTCTCTCCGGCCTCGGGCCGAGCCAGCAACACATTGGCGCGCAGGGTGTCGTTGAAGAGATATGTGTCCTGCGAGACGAGCGACAGTCTTGCCCGCAGATAGTCGAGCTGGAAGTCGTGTAAATCGACCCCGTCGATCCGGATCCGCCCGGCATTCGGATCCCAGAAGCGCAACAGCAGGTTCGCGATCGTCGTCTTGCCGGCACCCGAGGGGCCGACCAGAGCGATCGTGCTTCCGGCCGGAACCTCGAGCTGGATGTCGCTCAGCGCCGGCCGCCGCGCCCCGGGATAGGAAAAGCTCACCCCCTCGAAACGGATCGCCGAGCCACCCGCCGGCGCCGGCGGCCGGAGCGGGCCGTCGGTGACCGCCGGCTGCTCGCGCTGCACGGCATAGTAGCGGCGCGTCGAGGCGATCGTATCAGCGAGCTGCCGGCTGACATTGGCGATCTCCGAAATCGGCAGAAACGAGGCCAACGCCAGTAGGATCAACAACGGCAAGGTCGTCGCGGCAAGCTGGTGCTCGGCGGCGAGCCGAGCGCCGACGACCGCGACGGCGAGCGCGCCGAGCCCTGTCGCGATCTCGAGCTGCGCCGTCTGCGCGGACAGATCGCGCAATAGTTCAAGGCGGATACGCTGATAACCGCGGACCAGGTCCATGAACCCCCGGCGCCGTCCGCCCACCGCTTGAAAGGCGACGAGATCGGCAAGGCCTTGGATCGTCTCGGTGACATAGGCGCCGAGGAGCCCGAGCGTGTCGCGGGCTTGGGCGCCTAGGCGGTCGATCCGTGCCCGCATCAGCACCGGCGCAAGCCCGGCGAAAAGGACGAAGGGCAGCAATGCCAAGGCGATCGGCCAAGCGACGATGGCGAGGGTCAGGAGCACCGTCGAGGGCACGAGGATCGCCACCAGAGCCGGTGCGACGGTATGGGCAAAGAAATATTCGATCGTCTCGACGTCTTGGTTGGCGAGCGCCACCAGGTCGCCCGAGCGGCGCCGCACAAGATATGCCGGCGCCAAGGTGTCGAGCTTGCGGAAGAGGCCGATCCGCATCTCCGCCAACAATCGATAGGCGATGTCGTGCGCGAGCCAGGATTCGAGCCAGTGCAGCAGCCCGGCGAGCGGTGCGGCCAGCCCGAGCAGGATGAGCAGGTAGCCGAACGGCGACCCGGTCTTGACCGCGGCGACGGCGAGCGCGCCGAGGACGCCGACCCCGATGAACGCGGCGACTCGCGCGATGCCGGAGGTCACGACGACGCCAAAACGCCGACGCCACGGCTTGATGATCTGCGTCAGGGTGCCGAGCGTCGCGCCCCAGCCGACCGCGGCCGCAGCGCTCGCCATCGCGTCGGTGGCCGTCTCTCCGGAAGTCTCGATTTCCCCGCGATCTCCGTGCTCCCGCGCTGCGGGGCCGTCGGCGGTAAAGGCGAGTTCGTCCTCGCGCTCTTCGGCTTGGCTCCCCATCAGCCGGCGATAGGGACCGTCGCGCCGGATCAGTTCGGCATGCCGGCCGGTCTCGACGATATGGCCTTGGTCGAGCACCAGGATGCGGTCGGCGCCGATCACGCTCGACAGCCGATGCGCGAGGATCAGTGTCGTGCGCCCGGCCGACAGGCGGTCGATCGCCTGCTGGATCACCGCCTCGTTCTCAGCATCGACCGAGGAGAGAGCCTCGTCGAGGATCAGGATCGGCGCATCGCGCAGCAAGGCACGGGCGATCGCCAGGCGCTGGCGCTGCCCGCCGGACAGCATGATACCGCGCTCGCCGATCATCGTGGCGTAGCCGTGCGGCAAGGCCATGATGAACTCGTGGGCGTTGGCATCGCGCGCCGCCGCCTCGATTTCCTCCCTCGCGGCATCAGGCCTGCCGAGCCGCAGATTCTCCTCGACCGTGCCGTAGAAGAGATAGGTGTCCTGGTGGACGACGGCGATCATCCGGCCCAGCGCCTCGGGGTTGAGCGTCTTCAGATCGTGGCCGCCGATCCGCACCGTCCCGCGTTGCGGGTCGAAGAGGCGTAAGAGCAGGCGCGCGATCGAGGATTTGCCGGAGCCGCTGGGACCGACAATGCCGATCTTCTCGCCGGCGGCGACGGTAAAGGAGAGCCTGTCATGAGCCGCGCCGCGCCCGCCCGGATAAGCAAAATAGACATCCTCGAAGGCGATGGTGGGGAGGAGCGGGCCGGTAGTCCGGCGTCGATCGGTACCCTGCGCCTGAACCAACGGCTCGGCGGCGAAGAGCGCATTGATGCCGACCGCGGCGGATTGTCCGAGGATCCCCTGATGCAGCACCACGCGCAGATCGCGCAATGGCCGGAACACCTCGGTTCCAGCCATCAGCACGATCAGCAGCGCCTGGATGCTCATCAGCCCGTGCGACACCCGCCAGGCGGCGAGCGACAGGGCCGCGGCGGCGCCGACCGCCACCCCGCAATCGGTGATACCCCGCGTCATCACTCCGATCGAGATTACCCTGAGCGAGCTGTTGCACAGCTCTCGCGCCCTCTCGGCGAGCCGCCGACCATAAGCCTCGCTCTGGCCGAACGCCTTCAGGGTCGGCAGGCCCTGGACGCCGTCGAGGAACTCCGAGCCGAAAGATTTGAGGGCCCCCTGGCGCCCGTGACTGGAGCGGCGCTCGATGTGGAGGAACACGGTCGGCGCAATCAAGGTGACTAGCGCGAAGACCAGCATCACCGTCGCCACCGGCACATCCCAGAAGGCGATGAAGACAAAGATCGCGACAGGCGTCAGCGCCGCGATCGTGACTTGCGGCACGTATTGGCCGAAGAACGTCTGCAATTGCTCGACGCCGTCGACGATCGACAGCATGACGCCGCCGGTGCGCTCGCCGGCGAACCAGGCCGGGCCCAGTGCGGCGATCTTATCGTAGAGACGCCCGCGCAGATCTTCCTGGACCCGGGCGGCGGTACGGTGGGAGATCATCGTGCGATGGTGATCGACGATCCCGCGCAGCGCCACCGCAGCGCCCACTCCGAACGCTGGGATTGCTATTGTGACAAAGCCAGCGCCGTTGAATACGCGCGACAGCAACACTCCGAGGATCGCAAAACGCGCGATCCCGACGACCGAGGCGACGAGCCCGAGCAGGACCGCCAGTGCGATCCAACCGCGCAGCCCGCGCGTCAGCTGCCAGAGTCGTCGGTCGAAGTACATCAGCGCTTCCCGGTCAACCCGCGAAATTCGGCTCGGCGATCATATCCGAGATTAGTGTTTGGTTAGAACCGTTCTCAGATGATTTGGAGCTGGCAGGCCGAGGCCTGCCTCTCCTCCGACGGGCCGAATCCGGCATCAGCTGCCGATGCCGTAGTTCTTCGCGAGATAATCGACGATTGTCTTTGCGTCCTCCGGCGCGATCGGCGCGCCGAAGACGTTGATCATTTTGTTCACTTCCGCCTCCCAGCCCTTGCGATCGAGAAACGGCGAATTGGTGCGTGGGTAATCGAGGCTGTGGCAGGAGGCGCAGTTCTCTTCGACTGCCGACTGCCCGGGCGCCTCCTTGAGGGGCACCGGCTGTTCATCGGCGTTCGCGCCGGCCGCAGCCATCAGCACTAGAACTACCCAGATCGGCGAGGCTCTCATCACACTCCAGTCACGCGACGGTTATCGTCGTCGGCCGGATCACATTGTTGTGGTAACCCGCGGGGTTGAAGATCAGCGTATCGACCTGGGTCTGGCCAACGCGGTTGGTCGCCTTAGCCGCAATCCGGTGCGCGCCGGCGCCCTGCGGGGTGAAGCGATAGCTCCAGGGGCGAAACGCGAAGCGGCCGTCATCGCGGCCCAGGTCTGCTTCGTGCCAGGTTCTGCCGTCATCGGTCGACGCCTCGACGAGACGGATGCCATAGCCGCCGTCCCAGGCGATGCCGTTGATGTCGACCGGCCGGCCCGTGCCGAACCGCTGGCCTTCGGCAGGCAACGTGATCAGCGAGTTGACCACCATCTCGGTAATCGGTGTCGTCGTCTCATTCTCCTGCGAAAGAAAACGCTCGATGACAGGAAACTTGCCGTTTGGGATGCGGTAAGCGCTCTTCATCCAGAAGCCGTCGAAGGGCTTGGTCGCAGCTTCGATCGAAACGAGGTGCTTCATCCAGTAGGTACCGGTCCAACCCGGTACGACCAGACGTGCCGGCAAACCATTGAAATGCGGCAACGCCTGACCGTTCATCCGGAAGGCGACAATCGTGTTCTCGTCGAGCGCTTTCCAGATCGGGATGCTCTTGACGAAGTCCGGCGTCTTGTCGCTCACCGGGCCGTGTGCGCCGTCAAACACTATCTCGACCGCCTCCTTGCGCAGGCCTGCCTTAGCCAGCACGTCCTTGAGCCGAACCCCTTTCCAAACAGCGTTGCCCATCGCACCCAGCCCCCATTGTACGCCGGGCACGTGCGGCTCGGACAGGCCGCGACGATTTCCCGAGCACTGGCAGACCGCGGTGATCTCGACCTGCTCGAACCCATTCTGCAGGTCGGCCATCGTCAGCTCGAACGGGTTTGCGGCGCCCTCGCCGCCGACCCGCAGCCTCCAATTCGGCAAATCGATCTGCTCGGGTATGTTGGCGAGATGATAGCGCACGAAAAAGGCGTCGTTCGCGGTGATCGGCGAAGAGAAATAAGGAGCCGGCGTCTCGTAGTTCGGGGGGCGATACGAGAGTTTGATCAGCGGCTGCTTACCGGGGAGCGCATCGAGGATGGCTGTGTCGTAAACCCCGGCCGGCAGCCCGAACGTCAGATAGGGAAGCTCCCCGGGAGAGGCGGGCCGCGACACCAGCCCGGGGGCAGCAAAGGCCAGCATGCCGCCGAGCCCTTGTAGGACCCTCCTGCGTTCGAGCATCGTCTCCCTCCTGACGGGACCGCAACACATTCGCATCGACCATCGGAACCGACAAGCGCGTCACAACCGATTCGGGATCTTGCCGAAGGAGCGACTTACGCGGTCCCTCGGATCCGAAGCCATAGGGACACTTCTCCGCCGGCGCTTCTGCCTTCAATGGACGCCCGATTACCATTCGCGAGGCTACGGGAACGGGGTCAGTCATTGCAGCGGCATAGCGGCTTAAGGCCAACTAACCCGCATTGGGAGCCGGCGATCGGCGCCCCGGTCTCGATCCGGATCAGCCCGCGGGCGCGACGGATCGGGCTGCGGATCGACGCGGCCGAACGCAAGGTCGAACTGGTTCTGCCGCGCGGTATCCCCGCGAGCACCGGTCTGCGCTTTCTGGCGGCGAAGCGAGGATGGGTCGCGACGCGCCTCAAAGCCTTGCCGCAACGGGTCCCGTTCGTCGAAGGAGCAATCCTACCTGTGCTCGGGGTTCCTCACCAGGTATGCCGCGAATTCGACCCCGCGGCGCCGCCGGTCAGGATCATCGACGGCGAAATCCGGGTGCGCAGCGATCCGCTGCATCTGGCAGGCCGGGTCCGCGATTATCTCCTCGCAATGGCGCAGGCCGAGATCTCTCCTCGTGCACATCGACTGGCGGCGCGCATCGGACGCGAGGTGGCGCGGGTCAGTGTCCGTGATACGAAGAGTCGGTGGGGCAGCTGCTCGGGACAGGGAAACCTCTCTCTCAGCTGGCGGTTGATTTTGGCTCCCGAACCCGTGCTCGACTATGTTGTCGCGCACGAGGTGGCGCATCTCGCCGAGATGAACCACGGGCCGCGCTTTTGGCGTCTGGTGGAGAGCCTGACCCCGAACACTGCGGCGCCGCGAGCGTGGTTGAAGCGTCACCGCAACCAGTTGCTTGCTTACGGTTGAAGGACGCATGCGATGGCGCAGGGACAGGGATACACGGTCAAAGCGATCGAGCCGGTGGCGATCGGCAGCGACGTGCAGGCACGCGTTTTCACCTTGGCGCCGGGCGAGGTGATCCCCTGGCACTTTCACAGCGCCGTGACCGATTGGTATTTCGTGCTCGAGGGCACGCTGTCGATCGAAACCCGGGCCCCCGCCGACCGCCGCGAGCTCGCGGTCGGCGGGACCTATCACATAGCACCGAAAACTGCCCATTTGATTTCCAACCGTTCCGAGGCCGATACCCGTTTCCTGTTGGTGCAGGGTGTCGGTCCGTACGATTTTCTCAAAGTCGGCGGCTAGAGAGCTCTCACGGCACCTCCCAGGGAGAGGTCACGCTAGCAGTCACTTCTCCGGCTCGATCAGTCCCTTGACGAACCAGCGCTGCATCGCACGACCGCGGTCGGCGGCAGCGGCGCCAGGAGTGCCGTCGCCATGACGAGATGCCATGCGGTCTGCGCGTCGCCGTTGCCGATCATCTGGCGGATGCCGATGACGATCGTCGTCATCGCCGGGTATTGGTGACGAGCAACGGCCAGAGGTACTGGTTCCAGCCATAGATGAACAGGATCACGAACAGTGCCGCGATGTTGGTCCGCGACAGCGGGATGACCATGTCGATCAGGAAACGCCAGGGTCCCGCACCATCGATCTTGGCTGCCTCGACGAGCTCGTCGGGGATCGTCAGAAAGAACTGACGGAACAGCAATGTCGCCGTCGCGGAAGCGATCAGCGGGAGAACCAAGCCGGGATAGGTGTCGATCAGACCGAGATCGGCAGCGATCTTTGTAGGTCGGAATGATCCGCACCTCGACCGGCAGCATCAAGGTGACGAAGATCGCCCAGAAGCACAGCCGGCGCAGCGCAAAGCGAAAGAACACGACCGCATAAGCCGAGGGTAGCGAGATCGCGATCTTGCCGATGGCGATGGCGAGCGCCATGACGAGGGTGTTCAGCATCATCGCCGCGACCGGCTGGCCGTTGGTGCCGGCCGTCCCCAGAGCGAGCGCGTCGAAATAGTTGGCGAGAAGGTCCGTGCCGGGAACGAGCGTCATCGGCGCGCCGCAGGGCCGCCGCGACGATACCGACGCTCGGGTTGAACAGAAACAGCCACAGCATTCCGGCGATCACATAGGGCAGCAGCAGAACCGTCTTATAAAAGGCGGCGCCGCGCACGACTCTGTCGGCCATCACCGCAAACAGCAGACCCGAGGCCAGAGCCAGAACGGCGACCGCGATACTGAACACCGCAGTAATCTCGACCGAGGCGAGGTAAAACGGATCAGCAAGGACGGCGGCGAAGTTCTCGAGCCGACAAAGCAGGTCGAGATACCAAAGGCATCGCCGCGCCGCACCGATTGCAGGATCGCCTGCCCGGCTGACCAGAAGCTCCTAGAAGCAGCACTGGGAACAGCCAGCCCGGAAAGATGACGCGCCGCGCCATCTGGGCACTCCCTCGAGCAAGAACAGCGTCGCCGATATAGTCAAACGTCCCGGCGCTGAGCCCACTCAGACCGTGTGACCGCTACTCTGAATCCGGTGACACTAAATGTTGGGTCTGGGCCTATCGGGGAGGAGGATTCGGTTCGACCCTGAATACGTCGAGGAGCGCGCCCTCCGATCTTCCCTGCAACTGCACGACCATTGATGCGCCGGGAGCGACCGACCACGAATCGCCCGTGTGCCGGGTCACCTCCTGACCTCCGATCACGGTCACCACGTCGCTTGAGACCAGAGTCGCGACGTAGAACCCCTGCGGAGGCACCTCGATCCGTCGGCTGCCCGATAGCCATAGACTTCCGAGCGACAAGCGGAAGGGTTGCGCTGTCCCAGTCGCGGCCGACAACGAGACGGTGGTGCTGAATCTCGTCGTGGCGACGATGCCGCGCGCATGGTCCGGGGACGCCGGGGTTGGGTTCGGCTGCTGGGCGATCGCGGCCGAGGACAAAAGAACGAATGCCGCCGCAACCGCAGGCGCTGTTGTGATCATCGGACCCTCCCACACGTCACGGTGCCAGCATGTAGACGTGTCCGCCGCCTGTTGCGACAAAGAGACGACCGTCGGAAATCGCGGGCTCGCTGCGCAGGCCCGCCGCGCTCGTCCCATCTGGCAGAGCAACGTCGGCCAGCACCGCCGGTGCCCATACCACGGTAAAGCCGAGCGCTACACAACTCGCCAACGGGGTCAGGACCTGCGAGCAACGCACGCCAAGCGGCGGTGCTCTCGTGGGATCGGCGAGGGCGACGACGTGGCCCAGGTCCGTCCCGATGTAGAAAATGCCTCTGGTCACGGTAGGAGCGCCGAGTGAGTAACCGCCGCCACTATTGTTCGGCACATCGGAAATCCATCGCACGCGCTTGGACGCCGAGGTGGTGCAGACATTGAGAGCGTGCAGCCGACCATAGCCGGCAAACACGCCTGTGCTGGTGACGAGCGCCTCCCCTCCGGTGGTAATGGCAAGCACATCACCCCACGCCGCGCCCGGGCGCTTGTAGTCGGTGTCGCTATGCACATGCGCGCCGGTCGGTACAAATTTGCAATGCGCTGCCGGTGGCACGGTCGCCGGGAACTGCCATCGGCAGGAACCATTCCTCGCGTCTAGTGCGTAGGACCAGCCATCTTTCATCACTGAGGCGGCAATCTGCCCACAACTCGTCGACATCATCGTCACCCCAGCGGACCAGTCGGGATCATCGTCCAACGCATAGGGGACCGGTTGAAATTGCCAGATTATCGCTCCGGTTTTGCCATCGACGCGCAGCATGCTGAGGCCACGGTTCGGGACGGGCTCCGAGGCCGTGCCATCAGCCGTGTTCCCGGTCGTGAATATGACGTCGTCGCGCTCGGCGGTCGGAGCGTTCCAGATGCCGCCGCCTCGACTACTGGTGGCAATGAACGAGAATCCGGGCACCAGGTGCCCATCGCTCGCGTCGACGGCGACCAACTTGCCGTTCTGGATTGGATCGTCCCCCGCGTCGTGGATCCCGACATAGACCCTGCGTTCATAGACGAGTGGCGAAGAATAGCCGATCCGCTCATGCTGCTCGAATGTGGCGCCTGGAGTGCACCCGTTCACACGCGCGAGGACATCGCTCTTCCATGTCAATCCGCCAGTGGCCTGATCGAGGGCGAATAGCCGACCGCTGCCGAGGCCGCCGTCCACGGTGGGGTCAGGATCCGGCGCGCCGAAGATCACCAGGTGTTCGTAGCGGCTCGCACTCGACATGACACCGTAGGCGCCGAAAGTCTGGGGGAAAAACCCGCCTGTGCAGGAGCCCAAAAGAGGGGGCTGACTCGTCGGTGGGAACTGCCACAGGAGGGCACCGGTCTTAGCATCGAGTGCGTAGAACCGGCCGCTTGTGCTGCCGATAAGAACACGGCCGTCGATCACGATAGGCGATGCGAGAAACGAGCCGCCCTCGCCGGCCGCGGTCGGTGGCCACTGCCACCGGACCGCCAGGCTCGGAACCTTTGCAGGGTCCGACAGCGCGCTGCGATCCTCCTGCTCCCCGGTCCGTGACCAATCGTGGCGATAGTCCGGCCAGTCGTCCCGGTCCGCGGTCCGCCCGGCTCCCGAGCACCCGATGAGCACTACAGCACATGCGACAGCCCGAATCGCCCACGCAAACATCTAACGAACCTCCACGAGGTAGATCCTCAGTACCGACGGAACGTCGCTGCTGTTGCGGAACTCGAGCGGCACGCCGGACGCAACGGC
>Ga0306925_10000295_pt1 | contig 34129 bp, 36 predicted proteins | sample flu12Cox44000176_FD_203755 | JGI IMG/M metagenome (GOLD analysis project Ga0306925, IMG submission 203755) | Lab enrichment of tropical soil microbial communities from Luquillo Experimental Forest, Puerto Rico - flux8day.12C.oxic.44.000.176 (v2)... | ecosystem: Environmental > Terrestrial >... | reverse complement strand
GCCGCCAGCGGACCGAACTCGTGGTACGAAGTGGGCCGCTGTCCCTCGCCGAAAACCAACTGGGGCAACCACTTTGCGTAGAACCCGCTCGCACCGACCGCCGCGGCGGCCTTGTCCCGCAAACCGGCGTCGGGCTTCGCGAGGTCACCGGCCGCGCTCAGGTGGGCATCGACCGCCTCCCGAGCGATGAGCAGCCTCATGATCTCGCTCGATCCTTCGAAGATGCGATTGATCCGCAGGTCGCGCAGCACCTGCTCGACCGGTACCGCGCGCTCCCCGCGCGCGGCCAGGGACTCCGCGGTCTCATAGCCCCGTCCACCGCGGATCTGCAGTAGTTCGTCGGCGATGAGGCAGGCCATCTCGCTGGACCACAGTTTGGCCAGCGCCGCCTCGATCCGGATGTCGTTGCGGCCTTCGTCGGCCATCTGCGCCGACAATTCGAGCACCGCGTCAAGCGCATAGGTGGTGGCGGCGATGAATGAGATCTTGCTCGCCACCGCTTCGTGTTTGGCCAACGGTTTGCCCCACTGCACGCGCTCGCCGGACCATTCGCGGGCTATCTTCAGCGCCCACTTGGCCGACCCCGTCGCGCTCGCGGGCACCGACAGCCGCCCGGCGTTCAGCGTGGTGAGTGCGATCTTCAGGCCGTCGCCTTCCCGGCCGATCAGGTTTTCGGCCGGCACCCGCACGCGGTGCAGCCTGGTGACGCCGTTCTCGATGCCGCGCAGGCCCATGAACTTGTTGCGCCGCTCGACGGTGATCCCAGGCGAATCGGCCTCGACAACGAATGCGCTGATGCCACCGCGGTGCCCGTCGCTCTTGGGCACCCGCGCCATGACCACCAGCAGTTCGGCGACCACGCCGTTGGTGGTCCACAACTTCACGCCCTCTAGTTCGTAGGCCTTTCCGTCTTCGATCGGTGTCGCCGTCGACGCCAATCGTGCGGGATCGGAGCCCACGTCCGGTTCGGTGAGCAGAAATGCCGATACGGCGCCAGCGGCGCAGCGCGGCAAGAACTTTTGCTTCTGGTCGGGGGTCCCGGCAAGTTTGAGGGGCTCGGGCACCCCGATCGACTGATGGGCCGACAGCAGCGCGCCGAGGCTGGCATGCACCGACGCGACCATCACCAGGGCCCGGTTGTAGGCAACCTGTGACATGCCGAGGCCGCCGTATTCGGATGGGATCTTCATGCCGAAGCAGCCCAGTGCGGCCAGGCCCTTCACGTATTCGTCGGGAATCTGCGCATCGCGTTCGATGACACTTCCGTCGATGGTGTCGACGAACTCCCGCAGCTTGCCGAGGAATGCGCGGGTGCGCTCCTCGTCGGCGTCGGATGGTTTGGGAAACGGGTGTACGAGCTCTAGCGGAAAACGACCAAGGAACAATCCTTTGGCGAAGGAGGGTTTGTCCCAACCACTTTCGCGGGATTCCTCGGCGAGGGCTCTCGCTTGCTCCTCGGTGACCTGCGCTTGCTGTGCCATCGCCGCCTCCTCGCTAACGACTCACATCGAGGCCTGTGTATCCGCTCCGGGCCGAATACCACGACCTACGGATGTCGAAGTTACCACCCGGTAGCTTCGCGGCGCACCGGTATTTTCCGAGTCGTTGCCCGGTTAGGCGTCCAACTCCCGCGCGACGGCTTTGACCACCTCGGAGACCCGGCGAGCGGTCTTGCGGTCCGGGTAGCGACCCTTGCGCAATTCTGGCTGCACGGCGCCCTCCAGCAGCGTGATCATGTCCTCGACCATGCCGTGCAACTCATCGGGGCTGTGCTTGTGCTCGACGGGCGTCTCGCGGCGAGTCTTGGTAAGACTGGGCGGCGGATCGATCAGCTTGAGACTCAACGCTTGTGGTCCGCGCCGGCCGGACGCCACGCCGAATTCCACCCGCTGACCCGACTTGAGCCCCTCGACCCCGTCGGGCAGCGCCGACGAACGGACGTAGACGTCTTCGCCGTCCTCCTGTGACAGGAAGCCGAACCCCTTTTCGGCGTCGTACCACTTAACCTTGCCGGTCGGCACTGGTCTCACCTGCTTGTCTGACGGATCAATAGAATGGCTAACACAAGAAACGTCCCGCTTGCGCAGGACGCGAAGTTGAATTCTGATCCTACTCGGATGCCCGCATGACGAGCACCCCGATTGCCCGTGAGTCGGTAGGCTGGCCTCACCGCTGGAGGAGACATGCGCCTGGTTCTGAACATTGTCTGGCTGGTATTCGGCGGCCTCTGGATGGCCGTCGGATACCTGCTCGCGGCGCTGCTCTGCTTCTTGCTCATCGTCACCATTCCCTTTGGCTTCGCATCGCTGCGCATCGCGTCATACACGTTGTGGCCGTTCGGCCGCACGATCGTCGACAAGCCGACGGCCGGGACCGGCGCCCTGATCGGAAACGTCGTCTGGGTGCTGCTGTTTGGAATATGGCTGGCGATCGGTCATTTGGCGAGCGCGGTGGCGATGGCGCTCACGCTCGTCGGCATTCCGCTGGCGCTGGCCAACCTCAAATTGATCCCGGTGTCGTTGATGCCGCTGGGCAAGGAGATCGTTCCCGTCGGCTCGCCGACCCGATCCGCACCGGTGGCCGCATGACGCTGACCGCATTGGGTGTACCGACGGTGCCCGGCCGGACCGCCGGCGGCGTCGCTCGGGACGTGCCAACCCAAGGCCCGCTGCTGGACACCTACGGGCGGGCCGCCACCGATCTGCGGGTGTCCCTGACCGATCGCTGCAACCTGCGGTGCAGTTATTGCATGCCGGCCGACGGCCTGGACTGGCTGCCCGGAGAGCAACTGCTGACGCCCGACGAACTGGCCAGGCTGTTGCATATCGCGGTCACCCGGCTCGGCATCGCCGGCGTGCGGTTCACCGGCGGCGAGCCGTTGCTGTCCCGCCACCTCGAGGAGGTGATCGCGGCGGCGGCCAGCCTGCGGCCCCGTCCCGAGATCTCGCTGACCACCAATGGCGTGGGATTGATGCGGCGGGCGGCAGCGCTCGCCGCGGCAGGCCTGGACCGGGTCAACGTGTCACTGGACAGCGTGGATCGCGAGCACTTCGCGGCCATCACCCGTCGGGACCGGCTCGCCGACGTGCTGGACGGCTTGGCGGCCGCCAAGCAGGCCGGCCTGACACCGGTCAAGGTCAACGCCGTCCTGGATTCCGTCACCGGCCGGGAGGACGTCGTCGAGCTATTGCGGTTCTGCCTCGAACATGGCTACCAATTGCGGGTCATCGAGCAGATGCCACTGGATGCGGGGCATCAGTGGCGCCGGGGGGCCGCGCTGACCGCCGACGACGTGCTGGCGGTGCTAGGCCCGCACTTCCGGCTGCGGCCGGACCCGTCGCCGCGCGGCTCGGCGCCCGCCGAGCTCTGGCTGGTCGACACCGGCCCGAACACCCCGAGCGGAAAGTTCGGTGTCATCGCGTCGGTGTCGCACGCCTTCTGCTCGACGTGTGATCGCACTCGGCTCACGGCCGACGGCCAGATCCGCAGCTGCCTGTTCTCGGCCGAGGAAACAGACCTCCGCAGCCTGCTGCGGCGCGGTGCGCACGACGACACGATCGAGGCGGCGTGGCGCGCCGCGATGTGGAGCAAGCCCGCTGGGCACGGCATCAATGACCCCGACTTCATCCAGCCCGACCGCCCGATGAGCGCGATCGGTGGCTAGCCCGATGGGTCAGATGCCTGTCGAAGCAGACGGCATAACCGTGACCGTCCGCTACTTTGCCGCCGCGCACGCGGCCGCGGGAGCCGAATCGGAAACGCTGGTGGTGCGTCCGGGCACCACGGTGGCGGAACTCGTCGAGAGGCTCGCGGTCCGGGGAACTCGGCTGGGCACCGTGCTGAGCCGATGCTCCTACCTGTGCGACGGAATCGCCGTTCGCGACGGGACCGCGCCGTTGCGATCCGGTGACACGATCGATGTTCTGCCGCCGTTCGCCGGCGGGTGAGAATGTGAGATACCTCACGTAACGGAATGATAACGGCGGGGACACGCTCCGATTTCGGGACGGTATGACCTGCGCAAATCCCTGGTGTTCCTGGGGCTTTGGCAGATGGCCGTGAGGGAAACGCCGGGTTTTCCTCAACATGACGAGACCAACAGAAACCGCTAGCGTCTCCGGAGGCTCGCCAAGCAACCGGTGGCGTTCCTCCCCCTCCCTATTCGCGCCGAGCTCCATCCAGTAGGCGGGGGACACCGTAAGTGGATGGAGACGGGGGACCCACCGGTCCACCGTGATCGGACTGGGGCCGCTCGCGGCTCCTTGGGGTGAAGCCGGCTTCGTCTCCCATGTGGAGGACGGGGTCGGCCGGGTGGCCTCTCCAACCCGAACCCGACAGCTGACCTCGCAGGCGCGTCACAAGAGAGGAAATTTCGGCGCGTATGAGTGGACGTCACCGTAAGCCCACCACATCAAGCATCAGCGTCGCCAAGATCGCCTTTACCGGGGCAGTGCTTGGTGGCGGCAGCATCGCCATGGCCGGCCAGGCGGCCGCGGCCACCGACGGCGAATGGGATCAGGTAGCCCGCTGCGAGTCGGGCGGCAACTGGGGAATCAACACCGGCAACGGCTACTTCGGCGGTGTCCAGTTCACTGCAGCAACCTGGGCCTCGCATGGCGGCGGCCAGTACGCCCCGTCGGCGCAGCTGGCCACCAGGGACCAGCAGATCGCGGTCGCTGAGCGGGTGCTGGCGACCCAGGGTCGTGGCGCCTGGCCCGTGTGCGGTGGCCCGCTGTCGGGTCCGACCCCGCGCGACGTGCCCGTGCCCGTGCCCGCGGGTATAGACGCGCCCGGGATCAACGGCGCACCGGCACCGGGCGCTCCTCCGCCCGCGAATGCTCCGCCGCCGGACGCTCCGCCGCCGCCCCCTGCCCCGGTGCAGTTGGCCGCCTTCAACCAACCTGGGCCCCCTCCGGATGCGCCACCCGCGCCTCCGGCGGACCCGGCACCGCCCGCGCCCCCGGCAGACCTGACACCGCCGGCTCCTCCCGCGGACGCCGTGCCGCCCGCGCCTCCGGCAGACGTGCCGCCGCCTCCGGCAGACGTGCCGCCGCCGCCGGCCGACGTGTCGCCGCCGGCCGACGTGCCGCCCGCGCCTCCGGCCGACGTGCCGCCGCCGCCTCCCAGCGATCTCAACACCGCCACGCCTGCTCAACCACAGAACGCCGGCTACACGAGGCAGCTCTGGCAAGCGATCCGCGGCGCGGATGTTCACGGAAACGATGCGCTGGACGCCCTTGCGCAGCCGTCCGCCAACAACTGACGCCCGCGCTTAGTGGGATCGCTCGGCGCGCTTTAGGCCGAGCCCACCCATTCTTCGGTTCCGTCGTCGAAGAACTGGTGCTTCCACACCGGTAGCCGCGCCTTGATGGTGTCGACCAGACGGGCGCAGGTGTCGAATGCCGCCTGCCGATGGTCGGCGGCGACTGCGGCCACCAGTGCCGCCTCACCGATGTGCAGTGCGCCGACGCGGTGACTGGCCGCGACGGCCCGCACACCGGTGGCCTCCTCGGCGACATCGGCTACCACATCGGCAATCACCTGCGCGGCCGTGGGGTGCGCGGAATACTCCAATCGCACCACGCGGCGGCCACCGTCGTGATCGCGAATCATGCCGACGAACCCAACGATGGCGCCGGCCGACTGATGGCCCACCAACTCTTCATGTTCGGCGAGAAAGATTGGCTCTTCGGTCATGGCGGCACGCAAGACGCGTGTCATCCCTGGTGATCCCCGCCGGCGAGTTGGTCGAGCGCGTGGTCGAGCACATCGGCCAGCACCCCGAGGCCGTCGCGCACCCCGCCGGGCGAACCCGGCAGATTGACGATCAGCGTCCGGCCGGCGACACCGCACACACCGCGCGACAGCACCGACGTCGGCACCTTCGGCAGCCCGGAGCGACGGATGGCGTCAGCCAGCCCGGGAATCATGTAGTCCAGCACCGCCACGGTCTGGTCCGGGGTGCTGTCACTGGGCGAGATGCCCGTGCCGCCCGACGTGATGATTACGTCGACTCCGGCCTCGACCGCGCTGTGCAGGGCCCCGCCGAGCGGCTCACCGTCTGCGACCACCTCGGGCTGCACGGGCGAAAAGCCGCGCCGTTCAAGCCATTCAGCGATGATCGGCCCGCATTGATCGTCGTACGCGCCGGTCGACGCGCGGGTCGAGGCGATGATGACTCGTGCGGATCGGGCGCTCTGGGTCGTCATTGCCGTGCCCACTTTCCGCTTTTGCCGCCCTCTTTGCGAAGAACCCGGACGTCGTCGATGCGAGCGGCCGGGTCAACCGCCTTGATCATGTCGTAAAGCGTTAGCCCTGCCACACTGACTGCGGTCAGCGCCTCCATTTCCACCCCCGTCCGGTCGGTGCTACGCACCGTCGCCGTGATCTCAATATCCGATTCACCGACGGCGAAATCAATGTCGACTCCGGTGAGCGCCAGCTGATGGCAAAGCGGGATCAGGTCGCTGGTCCGCTTTGCAGCCAGAATGCCGGCCACCCGTGCGGTGGCTAACGCATCGCCCTTGGGCAAGCCGCCCGTCGAAATCAGAGCCACCACCTGCGGCGAAGTTCGCAGAGCACCCGCGGCGACGGCGGTGCGCTTAGTGGCCCCCTTTTCCGTCACATCGACCATGTGCGCGGCTCCCCGCTCATCGAGGTGCGACAGCGTGTCCGGACGGGATTTCCCCGATCCCCAGGCCGCCGAGACCTTAGCGGCCTCAGAGGTCTTAGCCATCCGGGCGACCTACCGGTTGACGACGGTGACCGGGTGGATGTAGGGCAGGTCGGTCGAGGGAACCGGAAACACCAGCTCACCGAACGGTGATAGCGCGCCGGTGCGATCGGTCACCAGTTCGCTCACCGCGTGGTCGTCCGGGTCCGTCGTCGGCCAGCCGTTGTCGACGTAGTCATCGGGTCCCAACGCCTGCCACGTCACCTTGGATTTGCGCGTGTTGCCCTCAGCAATGTCAGCCACGCGGTCCATTCTGACAGGTCGCGGGACGGCGCGTAATGAAAGGCCCATCACTCTTGACCCTAGCCTCGGGGTACGCCGTCTGCTTTACGCTGGTCAGCAATGACCGACAACACCCCGGACATCCCGCTGGGGTCCTGGCTGGCCGACTTGCCCGACGAGCGGCTGATCCGACTGCTCAAACTACGGCCAGACCTCGCCCAGCCGCCGCCCGGCAGCATCGCCGCACTCGCCGCGCGCGCACAGGCCCGTCAGTCGGTCAAGGCCGCCACCGACGATCTCGACTTCTTACGACTGGCGGTACTCGACGCACTGCTGGTGCTGCAGGCCGATTCGACGCCGGTGCCGACCGCGAAGCTGTTGGCACTGATCGGCGACCGCGCGCCCGAAGCCGACGTGGTCGGCGCGCTGGATGACTTGATGGAACGCGCCCTGGTCTGGGGCGAGGCCGCGGTCCGGGTGGCCGCCGACGCCGGCACGGCGCTGCCGTGGCATCCGGGGCAGGTCACGCTCGAGGACGCCTCACACAGCGGCGAACAGATCGCCGATCTCATCGACGGCCTGAACGAGGCACAGCTCGACGTGCTGGACAAGCTGCTCGAAGGTTCCCCGATGGGCCGCACCCGCGACGCCGCGCCGGGTGCCCCGGCAGATCGGCCGGTGCCTCAGCTGCTGGCGATGGGTCTGCTGCGACGCATCGATGCCGAGACGGTGATCTTGCCGCGCCACGTTGGGCAGGTGCTGCGCGGCGAGCACCCGGGCCCAATGCAGCTCACGTCGCCCGATCCGGTGGTATCGACCACGACCGCCGACGACGTCGACGCGTCGGCTGCCGGAGCCGTCATCGACCTGCTGCGAGAGCTCGATGTCGTGCTGCAAACCCTTGGCGCCGCACCGGTTTCCGAGCTGCGCAGCGGCGGACTGGGAATTCGTGACGTCAAGCGGTTGGCCAAAGGGACGGGGATCGACGAGCCGCGGCTCGGACTGATCCTCGAGGTCGCCGCCGCGGCGGGATTGATCGCCAGCGGTATGCCCGATCCGCAGCCGGCTGTCGGCGATGCGCCGTATTGGGCGCCCACCGTGGCCACCGAACGGTTCACCGCGATGTCCGCCCCCGAGCGTTGGCACCTGTTGGCCGGCACCTGGCTCGACCTGCCGGGCCGGCCGGCCTTGATCGGCAGTCGCGGTCCCGACGCCAAAACCTATGGCGCCCTTACGGATTTGCTCTACTCCACGGCCGCGCCGCTTGATCGCCGGTTGCTGCTGGGCATGCTCTGCGAGCTGCCGCCCGGCGCCGGCGTCGATGCGGCCACGGCCTCGGCGGCGCTGATCTGGCGGCGTCCGCGGTGGTCCAGACGGCTGCAGCCGCAACCCGTGGCCGATCTACTGGCCGAGAGCCACGCGCTGGGCCTGGTGGGTCGCGGGGCGATCAGCACGCCCGGCCGTGCGCTGCTCGACGAAGCGGGCGACCCCGAGAAGGCGCTCCAGGCGATGAACCGGGCGATGCCCGCGCCGATCGACCACTTCCTGGTGCAGGCCGATCTGACCGTCGTAGTGCCCGGGCCACTCCGGCGCGATCTCGCCGACGACCTGGCGACGGTCGCCACCGTCGAATCGGCCGGCACGGCAATGGTGTACCGCATCAGCGAGCAGTCGATCCGGCACGCTCTCGACATCGGCAAAACCCGTGACTGGATGCATGACCTTTTCGGCAGGCATTCCAAAACTCCTGTGCCGCAAGGGCTCACATACCTCATCGATGACGTCGCACGGCGGCATGGCCAGCTTCGAATCGGCATGGCCGCCTCGTTCGTGCGGTGCGAGGATCCGACATTGCTGGCCCAGGCGGTGGCGGTGGTCGCCGAGAAGCTGCAGCTGCGTGCCCTGGCGCCGACGGTGGCGGTGTCACCCGCACCGATCGCGGAGGTGCTCGTCGCGTTGCGGGGCGCGGGCTTCGCCCCGGCCGCCGAGGATTCCTCCGGCTCGATCGTCGATGTCCGGCCTCGCGGTGCCAGGGTGCCCACACCGCAGCGTCGCCGGCCGTACCGCTCCGCGCCGCGCCCAAGCAGCGAGACACTCAACGCCGTCGTCTCGGTGCTGCGCAAGATAACCGCCGCACCGTTCGGCAACATCCGCATCGACCCCGCGGTCACCATGTCGCTGCTGCAGCGCGCGGCCAGGGACCAGGACACGTTGGTGATCGGCTACCTCGACGCCGCGGGCGTGGCCACCCAACGGGTGGTGTCCCCTATCAGCGTCCGGGGCGGGCAGCTCGTGGCCTTCGACTCGGCGTCCGGGCGGCTGCGCGACTTCGCCATCCACCGCATCACGTCGGTGGTGTCGGCCGACGACTGAATAATGGATCGCATGACTCGCGCCGGCGACGATGCAGAGCGAAGCGGTGAGGAGGAGCGGCGCCATTGACTGACGGACCGTTGATCGTGCAGTCCGACAAGACGGTGCTGCTCGAGGTGGACCACGAGCTGGCCGGCGCCGCACGCGCCGCCATCGCGCCGTTCGCCGAGCTGGAACGCGCCCCCGAACACGTGCACACCTACCGCATCACACCACTGGCGCTGTGGAACGCCCGCGCCGCCGGCCACGACGCCGAACAGGTCGTCGACGCGCTGGTCAGTTTCTCCCGCTACGCGGTCCCCCAGCCGCTGCTGGTCGACATCGTCGACACCATGGCCCGCTATGGCCGGCTGCAGCTGGTCAAACACCCGGCGCACGGCCTGACGCTGGTGAGCCTGGATCGCGCGGTGCTCGAGGAGGTGCTGCGCAACAAGAAGATTGCGCCCATGCTGGGCGGCCGAATCGACGACGACACGGTCGTCGTCCACCCCAGCGAGCGCGGCCGGATCAAGCAGATGCTCCTCAAGGTCGGTTGGCCCGCAGAGGATTTGGCCGGTTACGTCGACGGCGAGGCCCACCCCATCAGCCTGCACCAGGACAGCTGGCAACTGCGCGACTACCAGAAGCTGGCCACGGATTCGTTCTGGGCCGGCGGTTCCGGGGTCGTGGTACTTCCCTGCGGCGCGGGCAAGACGCTGGTGGGCGCGGCCGCGATGGCGAAAGCCAGTGCGACGACACTGATTCTGGTCACCAACATCGTCGCCGCCCGCCAATGGAAACGCGAGCTGGTCGCGCGCACCTCGCTGACCGAGGAAGAGATCGGCGAATACTCCGGGGAACGCAAGGAAATCCGGCCCGTCACCATCTCGACGTACCAGATGATCACCCGCCGCACCAAGGGCGAGTACCGGCATCTGGAGCTCTTCGACAGCCGCGACTGGGGGTTGATCATCTACGACGAGGTGCACCTCCTGCCGGCACCGGTGTTCCGGATGACCGCCGACCTGCAGTCCAAGCGGCGGCTGGGCCTGACCGCCACGTTGATCCGCGAAGACGGCCGCGAGGGCGACGTGTTCTCCCTGATCGGCCCGAAGCGCTATGACGCGCCGTGGAAAGACATCGAGGCACAGGGCTGGATCGCGCCGGCGGAGTGTGTCGAAGTGCGGGTCACCATGACCGACAAAGAGCGGATGGTCTACGCCACCTCGGAACCCGAAGAGCGCTACCGGGTTTGCTCGACGGCGCATTCGAAGATCGCCGTGGTCAAGTCGGTCCTGAGCCGACATCCGGGCGAGCAGACCCTGGTGATCGGCGCCTACCTGGATCAGCTCGACGAGCTTGGCGCCGTGCTGAACGCACCGGTGATCCAGGGGTCGACGAGGACCCGCGAGCGCGAAGACCTCTTCGACGCCTTCCGCCGCGGCGAGGTGTCCACTCTCGTCGTTTCCAAGGTCGCCAACTTCTCCATTGACCTGCCGGAAGCGTCTGTGGCAGTTCAGGTTTCGGGAACATTCGGCTCACGCCAAGAGGAGGCCCAGCGGCTGGGCCGGCTACTGCGGCCCAAGTCCGACGGCGGTGGCGCCATCTTCTATTCGGTGGTGGCACGCGACAGCCTGGACGCCGAGTATGCCGCGCACCGTCAGCGCTTCTTGGCCGAGCAGGGCTACGGCTACATCATCCGCGACGCCGACGACCTGCTGGGCCCGGCCATTTAGGGCGAGCGCTAGAGCGACAGGATCGTCGCCGACGCGGTGCCGGGCGCACCGTACACCTGAGCCAACCCGACGCGCGGGTTGCCGGGCACCTGACGCTCCCCCGCCTCGCCCCGCAGCTGCCGCACCAGCTCGTGCATCTGCCGCAGGCCCGACGCGCCGATCGGCTCGCCGTTGGCGATCAACCCGCCATCGGTGTTGACGGGCATCGAGCCGTGGATCTCGGTGGCGCCGTCGGCCACCAATTTCTCCTGCTCGCCGTCGGCACACAGGCCCGTCTCGGCCATGTGGATCACCTCGTTGCCGGCATCGGTGTCCTGAAGCTGGGCTACGTCGACGTCGTCGGGCCCGATTCCCGCGGCGTCGTAGGCGGCCTTGGCCGCGTATACCGTCGGCGAGGCGTCCTCATCCAACGGGGCCGACGTGGCGTGCACCTCGTACGCGCCGTAACGCCGGGTGCGGATCTCGCAGGCCCGCACATAGACTGGCTTGTCGGTGTACTTGTGCGCGATGTCGGCGCGGCACATCACGACGGCGGCGGCCCCCTCGTCCGGCGCGCAGAACATGTACTGCGTCAGCGGGTAGTTGAGCACGGCCGAGTTGAGGATCTCCTCCTCAGGAATAGCCTTGCGGCGGAACGCATTCGGATTCAGCGCGCCGTTGCGGAAGTTCTTGGCGGCGACCTTGGCCAGCGTGGCCTGGGAGATGTTGTGGTCGTGTAAGTACTTGTTGGCCTTCATCCCGAAGAACTTGGTGGTGACGAACTGCCCGTTCTGCGCATACCACTGCGGCAGCGCCAGCTTGGCGGGGTCGTCGGTGAACGCGCCGCGCGGGTGCTTGTCCAAGCCGATCGCGATGCCGATGTCGTACTTGCCCAGCCGGATGGTGTCGGCCGTCTGCTGAATGGCGCTGGCCGCCGTCGCACACGCATTGAAGACGTTGGTGAACGTGATGCCGGTCAGCCCGACGAGACGGGTCACCGCGTCGGGGTTGGACACCTCGTGGCTGCCGCCGAAGCCGAACTGGATGTCCTTCCAGTCCAGGCCGGCATCCTTCAGCGCGAACTGGATCGCCTCGGCCCCCATCTGCATCGCTGTCTTGTCGAACCTGCCGAACGGATGCAGACCCACGCCGATGATGGCGACATCGTTAGTCATCTGAGGCTCCTCCCTTAGACCGGCTGGAACGCGAACGTGACGATCTCGTTGCCGTCCTCGTCGGTGGTGAACGGCACCATGGTCAGCTCGACCTCCTGGCCGAACTGGATCTTGGCCGGGTCGTTTTCGGTCAGCCGCCCCTCGACCCGGATCACGTCGCCAAGCTGGACCAGGCCCACCCCGAACGGCACGAAATCCTTGCCGGCCGGACCGGCATAGGGCGCCCCGGGCGGGAATCCCTGGGTTGTCCACGACACGAGGGTTCCGCGGCGGGGCAACAACAACTCGGTCATCTCACCGCCGCTGCAGCGCGGACACCACTGCTGCACCGGGAACGTCGTGGCACCGCAGTTGCCACATCGGCTGCCGATCAGCTGCGGGCTCTCGTCGGGCCAAGTGGAGATTTCGGGGGCAAGTGCCTTCTGCATCGAGGGATCCTCCAACGATTGTCCGCAGTCCGCAATAATGCGCTCACTGAAAGGTACAACACCGTTCGATAAAACTGGAAATCACGTTCTCGCCGGCGTCCGGGTCACCCGACGATCTGGATTCCGCATTGGTCGCGTGAGGCGTTAGGTTGGCGACTATGCCAGTCACGGTCTTGCTCGAACTCAAGCTGAAGCCCGAAGCGGTGTCGGCGGCACGCGATCTCATGCGCCGGACCCTGCAAACTACCCGCGCGTTCGAGGGGAATCTCGGTACCGACGTCCTCGTCGATGAAGACGATGAAGCGCACTGGGTCATCTACGAGCTCTGGGAGACCGTCGAGCACGACGAGGCCTACCGCAGGTTTCGTGCCGGCGAGGGCCGAGTGACGGAGCTGCCCCCGCTGCTGGCCGCGCCTTCCGTTAAGACGCGGTACCTGACTACTGATGTCTAGCTCAGCGCGGGAATGACCTCGCGTTCGAACAACTCGATGCCCGACCGGTCATACGCGGCCTCCGGGAAATAGCAGATCGCGTACTCACAGCCGAGGTCGCGGAGTTTGGCCAGCCGCTCGATCACCTGTTCCGTTGTGCCGGTCGCATCCTCCGGGATGCCGGTGAGCATCGCGTCCGCCGCCGCCTCGGGCACATAGCCAACCATGCGGTCACGGACCCGCTGCAGCCGGTCTTTGACGTCGGCATCCGAGGTGCCGACGAGGGCGGTGAAGTTGGCCGAGCGCACGATGGCGTCGAAGTCGGTGCCCTGCTTGCGACAATGCTGTGCCAGCACCTCCGACTTGCGGGCGAACGCCTCGGGTTCCGGAGTGAAGTTGGTGTACTGCGCGTATTTCGCGGCGATGCGCAACGTCACCTTCTCGCCGCCGCCGGCGATCCAGAACGGTATACCGTTGTGCTGCAAAGGCTTTGGAGAGACAATCGCGCCGTCGACCTGGTAGTGCTCGCCGTTGAAACTGACTTTGCCGTCGCGCCAGGCATCACGCATGATCTGCACGCCCTCGTCCAGCCGGCCCAACCGCACCCCGGCCGACGGAAACCCGTAACCGTAAGCGCGCCACTCGTGTTCGTACCAGCCCCCGCCGATGCCCATCTGTATCCGGCCACCGGAGATGATGTCGGCGGTTGCCGCGACCTTGGCCAGGTACACCGGATTGCGGTAGCTCATCGCCGTGCACATCTGACCCAACTTGATCCGCGACGTGATCGCCGCGTACGCCGCCATCAGCGACCACGCCTCGTGAGTGGCTTCGCCCGTCGGCATCGGGACGGTGTGGAAGTGGTCGTAGACCCACAGCGAATCCCAGACGCTGTTATCCGCGTAGGTAGCCAGGTCGCCCATCACCGCCCAGTGCTTCTCGGGTTCGATGCCGACGAGATCCATCCGCCAGCCTTGCGGAATGAAGAGTCCAAAGCGCATAGGAAGGGACTTTAGCCGGAGACGACGCGGCCATGGCATCACAGCAGATGCATAGCCAATGCTGAGTTGGCGCTGACAACGAAGCCTTACACATATTGCATGACCAAAATTCGTCTCATGCAAGCCATATTGGGCGGGTCCGCGGCCGTCGCGACGCTCGCCCTGTTCAACGCCGGGCCCAGTGACGCTCAAACTTCTGTCGCAGCGCCCGCGGCCGCTTCGTCCGGCACCGCCGGCAGGATCATCCCCGTCAACGACGACGACGTCTTCAACCCAAGCGATGGCGACATCTTCACCCAGAACGCCCAGGACCAGAGCACCGCGAACGGCGCAGGCACGTAATTCCCAGCCAGAATCAATTCCCTGCCGCACCGCGGCAGGGAATTTCTATATGTGTCACGTCGCCCTGACCTCACACAGGGCCGGGTTGGTAATCCCGTGTTTAGGCTAGGTCGTGATGCGAGTCTTGATCTCCGGCGCCAGCATCGCCGGGCCGGTATTGGCGTACTGGCTGACCCGTCACGGCTTCGACGTCACCGTCGTCGAACGCGCGCCGACGCTGCGCAAAACCGGCGGCCACGCCGTCGACTTGTTCCGTCCGGCGATGGAAATCTCGGAGAAGATGGGCGTGTTACCGCGCATCGAGGCGCTCGCGACCGGAACGGACCGCCTGACAATGTATCGGGAAGGCCGGCCGCGACCCACCGTGGTCGACCTCACCAAGCTCACCGGCGTCGCGTCGGACCGGCACGTGGAGATCATGCGCGACGATCTCAGCGAGATCTACTACGACGCCGCCCGCGACGACGTGGAGTACCTGTTCGGCGACTCGATCACGGCGATCGAACACGACGGCGAGGTGACCTTCGAGCACGCCCCTGCGCGCGCATTCGACGTCATCGTCGGCGCCGACGGGCTGCACTCCAACGTACGTCGCCTGGTCTTCGGCGAGGAAGCCGCGCTTACCCGCTTCCTCGGGGGATATCTGGCGGTGGTCTCGGCGCCCAAGACGCTGGCACATCAGAACGAGATGCTCGGCCACCTCGGCGTCGGTCGCCTCGCGGCCGTCTATACCGCGGATCACCTGGACGACGCCCGGGTGGTGTTCATGTTCCGCAGCAAGGAAGAGCTCGACTACGACCATCACGATTCCTTGCGGCAGAAGGAATTACTGCGCAACGCATTCGCGGGCATGCATCCCCAGGTGGACGGCTGGCTCGGCGAAATCGGTCGCACACCGGCGTTCTACTTCGACTCGATCACCCAACTGCGGATGGACAGGTGGTCGCGCCGACGGGTCACCCTTGTCGGCGATGCCGGGTACTGCCCCGGTCCCGCAGTCGGCGGCAGCACCAGCCTCGCCGTGCTCGGCGCCTATGTGCTGGCCGGAGAGCTGGCCCGGGCGGGCGGCGACCAGCTGCGTGCGTTCGCTGCCTACGAGCTGCAGATGCGCGAGCCCGTGCATCTCAGCCAGTCCTTCGCGCGCGGTGCCGCCAAGACCATCATCCCCGGTTCCCGAGCCGGGGTTTGGGCGTTAACCCGTGGGCTCCGGCTAGTTTCGCTGATGCCCGGCTCACTCTCCCGGGGGGTGGCGAAGTTGAACACCAAAGGCCTGCGGCTGTACGACTCGATGCGGTACGAGGACTACGACACCCCGGTCGCCGGCTCATGAAGTGACTTCTGGGCTTGGCGCAGAGCCGATGCGCTGCCGTAGCCGACCATTCCGGCAATCTTGTCCAGGCTCAGCGACGTCGTCTTGCGCAGATGTTGCGCACGCTCGATACGAAGGCGCTGCACGAGCGCATACGGCGTCAGGTCCAGTTGCCCGCGAACGCGCCGTTCGAGCGTGCGACGGGTGGTCCCGATCGCGAACGCCGCCTCGGGAATGGTGATGTCGCGGTCAAGGTTTGCGCGAATCCAGGCCTCGAATTCGATGAGCAGCTGGTCCGCGGAGGACAGATAGGCATCGGCGGCTTGGATGCTGCGCGCCGGGCGCTGGTCGAACAGCAGCGCACCCGCGGTCGCGTCGGCCAGTTGCGGGCTGACCGATGCCACCAGGTGCATCGCCAGGTCGATGTGAGCGAAAGCGGCACCGGCGGTTACGATCGGCCCAAACACCTTCCGCCGCGACGCCGACGGCGGGTACGCCATCCACACCGAAATCGATGACCTGGTAGCAGATTTCACGCTGCGCGCCGAGGTGCCGCCCTGGCGCCCGGAAACGGGGCACGCGTTTTTCGGTGTGCAGGAGGAGCACTACATCGGGTGGTTGCCGGTCGTCAGCCGGGGCGCCGTGGATGCCGTTTTGACTGTCGACGGTCGCACCGAGCGGCGGTGCGGGACCGGATACCACGATCACAACTGGGGCAACATCGCGCCGCGCAAGGTCTTGGACCACTGGTACTGGGGCAGGGCTCGCGTCGGCGACTACACCGTCGTCACCCTGATGTTCGCCAGCCACCACAAGTACGACAACGCCCCTCTGCCCGCGGTGATGGTCGCCAAGGACGGCGCGATCCTGGCGTCGGCGGTCGGTGCGGAGCGGGTCGACTTCTCCAGCAGCAATGTCGTCAACCACGCGGAGACCGGCGTCCCCGTGGCCCGGCGACTCGAATACGAAATCGCCCACGGCGATTCAAAGTTCCGCGTGAAATTCGACCACCGGCGCGACGTGTTCATGCTCGACTTCGGGACCGCGGGGGCCTATCTGCGGTTCACCGGAGACGTCAACATCGAGCACCACACCCCCGATGGCGTGTCGACCGCATCGGACGAAGCCCTTTGGGAACTGTTTTACTTCGGCGACCGCGGCGGTCCGGCATCCGACATCCAGCGCAAAGCGCTTATCGGCCACCAGGCTTGAGCTTGCGCCAGCTCTACGCCGCACAAGGACGACCGGCCGCAGAGACTAGGCATACCGTGAGGCCATGGCTTCTAAACACACCCTGTTTCGGATCTTCTACCGCGTCGGCTTCACCCCGTGGGACGGTCATCCGATCGCGCAGAACCTGCAGAACCTAGTCGAGGGAACCAGCGACGCAACCCCCGCTGCCCGCGGGAGTGGCCCTCGACCTCGGATGCGGCACCGGAGACTCGTCGATATACCTTGCGCGACACGGCTGGAAAGTCACCGGGGTCGACTTCGTGCCGAGGGCACTCGACAGGGCCCGCGCCAAGGCCGCCGACCTATCGGTCACCTTCGTCCAGGCAGACGTCACGCACCTGAGTCAGGCGGGCATCGGTGCGGGCTTCCAGTTGATCGTCGACAACGGCTGCCTGCACAACATGAGCGACGGCGATCGCGACGCGTACGTCAGGGAGGTCAGCGCCGTCGCGGCACCCGACGCGCTGCTCCTGGTCCTCGCGTTCCTTCCCGGCGGGAGGTTCGGCGTGCGCGGCGTCGACCCCGCCGAGATGGAACGACGATTTGCCTCCGGTTGGACGCTGTTGTCGTCCGGCGAAGAGCGGGAGCTAGACCGCGAGAAGACCCCGGTGCGGTACTACCTCTTTCAGCGTGGCACCTAGACCTTATCGCGGCTCTACGTCAGCGATTTCGGCGGCAGGAAGCGGTCACCGTACTTGGCCGCCAGCTCGCGGGCCCGGGCCACGAAGGCCTCTTTGCCGGTACCGGCCGGACCCGAGTAGCCGACGATGAACTGGGCGCTGCCACCGGTCCACGGCGGGAAGCCGATGCCCATGATCGACCCGATGTTGGCGTCCGCCGTCGACGTCAGCACACCCTCGTCGAGGCACTTCTGCGTTTCCAGCGCCTCGGCGAACAGCATCCGGTCGATCATGTCCTGCAGCGGCGGCTCCGACGAGCCGGACTTGAACGTCTCCCGCAGGCCGGGCCACAGGCCGGTGCGCTTGCCGTCGACGTACTCGTAGAAGCCGGCGCCCTTGAGCCTGCCGGACCGTCCGACCTCGATCATCTTCTCGACGACGGCTTCCGCCGGGTGCGGCACATGGGTGCCGCCGGCGTCCTCGACAGCCTTGCGGGTGGCGACGGCGATCTTATGCATCAGCTCCAGGTTGAGCTCGTCGGACAGCTGCAGCGGCGGCGCCGGGTAGCCGGCCTGCGAACCGGCCTGCTCGACGCTGGCCGGCTCGACGCCCTCGCCGAGCATGGCGAGCGCCTCGTTGACGAAGGTGCCGATGACGCGCGAAGTGAAGAACCCGCGGCTGTCGTTGACGACGATCGGGGTCTTCCCGATGGCCAGCGTGTAGTCGAACACACGGGCCAAGGTCTCGTCGGATGTCTTCTCGCCCTTGATGATTTCCACCAGCGGCATCTTGTCGACCGGGGAGAAGAAGTGGATCCCGATGAAGTCCTCCTGCCGCTTGACCCCGGTCGCCAGACCGGTGATCGGCAGGGTGGAGGTGTTGGACCCGAGCACCGCGTTGGGCTCGACGACGTCCTCGATCTCCTGGAACACCGTGTGCTTGAGGTCCTGGTTCTCGAACACCGCCTCGATCACGAAGTCGACGCCCTTTAAATCAGCGGGATCGGCGGTCGGATGAATCCGGTCCAGGACTTCACTGGATTTTTCCGGGGTGGTGCGGCCCCGCTCGAGCGCCTTGGCCTCCAGCGTCTCGGAGTAGCCCTTGCCCTTCTGCGCGGCCTCGAGGCTGACGTCCTTGAGCATCACCTCGTAGCCGGCCTTGGCCGAGGCGTAGGCGATGCCGGCGCCCATCATGCCGGCGCCCAGCACACCGATCTTGTTGATCGGGGTCTTGCCAATGCCCTCGGGCCGGGACCCGCCACCGGTGATGGTCTGCAGGTCGAAGAAGAACGCCTGGATCATGTTCTTGGCCACCTGACCGGTGACCAGCTGGGCGAAGTAGCGGCTCTCGATGCGGCTGGCGGTGTCGAAGTCGACCTGCGCGCCCTCGACCGCGGCGGCCAGGATCGCCTTCGGCGCCGGCATCGGTGCGCCCTTGAGCTGCTTGCGCAGCAGCGACGGGAAGGACGGCAGGATGGCCGCCAGCCCCGGTGACGACGGAGTGCCGCCGGGCATCTTGTAACCCTTTTTGTCCCAAGGCTGTTCGTGGGAATCCGGGTTCGCCTTGATCCACGCCTTGGCGGCCGGCACCAGCTCCTCGACCGTCGGTAGCACCTCGTCGACCAGCCCGATCTCCTTGGCCTTGGCCGGCTTGAAGCGGGTGCCCTGCGACAGGATGCTGACGAAGGCAGTCTGGATGCCGAACATCCGGACCGTGCGGGTGACCCCGCCGGCGCCGGGCAACAGACCCAGCGTCACTTCGGGCACTCCGATCTGGCTGCCCTTGACGTCGGCCGCGATGCGGTGATGACAGGCCAGCGTGATCTCCATCCCACCACCCAGCGCCGCGCCGTTGATGGCGGCGACGACCGGCTTGCCCAACGTCTCCAGGGTGCGCAACTGCTTCTTGACCGTCTCCACGGTGTCGAAGAACTGCCCCGCGTCCTCTGGACCTGCCTTGATCATGGCAGTAAGGTCACCGCCGGCGAAGAAGGTCTTCTTCGCGCTGGTGATCACCACTCCGGTGATCGAATCCTTCTCGGCGACAAGGCGATCCACAGCCTTGCCCATCGACTCGATGTAAGCCTCGTTCATTACGTTGGCCGACCCCGAGGGGTCGTCCATGGTCAGTGTGACGATGCCGTCGGCATCCTTATCCCACTGAATTGTGTTGTCGGCCATGTACTTAAACCCTCTCAATGATCGTCGCGACGCCCATGCCGCCGCCGATGCACAGCGTCACCACTGCGCGCCGGGCGTTGCGGCGCTCGAGTTCGTCGACCATGGTGCCCAGGATCATCGCGCCGGTGGCACCCAGCGGGTGACCCATCGCGATGGCACCGCCGTTGACGTTGAGCTTCTCGTCGGGGATGTTCAGGTCCTTCTGGAACTTCAGCACCACGGACGCGAACGCCTCGTTGAGCTCGAACAGGTCGATGTCGTCAACCGTCAGCCCGGCCCGGTCGAGCACCTTGCGGGTGGCGGGGGTCGGCCCGGTCAGCATGATCGTCGGCTCGGCGCCGCTGGTGGCGGTGGCCACGATGCGCGCCCGCGGGGTCAGGCCCTGTGACCTGCCGGCGGCCTCGGAGCCGACGAGCACCAGCGCGGCGCCATCCACGATGCCGGAGCTGTTGCCGCCGGTGTGCACGTGGTCGATCCTCTCGACCCAGTGGTACTTCTGCAGCGCGACGTCGTCGAAGCCGCCCATCGCCGCCAGGCCCTCGAAGGCGGGCTTGAGCTTGCCCAGACCCTCCTTCGTGGTGTCGGGCCGCATGTGCTCGTCGTGGTCGAGAATCAGCAAGCCGTTCTGGTCGCGGACGGGCACGACGGACTTGGCGAAGTAGCCGCCCGACCACGCCTCGGCGGCCTTCTCCTGGCTGCGCAACGCGTAGGCGTCGACGTCGTCGCGGGAGAAGCCCTCGATGGTCGCGATCAGGTCGGCGCCGATGCCCTGCGGCACGAAGCCGACGTCGTAGTTGGTCTCGGGGTCCAGCGCCATCGCGCCGCCGTCGGAGCCCATCGGCACACGGCTCATCGACTCGACGCCACCGGCCAGCACCAGGTCGTCCCAGCCGGAGCGCACCTTCTGGGCGGCGGTGTTGACGGCCTCCAGGCCCGACGCGCAGAACCGGTTGAGCTGCACGCCGCCGGTGGTGTCGGGCATGCCCGCGGCCAGAACCGCGGCACGGGCGATGTCGCCGCCCTGGTCACCGACCGGTGAAACCACACCGAGGATCACGTCGCTGATCAGGTTCTCGTCGAGGTCGGGGAAACGCTTGCGCAGTTCGTCGATCAGGCCGACGACCAGGCTTAGCGGCTTGACCTCGTGCAGTGCGCCGTTCTTCTGCTTTCCACGCGGTGTGCGGATGGCCTCGTAGACAAAGGCTTCTTCGGACATGTCGATTCCTGTTCGCAAATGGGGTTCGGATCTGTCTTAAAGAGTAGGTCCAGTAACAGCACCCTAACAGGGGCTCCCGGCCAACCTGTTGGTTGGGCGGGACTCCGCTGGTCAGCGCCCGGACGTGAGGCCAAAATCACGTTCGGCGCCGAGCGTGACGCTGCAGTCACGTTGAGGGCGGAAGCTAGGCTCAACCGCCATGACGGTGTCGCGACTGCGGCCGTACACGACCACCGTGTTCGCCGAAATGTCGGCCCTGGCCGCCCGGATCGGTGCGGTGAACCTCGGCCAGGGTTTTCCCGACGAGGACGGGCCCCCGGCGTTGCTGAAGGCCGCGCAACACGCCATCGCCGAGGGCGCCAACCAATACCCGCCGGGGATAGGCATCGCGCCGCTGCGCGAGGCCATCGCCGCCCACCGTCGCCGGCATTTCGGCGTCGAGTACGACCCCGACACCGAGGTGCTGGTGACGGTCGGGGCGACAGAGGCCATCGCGGCGGCGGTGATCGGCCTGGTCGAGCCCGGCTCGGAAGTCGTCCTGATCGAGCCCTTCTACGACTCCTACTCGCCGGTGGTGGCGATGGCCGGCGCACACCGGGTGGCCGTGCCGCTCGTCCCCGACGGCCGCGGCTTCGCCCTGGACGCCGACGCATTGCGGCGGGCGGTGACCCCGCTGACCCGCGCGCTGATCGTCAACTCACCACACAACCCGACCGGTACGGTGCTGAGCGCGACCGAACTGTCGGCCATTGCCGAGATCGCGGTGGCCGCCGACCTTCTGGTGATCACCGATGAGGTCTACGAGCACCTGGTGTACCCCTCCCCCAAAGGCGGTCGCCATCTACCGCTGGCCGGCTTCGACGGCATGGCCGAGCGCACGCTCACCATCTCCAGCGCGGCCAAGATGTTCAACTGCACCGGTTGGAAGATCGGATGGGCTTGCGGCCCAGCGCAACTCCTCGCCGGGGTGCGTGCGGCCAAACAGTTTCTGACTTACGTCGGCGGCGCGCCATTCCAGCCCGCGGTGGCTCTTGCGCTGGACACCGAGGACGCCTGGGTGGCGCAACTTCGCCGCTCTTTGCAGGCCAGACGCGATCGGCTCGCGGCGGGGCTGACCGAGATCGGCTTCGCGGTGCACGACAGCGACGGCAGTTACTTCCTGTGCGCCGACCCCCGCCCGCTCGGGTACGACGACAGCACCGCGTTCTGCGCGGCACTACCGGAGAAGGTCGGCGTGGCAGCGATCCCGATGTCGGCGTTCTGCGATCCGGCGGCCGCGCACGCCTCACAACAAGCCAGCGTATGGAATCACCTGGTGCGCTTCACTTTCTGTAAACGCGACGACACCCTCGACGAGGCGATCAGGAGGCTGGGCGCGCTGCGAAACGAAGTGGCTACTTAGCCGGGCCGGTGCCCTCGGCACCCATGACGTGCTGTCGCAGTCCCTCGAGCGCGCTACGCAGGATCTTCTTTACGGCGAGGTTGACCCAGAACTCGGGCAGCGGCGCCGACGGTTCGACCGTGATCGCGAATCGCACCCTGGTCTTGTCGTCGCCTTCCGGGCTCAGGGTGTACTCCACGTGCTGGCCGTGCTGCTGGACCGTCTTCTGCGCATCCCACACCATCCAGTTCGGCCCCCAGTGACATTCGAGCATTTCCCTGTCGTGAATGCCGGTCACCGCGATGCTGACCTTCACGTGGTGCGGTCGCCCGTCGGGGTGCTTATCGACAACTTCGACCCGTTTATGCACCGCGGACCACGACGGCACAGCCTCCATGTCGGCCAGCGCCTCCATCACTGCTTCCGGGGGCGCGTCAATGACAATTTCCGACGAAGCTTGTACGGCCACTGCTACAAAATTAGCAATCGCAAATTACTTCGCCCCGCCCGTATCCGGGTCGCCGATGACCAGGTCGCTCAGCCCCTTTACCGCGGCGTCGAGAACATTTTCGGTTGCCCGCCTGACGACGAAACCGGGAATTGGCCCCGACGGTTCGACGGTGATGTCGAAACGCACACGCGTCTTGTCGACACCCTCGGGTTTGAGGTTGTACTCGACATGCTGGCCACGCTGCTGTGATGTCCCTTTGGCGTCCCAGACCATCCAGTCGGGACCCCAGTGATATTCCAGAACCTCTTTGTCGACGAGCCCCAGAATCCGGATGGTGGCCTTCACATGGTGAGGCCGACCGTCGGGATAACGGTCGATCACTTCCATCTGTTTGTGCAGCGGCGACCACGATGACAGCAGGCCGACATCTGTCAGCGCCTCCATGACCACTTCCGGCGGCGCGTCAACGACAAATTCCCGTGATGCTTTTACGGCCACTGAGAACAACCTAGCAACGGCGCGCGGTCCGCGGACGTTGTTCACCGAAATACAGAAATTACCAGCCGATTTCGCCGAGGGGCGTAGTTGTCGCCGGCGGCGGTTCGACCGGCCCGGCCGGCGTGCGGGAGAAACGCGGTGCGGGCGCCGCTTGCTCGACGCCGTGGGCGGTGATCACCGTCGAGCGCGCCTGCAAATGGTCGCCCACGGCGGCTTCCCTCCAGGTCAATACCGGGGTGACACACGCATCGGTGCCGGCGAAAACCTGTGTCCACTCGTCCCGGGTTCGGCTGGCGAACCGTTCGGCGAAGGCGTCGTACATCCGTTGGTACGAACCGATGTCGAGTTGACTCGGCACCTCGTCGGGCGACAGGCCAAGCCCGGTCAGCAACGCCGCGAAGAATTGCGGCTCGATAGCGCCGACGGCCATGTACTTGCCGTCGGAGGTCTCATAGCACCGGTAGAACGGGGCGCCGCCGTCGAGCAGGAACGATTCGCGCTCGTCGCGCAGAGTACCGGTCGATTTCATGGTCCACATCATCTGTGCGAGCAGGCTGACCCCGTCGACCATCGCGGCGTCGATGACCTGACCCTTTCCCGAACGTTCCCGTTCGTAGAGCGCGACCACGATGCCCAGGAGCACCAACATCGAACCGCCGCCGAAGTCGGCGACCAGGTTCAGCGGCGCCATCGGCGGCCGATCCCGATAGCCCAGCGCCGAGAGCGCGCCGGTCTGAGACAGATAGTTGATGTCATGGCCCGCGGTTTGGGCCAGCGGCCCCTCCTGTCCCCAGCCGGTGATCCGCGCGAAGATCAGCCGCGGATTCACCGCGGCACAATCGTCGGGACCGATGCCGAGTCGCTCGCACGTGCCCGGCCGGAAACAGTCCAGCATCACGTCGGCCTTGGCGGCCAGCTCCAGCAACACCCCCGGCTGGGTTTTGACGTCGAGGTCGACGATCCGCTTCCCGCGATGCAGCAAGTCGCGGTCCTCGGACGGCATCGTCAGCCCGCCGGGCCGGCGCACCCGCACCACGTCGGCGCCCAGGTCGGCGAGCACCATCCCCGCGTGTGGCCCCGGCCCGATGCCGCCGAGTTCGATCACCCTCACCCCGGCCAGGGGCCCCCCGCTGGGCACGGCGATTACTTACCCTTCTTGACCTCGAGCACCCGCTTTCGCAGGCCGTCCGTATTCAGCTCCATGGCCCCTTTGATGGCACGCTTTATGACAAAGCCGGGCAGCGGCACGAGCGGATCCACCTCCAGATCGAACTTCGTCCGTGTCTTGTCGCCCTGCGGGGTGAGGGTGTAGCCCCCTTCTTGGCGACGGGACGCTTTCCCGCTCTCCTGCGTCCACGCAACGCCGTCGTCGCGCCAGTTGTAGGCGAGCACGACCTCTTCTGTAACGCCGGACGTCTTGACTTTCATCTTGGCGCGCCGCGGCCGACCGTCCGCGCCGCGTTCGAGCACCTCGGCGCTCTGATGAATCGACGACCACTCGGGCATCGCCTCCACGTCGGCGACAACGTCGAGGATCTCCTTGGGACTTGCTTCGATGATCACTTCGCGCGATTCCTTGACTGCCATGGCTGGGACGATAGCGCGGGGGCGCGTCGGCCGGAATGGTTTCGACGGAGCGTACCGTCGTGCGTGTGACCGATCCCGTTTACACCGTCGGCGACTATTTGTTGGATCGTCTCGCCGAGCTGGGCGTCTCCGAGATCTTCGGCGTTCCCGGCGATTACAACCTGGCGTTCTTGGACCACATCGTCGCCCATCCCGTCATCCGGTGGGTGGGCAGCGCCAACGAGCTCAACGCCGGTTACGCGGCCGACGGGTACGGACGGTTGCGCGGAATGTCAGCCGTGGTAACGACATTCGGCGTAGGTGAACTCTCCGCGGCCAATGCGATCGCGGGCAGCTACGCCGAGCACGTGCCCGTCGTACACATCGTCGGCGGCCCTTCCAAGGACGCGCAGGGCGCCCGGCGCGCGCTGCACCATTCACTCGGCGACGGCGACTTCGAGCACTTCTTAAGGATCAGCCGCGAAATCACCTGCGCCCAGGCAAATCTCATGCCCGCAACGGCGTGCAGGGAGATCGACCGGGTGCTCAGCGAGGTGCGCGAGCAGAAGCGGCCCGGATACATACTGCTGTCCACCGACGTGGCGCGCTTCCCCACCGAGCCGCCCGCGGATCCGTTGCCCCGCTACACCGGCGGCACCAGCCCCCGCGCGCTGTCGCTGTTCGTCGAGGCCGCCACCGAACTCATCGGCGACCACCAGCTCACGGTGCTCGCCGACCTGCTGGTCCACCGCCTGCAAGCCGTCAAAGAGCTCGAGGCGCTGCTCGCGGCGGACGTGGTGCCGCACGCCACGTTGATGTGGGGAAAGAGCCTGCTCGACGAGAGCTCGCCCAACTTCCTCGGGATCTACGCGGGTGCGGCCAGCGCCGAATGGGTGCGCACGGCGATCGAACAGGCGCCGGTGCTGGTGACGGCGGGAGTGGTGTTCACCGACATGGTCAGCGGCTTCTTCAGCCAGCGGATCGACCCGGCCCGGACCATCGACGTCGGGCAGTACCAAAGCACCGTGGCCGGCGAAGTCTTCGCGCCGGTGGAAATGGGCGCCGCGTTGGAGGCACTGGCGACAATCCTGGTCCGGCGCGGGATCACCTCACCGCCCGTCGTCGCGCCGCCCGCCGAACCGCTGCCGCCACCCCCAGCGCGCGATCAGCCCCTCACCCAACGGATGCTGTGGGACCGCCTGTGCGCCGCGCTCACACCGGGAAACGTGGTGCTCGCCGACCAAGGCACCTCGTTCTACGGCATGGCGGATCACCGGTTGCCGCACGGGGTCACCTTCATCGGCCAACCACTTTGGGGCTCAATCGGTTACACGCTGCCCGCGGCCGTCGGAGCCGCGGTGTCGCATCCCGACCGCAGGACGGTGTTGCTGATCGGCGATGGGGCCGCGCAACTGACCGTGCAGGAACTCGGCACCTTCTCCCGCGAGGGGTTGTCCCCGGTCATCGTGGTGGTCAACAACGACGGCTACACCGTCGAACGGGCGATCCACGGAGAGACGGCGCCCTACAACGACATTGTCGGCTGGAGCTGGACCGATATTCCGAAAGCGCTGGGGGTGGCCAATCACTTGGAGTTCCGGGCGCAGACCTATGGCGAACTCGACGACGCATTGTGCGCGGCCGCGGAGCACAAGGACCGCATGGTGTTCGTCGAAGTGGTCTTGCCGCGGCTCGAGATCCCTCACCTGCTAGGCCAACTCGTTGGCTCCCTGTCGCCGGACGGCGGCGTGCGCCGCTGAGAAGTCCCGACCTAGTTCGCTCGTTGATCCGCGGTTGACGATTGCAAGATCGCCCGGACGGTACACCGGCAACGCCCGCAATCGGCGCCCGCGCCGCAGGCCCGGGCGACCTCCTTCGTCGTCGACGCCCCGGCCGCAACTGCTTCGGCCACCGTTTGACTATTGACGCCGTTACACAGGCATACCCACATCGAGCGGTCCGCCCACTCAACTCTCGATGCGCATCATGTCGAAGAACTGGCCGACGAACAGCGGCGGGTAGGGGCCCACGCCCGCCCCGGACATCCATTGTGCCGCGGCGTCGGGATGCTCGATCCACTGCCGAGCGCTCTCCTCATCGGGAAACTCCTGCAGGATCAACACCTCGTGATCATCGTCGAAAGCCTGAAACACCCACGTCTTTCGGATGCCGGCCGCAATGAACCTGTCCATCGCCGACCGGACTTCCGCGGTCAGGGCGGACACATCGTCAACCGACGCGATCGCCGCCACCACCACGCCCGGCGCTCCCGGAGTCGATGGCGGCGCGGCGACGAACCTGTCGACGATCTCGCCGGCAAAAACCGCGGGGATGTCCTCGACGCCGACGGCGTCGAACCAGTCGAAAAAGACCCGCGAACGGAGCAGCTCCACGATCGGCTCGCGGCTGTGGACACCGATCATGACCAGCACGCGGCCGTAGTCGTGCGTCGATGTGTAGACCAGAACGTGGTGCGCCCCGATGTCGGCGAGCGCCGATTTCCTGCGCTCGAGCAGTGGCCATACTTGCGTCGGATCGGGGATGCGATAGTCCGACGCGATGACCATCGAATGAATGTCGCCGTCATTCAACGGAGTTCGTCCTTCATCACTTTCCCGGTGGCATTGAGTGGTAGCTCTTCGAGAAACTGGATGGATCGCGGCGCTTTGAACCCCGCCATCCGCTCTCGGCACCATACCAGCAGTTCATCTTCGGACACATTAGTTTTGGCGACCACAAAAGCCTTACCCACCTGGCCGAGACGATCGTCGGGAACGCCGATCACGGCGGCCTGCGCCACCGCCGGATGCTCGAGTAGGAATCCCTCAATCTCCGCCGGGTAGGCGTTGAACCCACCCACGATGAACATGTCCTTTTTGCGCCCCACCACCCGGAGGCGACCCGCGCCGTCGAAGTTGCCCAGATCTCCGGTGTGCAGCCAGCCGTCGTCATCGATCGCCCGCGCGGTGGCCTCCGGCTCGTCGAGGTAGCCCTGCATGACGCCGTAGCCGCGGACCAGAACCTCCCCGTCGTCGGCAATGCGCACCTCGACCCCCTCGCAGGGCAGGCCCGCGGTGGTGGCCACATCCTCGAACGAGTCACGGGGCCGGGACAAGGTGACGTTGCCGGCCTCGGTGAGCCCGTAACCGGTCATCAACGTCCGGAAGGGCAACTCGCCGTGTATGCGACGAACCAGTTCGACGGGGATGTCGGCGGCGCCGGTGACGCCGGCCCGCAACGTCGACAGCTTGGCCTTGTCGCGAACTGTCAGCAACGAGTGGTACAGCGTCGGCGGGCCGGGCAGCATCGTGATGCCTTCGCGTTCAATGAGACCGACCACCGTTTCGACGCCGAAAACCGCGACCGGCAGCATCGTCGCGCCGCGCAGGAAAGACGCGATGAGCCCCGCTTTCAAGCCGAAGGTGTGGAAGTACGGGTTGATCTGCAAGTAGCGGTCACCCTCGCGCAGATCCGCGAGCGTCGCCCACTCCTCGTACATTCGCAACGTCTGCCGATGATTCATCATCGCGCCCTTCGGGCGGCCGGTTGTGCCCGACGTGAAGATGACGTCGGCGATGTCGCTGCCGCTCAGCGTGCGCTCGAACGGGCTACCGCCGGAAAGGAAGTCGGACTTGAGATCGATGACCGGTATGCCCGCGGACGCGGTGTAGTCCTGCCCCAGAAATCCCTTCTGCACCAGGACAGCCTTGGCTCCGCTGCGGCCGATGATGTCGCCGGCTTCTTCGGTCTTGAACCGCGTGTTGACCGGCACGAGCACCCCGCCGGCGGTGAGCAGCCCGAACGCGGCAATTATCCACTCTGCCGAGTTGGGCGCCCAGATGGCAACCCGTTCGCCCTTGCCGACACCGAGGTCGGCGAATGCACCTGCGGCACAATGTATTCGCTTGACAACCTGCGCGAACGTGAGCCGCAGCGGACCGTCGACAATCGCTTCGGCGTCGCCGAACCGGTCCGCCGCGCTCAAGACCATCTCGGGGATGGTCTCCCAGCTCATGTCGTGACGAGCCGACCGAGGTTGCCGCCCATGATCTTTGCCTGATCCTCGACGGGCAGGTGCGCCAGCGCGTTGATGTAGAAGGTCGGCTCAGCCAGCCCTTCCGGGTGCGGCCAGTCCGAGCCGTACAGCACCTGATCCACGCCGACGAGGTTGACCAGATCGTCGATGCCGTCCTCGAAGAACGGGCTCACGTGGATGCGGTTCTTGACCATCTCGACGGGGTCGCTCGGGAAAGCTTCCGGGGCCTTCCGAAAGACCTCGGCCAGGCCGTCCAGCAGCGGGACCATCCACTTCGAACCGGCCTCGACGATGGCCACCTTCAGCTTCGGGTGGCGATAAAGCGCGCCGTGGATGACCCATGAGCCCACCGAGTCCTGGATTGGCCGCCACTCGTTGAGGATGCCCATCGCATTGGTTTGGAACGGCAGCATCTCCTGTTCGGCGCCGTCCCATTCGGATGTGTACCGGGAGTAGCCGCTGTCGCTGGAGTGCATGCCGACCAGCACGTCGTGCTCGACGACCCGCTCCCAGAACGGGTCGAACTCTGGCACCGCGAACGACCGCGGGCCACGAAAGCCGGGGACGGGAGCCGGGCGGACCAGGATGCAGCGGGCACCACGCTTGACCGCCCACTCCAGCTCCTCGATCGCCTTCTCGACGATCGGCAGGGTAATGACCGGGGTGGTAAAGATCCGGTTCTGGTAGTTGAAGCCCCAGACCTCATCGAGCCATTCATTCAGCGCATGGATCAGGACGTGGATGGCGACCGGGTCGTCGCGCAGCCGTTCCTCGAGCAGGCTGGCCAGCGTCGGGAACATCAGGGTGCGGTCCAGACCCAGCTCGTTCATCTTCTCCAGGCGCGCACCGGGCTCGAAGAACGCTGGGATCGCGCGCATCGGCTCGCCGAACAGCTCGCGCTTGGTCTTGCCGTCCGGATTGCCGTACTTGAAGTACTCCTCCCAGGCACCCGGCCGTGCGACGACCTCGAAGGTCGGATTGGGAATGTAGTTGCTGATGTGGCCGCGGATCGCGATCTTGGTGCGCCCGTTGATCTGCACGTACTGGACGAAGTCCTTGTACTCCTTGGGCAGGAACTTGGTCAGCGCCTCCGGCGGCTCGTAGAGATGGTTATCCGCGTCAAAGAGCGGAAACGGGACGTCTTCCCGATGCGACAATTGCCCCATGAAATCCTCCTTCGCGATTTACGAGAATACTATTCTCAAAGGGCGCCCAATCGCAACGTGCGAGAACGCGGTCAGCACTCAGCAATGATCTTGAAGGTGGCGCTGGCCGGTTCCGCCGGTTTGTCGACCTTGTAGCCGTTGGCCGTGCCGGTGATCGTGAATCGGTCGCCGCTGTAGCTCATGCTGGCATCGCCACCGTCACCCTGCGAGTACATGCCGGTGAAGCCGCCCAAATTCTGGATACGCACGGATTCGGTGGTAGCCGGCTCCTTGCGCTGGTCAACCACAACCTTGGCCCCGGCGAAATCGCCGCCAATGTAGATCGTCCGAATCCACTCCACCTGAGTGCACTTGACGATCTGGAATTTCGTGTCTTTTCCGTCGACGGTCACGGTTGCCGTGCCGGAGGCCTGGCCTTGCGGCCGTGGGGTGCAGGCCCCGAGGACGGCGACAGCGAGCACCACGGCGGCCGCGGGCAAGATTCGGTTTCGCACCGGGCCACCTCGATCCTGAGCGACGAAACTTCTGGGCCTGCGGCGATGATGTTATTCTCCGTGGAAGAGAATGCCAATATCGGCTCCGAGGAGCAATGACGCATGGTGGACCTGGAGTTCGATGACGGGCTGGCGGTGCTCACCATCGATCGCCCTCATGCGCGCAATGCCATCTCATTAGACACCATGCAGCAGCTGGAAAAGGCGCTCGATGCGGCGGCGGGCGCTCGAACCCTGGTGATCAAAGGCGCCGGCGATCGGGCGTTCGTCTCGGGTGGTGACCTCAAGGAGTTGAGCGCGCTGCGGACCGAAGAGGACGCCTCGGCGATGGCGAAGCATATGCGGTCGATCTGCGATCAGCTCGCCGCCTTCCCGGCTCCGGTGATCGCCGCGCTGAACGGCCACGCCTTTGGCGGCGGCGCGGAAGTCGCTGTCGCGGCCGACATTCGGGTGGCTGCCGACGACATCAAGATCGCCTTCAATCAAGTGGAGCTGGAAATCATGCCGGCCTGGGGCGGCGCCGAGCGACTGGCCGCGCTCGTCGGAAAGGGCAGGGCGCTTCTTCTGGCCGGCACCGGAACCGCCCTCAGCGCGGTCGAAGCCGAGCGGATCGGCTTGGTGGATCTGGTGTTCCCGCGCTCCTCATTCGAGGAGGACTGGCGATCGCTCGCGAGGTCGCTTGCCCGCCACCCGGCAACCGAGATAAAGCGCGTAATCAGCGGTGTTTCGCCCGACGAGGCGATAGCATCCTTTGCACGGTTGTGGGTTGCCGACGCACACTGGCAGGCCGCAGAGCGGGTAATGAACCGCACCGCCAGTCCGCGGCCGAAAGCCGGAGGAGCGACATGACCACCGTGTACAGATCGTTGGGCGCGGGCTCGGCGATGTTGGTCGCAGTGCTAGTGGGTGGGACCGGTCTACTCGTAGGCACCGGACGGGCACATGCCGACGACCCGGTCATGCATCACGTCAAGTACACCGTCACCGCGAAGAATCCGATCTACGCCGACATCTATTACCTCGATCAAGAGCCGGCGATCTTTTCCGACTACAGCCACGATCCGTACCGGTTCACGCCGCATGTCAACGCCGATATCGCCCCGGGCAAGCCGTGGAGCTTCGAACTGAATTTGGCGAAGCCCGAAGTGTACGCAATGGTCTCAGTGAGCACCGGCACGGAACCGGGTACGCCGGAGTTTCACTGCGACCTGTCGGTGGACGGGACCGTCGCCGTGTCTAAGGACGGGCCCAGGGGTGTGCTCTGTTCGATCCGAAACTGGTGAACCACCCAGGCCTGGGGCATACCCGCAATCGGTTGCGGCTCGCCCTCCAAGCGACGCAGGTAGCGTTCGACCAGCTCCATGGTTTCAGCGTGACCGCCCGAAATACCAACCGCTTGCTCGAGCACCAGAAAACGCGACAGGCTGGTCATGAGCACCGTCCACACCACCGGCGGCACATCCTCGCCGTCTTCCCGGTTATTCACGCCGTATCGCTGCAGCGCAGCGGTCACCGCCTGGCGTTGTTCCTCGCGGAAACGCTCTGCGTAGTAAGCGATTTCGGCTCGCAGCTCCTTGCGGTGATTGGCCAGCGCCATGAACTCCATCGAAATCCGGGTAAACGCGGGATCGGTGCCGAACCGCCATAGCGCCCACAACGGCTGCGGCGATTGCAGCGCTTGCGCCTGCACCTCGAGGCCCTCTTCGGCCCGGCGGCGGAAGACCTCGAGGAACAGTTCCTCCATCGTGCGGAAGTAGTAGTGCACCAGCTGGGGCTTCAACCCCGCCTTGTGCGCGAGACGGCGCGACGTCACCGCCGCGTAGCCCTCTTCGATCATCAACTGCTCGGCCGCGTCGAGCAGCAGGCCGCGATTCTTCGCGTCCGGCGCCCCGATCCTGCGGGCTCCGGAAGAAGATGTCATGCCGTGACTCCATACTCTCGACGTACTCGCAACATCCCAGTGTCGCGCATGCCCGATCGTAAGCCAGATCGGGTTGCCGCCCGGGGTCGTCGCCTTGACCCCGACATTACCGTCATGCTAAGCAGGTGCTCAGCACTTCGTGGATATCGGACTCGCGCGGCGCGGAGTCTCGCCGCGGAAAAACCATCGGGCCCAAGCCGGCTTTTGGAGGCATGCACGACATGAGCAACTACGAAACGATCGACTTCTTCACCGATCAGTCTCTTGTGCCCGATCCGCATCCGTACTTCGACTACCTGCGCAGTCAAAACCCGGTGCTGCTGCTACCGCATCACGGGGTCGTCGCCGTGACCGGCTACGAGGAGGCCACCGAGGTTTACAAGGACCCCGAAACCTTCTCGAACATCGTCGCGCTCGGCGGACCGTTTCCCCCGTTGCCCTTCCAGCCCGAGGGCGACGACATCGGCCCCCAAATCGACGAGCACCGCAGCTACTTCCCGATGAACGAGCACATGGTGACCATGGACCCACCGGACCACACGCGTGCCCGCTCGGTGCTGAGCAAGCTCCTCACGCCGAGCAGGCTCAAGCAGAACGAGGAGTTCATGTGGCGCCTGGCCGACCGTCAGCTCGACGAGTTTCTGGTCAACGGCGAGTGCGAGTTCATCAGCGAATACTCAAAGCCCTTCGCCACATTGGTGATTGCCGACCTCCTCGGCGTTCCGGAGGAGGACCATAAGGAGTTTCGCGTCGTCTTGGGTGCCGACAAACCAGGTCGGGTGGGAGCCCTTGATCACGAGTCGGTCGGCATCAACCCGCTGGAGTGGCTCGACGAAAAGTTCTGTTCATACATCGAGGACCGGCGACGCGAACCGCGCGAGGACGTATTGACCTCCCTGGCCACCGCGAAATATCCGGACGGATCCACACCCGAGGTCATCGAAGTGGTTCGTTCGGCCACGTTCCTGTTCGCGGCCGGACAGGAAACCACGGCCAAGCTGCTCAGCGCCACGCTACAGGTGATGGGCGACCGGCCCGACATACAGCAACGGCTGCGCGACGACCGCAGCCTGATTCCCGGGTTCATCGAGGAATCGCTGCGGATGGACAGCCCGGTCAAATGTGACTCGCGGCTGGCCCGCAGGGCCACCACGGTGGGTGGCGTCGACATAGCGCCCGGCACCGTGGTGATGGTTTTACCGGGTGCGGCCAATCGCGACCCGCGCCGCTTCGAGAACCCGCACGAGTTCGACCTCGAACGCAAGAACGTCCGCGAGCACATGGCGTTCGCGCGCGGCGTGCACTCGTGCCCGGGTGGACCGCTCGCCCGCGTGGAGGGCCGAGTCTCCATCGAACGCATTCTGGACCGGATGGCCGACATCAAGATCAACGAGGCCAAACACGGGCCGGCCGACAATCGCCAATACATCTACGAACCGACGTATATTCTGCGCGGACTCAACCAACTCCACATCACGTTCACGCCGAACGGCTAAGCGCGCCCACGCATTTTCCAGAACTACCGGATCGCTATGCCGACGAAGTAGCAACCCAGCAGGCTCACGGCGATCAGTACCACCCAGGCGTCCGTCAGGCGGCACAGTAAGGCGGGGGCCTGCCTGACTTCCATGAACTCCCGAAAGATGATGCGCACCTTGA